>PDWI01000894.1_pt1 | contig 48412 bp, 46 predicted proteins | sample 1430891 | NCBI WGS metagenome assembly PDWI01 (sample SAMN01162508, study PRJNA174530) | Oral metagenome, whole genome shotgun sequencing project. | biome: Marine environment; feature: Marine mammal; material: Swab sample of the gingival sulcus; isolation source: swab sample of gingival sulcus...
AGAAATTTTGGAACGTTTTGCATACTTATTTTTTATCGTCATAACAGAACTATATCACATTTTTTATGATACTGTTCTAGTCTTGACCCTAAAAAAATATATCATTAAAACCATGTCTGACATTCATTGATGGACTCGTAAAAACTCCAATCTCATCAGAGAGTTTCTCTCTGTCATGATTTTCAAATTTTTATCCCAGATTCATGACGAAAAGCAAAAAGACACTCTGGCCTTGCAATCTTTACGCAGAGTTCAGTATCGGCGAGCCTCGCAGACAAGGTTGCCTAACCTGATCTTTGCCCCGGACAAAACAATACCGAAAACTCTGAGAGGAGTATTTCCAGCTAACAAGCTAAATATCGACAGATTATACAATGAGACTCTTTAACAACAAAAAGGCTTCAAGGTCATAGAATCTGACATTTTTCTTCTCTGGTATACCACGGCTTGTTTTTTTGTCAACACAGAATACGCCTTTTTGCTCCACTTTCCTCACATATTGGGGATACAATCGGCAGGCTAAACATAATGTTTGCGTGAATTATTAACACTCAGCCTGAAAAAAACCTGCCATCCTTTCAACGTGTTGTCCGTGATGAATTTTCATGATTCAGAGAGTCATAACGAAGAAGGTAAATACGGTGGAGCTCCAATAGCAAGGGAGCTTGTCAGCTTTGTCTGTACTGTTCATCTATCATCGCTTGCTCCAGAAAACGTGCCCATTTGAATTTTATTTTCATAGGTGGGCATTTGGCATTTTCAAGGGTCCTTGCTGTGACCATAAAAGTCAAGAGTTTGCCACGCTGGCTTGCTTTACAACAAGACAGAAGAGAACTCTCAGAGATATGAGCAGAGTCTCAACAACGGTTGAGAAATTCTCGATCCGGTTTTTTGATAAGGTTTTGACAGACTAACCCGGATATTTCATCAGTTCAGGCGGTGTCAGGTTCGAAGTTTTTTGCATTACGTAAGAGTAAACTCTATTTACTGCAAAAATACGCAAAGAAGATGGTGCCGCTGGACTGACCTTTGGTGAACACTTTGGATATTGTAAAACTGTAATGTTCTCGATGTAGTATATTGGAATATCAGCAATTTTAAAGAAATTGACACAATGTTTATGAAATATCCGGGCTAACTCATATTACCAAACGAAAGCCGCCCCATGACAAAAACAGTCCTGTAGTAAATAACCAAGGGATTGACGGGGAGGAGGTGGTGAAAAAATCAGCCCAAAGAAATCAGGACTCCAGCGTTAATACCGCCAAATCCTGAGTTGCAGGAAAGAACAGAGGCAGAGGTCAGGGGCAGCGAACGCTGTCCGGAGACGTTGTCACGCTGATCTTCCGGATTGACAAGGCCGACGGTCGGCGGCAGCTGCATCTCCTGCAGACTCTTTACCGCCAGCAGGATTTCCACCAGTCCAGAGGCCCCCAGACTATGGCCCAGTGCCCCCTTGACGGAAAAGAAGGGGATCTCCCGGCCACATTTTTCGTCAAAGACCAGCATCTCCATCGCATCGTTATACACGGTTCCTGTACCATGGGCACAGATTCCACCGATATCTACGCCCTCTTCGCCCTGGATCTGCTCAAAGACCCTGGCAAGCCCGCTACCCCTTCGGCAGGGTGCGGTTATATGCACAGCATCGCAGGAAATCCCCCAGCGCTTGATAACGGCCTGCGGACAGAGCCCCAGATCTTCCCGGCGAGCGAGCAAAAGCCAGGCAGCAGCATCCCCCAGGGCCAGGCCATCCCGTTGTCTGTCGAAGGGTCGTACTGCCGTCGGAGACAGGGCCTTCAGGCTGTCGAATCCACGGACAACAAACTCACCCACCATATCCACCGCCACAACCAGTGCCAGATCACAATCTCCGGCAGCCACCGCCATGGCCGCCTGAATAGCGGCAAGCGATCCCGAGGCACAGGCGGCACTGATAGTCTGCGGCCGCGTTGTCAGTCGCAGTTGTTTTTGAATATGATCGGCAATCTCCCATGCTTGACCACCCGGCAAAAGTGCATGTGCAGGCTGATGGAGGAGCTGATCCACCGCGCCCTTGGTCGTGGAGACAAACAGACCCGTCGTCGGAGGAAGCTCTGGCAGGCTGGTAAAGAGCTTCTCAAGGCAGGCATAGAGGCGCGCAACCGGCTCTGACAAGCCTGGCAGACCGGCTATACAGCCAAGGGGATAGTCCGTCGAGCAATGCGGGATCGCAGTCTGTACCAGCCCTGTCTGCCGCTGTAACAGACCCTGCCAGGTGGATTCGACAGAACCGAGACTGGTTACGATCTCTCCTGCAAGGATTGCGACGCCACGCTCTCGTCCTGTCATAGCTCGCCTCTCTTCCAGGAGTCCCGAAACCCAACAAGCCAGTCGGGGGGGAAAAGCAGCATCCTTCCATCCGGATCGGTAAACAGCTGCACCGTATAGCCACTGGCCGCCAGCTGTCCCTGGCCGTTAAAGATCTTGTAGGCAAAATCAAGTCGTGCCGCCTCATTCCAGTAGAGAGCGGCCTCCACTTCAATCATCTCGTCAAAACGCAAGGGCAACCTGTAGTCGATATGCATCTCCACCACTGGAGCCACCGTCTTTTTCTCGATAAAGAGTTGGTATGTCATGCCATATCTATCTCCAAAGGCAATACGCCCATCCTCAAAAAAGCCCGGATATCGACCATGCCAGACCATACCAATCAGATCGACCTCTTCAAAGCGCACGCGCCGCTTGCTGCGGACAACAAGCGGCGGCGGGTCTTGTTCTGTTGTCCTGAAATAGTGTTTATCCCTTGCCATAGCCTACCTCTCTCTCTCTTCGATAAAGACACTCTGTCCACTGCTGAGAACCTGCTTCTGAGCACCCAGCATCTGCCAGTCAGCCAGCCAGCCTTCGTCACCGCTTTCTATGCGCACAACAAGTCGAACCATCTCACCGGGCAGGATCATCCCTTTATACTTTACCCCGCTCACCCTGCCGGGGACGAGCGAGCAGCCAAGGATCTTTTCGGCAAGATAGCGCACAGCCGCCAGCTGGACGATGGCCGGTAAAACAGGCTGCTCTGGAAAATGTCCGGCAAAACCGCAATACTCCTCGGCAAAAACGTATTCCGCCTCGACAACGAAAGAATGGTCAGCTTCTTTTGAGCTGTACCTCCGCAGACAGGTACCAAGTTGTGCGTACAGGGACACCTTCATTTCTCGTCTCCTCCGATCAACCGCAAAACAACCTCAACGCCGAACAAAGGCTGCAGATACTCTATTTCCACGGTCTGCAAAGGCTCTTCCGAAGGCGATACGCGCCGCTCTATCACCACCCACTGTTGCAGGCCGAGCATCGTTTTTATCTTTTTTCTCTCCAGAGGCTCCTCTTTCACACAGAGACGGGCAAACATTCCGGCGCTGCAGGGGCGCTCCTCAGGCTCCTGCACAATCCGGGAAAGCATCTCCGAGAGAAATGGGCCGAGAGTCCTGGCAAGAACACCTCTGGCCGGCGGACTGTCACCACCATCTTTTGCGGCACATCCCCGGAGCAGGCTGATACCCATCTTGTCCAGCACGACATACCGTACACCTTCCTCTTCAGGCCTTACCACAAGGATACCGGTAAAGCGGCTCTCCCCCCAGCGCCTGATCTGAATCTGCCACAGAGACTCTTTTTCAGCTGTCAGCCCGGCAACACGGTTCTCTGATACATTTGTCGAAACCGAACATCCGACAAGCAAAAGGAGCAATGGGAACAGAGACAAACGCATCAACAGGCCCTCCTGCGAGAAAGAGGATCAAGCAGCAAGGGCGTGACGAACAGGGCAGTGGGCCATGCGGCACCAATACCCACCAGAACGGTCGAACCAAGCGAGCGCAAAGCGGGATGAAGCGCAAAGGCCAGCACCCCGAAACCAATGAGAGAACTGGCCGCGCAGACACTGACCGCAAAGGCAGAACTCTCCTGACCAGGATCCAGACGGTTGCAGGCCATAAAGATACCGTAATCGACACTCAGACCGATAACCATAACGCCCATAATAAGATGCATCATATTCAACTCGCCACCGCTGAGCCCCGAGAAGACGGCCATAGCCGACAGGGCCGAGGAAACGGGGGCAAGAACCGCAAAGACCGCCAACAGATTTCTGAACTGCCAAAACACGATCAGAGTAACAGTAATCAGCGCAGCAATTGACAAAAAGACAACGTCATGGCGCAATTTTTCCTCGACCACCCTCTTCCATCTGGCATTGGCGACAACCGTCACCCCCGGGAGACCTTCGCTGAGACGGACAACCTGCTGCAGGTCATCGTCTTCCAGAACAACCGTTGTCAGGGCGAGAAAGCTCTCAGGGTTTGAAGGCTTCACGCTCAGCATCGATTGGATCAACGGGCCGAACGGACCGTTGAGGGAATCGGCGTAAGAAACCGGCTGTGGCGGTGCATCAAGCCAGTTAAAAAACGGGCGAAAGGCCCCGGGGCGAAAACCGAGGCCACCGGCAATTCTTTGAAAATCGTGTTCAAAGCTCTGCCGCTCTGTCGCCCAATATTCCTGCCATCGCCTCAGTCTCTCTTGCTGCAGCTTCCAAGAGGGCAGAAACGGTGCAAAAGACTGTATCTTTTGTATGCCGCCGCCGGTCAAGGCCTGAAAAACGGCCTCATTTCGTTGTAAAAGGCTCTCCATATCCCTGGCAGAGACAAGAACAAAGGCCTGCTCACCCCTTTCTCCCCAGATCTGACGAAAACGCTGTTCAGCTGCAGTAACAGAGGCATCGGCCATATTCAGGGTCTGGAGATCACCGTCATAATGAAGCTGTGTCCAGAAACAGGTCCCACAGACAAGCAGCAGTACCCACAGAGGAAAAACAAGGACTCTTACTCTCTCTGGAGCAGAGGAAAAGGAGCGAGAAACGGCAAAAGAGCGCCCCGAGGCTCCTAAGGTCGGAATCAACAACCAGGCAAAAACAACGGCGAGTATCAGTCCACAAAGGGCAAGTGTCGCCATCTGGCGATGCGAAGCCACATCAGAAAAAAGCAAGACAATAAAGACCGAGGCGCTGGTCGTGCTGGCAAAGAGAATTGGTCTCCGTATGCGGCGCAGACCCTCTTTTCTTTCCTTTGATCCAGCCGGGAACGCGTTTTGAGCAACGAAGAGATGCAGGGAAAAATCGACAGCGATACCCAGCAAAACAACACCAAAGCCGAGGGCAAGACGACTGAGTTCCCCGTGGATAAGGCTCGCAAGACCGATGGCCGGTGGAGCGGCCATAAAGGGGACAGCAAAGACCCAGATACTCTTGACGGTCCGAAGGCAAAGGGCGAGCAGCAAAAACAGGGCCAGACTGGCCGCCGGCAACAGCACTTTCAGATCGTTCTGGATGGTACGGGCGTTGGCCAGGGTATGGGGCAAACTGCCGACGACGGTCATACGGATCCCCTCAGCAAGGGCTTGGCCAGCGACCGTATCAAGCAATTTTTCAACCAGTACAGCCTGGTTTGAATCGGTCAGGGGACGCGAGGCCTCGGCAAAGACAAGACAACTGCGGCCGTCCGGGCTGACAAAATAGCCGTTTTTAACCTGTATCGAGAAGTTGGAGCGCAAAAAAGAGGCCTTTTCAAGACCGGCAAAAAGCAGACCAAGAGGATCCCGACGGATCTGCTGTTTGAGTCCGACGCCTGCCGGAGTATTCAGCAGCAAAAGGGCGCGCTCAAGCCCTTCCTGTATCGCAGCGGGTCTGAGCTGCGACTGAAAGCAGGCAAAATCAGCCTCGCTCTGTAACAGCGGAAGACTCCTGCCCAAAGAACCGATAAGGCCCGATTCATAGCCGGAAGGAAGACGAAAAAAGACAAAGGAGATCAGATCACTTGCGGCAAGTTGTTTGCCGAGCCGCCCGGCACTGGCAAACAGCAGGTCACTTTGGGGAGGCGCCTTTCCAGAGGCCCCATCATCCAGGGTCAGGGTAATAAAAAGCCGGTCAACCAGCCCCATCCGCTGCAGTTTCTGAACATCTCCAAGAAGGGAATGTTCCGGCAAAAGATCAAGGGCATTATCGTTTATCGACAGTCCCAAACAAGAGATGATCCCTCCCGCAAAGAGGACAAAAACAAAGAGCCAGCGGTAAAAAATATGCTTTCTGCTCATCGGTTGGGGCCAGCACAGCGCTGGAACACCTGGGGTTTAATTTCAGGATCGAGAAGATATTCAGCAAAGGTAAGAGAGGTTCGATCCCCCCCCTCCTCATAAATGACCACCTCCTCCGGCAGCAACGTCTCTGCTGCAAAGGCGATATCGATACCTTCTATAAAACCTGCCACAGCGGTAGTACCGGGAACGAGATGCAGTTGAGACTCGGTCTGTCTCGTTATCGCAAAAGATCGCTGTATCTGAGCGTATTCGCCGCCTACCCAGATCCAGAGCTGCTCCGCGACACTGCGCATAACCGGATCGCTGTGCAGATCAAACTCGACCGGGGCTTCACCAGCATTACAACGCCAGCCTTTGTCACCATTAAAAACGAGAACGGAGTGCAAGGGGGAAAGGATTTCCCAGCGCAACTTGTCGGGGCGCTCCACAAAAAAACGGCCCTGAAAGATCATCGGTTGGGAAAACAGACTCAGCTCCTTTTTCTGCTCGAATACGGCCTGAAAGGAGTGTATACCGGAGGCCTTTTTTGCAAGCCTTTTCAAAAAGGCATCCAGTTCACCGTCCAGGTTTTCATCCGCCAGTATCCCGTTGCAAGGAACAAAAACAAAGAGACAACAGAGGACAAACCACCGGCCAAAGAAAACCTTCCTGCGATGCCTGTTACCGTGTATCATCTTCCCATACCTTGATTGTGGCGACAGCAACAATCTCATCCCCCTCGCTGACCGTACCCTGTATACGGCTGACCGCCCCAAAGGCAAAAATCTTCTGTATCTCAATCCGCAATACGCTGCCTTCGCCAGCTGCGCGGAACACAGAACAAGAGTCTATACCAACCAGCATGCCATTTCTGGGTGGTTTGTCTTCAACAAACTGATCGAAACCATTGGCCAAGGCGGAGGTCTGGGCAATCAGCTCAATACAATATTCAGGCAGACAGACACCGTTATGCAAGGCGATACAGGAAGGCTGGACAACGGCCTCGGCCACCGCCAGCTCTTCCTCCCGTTCAAGGAGCCTGTCCACAAAAAGCATAGGCGGACGATGGGGCAACAGAGACCCGGCCTCCACAGGCAGTTGGAGATGCTTTCTACACATGATCTTTTACCCAGCTTGCTCTACATATACATGCCGCCGTTGACGCCAATAACCTGACCGGTGATGTAGTCTGCCGCGGGGCTGAGCAGAAAACGAACGACACCTGCGACCTCGGCCACCGAGCCAACCCGGCCGAGGGGAATCAACGGCAGGATCTGCTCCAAGGGGAGTTTTTCTATCATCTCGGTGTCGATAAGCCCCGGAGAGACGACGTTAACCAGTATGTTCCGTCGGCCCAGCTCACGGGCAAGCGACTTTGAGGCCGCGATAAGCCCGCCCTTGGCCGCTGCATAGTTGGTCTGTCCGGCCTGTCCCATCTGACCAGAGATAGAGGCGATAGAGAGAATACGCCCCCGCCGCTGCCTCAGCATCGCCTTGGCAAAGATTCGGGCAAGCAGAAAAAAACTGTTCAGATGGACAGCAATAACACTATCCCACTCAGCACGCTGCATAAGCGGCAAGAGGTTATCCCGGGCGATACCGGCGTTGTGTACCATCCCGTAGGGCACAACCCGGTCAAGCAGAGGCTCGATGGTCTCTGAAACGGCATCAGCATCGGTCACATCAAAGGGCAGCAGCAGACAGTTCCGCCCCAGCCCCTGGACTTTTGCCTGCACTTCCCTGGCGGCCTGCTCCGAAGAGCGATAATTTAACCAGATATCATAACCGGCACGGGCCAGCTCAACGGCAATTCCAGCACCAATCCCCCGACTCGCACCGCTTATAAAAACGACCTCTGTCTCTTTTTCTCTATCCTGCTGTTCAACCATATTTACCAACCTTTCTGCTTAACATCTACACAGCGAATCAAGCCGTAACGTCCGTCAATGGCGACTGCATTTCCAGACGCATTGTCGCCCGCCCCTGCTCGCCTTCAATTGTCACGTCGGTATCCAGGGTACCACACTCTGCAAGACCAGCGGTCAAGGCCATGGCGGCTGCCAGAGGATGGTCCAGATGCTGGCACCGCCGGCCCCAGAAGAGCTGTTCCTCAAAGGCGAGGAGTCTTCGAGGTTCTGCCATCCGAGGCTCGACCTTCAGCTTTTCCAGCAGACAGCCTCTTCGATCTGCCCGATCAGGTTTTTGTAACAGCCAGCAGACAACACCGGGCGGCCAATGGTTACCACCGGCGACGATCTTTTGGCGTCGGTCAACAAGAAGCTCACTATAGGTCTCCACCTGCAGCAACAGGCAGTAGTCAGGCCCCTCGCCTGCCAGCAGTGTCTCTGCCTCCTGTAAGGCCTTGAAAAACGGGAGGGAAAAATCGATAACAGTTAATGCGGGCCCGGTAATGTTCAGACAGGAACCGATATATCCAGCCGCCGCATTAAAAACCGAATGGGAAAAAAGGGTTGGGGAACAGTCCTGCTCGAGGACGACAAAATCCAAAAAATCAAAACTGGTCTGCATCGTAGCAAAACTCGAGCCGAGGACTAAGGCACAGCGCTGCCCAGAAAAATTTTGCTCATCAACGGATCGCAGCACCTGCTCTGAGGCGACCACGGCAAGGCGAATAAAATCATCGGCCCGACGCAGGCCCCGTTGCAAGTCTGCCGGAACCAGAAGATCGGACAGGGCAAAACTGCTCGCTCCGACAAGAGAGAGGCTCATAACACCGCCCCCTCAAGGACAAGGGCAGAGTTACTGCCACCAAAGGCAAGAGACTGACTAAGCCCCACTTTCCCCGCCAACAAACGTTCTTCCGCTTCCGGTAAAACAGAAAAGGCCAAATCAGAATCGGGACAGAGACAGCCGACACTGCCAACGGTCCTGCCCTCGTTTAACGACATAAGCGTAAACACAGCCTCTACTCCGCCGGCAGCCCCAAGGGTATGGCCGGTCATACCCTTGGTTGAAATCACCACAGACTGGCTCTCGGAAAAACCAAGGGCGGCAATTGCCGCAGTTTCCGCCCGGTCATTGGCAGGTGTTCCTGTGCCATGGGCGTTAATCAAAGAGATATCGTTTACGCCGATACCGCTTTCTGTCAAGGCTCTGGCAACAGCCCTCTGCAGCCCCATCCCCTGGGGATGCGGCGCTGTCGGGTGATAACCATCACCTGACGCCCCATAACCAAGAACGCGGCCATAGATTTTTCTCTCCCTCTCCACAGCTCCAGGCTCCATTATCAGCACACCAGCGCCCTCGCCGAGATTCAGACCTTGCCTGCCTCTAGCAAAAGGTTTACAAGGCTCAGAGGAATAAAGCCTCAACGAGTGAAAACCATGACAGGCAACCCGGGAGAGTTCATCCGCACCACCAGCGATGGCAATATCACATCTGTCCGTTTGCAGCCAGGTCTTTGCCACACCGATAGCGTCGGTACCCGAGGCACAGGCGTTGGTAATCACCAGGCCTGGGCCATCACAGCCCAGGACAGCCTGCACCCGCGCCGCAAGATTTGCCGAAAGATAGGTAAAAAGCGGTTCGGGGGCGGGATCTTCACCATTGCGCCACTCCAGATAATAGTCCTCGTTGTGGAAGGTGCAGCCAACGGTCGTCCCCAGGACAACACCCACCCTTTTCCGCCTTAGCTCGGAAAGGCTGAGACTGGCACGTTCCAAGGCCTCACAGATCGCAGCAACGGCCAGTAAAACGGTACGATTTTCCCTACGCCCGGCGAGCAGGCTGTCTGCCCCACACTGTCTGAGCCTGTCTGCAAGACCGTCAACAGCAAAACAGGGGCAGGAAACATCGGGCGGGAAAAAACGGCTCTCCAGGCAGAGACAGTTGACGGTCCTGTCCCTCATCGCCCGCAAGGCCTCCTGACTGCTCGTCCCCAGGGCTGTTACCGAACCATAGCCAACAATAACCGGAACAGAAGAGGATGGCACTGTACGACGAATCAAGATTCCAACTCTTCTACTGACCCAGTTTGACGACTGTTCCTTTCAAGGCGACATTGACCATCAATCCTCCGACCAGACAGGAAAACTCGGACTCGCTGGATTCTTCATAGTCTTTGATGTTTGAGACGATATTGATTACCGCATTGCCACCTTCTCTGCGGGCCCGGTCTCTTAAGGTGACAAGCGCCGAGGCCATTGCCCATGAACAGGCGTCAAAGTGGTCCTTGCGAAACCCATTGGTGCGCTTGCTGGTTTTATAAACACCGAATGTTTTGCTTACCGGAGGATGGGCGCTTTTCCCCCAGTAAAAGGCAATATCGTTCTCAAGGGCATTTTTCACCTTCTCCAGAGACATTGCCTCCTGGACAGAAAAACGCTTTTTGACATCGGCGGCCTGGGCTGTAAAGGCCCCAAACAAGAGCGTAATAGCAAATACGGCAACAATGATCTTCTTCATTTTTCACTCCTTTGAATCATAAAAAAATTTCATAAATTACTGTTATATCAGGTGAAATCTCAAAAAGAACAGGCGAGATTTTCATCCTGCCCAGTCACTCTACGTATGGTCAAGAATATAGCGGGCAAGGCTCTCTACAGAGACAAAGGCCACCTTTCCTTCCTCCATATCGGAGATCTGTACGCCAAAATGTTTCTGGACAAGGACCACCAACTCAACGGCATCAAGGGAATCCAGGCCAAGCCCTTCACCAAAAAGGGGGTCCAAGTCACCAATATCCGCAGGGGTAACCCCCTGAAGTTTCAAGTCATTAACCAGAATCTCTTTTATTTGCTGCTTTGTCTTTTCCATATCTCCTCTACAGTACAGGTTATTCAGCTCTGATCCCAAAAATCATAAAAATTATACCACTGGTGGGGATAGAAGGCGAGATAAGTTTCAAGCGCCCTGCCAAACCTGCGGGTACAGTCTTCGAGCATTGTATCCCGGTTGTTCCTCGAAGCAAACTGTGGATAAAACAGATCCCAGATCTTCAACTGGTACTCATTATTCCCGACCTGAGCTGCAAAAACAACGGCAACAGGGGCACCGGCAGAAGCGGCGAGCAGATACGCACTATCGGGAAATTGCGCCATCTTGCCGAGAAAAGGGATTTTCCGCCCTGAACCTTTGGTAAAACGATCGCCCATAATGGTAACCACTTCCCCCCTGTGAAGCGCTGCCAGGGCATCGACCATCCCACCAAAACCGCCCTGAACATCGATTATCTCAAAGGGCTTTTCGTTTCCCTGGTGATCAAAATAATGCTTTGCCACCGCATTTTCGTCGTACCGCATCAAGACATTCACCTTTGTCGGCAAACGCTGCAGATTAACAAAGGCATACTGCCAGTTCCCTACATGGGCGGTGAGTAATACCAGTCCCTTCCCCTTCTCTATTTCCTGAAAAAGTCTTTCGTTTTCCAGGAAACGGCCCCTAATTGCAGAAGAATGTGCGTTCTTTCCTGTTCGCCCGAGCCAGGCCCTCTCAACCAGAACCTTGCCAAAACTGTAGAGATTCAAAAATGTATGGCAAAGCCTCCTCCATCTGCCGATACCCGGGAAACGCAGCAAGAGATAGGGACGAATCGCCCTGCGAATACGAAAACTGCAGAGGGTATAGACAAGGATCACCAGACCAAGAAGAATATAGCCACCTCGAAGGCCGAAGAGCTTCAAGGTCAGATAAAAAAACCCGTGTCCCAGGGCCTCAAGTTTTTCCAGAATATTTTTCTTCCAGTTCACCGAGCCCCCCCCGCAGACAGAGGCGCGGCCTGAAATCTTCTTGCAATTCCGTATACGATACAGGCAACGATCGCCCCCAGAACAGGCCCGACGAAAAGAGAGCCGAGAAACCAGTCCCAAAGCCGCAGGTGGATCTCTAAAAGCCATGTTTCCCAGGTGAGATGCGTCAACCAGGAACCATTCTGCATATAAAAGCCCAGCTCAATGCAGATTGCCGGAACCACAGGCGGCATACAAAGCTGGTTGGCGGCAACGGCAGCAATAACATTGATATGCAACCGGTAACAGAGATACACCAACACCAGGAGATGAAAGCCAAAAATAGGCAGCGCACCGATAAAGATCCCGAGCCAGACAGCAAGAGCGATCCAGAAAGGAGAAGTATTTTCACGGCATAAGCGGGCAAGGGTGGCAAAAGGCCTTTTTACCCTGATTTTGGTTGGACTGGTTTTTTCTTTTGGCAGAAGACTGCCATGGGGGAAAGGCAGCAGACGCCGAAACACAAGACCGGTATGCAGAAGGGTCAGCCGCCAGTTATCCAGAATACCCCGGAAATGGGAGATCCTTTGTTCAGGCGGTGGATAGTGTACAGAGACGGTTACACTGCGCACAGGGACACCGGCCCAGACAGATTTCACCAGGGCCTCGATTTCAAAATCGTAACGGGTTCTGGAAAACTTCTGCTGCAACAGAATATCTACCGGGTACAGGCGCATACCGCTCTGGGTGTCGCTGAGTTCTGCGCCGCACTCCAAACGGACCCAAAAATTTGAAAAACTTCGGCCAAAACGGCTGGAAGCCGGCACTGTATCCTGCACCATCTCGCGTGCCCCAACAACAATGGCCGGCCATGGTCCGGCCGCAGCACAGCTGACAAGCCGCTCAACCTCGGCAGGGTCATGCTGGCCATCGGCATCCACAGTAACGATCGCCGTATAGCCCTGATCTTTGGCAATACGGGCGGCGGCCATAATGGCGGCACCCTTGCCCCTGTTTTCAGACAGAGTCTCAACCTGGCAGGCAAGTCCTGTCAGAGAGAGGACACCGTCATCGTTGCTGCCATCGTCAACAACCAGAACCGCATAAGAGGTGGCAAGAGCAGCCTGCACAACCCGCCGCAGGGTTTTGCCGTGATTATAGACGGAAATGACAATCAGTACCGAATCTGTTCGAAGAGACATCTGTGTTTGGTTTTTCGTAGAGGAAAAATCGATAAAAAAAACAACTGTTCAAAAGACCTGTCCAGGACATCCAGCTCCAGCGAGCCTTCAACGTACATCCCAGGAACGTTCGACGCTCAACCGCCGGGGAACATAGGAACCATCGGCCATCTCCTTTTTCACCACCTCGGAAAACAGCCTCGACATACGCAGACTCTGGGGGGTCTCCCTGTAAAAGTTCTCCCAGGCATAGTGGTACATCTCCTGCAGCGTATCCGGAGTCATTTTTTTGGGCCGGTAGACCACTTCCGCCGTTGTATAACGTTTCCAGTCCCTGTGCAGAATCCTCCGCTCCTTTTCATAGGTTCTGGTCACCGGCGTATGCGGGAAAGGAGTCAGAATCGAAAACTCGGCCATATCAATATCAATCTCCAGCAAAAAATCAACCAGCCGTTTTATATAGTCGGCATCCTGGTTGTCAGTACCAAGCAAAACCGCGGCTTCAACCCCGATCCCGTGATCTTTGAGCCGTTTGACCCGGTTACGGATAAGATCAGAGGTATCAAAGATGGCCTGGTAGACATACCAGCAGCCGGCCTCCGCCGCCTTGGCAACCACTTCTTCATCGTCGAGAATCGGATGGCTTACCCATTTTTTCTTCAGAGGAATCAAGCCCTCGAAGAGCTCCATAACCCACTCCTTGCTCTGGGCAAGCGAATTGTCGACAAGAAAAAGCCTGTTATTGTCGATACCCTGAATCTCTTCGACGACCTTTTCGATAGGCCTTGGACGAAACCTCTGCCCGCCCAGAAAGGCGGTAGCGCAGGGGAAACAGTTGAAACGGCAGCCACGCGAGGCATGCACCAGATCGACCATCCGTACCCCGCGGTAGACATAACGAGAGCGGTTCAAAATAGAGCGCCGGGCCGGCCCGACCGATTCAATGGGAGGAAAATCGTGAAAATAGTCGTACAAGGGCTGGAGCCGGCCTGCGGCAATATCCTCCAGTACCCCTTCCAGGCGTCCGTCTTCGGCCTCACCGAGAAAAACAGAGTCTACAAAGGTCGCCACCTCCTCGGAGTGGAGCATGGTCGAGATCCCCCCCGCGACAACAGGAACCCCTCGATTTCGGTATTCGTTGGCAATCTCACGCCCCCGCGGCAACTGGCAGGTGAGCATCATCGACAACAGTACCACATCTGTATGCCTCGAAAAATCAAGGACATCGACATTTTCATCGATAAAGAGCAGATCGTATTCTTCAGGGATCGCTGCCGCCACACAGACCGGGCCATGGGGCGGCAGATGAAATTCCGTCTGCTCAGGAATCTTGTTCCATTTTGGATAGACCAGCGTAATCTTCAACATCACGTGCGACAATGGTTAAATTAACTTGCAGCTGCTCTCCGTCCTCTTCGAGGAATTCACCGGCAAGCATCCCGTAAAGCTCGGGGTGGAAATCAAGCAGCCTTTTTGCCTCTTCCACGGCCCTTGTACGAGGGGCCTCCTGATCGAACACGGCGTAGACCGGACCGGTAAGACCAAACTGGACTGCAACCTCGGCAAGGGGGCTGTTGGGCAGGGTATAGCCAAAGAGAGCGGGGCTGGCCAGGCCCTCCCCTCTCTGCATCGAGGCAATAAATTGACGATCGGTATACAGGCAGCCCCATCTCGTGCCACCGACAAGCCCCAGACAACGGCCCTTTTCACTGCATTTTTCTCCCGCCTTCAAGATCCCCGAACGTACGAGCAATGATCCGGCCTCAACCAGCAAAAGACGGCTCAAGGCCGGCATGCGCCCCCAGCGTTTTGGAATCTCGCCAAGCAGCGAACAGAGCTCCTCATCGGCATATGTTCGAAAAACAAAAGAAGGATCGTCTGCCAAAATCTTCTCCTCGTATGTAAAAACCAGTGCGGAGACGTTAACGATAGTCAAAAAACTTCCTCGGCTTACGGCCACCATCACCTCTCATCACCGCCGTGACAGAGGCTGTATCTTGAACAACCACCTCGGGAACAACCCGGAGCCGGGCCTGAAGAGCCGCTTCGACAGCCTTTTTATCAAGATCAGCAAGATCGCTGCCAACCACAACCTTCACCTCATCAGCACCCTCTGTCTGGCTCCGCACCTCGACATAGGCGCAGCACACCGCATCTATCTCCTGGAGGACGTGAAATATCGACTCAGGGTACAGGGTGGTGCCCTTGCATTTTAATCTCTGGGCGAGACGGCCCTCAATGGGGCCCAGTCGGCTGGTATTCCAGCCGCACTCGCACGGGCTGTTGTACACACGGGCCACATCGCCGGTTTTAAAGCGAACAAGCGGAAATCCCTCGACTCCCAACGGGGTAACCACCACCTCGCCAGGCTCTCCAGCAGGGAGGACATTGCCCTTTTCATCGACAATCTCGGCAATCATCATCTCTGGATGGACATGCCCTCCTTGCCCGGCACAACACTCGGCAAAGGCCCCTTCAAGCTCTGTCGATCCGTACGAAGAATGTATCCTTGCCTGCCAGGTCGCGGCAAGCTCTGCCCCGGCCGGGGTAAGGCGAAAGTCCGGCATCCGTGCCGGCTCACCAATGGTGATGATGGTTTTGATCGAGCTTTTGCCAACATCCATCCGGGCGGCCCCATAGCGTCCAAGTTCGAGCAGAAAACTCGGCACACCAACAAGAGTATCCGGTTTGAGAATTTCGATAAGCTGCCACTGCCGGGCAAGGTTGCCAGGGCCGCTGCGAATGGCGGCTGCGCCCAGAAATGTAACCCCCGAGTAATAGGCGAGTCCGGCAATAAAACATCTGTCAAGGGTTACGGTCAAAAGCACCCTGCTCGACGGCCTCACTCCGGCACTGTAATAGGCCACGGCCTCATTGAAGGCCAGGCGCTGCAGATCACCTGCACTGTACGGAATCACAAGCGGGGTACCGGTTGTCCCGGAGGTCAGGGCAATGTCATGTATCGGACACCCCTCTTTCCGAGTAAAATCTTCTGCATAACGTTCCAGATCGGCCCTTGGAGTCAGCGGCAGACTGGCCAAAAGCGACCGGAGATCAACGGCTTCTTCAACGACGATCTCTTTTAAGCGCTTTCTATAGTAAGGGGTTGCCAGGGCATGCCGAAGATGAAGCCGCAGCAGCTCAAGCTGCCGTTGTTCAATCTTCTTTTGTGAAGCAGATCGCAGGGCAACGGCCTCGGAAAGTCCGATGCCCCGCCATCTGTTCTCCTGACCCTCTGAGAGATCGTCCATATCGAATATCACTCCATACAAAAAAGCCGCCGGTAAAGACAGCGGCCAGACATTCACCACTTTCTCTTCTCAAAACACCGCAAAATCGACACAACGGGTAAAGGCACACTACGGCACAGAAAAGACCTCAAAATGGCCATACTGGTGGAGCTTCTTCTCAATGACCTTTTGCACCCGCCTTTTCAACTCCACCTTCTGCCTTTCTCCGACCAGCGAGATGTCGGGATACTCGGCCGGAAGGACCAGCATTTGCACCCTTCCCGGATTCAGGAAAAATTCCCCTGGAGCCATAATCCGGCCGGAGCCTAACAGACACACTGGAACCACCGGGACCCCTGATTCCACGGCCAGGGCAAAGGCCCCGTTTTTGAAACGCCCCAGGCTGCCATCGCGGGAACGATGGCCCTCCGGCCAGATGGTTACAGAACTCCCGGCATCAAGAAGCATCTTGCCTTTACGGCAAACCTCATCCCAGCCCTCAAAGGCATTGGCATAACCAGCGACATTCATAAAACTCTGATAGACCGGAATCTTGAAGGCCCAGGAAGTAACAAAGCTGTTCTCAATCGGTATCATGCCAAAGAGATAGGGATCAATGGCCGAATTATGGTTTGCGACAAAAACCGACGGCCTATCTGGCCTCTCCCCAATATATTCCAATCTCGTCGGGCCAAAAAACGGGACAAGCCGCACCAGGACCCAGCCGTAAAAACGAATGGCACGACGCATCGCAGCGGCAACCCGCCTTCTCCAAAAAAGCCTGTTGACCAGAATAATTGCCGGCAGCAGCAAGATACCCAGCAGGGTTACAAGGGCAAAGACCGGCCAATAGTAGAGATTGAGAAAAAATTTCTTCAAAAAACGGCTCATTACGGTTTCTCGTTCAGTAACGAGCCTAGAAAGAGAAACAGATCATCCATCGTCCGTATCGAACGAAGGGCTTCTTCGTCGGTGAGCTTCTGCCCAAAGGTCTTTTCGAGAACCACAACCATATCCACAGCATCCAGACTGTCCAGCCCCAGATCGTCGTACAGGGTCGCCTCAGGGACCATGGCCGCGGGATCAAGTTCGAATTCCTCAGCCAGAACTTCAACAACCTTGGCACGGAGAGCCTCTTGGTCGATCATCTGCGCATTCTCCTTACAGCCAGAGAGGTATTGATCCCTCCCAAGGCAAAATTATTTTTTATCACAACGTCCAGTCGAACCTGAGCTGGTTCCTGCAAAAGATTGACCACCGCACAGCGGGGATCGATATTTTCCAGATTTCTTGTCGGGATGACTTCCTGTCTTTCAAGCATTTCCAAAACGGCAATCAATTCCAGACAACCGGCGGCTCCAAGGGTATGCCCAATATGCCCCTTGATCGAGCTTACAGGAGGCGCACCGGCAACCGCCTCAGAGATCGCCGAGGCCTCAGCCACATCCCCCAGGTCAGTACCCGTGGCGTGGGCATTGACATAATCAACGTCCCTTGCTGCAAGCCCCGCCTCGGCCATGGCAATGCGCATGGCACGGGTCATCGATGCCGTATCAGGATTGGCGATATGCCCGCTGTCATTGACATTGCCAAAACCGACAATTTCCGCATATATCCTGGCTCCGCGGGCAACGGCCGAATCCAGGCTCTCCACAACAAGAACACCGCTGCCACCGCCACAGACGACACCCGTCCGCTCCCGGTCAAAGGGGCGACAGCTTTTTTCCGGCTCATCGTTTCTCGAAGAAGCGGCCCGCAGCAGATCAAAGATCCCGGTAACCGTTGGATGAACCTCGTCGGCACCACCACACAATACAATCTCCTGGCGGCCGCTCTGTACCAAGAGATAACCCAGGCCAATGGCCTGGGAGGAAGAGGTGCAGGCACTGGCCGGAGCCCACTGCTCACCGGTGATCCCCAGGGCCAGGCTGACATTGGCGCTGCAGCTATGGCCCATCATCTTGAAGAACTCGCCGGACTTGATCTCGGCCATACGCCGATCCGGCAGGTACTTTGCGTAAAAATCCTCAAAAGCCACAGCACTGCCGGTCGTGGAACCAATCACAAGACCTGTTGAGCCGGCCCTTACCCGATCTTCGCCAAGCCCGGCATCAGCAACCGCCTCTTGTGCCGCCAGAGTGGCGTATATCGCAAGTGGCCCCATGGTTCTGCGCACAGAGCGGGGCAGCAGCTTTTTACTCTGAAGCTCGGGAACGCAGGCGGCAACAAAGCTGCCAAGACCGTCAACCTCTGCCCAGTCATCGATGGCACGGATGGCGGTCCTGCCCTGCCAGATACCTTCGAGAAAGCCGGGAACCCCAAGCCCAAAAGGAGAAACGGCACCCCTGCCGGTTATAACCACCCGCTGTTTGTTCACCGCTGGATATGCCTCCACAACCATTCCAGCCCCAAAAGCTCCCCGGCGGCAACCAGACCGGAGATGGACGCCCCAAAGACCCCATTCATCAAGGTCGACTGGCCGGCCAACAACAGGCCGGGCAGTTTGGTACGAATATCGGGATTATACTGATGCAGGCAGTGACGGGCACCATAGGCGCATCCCTCCGGAGCATTCAGCTCATCCCGAAAAGAGAGTGGCGTACCGATGGCCAGCGATTCCATGGCCCCGCAAAGCGGCGCCCATTTTTTCTCTGCCGCGGCGATCATCTGCGAACCAATCCTGTTTTTGAATTCCTGGTAACCGGCCTTTCGCTCTGCTGGCCGGGCGGTCGAGAACGGCTCTACATCATCCCAAAATCCAAGGCCGAGTAGTATAACGCCATTTTTTTCCTGCCGCAAGGAACCATCCACGGTCGTACGGGTCCCGGTCATCATCATCGGTCGTTTTTTCATCGGAACCTTGCCGGATCTGGGTAAAAGCGCGACTCCAGAGGGGATATGATAATAGTTCAGGGCCTCTGTAAAGGGATTGAGACCTCTCTCGCTGCGAGCAAAGACCGCAAACATCGACAGGGTATTGTGCAGCCCTTGAAGACGTTTGGTATAGGCCGGGCGAAAAATACCCCTCGGCACCCTCGAGACAAGAGAGGACGGGTGCCCGGTATAGACCAGAGCCCTGGTCTCAAGCCGCCGGCCGTCACTGAGAACGACACCGCGCACACCGACATTATCTGTCAGCACCCTTTCCACAGAGATACCCGAGGATACCTCTACCCCCAGCTTGTTCAGGCTCGCTAAAAAGCTATCGACAATGGCCTGTCCGCCACCTTCGATCGTATAGGCTCCCTCGTAAAAGCCATGGGCGACAAGGCTGTGCACCTCGAGGGAGGCATCTTCAACGGGTGTGCCATACAAGAAGGCGGGAGCAAGAAAGAGCGATATAAGAGTCGGGTTGTCGGTCAGAGAGTGTAAAAAACGCAACAGAGAAGAGGGTCTGGACTTGTAGCCGCGAAGAAACTCTGTGAGCCCAAGCTCCGGACGGTAAAAAGGGACCTCTGAACAAATCGACTGTACCGCCGCAAAATAGGCGTCGATGGCCTTGCGCTCGGAGAAGAAATGGCGTTTCAATTCTTCAGCAAGGCGTTGGTAATTGAAATACCCCCGCACAGGGATATCCCAACCCTCACAGTCATACTGATCATAGCCACCGTCGAGAAAAACGGGTTTTAAAGCCGGAAAAAGCCCGCAGTACCGCCAGAGCATCTCAAGCATCTCACCCTGACCAAGACAGCCGCTATAATGAAAACCAACATCAAAGGCGAGCCCTTGCCGCTTAAAGCGCCGCAGCGCACCGCCCAGACGGGGCAAGGCTTCGACCAGGATTACCTTCTTACCCGCCCTGGCCAGTATCGCGGCCGCGGTCAGGCCCGATACTCCGCTGCCAGCTATGACAACATCCGCTTTCACCCGCTGTCCCTACCGTAAATTTATCGATTTTCCCCAAATGCAGGACTGTAAAAAAGATTCGTCTCTCTTCTCTGGCACAAAGGCACTTCGGAACATTTTTTACAATGTATCGATAAACGGTGCAAGGACTGATCGCGGTTATCCGGATCCCTCCCAGACAAACATGCCTTTGGGGGATACCGTTCAGTGATATTGATCGAAAATAGAAAAATAATCGTCAGAACTTCTCAATTAAGGAAGGGAATCCTCTCGGAGAGCGGTCTCTCCCGGTGACCAAGGGTAGAACTGTTTCAGAAGCGGGACTCCTGAACGGGGCTTGCAATAAGCCGCGTTAAGACGGAGCGCGGAGCGGTCCGTCTTAACAGCAACATAGCCCGTACACGACCCGGCGACTATCTGCAGGTGCCGTCATCTGCGCAAACCTGAACCGAACTCACCATATTGAACAGGGCCTTGCTCAACTGCTGGATTTCAGCGACCGTTTTCTTTTCCTGCTCGTTCCTGACCGGGAAGATACCGGCCTTTTCGGTGGCAACGGTGCGGATCTCGCCGATCAGAACATCGCTTTCCCTGCGATTGCTGAACACCGCTACATAGCTGATCAGCCCCCAGTTGTTTTTCCCCATCTTCGAGCAGAAGACCTCAACATTGGCCTGATAACCATAACGACTCTTGCCGTTAAAACGATTGACCCTGACATCGGCACATTCTCTGATCGGGGCGAGAATCTGCTGCAACCGTGCCTCAGGGCTGATACCCGGCTGCCGTTTCTGAAAGACCACCCGAAACGGGCTGTTTTCTGCTGTAGAGCCTTCGGGAATCCACTCGGCTATGCCGCCACCTGCCGTCGGCTCGCTCCTGGTCTGCGTCCAGTTGATCCATCCAGGAAGACGAAAAGAGACAGAGGCAAAGGTTGGATCTTGCGCTTCCTGCACGTCTTGCTCTGAAGATGCTGTCTGCGTTGAAGAATCCGTTGTCTCCGCACAACCAGAAAACAGCAAAAGAGTCAGCACAAGGCCTGCCCCCAACAGGGAAAACATTTTCATAACTATTCCTCATCTTCAGGATTACGCAGAAAAATGGCGTCAAATATACAAAAAAAACAAACCGTGCCGAACAAGTATATCCGCCCGGCACGGTCAAAACCACGATAAACGTCCACCGCTTTTACTCTTTAAGCAATTTACTGTTTATCACTGTTTGCGTAGTCAGCCGGTTTTTCAGACTGAAAAAAGCCCTCGCCGCAGTCTCTGGGCAGCCAGTAGAAGGATTGGGCAAGACGCTCATCATCAAAGATAATCTTGTACTGGCACTGTCTTACGCTGTAATCCTCGGCATCGCGAAAGTTAAAGATATAATCCCACTCTCGGGCGCCAAGCCTCTCGGAAAAATGGGGCGGGCCGATCAACTGATAAATCGCCTGTCTGCTCATCCCAGGGCCAAGACTCTTGACATTACCGAGAACCGGGAAGGTTCCCTCTTCGTTCCAGGCATCGGCCTTATCCGGGAAAACAACCTCTTCGGGCACCCCTTGATCGCTGATATTCTTGCTCAACTTGGAACTACAGGCCGGCAGGCTCAGCAAAAGGGCCGCCAGAATAACATATAGTATCGATTTCATATCTCTCCTCAAATATTCTGTCTGGGTACCCTGAATATCAACAAAGTGCAAGATTCTTCAAGGTACCCGATTGTTTGTCTCTTACCACATATAGCCCATACCAACAGAAAAACCGGCGTCTTCCTTGTTAAGACTGGCGCTTCCCTTAAAGAGCCATTTGCCATTATCACTCATTGACGAATAACCAATGGCAACGGCATTATGGCCGCGGTAGGTGCCGGCACCGGCGGTTATCATATTTGAACCGGCTGTGTAGGCCTGCGGCAGTGCAGCAGCGGCAAGGGCAGAAGCCGTCCCCCGAGAGCCGTTGTCATCCACATCATCAAGCTGCGAAAGATTGACCGCATCGGTGGGTCGGGTACCCGGGGCGACATTGGTTATCTGACGGCCAGCCGCATCGATACCGTTTTTGGTAACACTCGGACCACCGTTAATAAACAGCCCGTTGCTGTTGATCTGGGTATCTCCGGTGGTCACACTGTTCAACTTGAGATCGGGATTGAGATTGAAGGTCAGATTATTGCCATCCTTGCTGATCAGAATATTGCCATCGCTGTTATTGAAATCAACGGTAGCCCCCGGGCCAACATTACTTGAATCCTTACCATTGGCGGTAATATTCCAGCCTCCGGAATTTGACTGGGCAAAGGCCCAGAGCTGGCTGCCATTAATGGCATCGGTTGAAGTTTCCGAGATTTCACCGGGAGCCACATTGACGATCTGTTTTTCAGAACCTCCTGCTCCAACCGAAACAACGCCGTCTGCAGTACCGGCAAAACCACCATAGGTAACCCCACCGACTGTCGCAGTACTCACTTGTACAAAGGGTTTTGTTACAGCCCCTTGTCCGAGGGCAACCGAGTTTTCATGTGTTGCCTGGGCACCAAAACCCAAAGCCATCGATTGATTGGCGGTTGCCTGTGATCCATAACCCATGGCGACGGCCTGTTGATTACCACCACCTTGCCCTGCGACAGTTCCATCACCGATGGCAATGGAGTTTTCGGTATAAGCAATTCCGCCCTGTGTGGCCAGAGAGTTTCTTGCTATTGCCTGCGAACCAGCTCCCATAGCGGTCGAAGAAGCGCCCAAGGCTTGCGATCCACTGCCCATCGCCACCGAATCTGCGCCCTGTGCCAAGGTGTTCCACCCCATAGCAACAGCACTTGTACCGGAAGCGACTGTAGTGTTACCCATTGCTACCGCATCGGCACCTGATGCAGTTGTATTCCAACCCATAGCAGTAGAGCTTGTACCGGAGGCGGTCGTCTGATGTCCCGTGGCGGTAGAGTGATCTCCTGAGGCAGTCGTTTGGAGACCCATAGATGTTGCATAGCCACCTGTAGCACTATTGGTTCCGTTGCCGCCCAATACCACCGCATTGTCTCCGGTGCTCGTTGCTTTATAGCCTATGGCAATGCCGCCTTCTCCGGTTGCCCCTGCACCGAAACCAGCCGTAACAGAATAGTCACCCTCAGCACCGGCTGTATCTGTAACACCGCCCAAATTGTTTGCGACATCACCCACTCCCTGCGTCATATTAGGATCATTGAAGTGGAAATAGGTCTGCGTGCTCTCCTTGATATTATCCTGAATATCTTTGGTAATCACAAACAACTGGCTGCCGTTGATGGCATCGGTACTGGTTTCTGTAATCGCGCCCGGGGCAACATGCTTGATCTGGCGTTCATACCCTGCCGCACCAACGGAGACCTGGTCGCCAGCAATAACATTGTCATCTCCGGCAAATCCGGAATAGGTAACCGCATCCGCACCCGTGCCGACTGTTGCATCATCTATTGCCTCAGCATCCGTTACTGTCGTTGCACCTGCCCCCAGTGCCACAGAATTCTCTTTGGTCGCTTTCGAGCCAATACCAAAGGCCGTGGAGGCAAAGGCCTCGGCCCTCGATCCTGTACCAATCGCCGTTGCCAGGGCACCAGTGGCCTTGGATTGCACACCGAGGACAACAGAGCCTGCACCATTTGCCTCTGTTTTAATATAACGCGTGGCAGGACCACCTGTTACATCGACCAGCCATTGACCCGTCTGGTCGTGATATTGTATAGCCGTAGCCGATGTATTGAACCCGGCATTGGTCAAACCGGTTGCATTCCAGGGCGGTGGATTATCATTGGCCACTCGATCAAGATCATCGCCACCGATGGCAATCGAATCAGCACCCGAGGCAACGGTATCCCCGCCAATGGCAATGGACTGCTCTCCGGTTGCCTCGGTTCCTTTGGAACCAAGGGCAACAGTTTGCTCCCCATTTGCCAGTGCGTTAGAACCAATTGCTATGGCATTTGTACCATCAGCTGTTGCAGGGTCTCCAAAACTAGGGCTTGTAGTATTCTGAGAGCCTATTGCTATACCGCTATTACCTGTAGTCGTCGAATGACCCAGGTTCGTTCCGGGGAGAGCCAACACCTGGCCGCTGAACAGCAGCACCATTGCGGAGGCAATAAGCCCTGTTTCAATGCCCAATACCGCCGCCCTGGCGCGACGTGTATCGCTTACCCCGCCCTTGCCCTGTGTCCTTGAACATTCGGATACAACCGCAAAAGACTGTCGTACCTTTGACCAAATAATCTTATATACCCTATTCATTATCTCCTCCCGCTTGGTTATACATGCGTCGTTTTGACAAAAATTTACGTTCCAACAGATTACGACAGCCCATCAGATTTTTCTATCCTCAACCGCTACCGGGCCTCCGGCATACCCTGGAGCCTGTCTTGTTGCAGACACTATATAATTCAAAACAAAAAAAACAAACCAAAAGCGATAAAACTTACCATTCTTTTACCCTAAAAACCTCGGTTTTTCAAGAGTTCTGGGGAAATGCATAGTATCTTCTCTCTGTTGTGTTGCCCCAGGACGATCTCCGGAGCCGCAATGCTCCGCGGCTTTCGTTCTCATCCCGGTGCGCGTCATTACTTCAACAGGTTATCTCCTTCTCTCATCGAACCGGCAAGAGTTGTTTTCACAACAAGAACGGCCAGGGCCCAAAGAGTTGAGGAATATAGGATGCTTTTTTCGATCAGTTATGGTAGAGCAGCAAAAGGCTTTTCAGAACAGGAAATCGTACGTACCCGACCTTGAAAAACCGGAGAAGCTGATCAGGATAAAACATTGCAGAACTTTCTCGCAAAAGGGTCTGAGATGATATACCACGCCATTTATTCGACGTATGGAATGTTCTTTACGCGCATTCTCCTCCCCTGCCTGTTGCTGCTGTCAATGGGTTCTACAGCCGCCGCCAGAACCGTTGACCAGATTGCAGCAATTGTCGACGACGATATCATTACCCGTAGTGAAGTCAAGGCAGAGATCAGAGAACTTCACAGCATCCTCAGCCAAAAGGATCCTTCTGCCGACAGGCCGGGGATCGAGGATCAGCTGTGGCCGCTTGCCCTTGATAAAAGGATCGGTCGCCTGCTCGTACAACAGAGGGCCAAAAAGCTGGGGATTTCCGTTTCGAAAAAAGAGGTTGACGAGGCGTATCAGAAAAATCTCGAGCAGATGGGGCTCAACGAACAGCAACTTGCAGAAGAACTTGCTGCTGCCGGCATCAGCATTGCACAGTACAAAAAAAGGCTTTGGGAAAGCATCCTTCAGAGCAAGGTTCTCGGCCGTGAGGTCCGGTCGAAGATTGTCATCACCGATCAGATGATCCAGGAGTATTATGCTGCGCATTACATCACACAGGTCGATGACGGAGATTTTTATCTGCTCCAGATCGGCTTCACCTGGGAACCCGGGCAAACGGACAGGGCAAAGAGGCCAGAGGTCCTGAAACTTGCGCAAAGGGTTCACAGGCTTGCCAAAGGAGGCGGGGATTTCAAGACACTGGCCAAGCGTTTCTCGCAACTGCCGTCCGCGGTTGACGGTGGGGATATAGGTGTTTTCGATCTGGAAGAGATGGCACCGGAGATGCGTGCTGCAGTAAAAGACCTCAAGGAAGGGGAGGTCAGTGCTATCGTCGAGATGAACAACGGATTCCAGTTTTTTAAGCTTCTCTCGAATGGTGACAATGCTGCGTTGGTTCAGACACCCGGAGAAGAGTTGAAAAAGGAAATTCACGAAAAGATCTTTGAGGAAAAAATGCAGACGGCCTACCGCCAATGGCTCGAAAGCCTGAAAAAAGACACCTATATTGATATTCTGCTTCCAGATAATAATTAATTTGTATTATTGTTTGACTCCCCTTATAATCAACGGAAGTATACCTTCTGCAGGCAGCGGGAAAAAATATTGCTAAAGGTCTGGGTACACGAGCTGGTAGAAAACGAGGTATCCCATCCCTCTCTCGAGTTCTGGCCGGCAAAGGATTTCACGAGGAGATACACCATCTGAAAATACATCTTAGGGCATGAGATAGAGTCAGCAGAAGAGGGCTTTTTGGGATTTTCGCCGCTGGTGCTCTTGCCCTGCAAACCAAGACACTGGACAGATATGCCATCTGAAGTAAAAGACTCTCCCGAAACAACCCTGGGTGAATTTCTCCATACAACACGACAGCAAAAAGGCCTTGATCTTGATTCCGTTGTCAGGGAGACAAGAATATCACTGAAGAATCTGCAGGCAATGGAAGAAAATGATTTCAAAAGCCTCCCCGCCGATGCCTTTGCAAGGGGGTTTTACAGTCTCTATGCCCAATGCCTTGGTCTGCCTTCCCAGGAAGTTCTCGACAGATACGATAGGGAAAGGGCCCTTGTTCCAGTCGAGACAAAACGGGTCAAACCGGATGAGGACTCGATTGATCTGGAATATATCACGGCCTCCTCGAGCAGGCCTGCCTTTTCGATAGTCGGCCTGCTGCTTATTATTGCCGCCTTCGCTGCCTTTTTCTGCTGGTATTTTTCCTGGAATCCTGTCACCTACCTCGGACAGAAACTCCAGCAGATCCAGGGGAGTGCAAACTATGTTCAGCCCAAACTCAAGAGCCCGGAACGAGAGTTCTATGTCTTTCAGAATATGCTGTCCACGCCCTGCGAGGCAGCCGCTTCCGATGAGCCTTCCCGGATTTTTCACGCACTGCCCAAAGACGGTGACTATGTGCTTGGGGCGGCCTTCAAAGAGACGACAAAGGTGACTCTGGCGATAGACAACAGTCCGGTTTTCGATCAGGTATATCACAAGGGAGAACAGGCCACCTGGACCGCCAAAGAACACATTAAGATAACCTTACCAGGCACATCCGACACACTGCTTACCTTCAACGACAGTCCGATACCTCTGCCGCACACCTCAAATGCCACCCTGACGGTATCCCTGCCCAGGGATCTCCTCCGCTAGCACGCAGCTGGTCTACGATGGAAACCGATGCTATTGTTCTTGATACAACGGATCATGCGGATTCTGATCTTATTGTCACTTTTTTTACACAAAACGCGGGTAAAATCTCCGCCATCGCCAAGGGCGCCAAAAAGAGCAAGAAACGCTTTGTAAACAAGCTGGAGCCGTTCTCATCGCTACAGATCCACTACCAGCAAAAATCACAGAACGCCCTCGCCTTTCTGCGAGAAGCCGAGCTGCAAAACAGCTACTATAACCTGCGCTGCGATCTCAACCTCTACAGCGCGGCCTCGGTCATCAGTGAATTCCTGCTCCTCGGTATCAGAGAAGGCTCTCCTGAAAACAACATTTTCAGACTGACCCTCTGGGCAATGAACCAGCTGGACAGAGGACGGGAGGCAGGCCAGGTTCTCGCGCTCTTTCTCGTCCGCTTCTACGATTATCTCGGTTACCGGCCAAACCTTCGCCGCTGTACACACTGCGGCAAAAAGCTCCAGGGGCCTGCACAGTATATCCTTGACGGCGAAACACAGCTCCGCTGCACCAGCTGCAGACACTCCGGGTACCCTGACCAGCGGCTCTCCTTCGGGACGATCAAACTGCTGCAGCGAGCACAGGACCAACCGCTGGAGAGGCTCCACATTCTGAAAATTTCCGGGACAATCCTCTCAGAAGCCTTACATTTGCTACATCTCTACGGGAGACAAATCTTCCAACGGGATATACAATCATGGCAGAGTCTACGCTGGTGTGGTAGAGTACCACCGAAGCCGGATTATCGGAAACGAATTGGAACCGAGGCCCAGAGTGCGTGATAAAAACACTCGAGTCTACACACCTCGGAAGCTCAAAGGGTATTCATACCAACAAAAGAAAAAGGGAGGAGAAATGCGCTATCTTTCATTACTTATGCTTTGTATGATCAGCATGCTTATCGCCGCCGAAAATGGTTTTGCAGGTAACCACAGGCTGGGAGGGGGTGCCAATTACTGGGTTGCCCTCGATGATATTGAGAAAGACAATGGGGATGATATCGATGAAAACGGGCTTGCCTTCCTTGTCTCCTACCAGTATTGGCCATCAATTCTTGGGCTTGAGGTCTGTGCCGAACTCCTTCCCGATCGTTTCGGAGAGACTGCAATAGCTCCGCAGGCATACGTTCTCTTTGGCAGCGGCCTGTACGCCGGAGCCGGAATAGGCACGGTTCTCTCGGACGGAGAATTCAGCGAGCAACCCTTTTTCGCCCTCAAGGCCGGAATCAATCTGGAGCTGTTGCCAAGGGCCTTATACGTTGACGTCTTTGCCAACTACCGATTTAATGAAAAGGCCGAGTTGAGCGACAGTTCCACCGACATTGATACGGACACCGTATTTCTCGGCGCGGCAGCACGCTTTGCCTTTTAGCAAAATTTTTGCAGGCAAACCATCAACTCCCGGCTGCCTCCAGATAACGGATCTCGCCGCTGTATTCGGTCTTTTCAAATCCATCTTCAAGGCGGATTTGCAGGCCTCCGTCCCCGTCGATGCCGAGGGCGCGGCCCCGGTACTGCGGCGCTGTTATCACATCAAAACCATAGAGTATATGGCGGCCGATGGTATCTGAGAGTCCTCTCCAGGATGCCAGAACCAGATGCTCTCCACTCTCCCCGGAATAGCCGTCTCCTCTCAGATAACGGGCTTCTTCATGGTAAATCAAGCCAAAATTCCAGGCAAGCTTTGCCAGAAAGCGGGCACAGAAATCGGTGAGAGAGACCGTCTCACCGAGGCAGGCAGACAGCGAAACTGCCTGAGCAGCAATGTCCTTTGGGAAACAGCTGTTGTTCACATTGATGCCGAAGCCCACCAGGGTAAAGTCTTCACCGTAGATCGGCTCGGTATAGCTTTCCACAAGAAAACCGGCGACTTTCTGGCCGCCAACCAGGACATCGTTGACCCAGCGTAAAACAGCCCTGTCTCCAAGCAACATGCGAACCGCCTGGCAGGCTGCCACACCGACAGCGAGGGGTACAATCTGTCGGGATTTCGGCAAAAGCGTATTGGCATGGATCAGACAGCCCCAGATACCGCCCCGGGGAGCATGCCAGGTTCTGGTAAAGCGCCCCTTGGCCTGCTCCAGCTGATCGGCAAGGATAACGGTACCACTGGCGATAGAACGATGGCATGAATATTGCCGTTGAATCAGGTCCCGGGCAAAATCCATAGCACGGGGCAGCGATCGGTGACAGAGTATCTCTGCGCCGATAAAGGCCCCGTAACGATAGATCTCTTGCGCCCCGGCCGCAGCGGGCAGAAGCGGAATCTGCTGCTGCAGCTCTTCCTGCAGGTAGAGGGTGACCAGCTCTGGAGAGGGGGCGTTTTGCACGCTGCTCTCTTGTCGCGCCATCACGTTACTGTGCTAACTGGCTGAATCCCAGTCTGCCTTGACCCGGGCGATGATCCTCTGGATAAGGGGGAGCGTCTCTGTATCACAGATTCCAAGCAGCGGGGCCCCCTGGGGCACAGAAACTCCAGGCCTGAAATAGATGGAGTGTATAACTCCCCGTTCACCGGAGTAATAGATCGGCGTGTCCCGCTTCATCAGGGACATGGTCAAGATCTCGTCGCCTGAATCAATACTTACGGCACCGGCACCTTCCTTGTCGAGCCTCGACTGGATATCCATCGCAAAAAAATATTTTGCCGTCTCCGGCGCCACAAAAAGGGTCAAGACCTCCTTGAGGATATTTTCAATAATCTCTTTTTTCTTTAACGGATGCTTAATGGTCATCAGCCTCTCACCGGATTCAACAAAGCCTCCGTCAAGAGCGTCGACCACATCGGCGATTATGCCGTTGGTCTGGGCGGTAACGGTTTTTTTGTTTCGCTCCCGCTCAATCTCATACAGGGTTGTCCCCGGTATCTGCTGCCACTGACCGCGTGCCAGATCTACCGCATCACCCTCCTGTACCTTAAACGAGACAATGCCGGTGTGAATGGCATGTATATCGACATAATCGTAAGGATCAGACCTGTATTTCTGGAGCAATGTATCAAAACCTATATCCTGTGCCATATATTCCATCTTTCCTTTAATATGTACTGAAACCACCTGACATTAAACGGCGATACAATCGAATGCTCTGAGACATCGCAAGCCGCTGCCAGACTGTCTGTATCTGGCTATCTCCACCAGCTCTCAGGGGCAAGGGTGACGAATATCCAGAAAAATGCAATGGCTCCACTATACAACAGCCAAAAAATAAGTTTATACTGAGAGAGTGCTCATAAGGCAAGCTATTAGTTCTTTATCCCCGCTACAGCTCTCAAGCATATCTGCGTATCGAAAAGACAATGAAAAGATTCCTGCGCCTTGCAAAAAACATCACTCTCATCTGTATTGTTATCGGGCTTCTCTCTCTTTTGCTCCTGCCATACCTGTGTAACCGCGTCATTCTTCCACGGATTCTGAAAGATCTGCCTTTTTCGAGCAAAAAGATAGAGATTTTAAGCATTTCACCGTGGAGCCTGGAAGGATCCTGCACGCTGGCAGATCAAGGAGAGGCCCTGGTGACAATACCCTATTTCCAACTGCGGTACTCGCCAACGGGGCTGTTGCACCGGGAGATTGACACACTTCTTCTGCAATCACCAACAGTGAGGCTTGAAACGAATCAGAACGGGATCTCTCTCAAAGGACAGCAGCAATCGCAAGAAGGCGCGCAAAAAAAAGGATCGACATCTCCTGCCGCTTCTCTACCGATCGCTCTTCACAAAATCAGCATTCAACAGGGGAGGATCACGCTTACCACAAAAGAGAGAGACTACCAGCTCTCTGTTATGGGTGAGAGCCTGTTCAGCTTTACACGCAACGGCACGTCTCAACGACCGACAGGCGTTGTGGCACATCTGAAAACAGAGGGAGATCTGCATCTTGACACCGGTCTTGAGGCCGTCCTGTCCGCCGATACTCTGCAGCTCAAAACCAACAGCAACCTCACTCTGGATGGGCTTGTTCCCCTACTTTTTCCTGCAGAAGATATTGCACTGGAAGGAGAGGCAACATTGAGAGGAAGCCTCTCTCTTGACACGAGCATGCAACTGAAAGCCCTGGAGATGGATCTGGTTCTCAACGACTTTCAGGGGCAGGCAAAGGAGCTGTCAATCGGTCCCGGCCGGGATGGTGCAAACCCACAACTCCATCTGGAAGGCGGCCCTTCAGGGCTCCACCTGACCAGCAGAAACCTGGGTATCAAGCAGCCGGTTCAGGCCGGGATTACCCTGGACGGGAGCTATTCTCCGGACTCCAAGACCTTTATGGCGCAGATGAAGCTCCTTGAACATAAAGGGGACCACCTCTGGTCACTAAGGGTTACAGGGGATCATATGCACCAGGCAATTCGCTCACATTTTACCTTGCAGACCCCAGCCCGAGAAATACAGGAGAAGATCAATATCAGTGGGGCGGAGGCACAGGGAAGTTTGACGGTTGCAGCCAATGGAACCGTCAGCGGAACCATTTCCGGAACCCTTGCAGAAATCAAGGCCACCGGGCAGGAGCTCGCCGTACAGGATGTCAGCTGGCAGATTCCTCTCGTCTATCCCCCGCAGAAAGACCAGACGAGGGGCACAATCACTGCCGACCATATCCGCTACAAGGGCAGGGATCTTGCCCGTCTTGTCGCTGAGATCGATCTTGCCGACAACGGCCTGCAGTTCAAAACAGACCTTGCTTTACCAAGATGGCCGCAGGGAAAACTCACCTGCGAGGGAGCGGCCACCACTGATGGTGGCTCAAGCGTCGTCTGCAAACTCGACAAGACCACGGTTACCGCCTCGAGTCTCAGAGACCTCATTGCGCTGCCGGAGGAGATAGATTTTGACTTTGCCCTGAGCGCCAAGGCCAAAATAGCTCTAGACAAACGAGGACCCATCGGCCAGCTGCAGGGCAGGATCGAAAACGGCAACCTGAGCAGGGAAGATATACAACTGAGCGGCATCGCCACATCCTTCAGGTTCCCGGACCTTCCCGATATGCGCAGCAGTGCTGCCCAAAAGCTGACAATTGAGGCCTTGGACGCCGGCAAAATCCATCTGTACAAGGGCCGGATACTCTATACAATCGAGAATCCCCAAAGCCTTTTTCTGGAAAAAGTACGCTTTGACTGGTGTGGAGGCAAAATCGAGACGGCAGGACTGCGCCTTGCCGCCAATAAAAAAGAATTCGATGTCACCCTGTACTGCGATCGTCTGCACCTCGCCGATCTTCTCCAGCAGTTTGGGCTGGAAGACACCGAGGGTGAGGGCTCGCTCAACGGTCGTCTGCCGCTCTACGTCGGAGAGGATGGAATACTTATCGATGATGGTTTTCTGTTTTCCACTCCGGGCAATAGTGGTATAATCCATTTCAACAATGCGAAACAGCTGCGCCAGGGACTGCCTGCGGTGCAGAGCGCGACCCTGGATTACTCGATCAAGGCCCTGGAGGATTTTCAGTATAACTGGACAAAACTCTCGTTCGCCACAGAAGGAGACAACCTGCTGCTGACAATGCAGCTTGACGGCAAACCCCAAAAATCCTTGCCTTTCGGCTATCGCGACGGTCAGATCGTCGCCACCGGTAAAGGGCCTGGGTTACAGCACCCGATTCGTCTGGATATGAATTTTCGCCTGCCCTTTCAGCAGCTGTTTCATTATGGAAAGGATATCCAATCAATTTTGGAGAAGATGTAATATGACAAGATCAATACGCTATTTTTTCTTCTTTACCGGGGCAGCAGTCCTCCTGTTTCTGGGGGCCTGCACACGGCACGAGGTGGACATACAACCGGTTGAGATAAAACCAATCCACATCACCATCGATGTCAATGTCAAGGTCGATAGAGCGCTTGACGACTTTTTTGGAGATCTCGACGAGGCAACCACGGAATAGCAGACCCGGAGTTCCATTTTCCCGGACAAAGGCGTAAGACCGTCTCCCTCTTGGCAACAGCACCAAGATTTTTTGTCCCTGTAGTCTAAGGCGTGCAGAAAAGATTTTTTCCTTTGTTCATCAAGGTATCAATTGCGCTGTTTTCTGCACAGGCAAAAAAGACACCTCACAGGCCAACAAGATGCACGCTTTGAGTGAGTAATGTTTCCATCCCGTAACAACCAACAGTAAGAGGCCATTATGCAAAAACGACAAACGATACTTCTGTTTTTTATCAGCCTGCTCAGCCTTCTTTTTCTCAGTCAATCGGCACTTTCCGCCTCGATAAAAGAGAGAATGGAGAGTCGCCTGCCGACCATAAACGCCCTGAAAAAAAGCGGCATTGTCGGGGAAAATAACCGGGGTTTTCTTGAATTTCGCGGCCCCCAAAAAGATGCGGCCACGGTCGAGGCAGAGAACAAGGACCGCGCTACGGTGTACAAGGCCATCGCCAAGAAACAGGGCGTCACAGTAGAACTGGTGGGACAGAGGCGCGCAGAAAAGATCAGGGCCATCAGCAAACCGGGACTTTGGCTGCAGAAAGCAGATAACAGCTGGTATAAAAAGTAGGGATGCACGAGGCCGCCAGGGACAAACTCTTTGCCGTTGACAGGGTGGAAGAAGACTTCGACTTCAACCACAGGGTGGCGGAGGTCTTCGACGATATGCTCGACCGCTCGGTTCCCTGTTACCGGCAGGTGATCCAGGCATCCGCAGAACTGCTCGGCAGATTTGTCAAACCGGGAGATGTGGTCTACGATCTCGGCTGTTCGACCGGAACCAGTCTGCTCGAATACGCGCGACTGCTGCAAGATCGGCAGCTTCAGTTTATCGGGGTCGACAACTCAGCCGCCATGCTGGAAAAGGCCCAGCTCAAGGCCGAACTGCATGGCAAAGGTGAGACGATCTCTTTTCTGCTCGAAGATATCACACATTTTAACCAGCCGGGGGCTGGCGCCATCATCCTGCATTACACCCTTCAATTTATCCGTCCTCTTCTCAGAGAGGCCTTTATACAAGGCCTCTACCAGAGTCTGCGGCCGGGAGGCCTCCTTCTGGTCAGCGAGAAGGTACTCAGCCACCATGGTCGGATCAACAGGGTCTATATCGACGTTTACCACGATTTTAAACGTTCAAAAGGTTACTCCGAGCTGGAAATTGCCAAGAAAAGAGAGGCCCTGGAAAATATTCTCATCCCCTTTTCCATAGAGGAAAACAGGGATTTGCTGAAAAGATGCGGTTTCACATCTGTCGAGACCTATTTCCAGTGGTTTAATTTTGCCTCCTTTGCGGCACTTAAATCTGAATAAATCGGCCTGTTTTTCCAGCAGACCGTTCGAGCAATGGACTATTTACATATTCTCTCATCCAGTGCAGACAAAGAGACTGTCATCAGCGAGCATAACAGGCTTCAGGCATGGGTTGATCAAGAGAAAAAGGGCTTTCTTCGTTACAGGATCCCCTTTCAAAGACTGCGTCAATACAAGGCAAAACATGTCGATTTCACAGACGATATCGTAACAATCGGCGATACAGCAGAAGTCGCTGCCGAAGAGCGCAGGCAGATATGCGAGCAGCTCAAACAGTTTATGCCATGGCGCAAGGGGCCCTTTTCCGTGTTTGGCATCGATATCGATGCCGAATGGCGAAGCGAACGAAAATGGCAACGGGTGACCCGGGTATTGCCGGATCTGGAAGGAAAGGTCATTGCTGATATTGGCTGTAATAACGGCTATTATATGTTCCGTATGGCAGGCAGCAGGCCCAAATTTGTTCTTGGTTTTGAGCCGTCCGTACAGCATTACTATACCTTCAAGGCATTGAATGCGATGGCCCAGTGTTCATCTCTTGCCATAGATCTTCTTGGGGTTGAACACCTCCCTCTTTTCGGCGAATCCTTTGATGTTGTCTTCCTTATGGGTGTCATCTACCACCGCCCCTCGCCGATCGACACCCTGCGCGCTATTCTCAAGGCCCTCAAACCCGGAGGGAGCCTGATCCTTGAGACTCAAGGGATCCCGGGAGACGAACCCTACGCACTCTTTCCCAACGGAACTTACGCCAAGGCTCCGGGAAACTACTTTATCCCCACAAAGACCTGTCTCGTAAACTGGCTGAAAAAAGCCGGATTCATCAATATCGATCTTTTTTTCAGCCACCCCATGTCAGAGGCCGAACAACGGCGTACCGAATGGATGACCTTCGAGTCGTTTGCAGACTATATCGATCAAAACAACAAGAGCCTGACCGTCGAAGGCTATCCGGCACCACAGAGATTTTTTTGCAAGGCCGAAAAAAAGCTCTGAGACTGTGCCCGCCAAAACATGCTATTGCCTTTCCCGGGAACTGTGGTTACATTGGCCCAAAGCTCATTATTTTCATTTTCTACAAAAGGATACAGCATGGATCTCAGCAAATATACCTTGTACAGCAGCGGCCTCAAGGGGGCCGAAACCGCTTTTGGAGAAGAGGCAGAAAAGGCAGGCATTACAGAGGTCGTCTACTCGTTTGAAGGCCATAAACTGTCCAGGGACAAGAATGTCGTTATCCTCGACAAGGAGCAGCTTGAAAGGGGTGATATCAGTATGGAACTGGCCTCACGCATGCTGCATCGAACCTACTATGAAACCGACAAGATCCGCAAGGTCCTGCAAACCATCTTCCATATGATCAACAGCGGCCATCAGGTGTTTGTTGTTGGCGCAATAAAAGAGGATGGCTCGGTGAAAGGCGGTACAGGCTGGGCGGTCGAGCTTGCCAAGATGTTCAACCGTCCTCTGCATGTCTTTGACCAGCCCCAAAAGCATTGGTTTACCTGGAAAAATGGCAGCTGGCAGGAGGATGCCCCCCGCATTGAATATGAGACCTTTGTTGGCAGTGGTACCCGTTATCTGAGTGAGGCAGGGCGAGAGGCGATTGCGCAGCTGTTCCGGGATTCCTTTCAGCAGTAGCTTGCCATCGGCCAACCTGTCTGCCAATGTTCAGGTATGCATATCAACGGTTAAGACCGTATTTGTTGTGCACTCGGCCTGACCGGGGCTCCAGGCCGGCGAAGAGGGTGGTATGTAACTGCGGATAGACCAATAGAAAAGCTGCACCGAATACGGCCGGGCATATCTTCAGTCGGCTGTTCTTTGTAAAAGAGGAGGTATTCTATGACAAAAAAAATGTTAAGAATTGGGCTTGCAAGCCTGTTTGCCGTACAGGTTTTCTTTAACGGCGGTATGACAACATCGCTTATGACCTCTGCCTTTGCACAGGGGAACAACAAAGAAACGACCCAGGTATCAAAGATAAAAGGAAAGATAACCAATATTTCCCAAAGGGCAAAAACCATTGCCCTCTCGAACAAGAAAACCAACTTCTTCTTGGTTAAATTCAACGAGCAGACCAAACTCAAAGGAGCAAAATCTTCTAAAGATTTCAAGCCGGGAGAGGCCGTTTTGGTCGAATACAAGACCCAGGGTGAGGAGCATCTGGCCGTTTCCATAGAAAAGGCAATGGCCAAAGTTCCCAAAGGGGCAAGTGTCATAAAAACAGATGAACTGGCAAAGCTCCTCGAACAAGGCGAGAATCTGGTCGTCATTGACGCCCGGCCTCCGGCAAAATACGCAGAGGCCCATATTCCATCCTCAATTTCGATTCCGTATTCAAAACTTGCGAAAATGGGGGACAAGGGGGCAGAACTTTTAGATAAATATAAGAACAAACAACTGGTCTTTTACTGCGGAGGCCCCACCTGAACGATGAGTCCAAAATCCGCCGGTCTGGCGGCTCAATGGGGTCATAAGAATCCACGGGTGTATATAGACGGTCTGCCCACCTGGAAAAAAGCTGGCAAACCTGCTGTCCCCTCTGTCAAGTATATCGAAAGAGGCAATATCGTTATCGTTGACCTGCGCGAGGTCGGCAAGGTAGAACAGGGACACATTCCACGCGCCTTTTCCATTCCGATGGCGAAACTCGAAGATGCCGAAGATGCCTTTCCCCAGGGACGCGGTGCTCCGATCTATCTCTATTCCGACAATGCCGCTGATTTGGCTGCTGCCCAAAAGATGATTAAAGAGTGGGGCTATAAAAATGTCAACGCCTACCACGGAGCCCTCAAGGCCTGGCAGGCTGCCGACAAAAAGCTCCAGACAGGACCAGCACTCACAGCAACCGACGAAAATCCAATAAACTGGGAAAAACAGCTCAACGAGGGTGAACTCAGCATAAAGGATTTTACCGAATCTCTGAAATCAGATCTGATCTATGTCGTTGACGCCCGAACACCCGAAGAATATGCCTCTGGACACTTCCCGGGCTCTATATCGATCCCGCTCGAGGATATGAAGGCTCGAATAAAAGAGATTCCGAAAAGTAAATTCGTCGTTGTCCACTGCAAAACCGGCGGCAGGGGTGAAATAGGCTACCGTATCCTCAAAGAGGCTGGATATGCGGTAAAATTTCTCAACGCAGAGTGTGAATGCGAACTCTCGGGAGAGTATGAAATCTGGTAGCTGAGACAACACATTGAGGGAACTCAGACTGTCTTGCGAAAAAGACGGTCAGGTTCCCTTACCACTTACGGATATTTCGACTCTTCATCCCAAAAGTGACAGATAAAAGAGTAACCGGCGGCCTGTTTCGTACAGTCGACCTTGGTATTGTCGTAACGATTTTTTCCCATATTACGAAATCTCACACTTCTTTAGCAATTTGTTTACATTTCCCATCTATTGCTTGACGGGATGCCTAAACCTTCATATTATCTTTACTCTAGAAACTCGTTGAGGCCTTGTTTTCAGGGCACTGAAAACCTCTTTCCTCGCTCACTGGCCAGTTATAACAATGGCTTTGCTACTCGTTATTGCACTCGGCGAGGCATGCACAGCCCAATGTGAACATCCTGCTAGGGCGTGAAAAGGCTGGAACTATTTGAAAATGATTTTTTCTGGAGATTTCGTGATATTTCATATTATGAAGGGGTACAATCTTACCCGAAAAGGAGCCCAAAATGCTTGAGTTAAACAAAGGCGGCGATATCCTCTCTGGAGTTGGAGGCGTACAGGATATAGAGCAAGCCCGCAAGATACTGGACAAGGCGCTGGATACCGAAAACAAGAAAAAACTGAAAGGTATTAGCACAGAAGACGCTCTGATAAAGATTGCCAATGCCGTCATCATGTGCAGCCCCGATGCGGTCTTCGTCAATACCGGCTCCCCGGAAGATGTGCAATGGATCCGGGAATACTCGCTGCGGCAGGGAGAAGAGAAAAAACTGGCCAAGGATGGGCACACCATCCATTTTGATCTTCCCCAGGACCAGGCCCGGCTGGTCAAGCAGACCTTTTATATTGTCAACGAGGGGGAGCGGATGAGCTCGCTGGCAAAAACAATCCCCCGTGCTGAGGCCACCGACTATATCAAAGAGTTTTTACCGGGCATAATGAAAGGCAAGACCTTGATGGTGGGCTTCTACAGCCGGGGCCCGGTTGGCGCAGAGGCGGCACTGCCGGCAATTGAGATATCCTCATCCGGTTATGTCTTTCACTCGGCAGAGCTTCTCTACAGGAACTGCTATGCGGATTTTGACAGCGAGGTACGCCGGGCGGGGCTGTTTTTCACCAACCTGCATTCCGAAGGGCCGAATCGGCCGGAAGACGTTCCCAATGCCCGTATTTTTATGGACCGCAGCTGGTTTACCACCTACTCGACCTTCTGTACCTACGCCGGCAACACCCTGTTGCTGAAAAAGGGAAATCATCGCTTCAGCGTCGATTACGCCACCTACTATAAACTCGAAGAACAGCTCTCTGAGCATATGTTCATTACCGGGATGACCGGACCAGGCGGACGCAAGACCTTTTTTGCCGGGGCAGCTCCATCGGGTTGCGGTAAGACGACCACCGCTATGGTCGGCTCTGATTTTATTGGCGATGACCTGGCACAGTTCTGGATCGACAGCGGCGGCGTTCTGCGGGCTGTTAATCCGGAAAAAGGTATCTTTGGCATCGTTGAGGATGTCAACAGAGAAGGTGACCCCTACCTTATGGATTGTCTGCGCGGCGACGGGACCGAGGTTATCTGGTCCAATGTCCTCGTCAAAGACGGTATTCCCTACTGGGTCGGCAACGGCGAAGAGGCACCGGAGAGTGGTGTCAACTTTCAGGGCGAATGGACGAAAGGCAAGACCGATGCCGAAGGAAAGCCTGTGCCAATGTCGCATAAAAACTCCCGTTGTACACTCCTCGCCTCGGCCATTGCCAACCACGCGACCGAGCTTGCCGAGAGCTCGGAGGGGGTTCCGGTCAAGGTCATCACCTACTCAGGACGTGATGCAGACACCATGCCGCCGGTCTGGGTCGCCAAAAACGCCGACGCCGGTGTGGTTATCGGGGCCTCGATTGTCTCAAAGGCCACCGCCACCGAAGTCGGCGCCACCGGTGTCAACCGCCAACCCTGGGCGAACGCCCCCTTCATTCCGGGAGCCCTTGCCGATTATATGAAGGCCCAGTTCACCTTCTTTAATTCAGAGAAGTTCTCGGATGCCACACGGCCGATTATGGCCGGGCTCAACTACTTCCTAACTCATGAAAACAGGGGCGGAGATGGCAGCGGCCTGCTCGGCGAGAAAAAGGATGTCAAGGTCTGGCTCGGCTGGCTGGAACTCTTTGCCCACGGTGACGTCGAGGCGATCACCACACCAATCGGGCTGTTGCCCAAATACGACGATCTGCGGACCCTCTTCGCGGGTATCGGAAAGGAGTATCCGAAGGCCCTTTACGATATGCAGTTTGCCATCTATGTCGATAAGATCATCGCCAGAATAGATCTGCAACGTGAGGCCTACAGCAAGGAGGCCGATATTCCGGAGACCCTGTTTGCAGTCTACACAAAACAGAAAGAAGAGCTGCTTGAGCTCAAGAAAGAGCATGGTTCGATCGTGGCTATCGACCTGCTCGCCTAGTTTTCTTCATAGCTCCCCCACGCCGTTTGTCGGCTGGGGGAGTTCTTTTACCTTTGTCTCCAATTGCTCTTTTCCTTTCAGAGATATTCAGAGGTGCTATGTTCCTTGCGTCTTTCCCTCCGCCTGCCGGCAACCGTCACAGCGGAGAAAAAGGCGTCGATTCTCATTGCAAACAGAGGCTCCAGAAGGTATTTTTAAAGTTTATTTGCAGGTCATACGAGATTCTGGTGAAGAGAGAAAAAGCTCTCGATACCCCCACGATAACCGAACAGCAGGAGAATGTTTATGTCCAGTCAGGACCAGCAACCTCCCTGGGGAAAAAAGAACAAACCCCAGAGGCCCGAAGATATTGTTGCGCAACTGATCAACAAACTGCAGGATTTCTTTTCCGATAATAAAGGCTCGGGGTCATCCGACAACGCACCTCCGAAACCGTCTCGACCGGCATCGCCCTTTTCTTCGGTCGGGAAAATTCTTGTTATCGCACTTGTGTTACTCATCATTAAAGGGGTCTTTTCTTCATTTTTCAAGATTGAGCCGAGCGAAGTGGGGGTCATTCTACGACTTGGTGAGTATTCGAGAACCACCCCGCCGGGTTTGCATCTCAAGATCCCCTACGTCGACAAGCTCTATAAGGTCGATGTGGAAAACATCAGGAAGGAGGAGTTTGGCTTCCGCAGCCGTACCCCCGGCCAGCAGATGACCTTTGACCGCAGAGGTTACGATATGGAGTCCCTGATGCTGACCGCCGACAAAAACGTTATCAACGTGGCCTGGATTGTTCAGTACCGTGTGGCAGATCCCTACTCCTACCTTTTCAAGGTTGCCAACGTACGACAGGCCATTCGCGATATGTCGGAAAGCGTGACCAGGAGAATTGTCGGCAATATGGACTTTGACTACGTCCTGAGCAACCGGGATCTCCTTGCCGCCTCGGTCAAAAACGAGCTTCAGGAACAGCTTGACGGTCTCTTTCCGAAAGGCAGGCCAGGGGTATCGATCGGTACCGTCCAGTTTCAGGACATCAACCCGCCAGACCCGGTAAAACCGGCCTTCAACGAGGTGAACGAGGCAGACCAGGATATGAAACGCCTGGTAAACGAGGCCCAGGAGACCTATAACAGGGTTATTCCCAAGGCCTATGGAGATGCCAAAAAGATCGTTGAACAGGCTTACGGCTACAAGGCACAGCGTATCAACGATGCCAAGGGAGAGAGCCAACGTTTCCTCGATATCCTTGAGGAATACAGAAATGCCCCGCAGGTCACCCGGCAGCGTATGTATATCGAGACGATGAAAAAGATTCTGCCCAATGTTGAGTCCGTCTACGTCATCGACAAGGACCAGCAGTCTCCTATCCCTCTGATGAACATCACCTCCGCTGCAGGGCTGAGCAACGAAAAGCTTGCAGGGCGTACCTCTTCGAACAAAACATCTGCCCACAGCAATTGATAGGCAAAAAAATGGACAGCAGGCAGTTCCGACAGCTTTAAAAAGGAAAAAGATATGAAACAGGCAGCACAATTCTTTCTCGTCGGCCTCGTTGTTTTGGCCATTCTGATCGTTATCGACGGCTTCTTTATTCTCGAGGAAGGCAAGCAGGTGGTCATCACCCAGTTTGGTGCACCGGTCGGAGATCCGGTCACCGAGGCCGGCCTTCATTTCAAGATGCCCTTCATCCAAAAGACCGAGGTTTTCGAGAAAAAGATCCTGATCTGGGATGGTGACCCAAACCAGATTCCGACCAACGACAAGACCTATGTGTATCTCGATGTAACCGCACGTTGGCGCATCTCAAACGCGCTGAAATTCCTTCAGGCGGTCAACAACCAGGCCCGGGCAAAATCCCTGCTCAGTGATATCATCGACGGTACAGTGCGGGATATGGTCAACAAGAATGATCTCATCGAGATTATCAGAAGCAGCGACTGGTCGACGGAGACCATGTCCAGTTCGACAGCAGCCGCCAGCATTGGCAAAAAGCCAAAAAACGGCAGGGACAGGATCTCCGAACAAATCCTTGAAATAGCCTCCAAGGTAACCCCCCAATACGGGATTGAGCTGATCGATGTGATGATGAAACGGGTCAACTACATTGAGTCTGTGCGGCTCAAGGTCTACGATAGAATGATCTCAGAAAGAAAGAGGATAGCCGCCGAAAAACGTTCTATGGGAGAGGGGGAAAAGGCACAGATCCTCGGAACGGTTGACCGGAAATTAAAAGAGATTATCTCCACGGCCAACAAGGAGGCGGTAATGATTCGCGGGAAGGCGGATGCCGAGGCCACCAAGATTTATGGAGAGGCCTATTCCCAGGATCCCGCCTTCTATGCCTTCCAGAAGACCCTTGAGAGCTACTACAAAATTATAGGTGATAACAGTTCTCTGATATTGTCTTCAGACTCCGAACTGTACAGATATCTGAAGTCGATCAATATCGAATAGTGAATGTTCTGCACCTCCTCTTCTGCAACTCGCGCACAAGGCGTTTCCGGTATATTGATACGCCTTGTGCGTTGCTTTACACAATTTGACGTGCATACAAAGTGCTTAGCGAGCCGTTACCAAAGGTTTTAGCCAGGATCTATATCAGCACTCCGGGTCAGGAGTCTCTGTCCAGCCCCTCACTGGTCCCTGGATATGCCGGATTATCTTCACCCTGAAAGGGTCTTCTGCCCTTGGCCTCCAGCAGTTCTCTGAAGGCCTCAAGCTGCTCTTCCGTCTCCAGCGCATCAACCTCCAGCTGCTCAAAACGACAGTTGCAGCTGTTCAAGGTCCCCTCACACCAGGGGCAGATCTCAACCAGACAGCCGAACTGGTGAACCTCCCCTTCAGCCACCCCGCACACCTGGCAGAAGACGCTGTCGACAGGATCTTCTGCAGAAAAAACCGTAAGTTTTTCCACCTCCGGACAGGCCTTTGCAAAATCATCCCCGTTGGAATACCCGAAAAAGGAGAGCAGTTCATCGGGCACCTCAGCCCGGTACTGGCAGACATAATAGACCTCGCTCCCGGAGAGTACATACAGATAGGCAGAGCTGGAGGCCGCCAGGACAAAGAGATAGACGCCACGGCGTCTGGCAAGAAGGGAGATCTTGCACACCGGCTCTTCTTCGGCCTCGGGAAGAGAGCTGTAGTAGTTGTGGAGCAGACGCAGGGCCAGGATATTCTGCCGATAGTTGTCGACGACAGCCAGAGCCGTCTGCCTGTCGTCCTGGGCAACCGCATAGTCGAGATAGGTGACAGTCTCCTCGTAGATCTCTTTTCTCTGTTTCACAATAGCTCCTCTGATACCGCAAATTCCACCAGCAAAGGTTCGACCAGCGCCAGGCTTGTACGACGGGCCCGCGGCCCGCTACTTGGCAAGACTCTTACCCACTGCAAAGTTTACAACCAGCGGCACGACCAGTTCAAGGGCCCCTTCCATTGCCCTTTTAATGACCACCTGTGCTCTTGCAAGCTCTTTTTCCGGCAGCTCAAAAACCAGCTCGTCATGAATCTGCAAGAGCATCCTGGCCTGCAGCCCTTCTGCCTGTATTGCCTGGTCGGCACGAATCATCGCCAGCTTTATAATATCGGCGGCCGTCCCCTGAATCGGTGTATTGATAGCCATACGCTCGGCAAACTCGCGCTGGTTTCTGTTTTTTGCCCGTATATCAGAGAGCGTCCGGCGTCTGCCAAGCAGGGTGGTAACATAGCTGTTCTCACGGGCGGACTCAACAATATCCACCATAAACTGCTGCACCCCCCGGTAGAGATGAAAGTAGGTATCTATAAAGCGCTGGGCCTCTTTTCTGGCCAGCCCCAGCTGTGTGGAGAGGCCATAACTGCTCATGCCATAGACTATGCCGAAGTTGATGGACTTGGCTATCCGCCGCATCTCGGCGTTGACAAGTAACGGAGAGACATTGAAAATCTCTGTGGCCGTCCGTCTGTGGATATCATCACCGGAGACAAAGGCATCAACGAGGGCCGGATCTTTTGAATAGTGGGCGAGGACCCGTAGATCGATCTGTGAATAATCGGCAGACAAAAAGACCATCCCCTCGTCTGGGACAAAGGCGTCGCGTATACGCCCCCCGTCTTCGCTGCGAATCGGGATATTTTGCAGATTAGGATCGCTCGAAGAGAGCCGGCCTGTCGCGGTCACTGCCTGATTAAAGGAGGTATGCACCCTGCCGCTGACCGGGTCCTGCAGATCTTTCAGCTTTACGACGTAGGTGGAGAGAAGCTTTGCCAGGGTCCGGTAGTTGAGAACCAGACGCGGCAGTTCATGCCGGCCTGCGAGTTTTTCCAGCACCTTGACATCGGTCGAGTAACCGGTTTTGGTTTTTCGTCCGTGGGGCAGCCCCTGCTCTTCGAAGAGAACGGTACCGAGCTGGCGGGGTGAGTTGATATTGAATTCATGTCCGGCAGCGGCAAAAATATCCGCTTGCAGATCCTGCAACTTTTTACTGAATTCCACCTCAAGATCGTCGAGGATCTTCGGGTCGATACGGATCCCGGTGATCTCCATTTCGGCAAGCAGCGCAAGTACCGGCATCTCGACATCCCAGAAGAGAGAGGCAAGCCCAAGCTCTTCGAGCAGCGGGGAAAAGGCCTCCCAGAGAACCAGCGTGCCATAGACATCCTCACAGCTATAGTCCGCAGCCTTGTCCAGAGGCACATAGGCAAAGCTCTCTTCCCTTGCGTCTCCGCCTGTAACCTCGGAAAAAGGGGTCAAACGCAGGCCCCTTTGTCGGCAGAGGTCATCGAGTTTTAACGATCTGCCGCCACTCTCGGTGAGATAGGCGGCAAGAAGGGTGTCCGCCAGCGGGCCCTTGAGCGCAATACCGGCATCTTCTTTAAAGACGGTATAGTCGTATTTTAGATTATGGCCGATCTTCAACAGGTCTTCCGACTGCAGGTAGGGCCTTAAGGCCTCCAGAACAACGGCCTTATCAAGCTGACCGGCCACGAGGTTTCCCTGAGCGTCAAGATGGCCCAGAGGGATATAATAGGCCCGCTGCAGGGAGGTACACAGCGACAGACCGACAAGCCTTGCCTGTCTGGCATCAAGAGAGGTTGTCTCGGTGTCGATGACCATCAGTTCGGCGGTTTCAAGCTCTGCAAGCACGGCCTGAAACTGTTCGTTACTGCATACCAGCTCAAAGAGCCCTGTATCTATCTTTTTCGAGGTATCCACATCGGCCAGAAGCGACGAGAATTCGAGTTCTTTATACAGCTCTGCCAGAAGATCACCGTTGGCATCGCCAACGGCAAAGGCCTCTACGGATGCCGGGACATCGACGTCTACCTTCAGGTCAATAAGCTGTCTTGAGAGATAGGCCTGCTCCCGGTTGGCAACGATCTTTTCCTTGAGCTTCGAGGCCTTCATCGTCTCCAGCCCAGCATACAGACCATCAAGACTGCCGTAGCTGCCAATAAGCTTTCCAGCGGTCTTCGGCCCCACTCCAGGGACCCCTGGAACGTTATCAGAGGCATCACCAACAAGGGCAAAAAAATCAAGGAGCTGTTCGCTTGACACCCCATATTTTCTGCGGATTCCATCCGTATCAAGCAGGAGATCCTTCATCGGATCATAGACGACGGTGTATGCTCCGACCAGCTGCAGCAGATCCTTGTCTCCGGTAACCAGGATAACCTTCTGCTTTTTCCCGGCAAAACGATGGACGACAGAGGCCAGGATATCATCGGCCTCCACCCCTTGTTTTTCGAGCATAAGGAGAGAAGAGGCCGCCACAAAACGCTTTATATAGGGGATCTGCTCACGCAGATCATCCGGCATTGGCGGCCTGTTTGCCTTGTAGTCCCGGTATATTTGGTGTCGAAAGACCGGGCCTTTGCTGTCAAAGGCTATCGCAAGGTGGCGGGGTGATTTCTCCTTGATCAGCTTATGGACCATCTTGACAAAACCAAATACCGCATTGGTCGCCACCCCCTTGCTGTTTGTAAGAGGTTGAATGGCATGATATGACCGGTAGATATAGGCGCTACCATCGATAAGATAAATTGCGTCGCTCACAAAAAGCCTCCCGGGGAGAGAAGACAAACCAAACACAGCCCAGCACTGTACAGATAGCGCACCAGACCAAGAAAAAATCCCCAGCACAAGAAAAAAATGGCCGGGGATTTGCAGAGTATGAGATCAAGATCCTGCACTGCAGGATCCCAGATAAACCTTAGACCGTGACACGAACCCAGGATGCCTGCGGGCCCTTATCACCGAGACTTTCTCCAAAGGCGACACTATCGCCTTCTGAAAGCCGGTCGATGGTGATATTTTTCAAGGCGTTTTCATGGAAATAGATATCCCGTTTATCAGCGGATGTAATAAAGCCGTAGGATTCATGGGGAGAAACCTTACGGACAACACCAATACCGTCTGAGGACTCCAGGGATTGAGCCTGCTTTTGATTTTTACGCTTCTTTCTTTGGATCTCTTTGAGCTGCAGACTCAGAACATCAAAAGACTCGGTGAGAGCAGCACGCACCTTCTCAGAACTGCGACTGACCACCACCGTATCGTTTGGTACCGTTGCCACAATCTTTACCTCGTAGCCGCCCTGCTTGTGGTGAGCCGTTCCTTCAATGCTCACCCGCAGATGCAACACAAAATTGGGATAATGGCGAATGAGCTTCTTCTGCTCCTCCTCTATCTTCACTTGCCAACTATTGCGTAATTCAAGATTTCTGGCTTCAATCTTCAGTTCCATACACACCCTCCGTTTTGTATTGACCAGGGACAGCGGCGTTTTACAACACCGAACAAGGCCTTGAACAATCCAGTTTTCCTGGCAAGTAACGGGCCGGAAACGGCACTGCAGATAATGTTGATTCTGTCTCTCGGGAGATACGACTCTGCGCATAGAAAACTTCGAAAAACCTGATTATTCAAGATATCCCCGCCTGTAAGGGATCCTACCAGCGGCGCAGAACAGCGCAAACCGGCATAGTTATTGGGTTGTTACAAAGCCCTCGAGAGGAATCTGCTGCACAAACACCTTACAGACTGTCAGCAAACCAGCTATCCCTGAAGACTCCTCCCCTTGAGAAATCAAGAAAAATTATTCAACGGTCAGGGGAGAAAACAGTCCCTCGAAAAGCTCTCTCTTTTATTATATTCTTTCGAACGGTTTTGGCAAGTATTCCCTCAAATTTTATATCAAATTTCTTTAGGATATCAGGATTTTGTATAATCTTCCAAGCTCTTATAGTATTTTCAAAGAAGAGATGGTAGGCTGGAGGAGTATAGAGGCGGGATAGAGATCGATACCGAAAAACAGGTCATACCTGCTCTTGACCTTGATTTTTCATCTTTTTTTGCTATTACCGTTTAAAAACAGACTCTTTTTTGAGAATTCTGCGTAGGCAGGCTGCACGAGAGAAACCATATGGGAAAAGACAAGCTACATGGGGTCATTCTGCTGAATATGGGAGGCCCAGAGACCCAGGAAGAGGTGCATCCCTTTCTGTACAGGCTCTTTTCAGATCGCAGTCTCATCGAGCTCGGACCGGCGTTGTTACAGAAACCGATTGCCCGCTACATTGCCAGAAAACGCGCCCCGAAGTCGAGGAAAACCTATCAGCAGATCGGCGGCGGTTCACCGCTGAAAAAGCTGACCCGCGAGCAGGCATCAGCCCTTGAAACGCAACTCAACGCGGAGAGGAGCCAGCGTTATCTTGTCACAGTCGCAATGCGCTATTGCCCACCTTTCTCCGAAGAAGCCGTACAGCAACTCCTCGCAAAAGAGATCGATTGCCTTACCGTCCTCAGCCTCTACCCTCATTATTCACGGGCAACCGGCGGCTCTTCGATCCTGGAAATGCAAAGGATTCTCAAACAACTTGCACCCGAGATGCCGGTCGTCTACATAAAGGAATGGCCTGACCAGCCAACCTATATCCAGAGCCTTGCCGGCAGGATCCTGGACGGCCTGGAGGCCTTCTCAGGAGAACCCGCCACCGTTGTCTACAGCGCCCACAGTCTGCCGGTATCCTTTGTCAAACGGGGAGACCCGTATGTTGAGCATCTGATGCGTACCATAACCGCTGTCGAACAGATCACCAGAACAGAGGGAAAGCTCTGCTATCAATCACGCAGCGGCCCTGTGCAATGGCTCTCCCCATCAACCTCAGAGATGCTGCAACGTCTTGCAGAAGGTGGTTGCAAGAACGTACTGATGGTTCCGATCAGCTTCGTCTCGGATCATGTGGAAACCCTCTATGAGATAGATATCCTCTACAGACAACAGGCAGAAGCACTTGGTATGCACCTGCGCTCCTCGGCCTCGCTGAATGCAGACCCGCAGTTTATCAAGGCACTCAGAGAGCTGGTCCTGGAGACAAAAAGAGACTGATCTTTCCAGAAGCTTGGGTTACCCCGGATTATTCCTCGGCAAGGTTTCCTCAGAAACCCAGACTAGACATAATGTTTGTAGTCATTAAGAGATGAGAAAGACCTGCCATCCTTGCCAACGTGGGTTAGAGTGTAAGAAACCAATCATCCCAGAGCCAAAAT
>PDWI01000896.1_pt1 | contig 48396 bp, 51 predicted proteins | sample 1430891 | NCBI WGS metagenome assembly PDWI01 (sample SAMN01162508, study PRJNA174530) | Oral metagenome, whole genome shotgun sequencing project. | biome: Marine environment; feature: Marine mammal; material: Swab sample of the gingival sulcus; isolation source: swab sample of gingival sulcus...
GCAGTGTAACCTACTATAAATGCCTTTAGCATTTGACGCATATAGTTAGGTAACCATTTCAAATGCAGGATTAGGTCAAGTCTTGGGGCCTATGGTAATGTAAAGACAAACTCACATGTCGTTTGTTATTTTATAATATGTGAGTCATTTAAAAATAACTACACACGTAGAAAGCTTTAATGGCGTACTTTTGGACGCGGGTTCAATTCCCGCCACCTCCACCATAATTACATGTTGATAAGTGTTGTTAGATGTATGTTAGGGTATTTTCATTCATATTTCAACACTTATTTTATTTGTCTAAAGTGTTGTTAGTGGTATTTTCGTGTTGTTAGTGGGTAGTTATTTTATAGTTAAAAAAAAAGCATCTTGATTTCTTAAAATGCTATATAATCAGTTAATTTATTTAATGCTTCTTTATCTCTTTTTTTGACACATGGTTGTAATGTAGAGATTATCGTATCAAGGCCTTCCTGTATTTCTTGAATTATTGTAGAATAGGCTAGAGGCCACCTACTTAGTAGTGGTAGCCTCTTTAGTCCTAATTGACACTAGGATTATTTATTTTTAGTTAACCTATTTCCCCAGTGATAGCTACAATCTTGACAAACCATATGCTTTGTTCTTTCGTTGTAGACTTTGCCTCTTCTCCTTAAAAATTGTCTTAACCATTTTGGCTTTTTGATATTAGCTAAAATAAATTTTTCTTTTGTGAGCATGCATTTTATAGCGGTAACCGGTACTATAATTCCCCATTTAATAATTTCGTACATAACGGCAACACTAAATTTAATTATCCATTTTATAATCAACCATCCCCAATAATAAAATCCAAATAAAAATGTAAATAAACAGCCATGACCCTTTTTATACTTTGTGTCTGATACTAATTGTATTTGTGTGTTTTCTGATTTGCATTTTGGACATCTCATTTTTCTTGTCTCCTTATTTTCTTAACAACTCCTAATGGGCAAAAAAATATAATATAATTCCTTCATTCTTTATATAGCCCATATTTACTATAGTAATAACTTACAATTTCCTTGATAAATTTTTCCGACAATCCTAGATATTCCGACAATTCATAGTAGTTAGTTACGCCTTTATATAAACATCTACATCCTCTGTGAGTGTAGTAGAGTGTTATACGCATATCTTCTTTTCTTTCATTATACTTATTTATAATTTAATACATTGTTTCTAGCAGCTTGAAATAGTCTTTTTACTTAATATCAAAATACTCTGTTGTAGCTAAAAACTCCATATTATCTTTATATTTTATTGATAAAAATACTGTTTCTATATTTTTGCTTTCTATATCTATCTCGACAAGGAATTCTGTTTTGATATTCTCTGTATCATCTCCAGAAAGATGTAAGTTGTAATCATATTCAAGAGCTTTAAACAATTCTTCTTTTTTTAATTTTCCACCCTCTTTAAAAATGAAAGCTATCTTCCCATCTTTTTCTCTCACATCCAGTTTTGATGCAATCTTAAGTAGGCTTCCTAATTGGCCATAGTAATTAGGAGTAAAACTTAATCCTTTCGATGACGTGGTTTTTATTAGTTTGTCATGGTTATTATACTCTTTTAAAACTACTTCGTTTGCACTTTTTCTTGTGTATTCTTGATGGGATCTAGTAATTAATAAACTGTTTGATAGGTTGCCATCTTTGTCATATTCGTTTACGATTGATTTGTTGTCACTTGCTTTTATCTCTTCCTGTTCAGATTTAGAGAGTTTCGAATTATTTGTCTTAATATCTTTACTTTTGATAATACATTTTTCAACATCATTAGGTATTGAACTTTTACCTTTAAAGTCAACATCAATTTCATGTGCTCTCTGTTCGGAATCCGATTTAATGAAAGTTTTCGTTTGACTTTTATAAGATTTTATTTTTTCGGCTTTCTCTATCACTTGGAATAAAAAATTTTCATCTATTGTTTGTTTCTTAGGTTTTGCTTTTTCTTCTTTTTTATCGCTAGCTTTCGCGTCATTAGCATCCTTACTTTCATTAGTCCCTTTATTTTTGTCATCACTCTTCTTTTCATCAGTCTCTTTTTTTTCTATCTCTTTGTCATCGCTGATATTTGATGAACATCCAGAAAATAAAGAGGCTATCAATGCTATAATTAGTAACATTGAAATAATTCTACATTTATTCATATGTTAAAATCCTCCCTTTTATATTTAATATAACGTTATTCAGTTAAGAATAAATTGTTCTACAAGGTTCATGGTTAGTTACAACATTTTGCTGGTATATATCCTGCGTTTTCTGCTTCTTCAATTGTCTTAAAATAGATTGCATTTTTATCTTTTATTCTCTTACAGTTTCTACAACCTGGGTGATGATATTTCTTTTGTTTTACACTTGCTTTAAGTTGTAAGTCTTCCGTTGAATCATTGGTTGTTACATTGGTAGAACTACTTGTAAAAGTATTTGCCGTTTTAGCGACACTAGGCTTTGGCTGACTTTCTATTAGTTCGCTCTCACCGTTGGCGTAATTAATTCTTATATCTTTTTGAGTATTGTATATATAAACATTATAATTTATTCCTTCGCCATTATCTTCTATGGAATACGCTTCCATTTGAACGCCTCTTGCAAGTAATTCATCATCTTTAAAATAAGGTGTTACTCTATATCTTACGTGGTTATCAGTAGATTTTATATAATCTAGCACTTTTTTTTCAAATTGGGCCATACCCAATGACTTTAATTGGTTAGTAGCAGTCATTACATTGGTAGGTTTAGAGTTGCCCGATGATAAGTGGGAAGATATTAAGTAACAGTGATTGTATAAATCTTTTGTTTCGATATTTTGATAGTTCGCTTCTGTCCATCCAGTAGGGTGGATTTCCGACATATCACCCTTTTGATCGGTACCAATAGTTTCTTTACCTAATATCGCATTGGCTACCCCAACACGACCTAAACTGTCTAAATCGGAATAGTTTTGGTATGTTTCTGTCTTTAAATTCTTATAATCGAAATCCGCTTTATTGTTGTTTACCACTTCAAAAGAAGTATCATCTTTTGATTTTGTATCCAATAGGTATTTATTTTTAGCTACTAATTCATTCGTTGTTTTAAGTTTTTGTTCTTCTTGTTGTTCCAGTTTTTTCTTTTCTTCTTTAGCTTTTGTATTTTGCTTTAATTCTTCTTTTTTCTTTTTTTCTTCTTTTTTGTCTTTTTCTATTGCTGGTTTTTTAGTGTCTTCCTTTGTGTCTTTAACTGTAATTTTTTCTGTGTTATCAGGAGTGTCCACAAATGGAGTAAAGATAGTTAACAGTGAGAGCAATGCAATGAAAACGTATTTGATTATCTTTAGAAACTTATTTTTAACCGCGATGCTAAAAGCCATCCAAGTCAAGCCTAAGAATATAACTGTTAATCCTACGGTAGCATTAAAAGGCCAGAAGATGAAACCGAAAAATAGGACAATAAATTTTATATATTTTTTTGATAATAACGTATTCAATACACACCTCTTATATTATATTTTTATATTGTAAATAATTTGGTAAATATACACTGATAAACTTGTCTATATTTACCTAAAATTCCTAATAGTAAATGAATCCCATATGAATTATAATACATATTTTATATAAAATCCATATAAGATAGTTCTTTGTTATGTAAAGTAATAAAAAATGACGGATTACCCGTCAATTATTTTAAAACTGTTACTTTTTTGTTACATACTACTCATCAACCATACAGTAGGTATTAAAAATGTATATGGTGCTGTAAATATTGCTAAATATAGTGCTATTTTCTTTTTCTGTTTGTCGTTTATCTCTATTTTAGTAAATGAGAGTTTATAATTAAGTATATAGATTAGTAGAGCAGCAACCACAATAGCGATAGCGACAGTTAAAAATGAAGCTACACTGTTAAATGGATTCATAAAAATATGCTCTATAGTATTTGTCTCAGCAAATATATAGCTAGCAGCGGCGAGCAGTCCTGCGCCCACAAAGTCTGCTAGAAAACCAAACACAACTACTTTGAAGAGTGCTTTCATCGTTTTTTTCTTCGCATCTTCTATACCTAGCTTTTTCATAGAAAAGAATACTACCACGTAATCAATTATCGTATTTAGTATTAAGCAAGCAAATAGTAAGGGTGGAAACATCCATATTAGCCATACAGGTAGTATTATATTATAGAGTTTATCATTCTTTTTCATACGTACCTCCTTAACTGCATTATAACATATATATTATGCGCTGTAGTATTAATAAATGTTATCAAAAAAACGTAATTAATGGTAAAATAATATTAGTAGAATGTTAAAGGGGGGGTCATGAAGAAGTTAATAATAGTCTTAGTTATAATGGCGTTAGTAATTACTGGATGTTCTTCAAAAGATACAAATGATGATAAAAAAGAGTCTACGGAATCTAAAGAAGAAAATAAGGACGTGAAGGAAGACAAAGATACTGATAAAGGAAAAGATGAAAAAGAGGTAGAGAAAGACAAGGAGAAAGAAACGAAGGAAGAAAACATGGAAAAATTCTGTGTTCCTGGATATCAGCTTGGAGAAATACCAGCTATTCCTGTTATAGAGGTTCCGACAATTCCTAGCTATTCAGAAGATCAGAAGAAAGTACTAGATTCTGTTAAAGAAAAAATAGAAGCTGTTCCAGGAGTAACAGTAAAAGAAGCAACATGTGAAAACGGTGAAATTGTTTATGTTTCAGATTTTTTAGTTTCAGATGGTGATTCTAGCGTTACAAAAACGCAGGAAGGTACTAGCGTTGTCAATGAGGATGGAAGCGGTGTTCTAAATACGGAAAATGCTACAGCGGTGATAGGCGAAGATGGTACTGGTGTAGTAAAAAAAGATGGTGTTAGCGCAGCTATTTCACCTGATGGAAGAGCAGTAATTAGTGATGAAAATAATGACATCACGTTAGTTAGAGCGCCAGATGGCACTGGAACTTATGATAGTAGTGACGTTAGCATATCAATAGCGGGTGAGTATAAAGCCACATATAAGGGACCGAACTACTCGCTTGTATATTCGCAAGAAGGAAAAGCTCAGTACTCTGATCAAGAGCTTAGTATAATTATATCAGATGGAAAAGCGATGATTACAAAGGGAGACGAGACTATTACGGTAGATGCAAAGCCACTTGCAAAAGTACCGTTAATTGGTAAGCTTCCTCCATTAGAAAAACTTGAAAGAAATAATGTGTGTGGAATAAGGATAGTATTTGATGATTCCATACTGTTTGACTTTGATAAATATGAATTAAGACCAGAAGGGCAAGAAGTCATTAAAAAAGTTGTTGGTATTGTTAACGACTTAAATATTGCCTCTATAGAAGTACATGGCCATACGGATTCTATGGCTTCTGACGACTATAACATGGAACTATCAAATAATAGAGCGAATGCAGTAAAGAAATATGCCGGTGACCTTGGAATAAAATCTAGTGTCACAGCGAAAGGATTTGGGGAAACTAAGCCGGTTGCACCAAATACGAATAGCGATGGTTCTGATAATCCTGCAGGTAGACAGGAAAATAGAAGGGTTGAGTTCTTCATACCTGTTAAATAATTGTCGTTAGAAATAATATATTATCAAGCAAATAGGAGGTATAATTTGAAAATTGTAATTTTAGATTCGTATGCTACAAATCCAGGAGATCTTTCATGGGATAAGTTTTTTGACTTAGGAGAAGTTGTTCTTCATGAGAGAACACCACATGAAAAAATCGTAGAACGCGCGATTGATGCGGACGCTATTATCGTAAACAAATGTGTGATAGACAAAGAGATCATTAGCAAGTTACCTAAGTTAAAGTATATAGGAGAGTTGGCTACTGGATTTAATAACATCGATATAGAATATGCAAAACAAAAAGGTATAGTGGTTACCAATGTGCCTGGATATAGTACTGATTCTGTAGCACAATTGACAATGGCCCTTATTCTTGAGATATGCCACCATGTTGGCGAACATTCTAGATCCGTTATGGATGGCGATTGGATTAAGTCAAGTGATATGACGTATTGGAATTATCCTTTGATTGAGTTAAAAGGACTTACCCTAGGAATTATAGGGTATGGAGCAATAGGAAGAAGAGTCGAAGAAATTGCAAAAGTTTTTGGAATGAAGGTATTATCTAATAATGGTTCTAGACCAAAAAAAGAAAATGTCGACTTTGAAACCGTAATTCGAGAAAGCGATTTTTTATCACTTCATGCGCCATTAAATGCTGAAACAAAAGGTATGATAAATAAGGATGTTTTTGATAAGATGAAAAACAGCGCCTTTATCATAAATGCTTCTAGAGGGCCGCTTATTGTAGAAGATGATTTAATAGAAGCGCTAAATAAAGGTCGTATTGCTGGTGCGGCGCTTGATGTTATAAGCGTTGAGCCAATGGAAAAGGGGTCTAAATTAATAGGAACTAAAAATCTTATTATAACGCCACATATTGCCTGGGCACCGATATCTGCAAGAACTAGACTTATAGATATAGCTGTTGATAATCTTAAATCATTTATCGATGGCAATGCCAAGAATGTTATTAATAAATAATTATTATGAAATTTCTAATATGTCCAGATTCGTTTAAAGAGTCTTTGAGTTCGAAAGAAGCAGTTGACATTATGCGCTTAGCTATAAATGATCATTATAGCGAGACAATTATACAAAGCGTTGTGATGGCAGATGGTGGCGAAGGCAGTCTTGACGCTATTGAAGCAATCAAGGATACGAAAAGAAAGTATGTCAATACCTTTGATGCCAATGGTAGAGCTATAGAATCGTATTACCTTATTGCTAAAGATGAAGTGTTTATAGAGATGGCAAATAGTGTAGGACTTGCGTTGATAGAAAAAGAAAATAGAGATATATTAAACACGTCAAGTAGAGGGCTTGGCGTTTTAATAAAAGACGCCATAAAAACTCAAAAAAAGACCATAAATATATTTATAGGCGGTAGCGCTACTAACGATGCTGGTGTTGGCGCGATGAGTGAACTAGGGGTTCGATTCTTTGATGAAGATGGTGTTGAAATAAAGGATATCAAGACAAAGGATTTGTCAAGGATTAAAAGCATAGATGTGACGAAATTAAAGAGTTTAATTAAGAGTAAAACATTTGTCATGTTATCTGATGTAACAAATCCTTTAGTTGGTGACAATGGGGCTACCAAAATTTATTCTTCTCAAAAAGGAGCAAGCGCAAAAGAAGTAGATTTAATAGAAGATGCTATGATAAGCTATTCTATAGTTGTGAAGGAACAACTTGGTATTCGTCTACCCAATATGAAATGTGCAGGAGCAGCAGGTGGTATGGGAAGCGCTTTGATAGCTTATCTTAACTCAAAGGTTTTAATGGGCGCTGATTTTATCCTGGACATAAATCATTTTGAGAAACAATTAGATGATGTAGATATTATATTTACAGGAGAGGGCAAGTACGATTTGCAGTCTAGGATGGGCAAAGTTGTTAGCGCCATCGCCTCTAGAGCTGGAGGTAAAAAAGTAGTTGTTTTTTGTGGCGTAGAAGAAGGAAATAGTTCAACAGAAAGTCTTGAGGTTGTAAGCATAAAACCAAAAGAGTATTCTCTTAAGCGCTCGATAGAGGAAACGAGACAACTATTATATAAAGCTGTAAGTAGTTATATAAAGGAGATTTTATGAAGTATATTTATTTAAATTATCCATCTTGAACAACTTGTAGAAAGGCAAGAAGTTTTCTTGATGATTTAGGCGTTGACTATGAGGATAGGCATGTGATAAAAAATGGGCCTACAGCGGATGAAATAAGGAAATGGGTTAGCATTTCTGATTATCCTATAGAAATGTTCTTTAATAGTAGAGGCAAGAAGTTTAAAGAGTTGGGACTGAAAGACAAAATGGATCGTTTAAGTATGGATGAAAAAATAGATCTATTGAGTAGTGATAGCATGTTGGTGAAACGGCCGATGTTAATTTCTAACAAAAACGTACTGATAGGTTTTAAAAAAGAACTATGGGAAGAACATCTTAAATAATGGAAAATAGAATCAGTATTAAAAATTTAAACTATCGTTATGACAATAACCAAGTGCTTGATGGCATATCAATTGATATCATTAAAGATTCCATTGTGTGCATACTTGGGAAAAGTGGTTGTGGTAAAAGTACGCTCTTAAATATACTAAGTGGAATTGAAAAATCCAAAGGTAGAAGTGAATTGTCTTTTGGAAGTGTATCCTATTCTTTTCAAGAGGATAGGCTGCTTGAAAATCTAACAGTATATGAGAACATAAAGTTTGCAAATAAGAATAAAAGCAAAGATGAAATACTCGAAGTGATAAAGCTTGTAATGTTAGAGGGATATGAAAACTACTATCCGAAAGAACTTAGTGGTGGTATGAGAAAGAGGGTCTCGCTAGCAAGAGCCTTTATAAACGATGCCGATTTGATGCTATTGGATGAGCCTTTTAGTTCGCTGGATGTGACGTTAATTGGTGATATTATAAAAGCTATAAATGAACTATATAATAGTAAGCGAAGAACGATAATTATCGTGACTCATAGAATAGATGTTGCGTTGCTGCTTGCGGATAAAATATATATTTTAAATGGGACTCCAGCTAGAGTGACTGGAGAGATACCAATAGAAATCGATAGAAATGATAGAACTCTAAGTGATACATTTTTTTCAAATTTGATTGAAAAAATAGAAAAGGATTTGGGGGAAAAATGAAAAAGTTTTTAGTTGTATTGCTAAGTCTTTTGTTAGTACTTAGCTTGGTGAGTTGTAATAAAGAAGTTGCTAAGGAAGAAACGAAAGAAGAGCCTAAGCAAGAAGAGAAAAAAGAAGAGGTTAAGCAGGAAGAAAAGAAAACGCTAGAAGAACTAAAAGTGATAGCGCCTGCAGGAGCGCCTACTCTATCAATGCTTCATATGATGGAAAAAACGAAGGAAATGGATGGAACAAAGGTTAACTATCAAGTGATCAAAGCGACTGATGTACTTATGGGTAAGCTAATATCTAAAGAAGTTGATTTTGCTATTGTACCATCAAATTTAGCACTAAAAGTATACAACAAAGGCGTGCCTTACAAATTTGTGGGAAACAGTGTTTGGGGAGTCCTTTATATAGTATCAAATGAAGATATTAAATCAGTTGAAGATTTAAAAGGGAAAGAAATAAATATGATAGGAAAGGGACTTACACCAGATATTATCTTTCGGAAAATATTAAAAGAGAATGGAATAGATCCTGAAAGTGATGTTACCCTTAATTATGTGAGTGGTTCTGAAGAACTGGCTAAGACCTATATAACTGGTAAAAGTAATTTATCTCTTATGCCAGAACCAATGTTAACAAAAGTTTTGTCAAAAAGAGAGGATTCGAAAGTTGTACTAGATCTTCAAAAAGAGTGGGCAAAAGTTACTAAGAGCGACTCAGGCATTCCTCAAGCTTGCTTAATTGTGAATGAAGAAACGGCAAAGAATCACCCAGAATTAGTGAAAAAATTTATTGAAGAATACAAAAACAGTATCAATGAATACAATACGAATACAAAAGAAGTTGCATCCTATGCGAAACCTGATGTTACTCTATTAAATCCAATGATTGCTCAAAAAGTTCAACCAAGAGTTAATATTCGCTTTGAAAGTGCGAAAGACAGTAAGGACATTTTAATGGACTATTTTGAAGTATTGAAAGAGTCTAATCCAAAGAGTATAGGTGGGAAACTACCAGATGATACATTCTTCTATGAAACAAAATAAGTTTTATCTATTACTCTCTGTATTGTTCTCATTAGTAATATGGCATCTATTATCTTATTTGATAGGGAGTGAAATCATACTTCCTAGTCCAATAAGAACGTTACAAGAATTTTTTATAATTGTTAGGAGTAAAGATTTTTTTGTAGTGATGTACTATTCTATCCTTAGAATACTTGTTGGCTTTTTCATATCATTTATGCTTGCGTGTATATTTGCTCTAGTAGCATCCATTAATAAGTGGTTTGACTATCTAATTAGGCCGTATTTAATCACTATAAAATCTGTTCCAACAATGGCTATAATACTACTTGCCGTTATCTGGTTAAAAAGTGATTTTTCACCAATGCTTGTTAGCTCATTAGTGTGTTTTCCTATCGTTTTTTCAAACGTGTTTCAAGGATTTAAAACCGTTGATAAAAAGTTAATAGAGATGGCGAATGTTTTTAATGTAGGTTTTCTTGATAAGTTATCAAAGATATATTTACCACATCTTAAGGCATATATTTTTGCTGGTGCAAGTACAGCGTTAAGCTTAAGTGTCAAGGTAACCATTGCTGCTGAAGTGTTATCGCAGCCAATAAAATCCATTGGAGGAAAACTTCAGATAGAGAGAATCAATTTAAACACAGCTGGCGTATTTGCATGGGCACTCGTTGCTATACTGCTTGCGACTATATTTGAGAGCGCACTTAAGTTTGTGTTTAAGAAAAGTCACACGGTATAGATGACTCAAATTTTAAGAAGAAAATTATCATATTCATTTCATTAAATCATTTGCTTTTTTAAGGCCAGTATATTATAATTAAGTGGCATAATAATCCAACGTACATACGTAGTACGAATCTGGAAAGAGAGGGGTGATTTTAGTGACAGGAATAAAGGTTCGCCCAAATGAATCAATCGAGAGTGCTTTAAAAAGATTTAAGCGTGAAACTTCGAAAGCAGGTTTAATGGCTGAGATAAAGAAGAGAAAGCATTATGAAAAGCCTAGTGTGATTCGCAAGAAAAAAGTTGATGCAGCGAAGCGTAAGATGCGTAAAAACAAAAGCGTGTAGGAGTTTTGATGACAATAAAAGAGTTGTTAATGAATGACTTTAAATCTGCGATGAAAGAAAAAGATGTCATTAAGAAAAATGTTATCACAATGCTTAGAAGCGATATAAAAAAGGAAGAAATTGATTCAAAAAGCGAAATGGATGATAGCACGATTCTTGAGCTAATTCAGAAACAGATTAAAGTGAAGAAAAAAGCAATAGTAGACTTTGAAACTGGTGACAGAGTTGACTTAGTTGAAGAAGCGAAAAAAGAAATTGAAATTTTAAGCAAATACTTACCAAAACAAATTTCAGAAGATGAAGCTATAGAAGCGGTAAAAAAGATAATTGCAGATTTAAATGCTAGTACGATGAAAGATATGGGCAAAGTAATGTCTAAGTCAAAGGAAGTGTTGGCAAATAAGTTTGATATGTCGAGGTTATCTGCTATTGTAAAACAAGAATTGATGAAGTAAAACAATACGTGCTGTATTGTTTTTCTTTATATAAAGGAGAAAAATGGAATTAAAATACAATATAGATTCTAGGATAGAAAAACGTGATATTTTTGGTAACTTTGATGATAATATAAAAGTACTTCAAAGAGAGTTTTCAGTAGAAATATTTACCACTACATATGGACTTCTTATTAAAGGCGAAGAGTCCAATATTAAAAAATGTGTTAAAGTGCTTGATGGAATTATTGACATTGTACATGAGGGTAAAATCGTTGATGTTGATAGCATAGAATATTTAGTCTATTTAGTGAATGAAGAGAGAGAAGCAGATATTAAGGATATCAAGGATAAAAAAGTTGTTGTAACCTATAGTGGCAATATTATAAAACCAAAGACCAAAACACAACTTAATTACGTAAATAACATAGACAAAAACACCCTGAATTTTGGAATTGGCCCAGCTGGAACTGGTAAGACTTTTTTAGCTGTTGCGATGGCTGTTAAATATTATAAAGAAAAAAAGATAAAAAAGATTATTTTAACGAGACCGGCGATAGAAGCAGGAGAAAATCTAGGATTTCTTCCTGGTGATTTACAGGATAAAGTCGATCCGTATCTAAGGCCGCTTTATGATGCGCTTGGATTTATACTTGGGTCAGAAAATTATCAGCGAATGAAGGAAAAAGAGATTATAGAGGTGGCTCCTCTCGCTTATATGAGAGGAAGAACGCTTGATGATGCGTTTATAATACTTGATGAAGCGCAAAATACTTCTAAAGATCAAATGAAGATGTTTTTAACGAGATTTGGTAAGAATTCGAAGGTTGTTGTCAATGGTGACATAACACAAATAGATTTGCACAGAGGAAAACAGAGTGGATTGTCACATGCTACGTCTATACTTAAAAATATAAATGATATATCGATTACAAAATTCTCTCATATGGATGTCATTAGGCACAAACTTGTTAAGAAGATCATTGAGAGATATGAAAACTACAGGAGTAAATAATGGAGTTTGATATAAATTCTAAAGTAAATCTTGAAAATGATGATAGAGACGTTATTATAAATGCTATAAAATCTGTACTCTATACGGAAGGTATAGATGGAGACGGAGAGATTAGCGTTAGTATAGTATCTTCTGATGAAATTCAGCGTCTTAACAAAGAGTACAGGGGGGTTGATAGTACAACGGATGTTTTGAGTTTTCCTCAATACGAGTCAATTGAAAAAATAAAATTAGATACATACAAAATGATAGGTGACATTGTAATAAATATCGATAAAGTAGTCACTCAATCGATTGAATATAAAACGGGCAGAAAAAGAGAACTCGCTTATTTGACAATTCATTCAATGTATCATCTTTTAGGTTTTGATCATATGGAAGAAGAAGAAAAACAAGAGATGAGAACAAGAGAAGAAATAGCTTATAGAAATATGGAGGAATTATGAAGAAGATTGTTTCAAGTTTATTGGTGGTGGTTTTAGTTTTTTCATTTGTAGCTTGTGCAAAAAAAGAGGAACCAAAGAAAGAAGAAAAGAAAGTCGAAAAGAAAGTTGAAAAGAAAGAAAAACCGAAAAAGGTTGAAAAGAAAAAAGCACCCAAAAAAGAAACTAAACCTAAGCTACAGACGCATCAAATATTTAAAAAGTACCCTTTAGTAATTATGTTGGATAACCATTGGGATGCAAGACCGCAATCGGGAATAAGTAAAGCGAAAGTGATATATGAAATGTTAGCGGAAGGCAGAATTACAAGAATAATGATGATTACAGATGCTAATGAAGGGGTTGTAGGACCAATAAGAAGTGCTAGACCGTATTATATAAGAGCAATGAAAGAGTATGAAGGGCTTTATTGTCATGTTGGTGGATCTGGTGCTGCTAAAAAAATTGTAAAAAAGCATGGAATAAAGGATATGGACCAGTTTTGGGTCGGAGGAGACGCTTATTGGAGAGAGGACCATAGGTGGGCGCCTCATAATATGTACTCAAATTTTAAAGATTTATACAAAGTAGCAAAGAAGTCAAAATACAAAATAAAACTTGACAAAGATTTTAAATTTCCTTTTGACGCATATGATAAATTTACAGAATTAAAAGGTGGCAAAGCATCAAATTCAGTGCAGTTCAACTATACGTCTAGTGACTATCATCCTAAATACCAATTTGATATAACTTATAAATACAATAAGAAAAAAAATATTTACGAAAAATATTATGGTGAAACCAAATTGATAGATGAAGCAACCAAAAAACCACTTGAAGTTTCCAATGTAATCATACAAGTTGCGAAGCATTCTATTCATAGGGATGGAAAACATAGGGTAATCAAGACCGTTGGAGAAGGCAAAGGCTATTATCTAACAGGTGGCAAATATAAAAAAATAACATGGAAGAAAAAGAGCAAATATGCACCAACGCAATTTTTAATTGATGGAAAGCAAATTGTTGTAAACCCGGGCTTAACATTTATTAATGTGGTAGAAACTGATATGGAGGTAACATTTGAATAGTAAAGAACTAATAAAACTTGCTAAAAAAGCCCAAAAAATGGCGTATTCTCCTTATTCAAATTTTGCTGTAGGTTCAGCGGTTTTGTTTGAGGACGATAAGGTATTTCTTGGATGTAATATTGAGTCAGCATCTTATGGTGCAACATGTTGCGCTGAACGAGTTGCCATATACAAAGGGGTTAGTGAAGGCTATAAAAAAATAAAGATGATTGCCGTAGTAGGTTCTAGCGATATGACCTATCCGTGTGGAATATGTAGACAGGTTATTGCAGAGTTCTGTGATGATTGTAAAATCGTCATCGCTAGCGAAGATGACTATAAAGAATATGAACTCAATGAGTTACTTCCGTTTTCGTTTACAAAAAAGGATTTGGAACATGTTTAAGTCTGGATATGTAGCAATTGTTGGTAGAGCGAATGTAGGTAAGAGTTCTATATTAAACAGCATAATGGGTCAAAAGGTAACAATAGTATCGGATAAGAGTCAGACCACTAGGGATAGAATACAGGCGATATACACGGATGATGATGCTCAGATAGTTTTTGTTGATACACCAGGCATGCATAAGCCCAAGAATGTATTAGATGATACTATGAAAAAAAATATTCTAAATTCTCTCAAAGAGGTTGATTATGTAATTTTTGTGGTAGATATTTCGGAAGGGTTTGGAAAGGGAGATAAGTATATGCTCGATGCCATTCCAAATCTAGATAAAACTGTGATGGTTTTAAATAAGATAGACCTTATCGATGAATCGCTTTTTGTGAAGCGATTTAAAGAAATGGATTGTTATGATATGGATAAATTGGCATTAAGTGCTAAAAACAGAGAAACCACAATCGGTCTTATTGATTATCTTAAAGATAAGTTAGAAGAAGGTCCTAAGTATTTTCCGGATGACTATATTACGGATAAGGATTTTCGATTTACCGTTAAAGAAGTTATACGAGAAAAGGCGCTTAGCTATTTATCTCACGAAGTTCCACATGGGATCGGTGTAGTGGTTGATTCTTTTGATAGAAATAATGTCCTTACCATAGATGCGACAATAATTGTTGAGAGAGACTCTCACAAGGGAATTGTAATAGGTAAAAATGGTAGAAAACTCAAAGGCATTGGCAAAGCGGCTAGGATGGAATTAGAAAAAATATATGATGAAAAGATCATGTTAAATCTTTGGGTTAAAGTGAAAAAGAATTGGAGAAATAGCGAATTCTATGTAAAAGAGTTCGGATACAAGAATGAGTAAAATAACAACGGAAGCGATATGCTTAAATAGGAAAAAAATTAATAGTACAAGTTCTTATTTGACTCTTTTTACCAGAAAAATGGGAATAATTGAGGTTTATTCTTATGGATCAAACAATCCTAAGAGTCCGTTAAATAAAGGGTCTCAGCCTTTTGTGTACGCAAATTATACAATCAGTGGGAAGAGGAGTTTTAAGTTATCGGAAGTAGATATCATTGATAGCTTTTATAGTATAAGAGAGGATTATACCAAATACCTAGATGCTTCTTTTTTATCTAAGTTTGTATCACTTGTCATCGTAGAAGGGGAAAATAATAAAAATGTATATGAACTTTTTGTAAACTCAATTTATATCATTAGAAAATATAAGGATATTTATGAAGTCCTACTCCAATTTTTTGAAGTGATGATTGCAAAATATATGGGGGTGCTCCCATATATTGGAGAAAACAATAAGCATAAATATTTAACGCTAAAAGGTGAAATTGTTGATGTTGAGCAAATAAATAGCATTACTCTTTCATCTATTTATGATATACTTAATTTGAACCTTGTTTCATATTTAAGGTGTGCAAAAGTAGATAAAAACATCATTGAATTTTTTGATGATTATTTGGGGTATCACCTAGATATTGATCTTAAAAAAATTAGAAAAAAAATGGAAGATTTTAAATAGGAGGAAGATATGATTACAGTGGAAATGGTAGATAAAGTTATGGCGAGAACAGGTTGTTCTTATGAAGAAGCGAAAAAGGTGTTAGTGGAAGCGGATTACAGTGTTGAAAAGGCTATCTTGTTATTTAATATGAATCATAAGCGCAAAAAAAGTGATGTTAATAAAATTGATTCAATTGTTGCTTTATTACAGAGTTTAATTCAAAAGGGAATGGTGAATAGAATTACCGTTACAAAGGATGGGGAGACTATTTTAAATGTACCATTAAATGTTGGAGTAGTTGCTGCTGTTTTTGCTGTTGTTCCATCACTTGTAGCAGTAGCAACAGCGTTTGTTTCAGGATGCAGTGTTACCATTGAGAAGAATAACGGAAGTACCGTTGATCTTAAGAGTTATGCAATGGAAAAGGGTAAAGATATAAGTGAAACAATTAAAACTAAGGTATCAGATTATAAAGAAAAAGAGCAAGATATAGAGAAAGAAGTTGATGAGACAGAAAGTGGAGAAGAAAATTAATATGTATGAAATGAAAGAAATCGTTGCCCTAGCTAAGAATAGGGGATTTATATATCCAGGTTCTGAAATATATGGAGGACTTGCAAACACATGGGACTATGGCCCATATGGTGTTGAAATAAAGAATAACATAAAAAAAGCATGGTGGCATAAGTTTGTTCAGATAAGAAGAGACATTGTTGGACTAGATTCTGCGATACTTATGAATCCGAATGTATGGGTTGCATCAGGCCATGTAGGAGGTTTTTCTGATCCACTTATAGACTGTAAAAAATGCAAGAGTAGGTTTAGAGCGGATCACTTAATTGAAGAATATAATGAAAAAAATAACGTTGCAATGACCGTGGAAGCGCTTACTGATTCCGAGATGATTGAATACATCGATGAAAAAGATATAAAGTGTCCGATGTGCGGCCAAAAAGAGTTTACGGACATAAGAAAGTTTAACCTCATGTTTAAAACATTCCAAGGGGTAACAGAAGACAGCACTACAGAAATATATTTAAGACCGGAAACTTGTCAGGGTATATTTGTAGATTTCAAATCTATTCAGCGAACGTCAAGACAACAAGTGCCTTTTGGTGTTGCCCAGATAGGCAAATCGTTTAGAAACGAAATAACACCGGGGAACTTCATTTTTAGAACAAGAGAATTTGAACAGATGGAATTGGAATTCTTTTGCAAGCCGGGAACGGAAATGCAGTGGTATGAATATTGGAAATCGTATTGTCTAAACTGGCTTCATAGTTTTGGATTAAAGGAAGATCATGTAAGGTTAAGGGAGCATTCCAAAGAGGAACTTTCTCATTATTCTTCTGGAACTAGTGATATTGAATTTCTTTTCCCATTTGGTTGGGGAGAACTTTGGGGTATCGCTAGCAGGACAGACTATGATTTAACAAAACACTCGGAACACTCTGATAAGGATTTAAGCTATAGAGATCCTAGCACTAATGAAAAGTACATTCCGTATGTAGTAGAACCTTCGCTTGGTGTTGATAGGGTATTGCTTGCGTTTCTAAGTGATGCATATGATGTTGAAACACTTGAAGATAATTCTACTAGAACCGTTTTAAGATTCCATCCTATGATAGCACCTGTTAAGGTGGGCATCTTACCACTTACTAAAAAGCAGACAGAACTGGCAACCGAAGTATTTGAATTATTGTCTAATTATTACCACTGTGAGCTTGATAATAAAGGAAATATTGGTAAGCGATATAGAAGGTTTGATGAAATAGGAACGCCTTACTGTATTACGGTTGACTTTGATACAGAGGAAGATAATAGTGTTACGGTTAGAAATAGGGACACAATGGAACAGGTGAGAATTAAAATAGATGAGTTAAAGGCTTATTTTGAAGAAATTTTTAGGTACTAAAATATGAAAAAGCTAATTACTATATCTGATTCCGTTGGTGTAACGGGAGATAAGTTACTAAAGGCAGTGCTGTCGCAGTTTCATAAAAGCAAATATGAAGTGGAACTTCATCCATTTGTTGATGATGCGGGTGATGTTGATCAAATATTTGAGAACATACAAAAAGAAGATGTGTTTGTCATATATACAATCGTTTTAGATGATGTTAGAAAGAGGGTTGTAGATAAGTGCGAAAAATATGGGTTTGCCTATTATGATGTCATGACGCCTATCATTGGAAGCGTGTCAAAATTTCTCGGCGAAGAAGCAACGAATGAGCCGGGGATTATCAATAGGCTCGACCAAACGTATTTCAATCGAGTGGAAGCAATTGAATTTGCAGTAAAATATGATGATGGTAAAGATCCTAGAGGTGTTCATAAAGCTGATATCGTACTACTTGGAATATCTAGAACATCAAAAACACCCCTTAGTATGTATTTAGCAGGACTTTCGTATAAGGTGTGTAATATACCATTAGTGCCTGAGGTTGATATACCAGAAGAAATATTTGAAATCGATAGAAGAAAGATCTTTGGATTAACGAATGATCCGAAGAAATTGCTAGAAATAAGAAGAAAAAGACTGGAAAGTATGGGACTGACGAATTCGAATGGATATTCTGATTTGGAAAGAATAATGGAAGAAATCAATTATGCTCAAAACATTTATAATAGGCTTCGATGTCCAGTTATAAATGTTGCAAATACATCAATTGAAGAGAATGCATCGATTATTTTAAAGATGTTCAAGAAATAGCATTTGTAATGCTATTTTTTTTGATATAGGGGTATACATAAATGGAATTATTATGTTAAAGAGAGAAGATTTAGAAAAACAGGAAAAAAAATATTTATCAAAATACGCTAGGTTAAGTTCCGAGTCGCTTGGAAGAGAGTTTTTTGAAGAAGACGATGAATATAGAACGATATTTCAAAGGGATAGAGATCGAATTATCCATTCAAAAGCTTTTAGAAGACTAAAACACAAGACGCAAGTTTTTATTTCACCAGAAGATGATCACTTTAGAACTAGGCTTACACATACCCTAGAAGTTTCTCAGATTGCTAGAGCCATATCTAGAGCATTAGGCTTAAATCAAGACTTGACTGAAGCCATTGCGTTAGCTCATGACTTGGGGCACACTCCGTTTGGTCATTGTGGTGAGGCGGCGCTGAATAGAATACATAAGGGTGGCTTTATGCATAATGTTCATGGTGTTAGAGTAGTAGAGCGATTAGAAATAAGAGACAATAAAGAGTATAAAGGTCTTAATCTTTCTTTTGAGGTAAGAGATGGGATACTCAATCACAGGACAGGTATGAAACCCGCGACCTTAGAAGGCATGGTTGTACAAATTTCAGATAAAATTGCTTACTTAAACCATGATTTTGACGATGCTTGTAGAGCCAGAATACTGAATGAAGAAAGTATTTCTAGTCCTATAAGAATTGTTCTTGGAGACAGTGCGATTGAGAGACTTAACACAATGGTTCGTGACGTTATTGAACACTCTAGTGATAAAGGCGAAGTGAGCATGAGCAAGGAAGTTAAGATAGCGTCGAACGGATTAAGAGATTTTATGTTTGAAAATCTTTATAAAAATAGCATTGCCAAGGCACACGATAAGAAGGCGGATGGGGTTATAGTTGCTTTGTATAATTATTTTAAAAATAACCCAGACAAAATGCCTGTTCATTATTTTTCAGAATATAAAGAAACAGGAATAGAAGCCGTTAAAGATTATATAGCTGGAATGACGGATAAGTATGTAATCAAAGAATATGAAAAGATTTTTATACCAAAGAATTGGGATTGATTATGGCATATAAATATGTGGATAATATAGGAGAAATTATATCATCAAAAATTAATATAGTAGATGTAGTAAATGATAGTGTTGTGTTAGTGAAAAAGGGTAGGAATTATAAAGCTTGTTGTCCTTTTCATAGTGAGAAAACACCATCTTTTGTGGTTTCTGAAGATAAAGGAATTTTTAAATGCTTTGGATGTGGTGAGAGTGGGAACGCAATATCTTTTGTTATGAAGTACTATAAATTGGATTTTATCAATGCTGTTGAATATATAGCGGATAAGTATTCAATTGATTTAAATGCGTATCGGTCTGTTGACAATAACTATAAAAAACTTGATGATTATTATGAATTAAATAAGAAAGTAGCAAAATATTATTTTAATAATTTTAATGCGAATAAACAAGCGAAAGATTATATGTTAAATAGAGGCATTAGTTTTAAGACCCTAAGAAAATTTGGAATAGGCTACTCTCATGATAAATGGGATAGTGTTTATAAAAAGTATTTAACTGTTTTGAATAAAGAAATGCTGGACAACGCTGGGTTATTTATTAAAAATAAAAATGGCTCGTATTATGATCGGTTTAGAAATAGGATTATGTTTCCTATATTTGATATACGAAATAGAGTGATTGGATTTGGTGCTCGGGCGTTAAACAATGATGATATGCCTAAGTATTTAAATTCGCCAGATACATATGTTTATAATAAAAGTTATCACCTCTATGGATTGAATTATGCAAAGAACACAAAAAACAAATACTTTATCCTTGTTGAAGGATATATGGATGTGATAGGCCTTTTTGATAAGGGGATTGACTTTGCAGTTGCATCACTTGGCACATCGCTTACAAAGGAACAAGCAAAGCTACTAAAGAGGTATAATAAAGATCTATACATAGTCTATGATGGAGATGAAGCTGGAATCAATGCAACGAATCGAGCGATAGATATCTTAAAAGAGTACGATATCAATACTTATGCTTTAGTATTACCTGATTCTATGGATCCAGATGAGTATGTTATAGAAAATGGTGTTGATCAGTTCTTGGAGTATATCGAAAATAATAAATTAGAAGCCTATGGTTTTTTACTTAACAATCTAAAAACGAAGTTTGATTTGTCTAACAGTAATGGCAGATATTCCTATCTTAAACATGCCAGTGAACTCATTAATACATTTGGTAAAAGAATTGATAAGGTTTTCTATATGAAACAATTAGCTTTAGAGTTAAATATGAGTGAAAAGGCGTTATTAGAAGATATAAACCAGATAGATAGCAAAGAAAAATTAATCAATGCTTCTAGACAAAAGCTTGACATCAATTTAGATGAAAGCACTAATAAATTTATAGCAATGGTTTTAAATGAAAAAGACATTGCACTTGATATAATAAAGAGTGAGTATTTTAAATACCTTTCCGATCAAACCAGAAAATTAATAACTTTAGTAATAAGTGATGGTGGGTATATAAGAGATAGAGCGATAGATATTTTGTCAATTGATTATATCGATTTTATTGAGAACGCATTAAAAGTTCCTTATGATAAAAATGATGTAAACAACTGGAAAGTGATTTACAAACATATCATTGATATAAGACTTAAATTTAAAATAGAAGAACGTAGAAAAAAGATGTTGAGTGAAGGGCAAGACAGTGTGGGTATCCTTAAGGATATTGAAAAATTACAGATGCTCAGGTCTCAACTAAAGAAGAAGGGGTAGGTATGACAGAAAAAGATATTTTTGATGAGCTTATACAAAAGGCAAGTGAAGATGGCTCGCTTTCCTATGATGACGTTAAAAATGCATATGATGATATTAATCAAAAAGACCTTGATAAGGTTATAAACAAGCTAGAAAAAGAAGGAATAAGTTTTTCTGGAGAAGATTTGGATGATATAAGCGAGGATATTGATGATGTGCCTGGAGAAGACAGTGATATTGATTTAGAACTCGATGAACATCAAAAAATGGCGCCTATAAAAGTTCCGAAAGGTATTAGTGTTGATGATCCTGTACGGATGTATTTAAAAGAAATAGGTATGGTACCATTGTTAACTCCTGACGAAGAAAAGGATTTAGCTAAGCGAATTGAAAATGGTGATGACGATGCCAAACAAAAACTATGTGAAGCGAATCTTCGCCTTGTGGTATCCATTGCAAAAAGGTATGTTGGTAGAGGCATGCTGTTCTTAGATTTAATTCAAGAGGGTAATCTCGGTCTTATGAAAGCAGTGGAAAAATTTGACTATAGAAAGGGCTTTAAATTTAGTACCTATGCTACTTGGTGGATAAGACAGGCAATTACGAGAAGTATCGCTGATCAAGCTAGAACGATAAGAATCCCAGTACATATGGTTGAGACGATTAATAAGCTTACAAGAATTTCTAGGCAATTGTTACAAGAGTATGGTAGGGAACCCAAGCCTGAGGAAATCGCCGTTGAGATGGGTATAACGGAAGACAAAGTGAGAGAAATACTAAAAATATCTCAAGAACCAGTATCGCTTGAAACACCTATTGGTGAAGAAGAAGATTCCCATTTGGGTGATTTTATTCCAGATAACGATGCGCAGTCTCCACAAGATGTTGCTACTTTTCAGATGTTAAGTGAAGCACTTGATGAAGTTCTGGGTTCACTTACTGATAGAGAACAGAAAGTACTCAAACTTAGGTTCGGTTTAGAAGATGGAAGGGCTAGAACATTAGAAGAAGTTGGTAAGGTGTTTAATGTTACAAGGGAGAGAATTAGACAGATAGAAGCAAAGGCATTAAGAAAGCTAAAAAGTCCTACAAGAAGTCGAAAACTTACAGATTTTATAGACTGATGATAAATAGAATACGTACGATAGCGAGCTATATAGGCAGTGAAGAGAGTGTGTTAGATATCGGTACAGACCATGCACAGTTATTGATATTTTTATATGATAATAATATTTCAAAAAACATAGTTGGTACCGATTTGAATCCAGGACCTCTTAGGACTGCGAAAAAAAATATAGGTGATAGAAATATTCAACTACTTATGTCAGATGGTTTAAGTTCAATTGAAGAAAATTTTGATAATTACGTGATAGCAGGTATGGGTGGCATTTTAATATCAAAAATAATACAAAATGATATAGAGCAGTTTAAAAAGGCGAAACGAATTATACTTCAACCAATGCAGCATATAATGGATTTACGGAAATTTCTATTTAAAAACAATTTTAAAATAGATCATGAACATATATGTTATGAGAATAATCGATTTTTCGAAATTATTGTAGTTAGTTGTGGCCAAGATGATAGTTATGACTTCAGACTCTTTAAAACAAGACCTCATGGTATGTTTAAAGAATACGTAGAATACCTCATAAAAAAATATGAGGCTGTCCTCTCAAAAATACCAAAAAACAATTATAAAATTAGCGAAATAAATGATATAATAAATGAGTTAAAAAAACTAGACTAGGTAATCGCATTTCATTATGAGGAAAGTCCGAGCTCCATAGAGCAGGATGCTGGATAACGTCCAGTGGAGGCGACTCTAAGGCAAGTGCAACAGAAATAAACCGCCATATATTTGTGGTAAGGATGGAAAGGTGAGGTAAGAGCTCACCAGCAAATAGGCGACTATTTGGCTATGTAAACCCCATTTGGAGCAAGATCAAATAGGAAAGAAAAGAGGCTGCTCGTCTTTTTCGTGGTAGATCGCTTGATTTATATGGTAACATATAAACTAGATAGATGATTACTTAAACAGAACTCGGCTTATAGGTCTAGTTTTTTATTTGGAGATAATAATGGAAAATGAAAAAAAGATATTAAGCGAAGATAGAAGAGGAATTTGGTTTCCTTTAACTGTTGCGCTAGCTTGTTTTATTGTTGCGATGATTATAATGATTTATATCCTGAATATGGCATCAGGCATAAAGTATGAGTATGTTGAATTAGTTAATGGTTATAGATTAGTTATAGACGAAGATAGTTGGATTACGGATAAAGAAGGAGTTTCAATTATTCCGTCAAATGTGACTAAAATCAATGTATCAGGTGGTAAAATTTTTTATAGAAGAGAGAGTGAAGATGAAACAGAAGTTGGTTGTTTTGATACGGAGCAAAAGTATTTTATTAGCAGAAATAATGAGGACTACGAAAAGTTAGAAAAAGATTTTATAGCAGTATATAATGTTGAACTTGTAGATATAGAAGAATATAAACAAAGAGATAAATGATGATAAAGGTTATCTCTTTTTTTATGTATTTTTATTTCATAAATTTCGTCTTACGTAAAACTATTAATCTAGAATCATAACAAATACAGATAGGAGACAAGATGTTTAGTTTTTTCAATTTTAAATACTATGAACCCTATAGATTTTAACATATTATAATGCGTAAAAAGCTACAAATAATGGGAAAAGTAGGACTTTAATTATATTGACTATTTACGTTTGTTGTGATAAAATTTACTCAATCATACGATAATATTTATCTCATTTGAGATACGTATTTTTGTAAGAAATAAAATAAATTATTTTTATATAATGTATTTTATTTTTGCAAATTATTTTTAAAAGTTTAAGAAGGGAGACTTTTATGAAAAAAATATTGGCATTACTATTAGTTTTAGTTTTAGTGTTCTCTGTAGTTGCATGTTCTAAGCCAGAAGAAAAAAAGGAAGAACCTAAGAAGGAAGAGGCAAAGAAAGAAGAAACGAAAGAGGAATCTGCTGAAGGAAAGAAAGAAGAACCAGCTGGTGAAAAAACAGAAATTAATTTTGCGGTTCAAGCGGATCCAACGAAAGCTTTAGAAGCTATTGTGAAAGCGTATAATGAGAAAAGTGATAAATATACTGTTAAGGTAACTACTTTAACAAATGATTCAGGTCAAATGCACGACCAAATTCAAAATTCACTGTCTTCTAAAAGTGGAGAGTATGATGTTATTTCAATGGACGTTGTTTGGGCTGGTGAATTTGCAGCAGCAGGTTATTTACAACCACTCGATAAGTTGTTAAAAGATAAGGGATGGCTACCAACAGACTTTAATGCGGGTTCAATGCAAAGTGGTAAATACAAAGGTAAAAATTATGTATTACCATATTTCCCAGATTTAGGCTTCTTATACTTTAGAAAGGACATTGTTTCTGAAGAGGATGCTGCTAAATTAGTATCAGGAGATTATACTTATGATGATCTTTTCGCTATGGCAGAAAAATATAAAGGCGAAAAAGATACCAAATATGGATTTGTTTATCAGTCAAAACAATATGAAGGTTTAACTTGTAACCTAAATGAGTTTTCAAATAACTGGAAAGATGTTTCGAAAGGCGTTGAGTTAATGAAGAAATTCGCAGACTCTGATGTCACTCCAGACGACATTACAAACTACACTGAAGGGGAAACTCATAATGCATTCATGAATGGCGAGAGTGTATTTGCAAGAAACTGGCCATATATGAATGGTATTGTTGCGGAAGGAAAACAAAAAATTAAGAGTGATCAACTAGGTTATGCGCCACTACCAAACGGTGGAACAGTAGGTGGATGGATATTAGGAGTTAATGTTAATTCTAAGAATTTAGAAGGTGCGGAAGACTTCTTAAGTTTCCTAGCTGGACCAGAAGGACAAAAAATAAATGCTACAGTAGGAAGTTACTTACCTGGATTTAATAAGTTACTAGAAGACAAAGATGTATTAGATAAAAATGCACTTCTTAAGAATGAAGGATTCAAGAATGCACTAGCTAAGACAATTGCACGTCCAGTAGTTGCAAATTACCAAGAAGTAAGTGATATAATTCAAACGAAAGCACATAAGTATTTAACAGGAAATGAAGATCTTAAAGCTATTGCTAAGAGTATTGAAGAAGCATTAAATAATAATTAAAACTACTATATTTCAGCTTTGGCATTATGCCGAAGCTGATTTTGTTTGAGAGGGGAAAATATGAAAAAGCTATCAAATTTAATGGATAAATATACAGCTTATTTTCTTATATTACCGGCTATACTATTTATAGTTTTATTTTCCATACTTCCAATTGCAGGTTCGTTAAGATACGCATTTTTTGATATGCAATTAAATGATCAAACGAAAAATGATATATATACGTCAAGTCAGATTAATTTAGCAATGAATCAAGAAATAATTGAGTATATGCGTTATTTTATGGATATAGAAGAAGGAATTGTTAAAAAGGAAGCAACGAAAGAAAAAATAGCAAATGTTAGAAGTAAAACGGACGAACTTGAAACTTACATTAAAGAAAATCTAATTGCTGTGGATATGAAAAAGATTGTCCCTGCGGATGATGCAAAGCTTGAGGCACTCATAGAGAAACAAGGCAAAGTAAAAAACTCAATACAAGAACTGTATTCTCAGAATGATGAGTTCTACTCAAAAGAAGACGCCAACGCAATTATTAAAGATTTTGAAACTAGTATTATAAAATCTAACTTTGTGGGTCTTGCCAATTTTAGTAAGGTTTTAAGTGATAAAAGAGTAATTAGCACACTTATATTTACGTTAATATTTACTTTTATATCAGTGGCATTTGAACTTGTCTTTGGTCTATTTTTAGCAATAATAATGAATAGGGCTATAAAAGGTAGAAGTATAATTCGAACATTGTCTTTGATTCCTTGGGCGATACCAACATCTGTGGCAGCGCTGATGTGGGGATATCTATACAATGGTTCAACGGGTATTATATCCAATATATTTACATCAATGGGATTCATATCTGGACCGGCGGAGTTGTTAAACTCTGGTACAAATGCGCTAGGTTCTATCATAATAGCAGATGTATGGAAAACGACTCCATATATGGCGTTACTGTTACTAGGTGGACTTCAAGTAATACCGAACTCACTTTATGAATCAAGCTCACTAGATGGAGCAAACAAATGGAAACAATTTACTAAAATTACATTGCCATTGCTTAAACCATCAATATTTGTAGCGTTATTATTTCGAACGTTAGATGCCTTTAGAGTTTTTGATTTGATCTATGTTTTGACAGGTGGCGGACCTGGTGGGACAACAGAATCTATTTCAATTTATGCATATAAAGTTATGTTTTCGCAAACAAGATTTGGCTATGGTTCTGCAATGGTTATCATCATGGCGCTTGCTGTTGGACTGATTACTTTTATTTATATAAAAGCACTCAATGTGAAGTTGTTTGGAACGGAGGATTAATATGAAAGCGAAAGATTTCAGTTTAAAAACACTTTTTATAATAATAATTGTCTTGTATCTTTTAATAATTATTTTTCCGTTCATATGGGTTACCATTACTTCTCTAAGGCCAAGAGCTGAAATATGGGGACCCGACGCCCTTAATTTAAGAGGAGCAACATATACTATAAAAAATTATCAGATGTTATTTAAGACGTCAATTTTTAACTCGCTTAAAAATTCTCTTATAATTTCATCCATTACGACGGTGTATGTAACCCTAATCGCTTCTTTTACTGCCTACGCAGTTGCGAGACTTAAATTCAGATTTAAAAAAGTGTTGGTTGTAGTTATACTTGCTACAAGTATGTTTCCGCAGATGATAGTTGTAGGACCTATTTATAATATGTTTGTTAAACTAGGATGGACCAATAGTTATTTTATAACATTACCATATTCAATGATAACTCTACCGGTTGCAATTTTCATACTAATAACGCATTTTTCAAAAATACCGAAAGAAATGGAAGAATCAGCGGTTATGGATGGTGCGTCTAAAATAAGAACGTTTTTTAGTGTGATACTACCATTGGCACTACCAGGTATATTTACTTCAGCAATCATGACATTTATTGGTGCGTGGAACGAATTTCTACTTAGTTTAACATTAAATACGGAAGAATACTGGAGAACAGCAACTGTTTCGATGTCGTTTTTAAGAGGTCAATTTGAAGTGTTTTGGGGTCAGGTGACAGCTGCTACAGTAGTTGTAACGATTCCTACTTTAATAATTGTTATATTATTCCAAAAACAAATTGTATCTGGAATTACCTCGGGAGCGTTAAAGGAATGATAACGAATAATTTGTTTTATAAGGTACAATCAAAAAAAAATGATAAAGCATTACTTGCAACGCAATTTGCACCTGGTAATGGCTATGTAGGGTTTCGAGCGGTTTGTGATGAAGATAGTGACAAAACGGAGAGAGGGCTATTCATAAACGGTTTTTATGAAAGGATCCCTATGGTTCATAGTGAATTTGCTCATGGATTCCCAGAAGTTACCGATAGAATGGTGAAACTACCTGACTGGAACTCAATGGATGTGTTTATAGATGGTGTTAAATTAAATCCAGATGATGTATTAAAGCGTACGTATCATTTCGATTTAAAATCGGGTGTGATGGAAATCGCTTCAGAGTATAAGAATTGTACAGTAATTTCAAGAAAAATAGCAGATTTTGAAAAACCAAACTACATTGCATCAAAAACAATCATACATGGTGAAGGACAAATAAGAGCGGTGCTTAAGTTTCCACTAGAAGTATATAGTGGAGAGAGAAATAGAGATCCGAGAAAATCGGGTTCAGAAAAGTTATATAAGACACACAGATTTGAAAAATTAGAAAACGGATTTTTAGGTGAATTTAAAACACTAAACTCTAACTTGATATCAAGAATAACACAAAAAGTTGTCTCTAATGGTACTTCTTTCATTCAAACAGAAAATGAAATGGAAGTTACAGCCGTTAGCAACTTGGAAATTGATAGAATTACACTAGTAGAAGATAGTATTAGAGGGTTTTATCAAAACAGTGTTGATAGGAAATACGCTGATATTAAGAAAGCTCAAACGGAGTATTTAGCTAGGTTTTGGGAAGAAAATTTTGTAGTACTTAATACCGAAAATAATAACTATCAAAAGTATCTCAACTTTCTTATATATCATTTATTACAAGCTACAGCAAGGGATAAGTATTCTAATATTTCAGCCAAGGGTCTTACCGGTGATGGATATGAAGGTCATTATTTTTGGGATACAGAAATTTATATGTATCCAGTATGGCTAGTAAAAGATCCAGATCGTGCAAAAACATTGCTCGAGTATCGGTATCATATATTAGATTATGCAAGAAAAAGAAGTAAAGAACTTGGATATAACAAAGGGGCTACTTATGCTTGGCGAACCATATCTGGTATAGAGTGTAGTGGATATATGCCAGCGGGTACAGCTCAGTATCACCTTAGTGGTGACATAGCTTATGCGGCAATTTCGTATTACTTTGCAACAGGGGATTATAGAGCATTAGTCGATTATATATTCGAAATGGTATTTGAAACGGCAAGAACATTTTATGAGATTGGTAACTTTACAGATGATAAGTTTCACATAAATGCGGTAACAGGGCCAGATGAATATACTGCAATTGTAAATGACAACTATTATACGAATGCAATTGCGAAATATAACTTTGAGTGGGCTGTTAAATTGTATAAACTTATTGAAACTACATCAAAAGATGATTTGAATAAATTAATCGAAAAATTAAGAATTGAAAAAGAAGAAGTAACGAATTTCCAAAATGCATTTGAGGCTATGGTTTTACTTACGGATGATAAAGCGCTAATAGATATTCAGGATAATTCATTTGTTCAAAAAGAGTTGTGGCCAGACGAATCAGTTTATGACCCTTCAGAGGGCTTAAGCGATGACCATGAACCCTTACTTATGAATTATCATCCACTTATCATTTATAGACATAAAATCTTAAAGCAAGTTGAAGTTGTGTTGGCTCACTTCTTACTTAAAGACTACACCAATAAGATAAAGGTAGATAATAGTTTTTACTATTACAAGGCGTTAACTACGCATGACTCATCGCTATCATACTGTATACATTCACTAATGGGTCTTAAAGTAGGTTTTGATAGGGCGGATGATTATTTCTTAAATTCTCTAGAACTTGATATCAAAAATCTTCATGGAAATACTGCTGATGGGATGCATATGGCAAATATTGGTGGCGCCATAATGAATGTGCTTTATGGATATTTGGGAATGCATGTGAAAGCAGATTTTATGGAAATTAATCCTGTAACTACGGATAGAATAAACGGGATTGAAACGGTGTTTCATTACAACGATTCAAAATTCTTGATTAAAACTGGCGATAAAACAGAACTAAGTCTATTAGCTGGCGAGGGTGCTAAGTTCTCAGTTAGAGGAAAAGAGTACACAGTAACGAAAGATAATCCTAATGTAGTTCATGGGGATAAGGCGGTATTATTTGATCTGGATGGTGTTTTAACAGACACTGGTGAACTTCATTACCAGGCTTGGAAAAAACTAATGAACGATGAATTTGCCATAGACTTACCAGTTAAATACAAGGATCTTGTACGGGGTATTTCAAGACTTGAGAGTATGGAATTAATTCTTACTAACGAACTTAGTGATAGAAGTTTTAGTGAAGAGAGAAAAGTTGAACTAGCGAATAGGAAAAATGAAATTTATAAATCGTTAATTGAACATTTTACACCAGATGATTTATATGATGGCGTAGAGGATTTGCTAAAAGGCCTTAAAAAAGAAGGTGTGTTCATAGCCCTATGTAGTTCTAGTAAAAATGGCGGACACTTAATATACAGACTGGGAATCGATAATTACTTTGATGCTGTAGTTAATCCGAGCTTTATTGAGCGTGGCAAACCAGCACCAGATATATTTGAAAAAGCGCTTAAAATGCTTGGCGTTAACGCTGAGAATGCCATTGGTGTAGAGGACGCTGAGGCAGGAATTCAAGCGATAAATTCTGCAAATATAAGGTCGGTAGGATTCGGTGATAACGATATGCTAAAGGAAGCGGATGTAGTATTTGATAATATAAGTGATCTTAGTAGGTGCTTATTGAATTGGTCGGAGGATAAAAATGGCTGGAATTAAAATAGAAAATATAAAGAAAGTATATGATAACGGATTTGAGGCTGTGAAGTCAATAAATTTAGATATCAAAGATAAAGAATTTATGGTTTTGGTAGGACCTTCTGGTTGTGGTAAAACGACAACATTACGAATGATTGCAGGGCTTGAAAAGATATCGTCGGGAAAAATGTTTATAGGAGATACGCTAATCAATGATGTTAATCCAAAGGATCGAAACATTTCTATGGTATTTCAAAATTATGCACTGTATCCTCATATGGATGTATATAATAATATGGCGTTTGGATTAAAACTTAAAAAAACACCTAAGAAAGAAATTGAAGAAAGAATCAATAAGGCGGCTACTATCTTAGGAATTGAAAGCTTATTAAAAAGAAAGCCGAAACAACTTTCAGGGGGTCAAAGACAAAGGGTTGCCCTTGGTAGAGCGATAGTTAGAAATCCTCAGGTTTTTTTAATGGATGAGCCGCTATCAAATTTAGATGCTAAACTTAGAGTGCAGATGAGAGCGGAGCTTATAAAACTACATCAAGATTTACAAACCACATTTGTATATGTAACTCATGACCAAACGGAAGCTATGACAATGGGCACTAGAATATGTGTAATGGAAAGTGGTGTTATTCAACAAGTGGATACCCCAGAAGTGATTTACAATAATCCTAGCAATTTATTTGTTGCAAGCTTCATAGGCTCGCCGCAAATGAACTTCTTTAATGGTACCTTAATAGAGGAAGCAGGAAACTATAAATTTGTGATGGAAAATCCGCCACATGAGAACGCTACAATTAAGCTAGAGTTAGAAGATGAAAAGATGGAAAGACTTAAAGCGCATGTTAATAAAGAACTTATTATGGGGATAAGACCAGAACATTTAGAAATGAGTAATGAAGGTATCAAAACGAAGGTTGTTGTTACTGAACTTCTAGGTAGTGATATTCATATTCACATAAACGTTCAGGGAAAGATATGCACTATAAAAACTGATGTCGAAAACAGACCTAAAGTAGGAGATGAAATATACGCGTTGCCAAAACAAAGTAAACTTCATTTCTTCAATCCAGAAAACCAAAAAGCTATAGTCTAAGTATTACACTTTTTTATCAGAGCAAATCATAAATTTGTTTTGCTGTTCATCAAATAAAAGTTATGTTATTTCTATTTGGTTGAGTGTTGCAGGATAAAGTATTAAATAAACACAAAACCTTATCAACAGTTTAAGAGATAGTCAAGAAAAGACTATCTCTTTTTACATAGGTTTTTATTTTTGCTTATTAAATCTAGCTTTAAGCAAAACTATTAAAAATAAAGGAGAAAACAAAACCCATGATAGTGTGTGTTAACACCAGATTATTATCAAAGTGTATAATATAGTATAAAATTATATTTAAATTATACTATATTTATAATAATGGGTCAAGGCTTAACTTATTATTCACCTGATTGTGGTGCGTTTATTAATAAATGAAAATCAATTATGTTGTCAGATTGGAAATCGTGCCTATTTTTATTTGATTTTTTAAATTATTATGTATTATTTAGTTATGGAAAACAATTATATTGAGTTAATAAAAAGATATTCCCCAGAATCATTTTATAAAGCGAAAAACAAAATAGTAGAAATTATGAAAAGAGAATTCTATGAAATTATGATCAATAGTTGGGATACTGTATACATTGAAGATAAAGTTGGTATGAGAATACTTCCTAGTGTATTTGAGTCAGATAAAGAATATTTAAAAGAATTAAATGATTTTTTGTCTATAACAAATCAAAGAATTAGTATAGATAAACCAATAATTAACTTTGATTATCTAGCTAAGTATCGAATAAATATGATTCATAGTTCAATATCCAATAATTTTGTTGTCACTATCCGAAAAAGTCATAATATCATCTTCAATGAAGAGTATTTTTTATCGGTTGGATTCTTTACTCATGAAGAACTCGCTTTTCTAAAAAATATTGTTAAAAATAAGAAGACACTTTTTATTTCGGGCGGCACTAGTACTGGCAAGACAACGCTTCTTAAATTTTTGCTTAATTATATAGATAAAAAGGAGAGACTTGTAATTATTGAAGATACAAAGGAGATAGTTGTACCAAAGGGCTTTAACGCCATATATCTTAGAACGCAAGAAGGGGAGTTAAGTGTAAAGGAGGTTAGCTCTAGTGATCTTGTAAAAACGAGCTTGAGAGTCAGACCGGACAGAATTTTGTTAGGAGAGATCAGAAGGGATGAAGTTGTAGATTTTTTACATGCTATTAATACTGGACACAAGGGTTCGATATCAACTGGACACGGAAATTCAGCTGTTGATATGATTTCAAGACTTGAAATATTATTAATAGAAGCGGGAATTCCCTATGAAGCAACAGCAAGATATTTAGGTAGAGGAATAGATTATATTGTTCAATTATCCGACAATACGAATAGGATGGTTCGGAGTATATCCAAGATAAGTTATGAAAATGGAAAGGTAGTTGTGAAAGATGTCTTTAAAAAATATTGATAAAATTAGTTTTCATTTACTTATCATTTTGCTTGCAAAAAGTTATGTTATAAGTTTTTTCATTATCTTGTCTTTACTATATAGCCTTATCAAACCTAGACTTTTTGATAACAAACAGGAACTAAATTATTTATCTGAATTAAGTGAATTTAAAGATGCACTTGAAAAGGGAGAAAGTCATTTGCATGCGTATAATAGAATTTTTAATAATGACTATCCAGAGTTCTTTGTGCATCCCAGTGATGATAAATTTTCATATAAAATTTTTATACGACAATACAGTTTGTACGAAAAGAAAATATTATTGGACGAGGAATTAAAAGCAAGCTTATCTATAGTGAATTTTCGGATGATGTTAATGAAATATATACCTATAATTCTAATGTATATACTTAGTTCCCTTATCACGGAGAACAGTTCAGAAATCGTCAGAGGTATTTTAATAATGGTATTTATAGCATCCTACTATTATAGTGAGAGGATAATGATATGATTTACATCATTATTATCATTTTGCTTCTTTTGATTAAGAGAAGGCTGCTTATAATAATATATAATTTATTAGAAAAAAGCATTATCGATGCCAAAATAATTTATTATTATATAAGATCGTTGAACGAAAAAAAGGCAGGCGTTTTTTTATATAATGAGTTAAATGATTTTTTTAATATCATTATTTTTTCTCTAATAGCGAATTTCATTGGGGGATCCATATTAGGCTACACCTATTTAGGAATCATTTTAGGTGTCATAATGAGCTTTTATAAAATTGCAAAAATTATTAAAGCTGTTGATACTGCTAAATCTGAATTGCTAGAAGAATTAAATAAGTTTTTATTTATATATGAAATGGAGCAGATAACAGGTTCAAATTTATTTAATGCAATCAACACTTCCGTTCGTGAAATTAGCTATATTGAAATAAAAACTACTGTGGATGAATATATAACAGAATTCGAAAAACTTTTTAAACTTACTAAGTGGGTTGTTATAAAGCGGATCATAATACTTATTGAGCAGAATAAAAATTTTACGAGTAGGGAATTGGGACTAAGTTTTTTGAATGTAAGTGATGAATTATCTAAAAAGTATTATGAGAGAAAAAAACTCGAACTTGAAAAGAAAGAGAATTTAATGTTGTTACCTATGTCGATAAATTTGGTGCTTATGATTTTGTATCTATTAAGCCCATTTATATTTAATTTTTTATAAGGAGGAAATTATGTTGGAAAGAGAAAAGAATGGATTTGGTACTGTTGAAATTGTAATACTTACTGCAATACTGATAGGTCTAGCACTACTTTTTAAGAATTTTATAGTTCAGTATGCCACGGATTTGATCGATTCCATTAAATCAGTGGATATTGATATAATGGATATCGCTAGATGAAACACTATGGAATTGTAAAAACTCATTTGAGTAAAAAACTCTGCTTTTTTATTTCATATAGAGAAGTGAAAAAAATCATCTTTAACACGCGTAAAGAACATTTGATATATCCTACGATAAGGCTCAGAAAAAGGGGCGTGCTACTTATCTATGACTTCACATTTTGCACTTTTGAAAATGGGAAATGGATTTATAATAATATGCCACATGATTTATTTTTACCAATTTAACAATAAGTTGTTTTGTGTTATAATGTATTAGGGGTATTCCAAGTGGAAAAAATAGATATATTATATACACAAGAGCAGATTAAGGATTGTGTTAAAAGGGTTGCAAGACAGATAGAAAAGGACTTCGATGGTGAAGAAATTGTTTTTGTTGGAATACTAAAGGGAGCCTTTATGTTTATATCTGACTTAGCAAGAGAAGTAAACTTAAGTACTAAAATCGATTTTATATCTGTTAGCAGTTATGGCGAAAAGACTACTTCTTCTGGAGTTGTAAAACTTATTAAAGATTTAGATGATGACATAGCTGGTAAAAATGTAATAATCGTTGAGGATATTGTTGATACGGGACTTACTCTTAAGTATTTAAAAGATCTATTAGAACAAAGAAAACCTAAAATTATAAAATTATGTACTTTGCTTGACAAAGTAAGCAGAAGGCAGGTTAGTATACAAACGGATTATGTAGGTTTTGAGATAAATGATTATTTTGTCGTTGGATATGGTATCGATTATGCTCAAAAATACAGAGGCTTGCCTTATGTTGGGCATGTTATTTTGGAGGAATAGATGAGAATTAATGATTATATTGACCATACTTTTTTAAAGCCAGAAGGGTATAAAAAAGAAGTGAAAAAGCTCGTAGAGGAAGCGTTGGAAAATGAATTTTATGGTATCTGTGTTAACCCAGCCTATGTTAAGTACGCTAGAGATCTTATATCAAATGGTAAAGTAAAAATAGTTACAGTAGTAGGTTTTCCTCTTGGCTCAAACGCGTCAAAAGTAAAAGCATATGAAACGAAAATAGCACTTGAAGATGGTGCGGACGAGATAGATATGGTTATTAATTATGGTGCTCTGATTGCTGGAGATTATGATTATGTAAAGGAAGACATCATGGCGGTTCGAAACGCATGTGATAAAACATTAAAGGTTATACTTGAAACGTGCATGTTAAGTGATGATCAAATCATCAAAGCATGTGAAATATGTGATAGCGCGAATGTTGACTTTGTAAAAACATCAACGGGATTTAGTACAGCTGGGTCAAATGTACATGTAGTTGAAATCATGAAAAACAATTTTAGTAAAGAGGTTAAAGCTTCTGGTGGTGTTCGATCAATAGAAGATTCAAATAAAATGATTGAAGCAGGAGCTACAAGGCTAGGTACATCTTCTGGCGTTAAAATCATTAATTCAGAAATCTCTGAAGAGGCGTATTAATGAAGAGTTTTAAACTAGATGGACTTGGATGTTTGATTGCATTTATTATTATAGTAACGATTATTTCGTTTCTTTTTAAAGCGGTTTTTATGTTTATCGTAAGATACCCATTTGTCGTTTTATTAATACTAGCCTTCATTTATTTTGGCGGTAATAAGATGTCTAGTGAACGAAACAAAGAGAAAAATAATAGTGAAATTGAATATGTTATTCTTGATGAAGAAGATGAAGAAAAAAAATAAAATTAGAATGGCACTCCTAGTTGAGTGTTCATTTTATCTTTAGGTGTAAATTTTGAAGAAAAATGTGTTAAGTGTTATATTGCTAATTATACTTTTTTTAGCTTATTACAATATAAAACCCTATGAAAAAGCTGAATTAATAAGGGTGATTGATGGTGATACGATTTTGGTAAAGCTGAAAGGCGAAAACAAAAGGGTTCGTTTTTTACTGGTTGATGCGCCCGAAATGAATAACGGTGGTATTAAGGCAAAAAAATTTGTTGAGGGTGTTATAAAACCAGGACAGGAGTTGTTTTTAGAAAAAGATATTGGTGATACGGATGTATATGGAAGAGCACTTAGGTATATATATTTAAAGGAACAAGATATAGGAAATATTAAGAAAAGTTTGAATGCAAAACTCGTAGATAATGATGTAGCTGATATCACATTCTTTTTTCCAAACTATAAATATTTACCAAGTCTATATTATTATACAAAATTAAAATAAAATGATATAATATTTCGGGAGATTTTAATGACAAATATGAAAGAATCAGTAAGTAAAACGTTACAAAAAAACTACATACCATATGCTATGAGTGTTATATTATCTAGGGCTTTGCCCGAAATTGATGGATTAAAGCCTTCCCATAGAAAAATTCTATACACTATGTATAAAATGAATTTATTAAAAGGAAGTAAAACGAAGTCAGCAAATGTTGTTGGTCAAACTATGAAGCTCAATCCACATGGTGATAGCGCAATCTATCAAACGCTTGTAAGAATGACAAATGGGAATGAGTCACTACTTTATCCTTATATAGACTCAAAGGGAAATTTTGGAAAAGTATATTCAAAAGATATGCAGTATGCTGCCAGTAGATATACGGAAGTGAAGTTAAATAACATATGCAAATATATATTTGATGATGTTGATAAAAACACGGTTGACTTTGAACCAAATTATGATGGGACAACATATGAACCTGTGCTATTACCTGTCAAGTTTCCAACGATATTAGTAAACCCTAACAGGGGTATAGCTGTTGGTATGGCTTCCTCTATATGTTCTTTTAACATGGCTGAAATAGTGAAAGCAACTAAGATGTTAATAAAAAATGAAAAAGCAAATATTTCGAAAGCAATAAAAGGTCCTGATTTTCCGACGGGAGCATCGATAAAAAAAGACGATGCTGTTTTTAAGGAAATCATTGAAAAAGGAACTGGTACATTTTATATAAGAGCAAAGTATCATTATGATAAAAAGAATAAGTGTATAGAAATACATGAAATACCTTATACTACAACGATAGAAGCGATTATCGAAAAAATAATTAGCTTAGTTAAAAAGGGTAGTTTAAAGGAAATTAGTGATGTAAGAGATGAATCTGATTTAAATGGTCTTAAAATTGCAATTGATCTTAAAAGAGGGGTAGATCATGAAAAATTGATGAAATACCTATATAAAAACACAACGCTAGAAGATACCTTTAGTTGTAACTTTAACCTCATTGTTAATGGATACCCTAAACAAGCCGGTGTTCGGGGAATCCTTCTTCATTGGCTTGATTTTAGAGTTAGTTCTTACAGAAGAAAACTTAAGTATGATATTACCAAATATGAAGCGGAACTTCATCTCATTGAAGGACTAAAAAAAGTTCTTTTGGATATTGACAGGGTGATTGAGATCATAAGAAAAACGAAAAAGGAAAAGGAAGTAGTTCCTCGGCTTATGAAGTTCTTTATGCTTGATCAAAAGCAAGCTGAGTTTGTAGCAAATATAAAACTTAGAAATATTAATGAAGAGTATATAGCTAATAGAGTAGCAGAAGAACTTGAACTAATCGATACGATTAATGATTTGAAACAGACCTATAGTGACGATGCTATCATTTATTCGAAAATATCGTTGGAACTTGATGATATTGTCAAAAAATTTGATGTTGGAAGAAGATCAACAATAGATGAGTTGGATGATATAGTGATAGAAGAAAAACACGAAGTTTCAAATGAAGAAGTCGTAATAATTGTGACGAAAGAAAAATATCTCAAGAAAATACAACTTACCCAATATAACTCAAGCGATAACCAAAAATTAAAAGATGGTGATGAGATAATTGATGTTATAAACACTAAAAATGATGATGAATTAATAGTATTTTCATCACATGCTAATGCATATAAATTAATTATTGATGATATTGAATACAATAAATCAACTCAGATGGGCCACTTTATACCGAATATTTCTGAAATGAGTAAAGAGGAGGAAATAGTAAGAGCGGTATCCGCTGATGGGTTTAAAGGAGATATTATCTTTGTGTTTGAAAATGGGAAGGTGAATAAAACGCCTATGCTTGGTTTTGAAACTAAGCAGAATAGGAAAGTGTTAAAAAATGCTTTTAGTTTGAATAGCCCAATTTTATATATTTCAAAGGTCCATTCAGGTGACTTGCTTATGATGAAAAGGTATTCTAAAAAAGTGAAAGTGCTTGTGGTAAATGTAGATGCAATACCACTTAGGAATTCAAAGAGTGCAACGGGTGTAAGCGTATTTAAAATGGTTAGTAATTCAAGAGTAATTGAAGCAGATATAATTAAGGATGTAAGCAAGTATTCTAGTTATATTAAGAAAAAAATACCTTCTGCTGGTATTACTTATAATCCAATTAGTGAGGCATAGATGAATATTGTTGAAAAAATAATTAGTGGTGAAATAAAAAGTGTCAGCACTGATTCAAGAAAAGTACAAAAAGGTAGCTTATATATACCTATTAATGGAGAAAAATTTAATGGAAATAGTTTCATAAAAGATGCTTTTTTAAATGGAGCTAGTTATTCTTTGGTTGAAAAGAAATATTATGAAAAGAATTATCGCGAGTTAGAAGGGTTCAATCTATTTGTGGTAGAGGATACGTTGGTAGCGTTACTAGAATATACAAGAGAGTTTCTTGAAAAAACAAACATAAAAGTTATTGGTGTTACAGGTTCAAATGGCAAGACATCAACAAAAGATTTTCTCTATAGTATCATGAAAGTATCCAATAGTGTTGGGGCAAATGAAGGCAATTATAATAATAATATAGGTCTTCCACTTACCGTTTTAAACTCTGACCCTAACCTTGAATATTTAATACTTGAGATGGGGATGTCAGAATTTGGTGAAATAGATCTTTTAGCAAATGCGGCGAGACCTATTGTATCTGTTATTACAAATATCGGGACGTCACACATAGCGCAGTTGGGAAGCAGAAATAATATATTAAAAGCCAAGATGGAAATTGTCAATTATTTTGGTGAAAATAATATATTGATAGTCAACGCGGATGATCCATATTTATCAACAATTACTAGTAATAAGTATCAGTTGATAAAGGCAAGTGTTTCAGAACTTGATTCATATGATAAAAGAATAGATGGATTTTATTGTATGACTTATAAAGGTATTAACATTAATATCAATGTTAGGGGGTTCCATCAAGTTTATAATAGTTTTATGGCATTAAAAGTTGCTGAGATTTTAGGCGTTTCTTTAGAGGATATCAAACAGGGCATTGAGTCTTATCGTGGAGAGGCCATGAGATTTACGCTTGTAAGAAAAGGGGATATACGAGTTGTAAATGATGCTTACAATTCAAGTTATGCTTCATTAAAAGTTGCGCTTGAAACAATTATTGCTATGGATGCCAACAGAAAGATAGCGGTTATAGGTGATGTGTTAGAATTGGGTGATAGTTCTGCCGAAGAACACAGAAAGATTGGACGACTTCCCCAGATGAAAGAATTAGATATGCTTCTTACGATTGGTGAGTTTGCTAAGGAAATATGTTATTATAATAGCAATGCGGTACACTTTAAAGATATTTCTAAATTATCTAATTATTTAAATAAGAATCTAAGAGCAGGAGATCTTGTTCTTGTTAAAGCATCAAGAGGTATGAAATTAGAAAGAATAGTAGAGTTGATAGAGGAAAAAAATGATTAATTATGTTTCAATTATTATTAGTTTTGTTTTAAGTGTTATTTTAGTTAATATTTTAATATTTGTGTCTAAAAAGAATAGTATAGCTCAACCGATCTTTGAGCTTGCGCCAGATAGTCATCAAAAAAAGGTTGGTACCCCAACAATGGGGGGCTTATCTTTTATAATTGCTAGTGTTCTTGTTATTTCTATACTGATCAAGGTGCAATCGATAAATGCTATACCGATAGTTGGAATGCTGCTTTTTGGATTAATAGGTTATTTAGATGACTTTATGAAAGTCTATCTTAAAAGAAATATGGGGCTTAACAGTAAGCAAAAGCTTCTTTTACAGATTCTGTTTGCTATCATATTAGGGTATTTGCTTAATAGGGGAGGCATTAACTATATAAAAATTCCTTTTATGAAATCAAATTTTGAATTGGGAATATTATTCTATCCTTTTGTTATATTGTTTTTTACGGCTATGTCTAATAGTACTAATATGACAGATGGTCTTGATGGGTTGCTTAGTCACGTTACTATTATTACAACACTATTTTTGCTTTTTGTTACCTTTACTTTAAAAGAAATAAATCTTATGAATCAATTATTCGTTTTTCTAGCTGCTTTAATTGGATTTTTACTATTTAATAAATATCCAGCAAAGATAATCATGGGTGATACGGGATCAATGGCAATAGGAGGCTTTTTAGCATCTATGTTTTTTATGACCAGTACACCTATATTTGCTATACTAGCAGGGTTCATATACGTAATAGAGTCTTTGTCTGTAATTCTTCAAGTTTGGAGCTATAAGACTAGAAAAAAGAGAATTTTCTTAATGAGTCCAATTCATCATCATTATGAGAAAAAGGGATTCAGTGAAAAAAAAGTTGTTTACTTGTTTACTCTAGTTCAGTTAATAGGGGTTCTATTAGCTTTGGTAATATATTTGATATGAGGTGAAAATGAACGTACTTATCGTTGGCCTTGGAAAAACAGGCGCGAAGTTAATAGAATATTTTAATAATAATGGCGATACGGTTCACCTATATAGTGATAATGACAAAGACTATTTAGACACCAATTACATAAGATATAATGATGATACGGAGTATCAACTGGTTGTCAAATGTCCAGGAGTACCTTATAGCCATACGTTGATTAAGAAAATGATGGATGAAGGTGTTGAAGTAATTGATGAAGTTGAATTAAGTTATCGCAATATCAAGGGTGATATTATAGGAATAACGGGTACCAATGGTAAGAGTACTACAACTAAGTTAATCTTTGATATATTAGCAAACCATAGAGATAGGGTGTTTTTAGCTGGAAATATAGGAATACCTTTAGTTTCATATGTCAAAGATTCAAAAGATGGAGACATTTATGTAACGGAATTATCCTCTTTTCAATTGGAAAACATTGACGAGTTTAAGTGTAAGAGTGCTGTTATTACAAATCTTACGCCAGATCATTTGAGTAGACATGGGAATATGGAGGAGTACTTTGTTGCAAAAAAAATGATACTCAAAAATCTAGATAACGATTCTATCGTAGTATTAAATGCGGATGATAAAAAGTTAGTGTCTGCCATTAGCGATAGTCATTATAATATAAAATATTTTAGTGTTGAAAAACAGGTAGATGGGGCATATTTAAAAGAGGGTTGTTTTTACTTAGATAATCAAAAACTCATAAAACAAGATGAGACAAATATAGTTGGTATACACAATGCTATGAATGCACTTGCTGCAATCATAATCGCTAAAAGTGAAGGTGTGCCGGAGGATGTAATAATAAAAACATTAAAGGAATTTAATGCACTAAAACACAGATATGAGGTTATAGGTGAAAAACATGGCATAAGGTTTATTAATGACTCAAAATCTACGAATCCTGAGTCATCAATGCCTGCAATAAACTCTGTGAATAAACCAACCATACTTATTATGGGGGGCATGGAAAAAGGCTCTGACTTCAATGAACTTGTAAGGAAAATTGATAAAAAAGTAGAATTTTCATTTATTTTTGGAGAGTGCAAAAACAGGATAGCACAGTGTTTTGTAGAAATAGGGAATGATAATTATAAAATTTGTTCAGATTTAGATGAAGCTTTTCAATTGGCTTTAGCAATGGCTAAGCCTGGTTATGATATAGTACTATCACCTGCATGTGCGAGCTGGGATATGTATGATAATTTTGAGAAAAGAGGAGAACATTTTAGAAGGCTGTATGGGGGAGCATAATGAGAAAACGAATTGACATTTGGATTTTATTAAGCGTATTAGTGCTTTTTGCAATAGGTTATGTGCTTATTTTAAGTGCGTCTTCTTATAGTGCTTTAGTTGAACAAAAAGACTCTTTCTTCTTTACGAGCAGACATTTAAAGTTTGTTTTTTTAGGTGCTTTGGTGATGCTTGCTGCATGGATAATTAATTATAAGATATATGAAAATGGATTCGTTATCTTTTTAATTTTGGGAGTAGCCATGACATTATCCGTTTTGACTATTATGGTAGGTATAAAAGTCAATGGTGCAGTAAGGTGGATTGAGGTTGGAGGATATACATTCATGCCTATTGATACTGCCAAAGTTGCAATTATTTTTACGCTATCCTATACATTGTCAAAGTTTAGGCCAAAGAAAAAGAGGTTTTTGGCACTGATTATTCACGCTATTGTTCCAGTGACATTTATGTATTTAACGTATTTACAACCGGATACTTCATCAGCAATGTTACTATTTGTTTTAACAGGTGCTATGATGTTTATTGGTTTTGAACCTGTAGCATATTTGATTGTATCAGCGATTGCGATGTTATTTCCAATTGTGACGCTTATAATATCTGGCTCATATAGAGTGGATAGGATAAAATCATTTTATGAAGGACTACAGGATTTTACAAAAGCATCTGAACAAATAAAGTACGGTATTCTTGCTGTTTCAACTGGTGGTTTCTTTGGGGTTGGTCCAGGCAGATCAATATTTAATAAACTCTATATTCCTCATGCTCATAATGACCTGATACTATCAACGTTAGGCGAAGAATACGGATTTGTAGGAGTATTTGTAGTACTATTGATATATGCATTTTTAATTTTTAATATTATAAAAATAGCTATACTTACAAAGAATATGTTTGCAAAATTACTTAGCTTTGGTATTGCTATCACAATTGCAGCTCAGATTATGATAAATATGGGAACCACACTTGGTCTTGTTCCTCCTACAGGAATTCCTTTACCTTTCTTAAGTTATGGTGGAACAAATTTCATTGTATTATCATTTTTGATTGGCGTTACACTCAGCATTTTTAGAATGGAGATTAAAGAATGAAAATAATTATAAGTGGTGGTGGTATAGGAGGACATGTATACCCCGCTATTTCAATAGTAGAAGCAATATTAGATAGAGACTCTTCTACTCAGGTTTTATATATAGGAGCTTCCGATTCAATAGAACAGAAAGTTGCTAAAAAATCTGATATTGATTTCTTTAGTGTCAAGTCATATAGCTTTTATAGCAAGAATATATTTCATAAAGTTATACTGAGTATTAAATTGTTTTTAAGTAGTTTTAGTATTATTAGCAAAATGAAAAATTTTGACCCTGATGTCATAATTGGCACAGGTGGATATATAATGTGTCCGGTTATGATAGTGGCTTTACTGTTAAGGAAAAAAATATTTTTGCATGAACAGAATGTTGTTCCTGGAACGACAACTAGGTTTTTTTCTAAATTTGCAACTAAGGTATTTGTTTCGTATTCTGAGAGCGTAGATAAATTTAATATACCTAGAAGTAGAATTGAAATAACAGGTAACCCAATAAGAAGTTCATTTTGTAATGTTAATAGAAGAAGTGAAAAAGCGAAACTTGGATATGAGGATAAGTTTGTAATACTTTCTTTCGGGGAAAGTGCAGATGGTAAGTCTATAAATGATTTTGTGTTACATGCTAAAGAATATATTGAATCTAATTCAAATTTAGAATGGATACACATTACCAATGATGTATATTATGATAGGTATTGTAATGATATGAAAGATCTTAAAAACTTTAAAGTGTATAAGTGTTTGGATGATAATATTAGTTCTTATTATGGTGCATCTGATTTAATAATAAGTAGAAGCGAAGCTATGACTCTATCACAAATATCTTCAGTCGGCGTAGCAAGTATACTTGTGTCATCCAGCGTTGTTTCCAATGACTATCAATATCAAAATGCTTTATTGTATAAAAATGAAGGTGCTGCTTTTATTGTTGAAGATAGTAAATTAAAAAGTTCTTCAACATATGATATAATTGATAAATTAATAGATGATGATAAACTTAGGAATACAATGGCCAATAATTCAAAGAATTTGGCATTACTAGGAGCGTCGTATATTATTGCTGATCGCGTTCTTTTAGGAGAGTGAAATGAAAAAACTTATGGTGGTAACTACACTTATTGTAGTTTCATTAGTTCTCGTTTATGTGCTCTTTTTCTCAAATGTATTTTCCATTAAAAAATATACTATTGAGGGGGTATCTTTTTCTGAAAAAGAGATAAACGAGGTTCTACATAAATATAAATCTAAAAATATATTTCTTACTAGTTCAAGTGAAATAAAACAAGAATTATCTAAGATTAATTTTGTTAAGGGTGTTGTGATTGAAAAGAAATTTCCATCTACGTTACTGCTTACTGTTGAAGAACGAGTACCCGTAGGTCAAATTGTTACCAATTCGAAATCTATTCTTATAAGTGATGAATTTATGGTGTTGGATATTCGAGCGATTGATGATGACATACCAATTTTTCAGGGGTTTGAACATTCGCAACCTAAAATTGGTGAAGAAATATCGATACAACCAATCAGTGTTTTTGAGAGGGCTAAGAATTTAAGTAAACTTTTGAGACTCACAGAAATATCTGGTGGTATCATTAGACAAAAAGATAAGTCTATCATTTATTATATTAACGATGATTATTATGTTGATTTTGGTAAAGATGGTGATATAGATCAGAAATTTACAGTCTTTATGACGTATTACGAACAGGTAGCAAAAAAACAAAATATTCAAAAGGGTATCATAAGAATATATGATAATAAGCGATTAACCTTCCAACCATTTGAAGAAGGAAGTAAGGAGGAGAATTATGAACAATAAAAAGATGATTATTGTAATTGTTTCTATTTCTCTGTTTTTTGTAAGTCTTTTACTAGCGATACAGGTTAAAATTATTAATAACAATTCATTTTTTTCAGGTATGAGCAATAAAGAAAGACAGGCATATTTTAATAATGAATATAAGAAATTACTAAACCAAAATGAATCGTTAAAGAAAGCAAATAAAAATTATAAAGCGGAACTTAAACAAATAAATGATAATATGTCAAATGATACGGAACTAAAATATCTAAAAACTGAGATAGAAAAATACAAGAAATACTCTGGTTTTACAGATGTTAAAGGTCCGGGAATAATAATAAAATTTGACTTTGATAATGTTAAAAATTCAGCTTTAAAAGGCGAATTTTATAGTGAATTAGTACTTTTGGTAAATGAGCTGAATTCTGCAGGAGCAGAGGCAATAAGTATAAATGATGATAGAATAGTTGCGAATACAGAAATAAGGCTTGCTGGAGATTACATTGTTATAAATTCTAAAAAGCAGTCACCACCGTTTTTGGTAAAAGCAATAGGTGATATGGATACTTTGAATAATTCGCTTGAGTCTAGATTTGGCTTTGTTGATATCATTAGAGAGAGGGGATATTTCATAGAGATAAAAAAAGATAAAGAAATAAGTATCTCTAAATATGAAGGTGTTCCAGAATACAGGTTTATTGAAGATGTTGACGAAAAATAGATACTATATGCTACTTATAACTGTGTTAATTGCATTTATCATATTTTCAATCAGGAGTGAACCTACATATGACTTTGGCCAAGTACATAACATGCAAGAAAAAGTGGAAGACTTAGAAATAGAAAACTCCAGATTGAAGACAATAAAAAATAATCTTGAATCGACAATAAATGAATATAAACGTGGGATAAGTATTGGTCTTAGTGATGAAGAAATATTAAAAAAAGATTTAGATTTTTTTAAAAAAGCTTCCGGCATGAGTGATGTATGTGGGGAAGGTATCATCGTTTTGTTAAGCGATGGTTCTCACAAACTGAAAAAAAACCAAGATCCCAATTCCGTTTTGATACATGATGATGATGTAAAGCGTGTATTATTCGAGATAAGAAATGCAGGAGCAGAAGCTATAAGCATCAATGAAGAACGATATATTTTTAATTATACATCGGTTCAATGCAATGGTCCAACTATAAAAATAGGCGATAAAAAGTTTTCTCAGCCATTTATTATTAAAGCAATTGGCAGTAGAAAAAAACTAAGCGAAGCATTAAACAATGTCAATTCTCACATATATATGTTAAAACAAAATGGACTTTTTGTTGAAGTAAACACAAGTATTTATATTGAGATAAAAGCACATAAAAAGGACTTAGTATATAGATACATAGAGGAGGAAAAATGATATATATTATAATAAGTGTTGTTTTTGGGATACTTATAGGTTTTTATATGCCGATAAACATTTCAACTAATTATAGTGTGTATATTACGGTTTTAGTTCTTGCTATTTTGAACTATTTAGTTTCTTCTATAAAGTCGCAAAAGCAATCTAATATTGATGTTAGACTTGAGTTAATAGTGTTTTTAAGCGAAATGAGTTTTGCTTTATTGTTAACCGTTTTAGGTGAACAGTTGGGAATTCCACTATATTATGCTCCGATTTTCTATTTTGGAGTGAATATTTTTGAAAATTTAAAAAAAATCATAATATATTTCTTAAAAAGGTAGAATTTTTTACTAAATAGTGGTATGATATTGTATAGTAGGCTTTGAGGAGGAAATGATGTTTGATATAGAAAACACAACAAAAAATACTAACTTTACTGTAATTAAAGTAGTAGGAGTTGGTGGCGGCGGTAATAATGCTATTAATAGGATGGTTGATGCGAAGCTTGAAGGAGTTGAATTTATTGCTGTTAACACAGACAAACAAGATTTGGCGCTTACAAAAACTGAGAATAAAATACAAATTGGTGAAAAAATTACAAAGGGGCTCGGCGCTGGTTCTAAACCTGAAATTGGCGAAAGAGCTGCTGAAGAGTCTAGAGAAGATATAAGATTGGCGCTGGAAGGTGCGGACCTAATTTTCGTAACATGCGGAATGGGTGGTGGTACGGGAACAGGGGCATCACCAGTAATTGCTGAAATAGCAAAAGAAGTTAACGCACTTACAGTTGGTGTGGTAACAAAGCCTTTTGCTTTTGAAGGTAAGAAGAGGATGAGTCAGGCGGAACTTGGCATTGAAAGGCTGAAAGAAAAAGTTGATACATTAGTCACTATTCCTAATGACAAATTGCTTGAAATTGTTGATAAGAAGACGTCGTTAATCGATGCACTAAAAGTTGCGGACGATGTATTAAGGCAGGGTGTACAAGGTATATCTGATCTTATTACAACACCGGGTCTTATTTCACTTGACTTCGCAGATGTATGTACTATTATGAAAGATGGCGGAATGGCTCATATGGGTATTGGTGTAGGAAAAGGAGAAACAAGAGCTATCGACGCTGCAAAACTGGCTGTTGAGAGTCCTTTACTTGATACAACTATCCAGGGAGCTACTGGTTTAATTGTGAATGTTTCAGGTAATAATACCATAGGCCTTCATGAGATTGATGAATCACTTAAGCTGATAACAAATCTAGCAAATGCTGATGCTGAAGTTATTTACGGTACTGCTATAGATGATAAATTGAATGATGAAATTAAGATTACAGTTATTGCAACTGGTTTCCATCAACAAAAGGCAAAACGATTTCCTAAACAGTATTTTGTAAAACCTGATAATGAATATCATTCTTTAAAAGATGTTAAATCTAATATGGAAAATACTAGAGAAGAAGTAGAAATACCAAGTGATATTGACTCAAGGAAGCTTTGGGAAAGCAGCGAAGATGATTTACCAAATTTTTTGAAAAGTAAGTAGTTAAGGGCCAGTAATGGCCTTTATTTTTTAAAAGGAGGTGGTGTAGTGAAATGTCCATTTTGTTCATCAGATGATCTAAAAGTGGTAAATTCAAGATCAACAAATGATGGGTTATCGATTCGAAGAAGAAGGATGTGTCTTTCATGCAATGAAAGATTTACAACATACGAAACAATAAAAAATGAAGAAATTATAATCATAAAAAAGAATGGGACTAGAGAAACTTTTGACAAGAATAAAATAATTAATGGTATAATAAGAGCTTGTTATAAGAGACCAGTACCAATCGAAGATATTGAAGAATTAGCTAATAAGATAGAACAAGATTTGATTAATGAATTCAATAGAGAGGTTACGTCGGATGTTATAGGTACTTATATTATGAATGAAATTAAAAAGTTAGATAAAATAGCTTATGTTCGATTTGCATCTGTAT
>PDWI01000897.1_pt1 | contig 48380 bp, 33 predicted proteins | sample 1430891 | NCBI WGS metagenome assembly PDWI01 (sample SAMN01162508, study PRJNA174530) | Oral metagenome, whole genome shotgun sequencing project. | biome: Marine environment; feature: Marine mammal; material: Swab sample of the gingival sulcus; isolation source: swab sample of gingival sulcus...
GTCTTGTAGCTTAGCGCCGATTTGTTGGCTTATCAGCCGCCGAAACAGGGTTTCCTTACTGTCAAAATAAAGATAAATCGTGCCTTTGGAAATACCGGCAGCGGCGGCAATGCTTTCCATCTTGGTTGCCTGAAAACCATTATTGGCAAATAAAGTCAATGCCGCTTGTAAAATTGTCTGTTCTCTAAAAGCCTTACTCGCCTTATCATTCGCTCGTTTCATTGTAGTTCGTTGCATGATTTTTTTTATACTTGAAATTATTACTAACTGACTGGTTAGTAATTTAGCAAAAAGTGAGTGTAAAGGCAAATAAAATGGCAGGTATTCAACCTGCCATAATACTTATGTTGTTAGAGATTGCTCGAATGAAAAGCGATTATCATGTTGTCAGCCTTCTTATCATAGCCATTACTTCTCAGTGGATTAATCCCTTTTTGGTGGTAAGTTTAATCATATTCACCCTTACTGAAAAACTATTGCCACATGGTCGTCTTTGGCTATTTTTGCCATGTTTTGGGTATTTTTACCGATACATATCAGCGATGTATTTATGTAAAATCACGCTATCGGTACGCATAAACTCGCACTCATTCCTGTGCCATTTCAGTTTATCTTTATTGCTAGGGCGTGGGTGGTTTATCGTTTTTTGAATAAGAAATAAATGGGGTATAATCACAAAAAAATCCACTCTTTTAACAATTTAACTTTAAAGTAAAAAATCATGAAAAAAGTAAATTTAACAGTAGCAATGTTCAGCGTACTATTATTGGCAGTAAGTATTGTTGGTTGTGGCAATAATAAAAATACAGAAACAGCAATAAGCAAAACCTTTGGTATTTTTACGGTAAGTGATAACGGATTAACTGCCAAAGTAGAAGGCACTATCGTTGATACAAGCTTACAAGATTTTCATAAGATGATGGTTCAATATCCAAACGTACAAACGCTCGATTTAGTGGATGTCCCTGGTTCTGATGTCAGTGGTGATTTAAAGAGTGATATGGCATTAGATTTAGGAAGACAGGTTTATCAAAAAAATATCAATACACATTTAGTCGATAATGGTTTTGTTGCTTCTGGTGGCACAGATTTATTGGCAAGTGGCAAAAGTGTGACGGTAGGCAACAATCCTGAAATTGGTGTACATGCTTGGGGTGGTGGATTTGAGGATAATCCTAATGCTTCTGCTTGGGATATAAAAGACGATGAAAGCCACATTGAACATCAAAAATACTTACGCTACTATGAGGATATTGGTTTTTCAAAACAAAAAGCGAAAGATTTTTACTTTTTTACCATTAGGTCGGCAAAAGAGAATGATATTCACAATATGACAACAGCAGAAATTAATCAATATTTAATACGATAATAACAATAAAATAATATCAGATGGATATTATATGTACTAGCTCAAATATAAGCTGACAATTTTATCAATTCTGGGTAATTCTGTTAGATTAGATTTGAGCTAGTACAGTTTATATTATAATTGGGTTTGATGAGCGTTTAAATGATTGTTTGTAGTTTAAGCCAAACGGTAGATACACAGTTTAAAAAATAGTCTCATTTTGTATCAAGACTGCTTTCCCTATCATCTTTTTTCTGTTAATTTTTTCCATTAAACCTACATTAATTATCATTTATACTTGATGTTGGATGTAATTTTGGATACCTATATCATTAATTAAATCTTGTTGGGTTTCTAACCAGTCTTTATGTTCTTCGTTGCTATCTTTAAGTTCAACCAACAACTCACGAGATACGTAATCTTTGTTATCTTCGCATATTTTAATAGCTTCAATCAATAGCGTATGTTTTTGGCTTTCTAGGCGTAAATCACATTCTAAAATTTCTGCAATATCTTCACCAATTAATAACTTACCCAGTTCTTGCAAGTTTGGCAAACCTTCAAGTAATAAAATACGCTCAATAATCTTATCAGAGTCTTTCATCTCACGGATTGACTGTTTGTAAAAAACGTTATTTAGCTCTTCAACACCCCAATTTTTAACGATACGTGCATGCAAAAAATATTGGTTAATTGCAATGAGTGATTTACCCAAAACAAGGTTTAAAAATTTGATAACTTCAGTATTGCCTTTCATAGTTAGCTCCTTATATTTTTAAGTGCTTAAGCATCGCATCGCCCACCTACTTGGCTTTGTAGATAGTTTTTTAGACCTATCATTTCAATAAGTCGTAACTGTTTTTCTAACCAATGCGCGTGGTCTTCTTCAGTATCTTCAAGTTGCATTACCAGCATGTCACGAGTGACATAATCTTGTGCTTGCTCACAAATAGCAATACCCTCTTTTAAATGTGCACGCACTGCATATTCTAGGTCTAAATCAGATTGCAACATGCTTTTAACATCCGTACCAACATTGATTGCTCCTACGGTCATGTTTGGCACGCCACCTAATAACATAATACGGCGGATAATTGCCTGAGCATGCTCAGTTTCATGTTGCATTTCGTGATGCATATGCTCATAAAGTTTGTTATATTCCCATTCTTGATACATTTCTGCATGAATAAAATATTGGTCACGCGCAGCAAGTTCACCACCCAATAAAAAGTTTAAATAGTCAATTACTTTTTGACTTTCTTTCATAATGTCACCTTTTGCTTAAATGCGAGATATTAAATTTTGAGATATTAAAGCTTAAACATTCGCTATATTAAAATGGTAGCAGAATATAAAAAAAATAATATAACTTTTTAGAACCGCGAATGAAGTGCTAACCAATAACTAATATCATTCTTTAATTTTTTATGAACATTTAAGGTGATACTTTATTTATATGAGCATATGCCTATACTGAATTATTAATTTTAAGTATATTACCTGTTACAATATAACTTCTGTTTTTGAATGAAGGTTAAAAAAATGGCAATTAATGTGGTAATTAACCAGCGACATTTGCAAATACAACTCAAACAACTTGAAACAGTATGGCACACTGTAGTAAATGGTTATAACTTAAGCCAAGCGGCTAAAGTTTTACATACAAGCCAATCTAGTTTGTCTAAGCACATTGGAGCATTAGAAAATCAACTGAAAACAGACGTGTTTGTTAGGCAGGGTAAAAAATTAACTGGTTTAACAGAAATGGGCAAAGCTTTACTACCACATATTGAAACAATCTTTGCAGAAATAAGAACCATTGAAAACATAACGCTTGATCACATTAGCCCAGATGTTGGTACATTAACAGTTGCCACAACCCACACGCAAGCAAGGTATGTTTTGCCCACTATTATAAAGCAGTTTCGCAGCCTATATCCCAATGTAAATTTAATTTTACAACAAGCAGACCCTGAAACAATTACCCAGTTAGTTATGCGAGGGCAAGCAGATATTGGCATTGCAACTGAGTCACTGCTACAAAATCATTATTTACGCTGTACCCGTTTTTATGATTGGATGCACCGAGTCATTGTACCCAAAGAGCATGAGTTGGCAGGGTTAAATAAAATTGATTTACCAACATTGGCAAGTTACCCTATTATTACCTACCATGGTGGTTTTACCGGGCGTAATACCATTGATGCAACTTTTAACGAAGCAGGGCTTGAGCCAGAAGTGGTGCTGGCTGCTTTAGATGCAGATGTTATTAGCACTTATGTAGATGCTGGCTTGGGAGTTGGCATTATTGCAGAAATGGCATATGAGCCTAGGTATTATCAAAATTTAAAAAGCATTGATATTGAAGACTTTGGACGATTTACCAGTTGGATAGCGGTAAGGGATGATGCAGAGCCTCGTAAGTTTGGTAATGATTTTATGCAATTATGCACCCAAAAATTTGTAAATTAATCTATTTCATTAATAAGCGATAAAAAAACCACCTTAAAAAACGGATGGTATTGACTATTCATTTTTGTGTAATACTTAGTTACCTTGAGATAATTATTTACTTTTTTAATACACACAAATGCCAACAACAGCATTCTTTTTGCCTGATAAAAGGATATTATGATAGCCTTTACTTTCAGTAAAATATTTATAGTTATCTCTACCACCTTCGTCATATAACAAGACACCCTCTGGATCCTTGACATATTCTACAGTATGTCTATCAAAGACAGGGATAACAATTTCTTGATCTGCATCGAGATTAAGACGAAGCGTATGATTTTTTGACAAGTCTCCGATATAATAGCCGCAAAATTCTCCAGGTTTAAAAATAATTTCTGTGGTGTTTGCTGCCAAGGGCTTGCTTTTATAAGCAGCTTCTGCCATGCCAGTAACACTAAGACCAACAACTACCAAAGCATAAGCTATAGGTTTGTAAGAGGCCATTTTATCGGCTAGTTTTTTTTGTGATACTACCGATAGAACCTGTTTAGATTTTAAAAATTTCATATTATTCTCAACGTTATTGTTAATTGATAATTTTTATAATGAATGTTGCTAGCAAAAGCAACTAAACGTACATAGCTTTCACTCGCTTTGTTCACTCGCTTTGAATGGACTGTTAAACTAATCCCAACCTATAATACAATATAGCTAACTGCTATGATGATTTCAACGAGTGTTATGATATAGTAAGGAGCTTTTACAATATACACACAAGATAAAACTGGTTAAAAGCCTAACTTACAAAGCAGTCAGCCAAACAAATGTTCGCTTTTTAAAGCCATAATACTTAAGTTAAGGTTGGCGTGTAAATACTTATTTGATGTCAATTAAAGACATTTCTAAGTATGTTTTAAAGCTTGCCTTGTTAAGCTGTCTTTCGTTTCCGTTGCTTCTTTAATGTCATGGCAAGTAGTTGTATAGCAGCTGGTGTTACGCCACTAATACGGCTTGCCTGGCCAAGGGTTGCAGGTTTTACTTGCTCAAGTTTTTGCACAATTTCGTTAGACAAACCAGAAATAACGCTAAAATCAAAATCTAATGGTAATTTTGTATCTTCTAAGCGTTTCATTTGTTCAATTTCATCTTGTTGGCGGCTGATATAGCCTGCATATTTAACGGTGATTTCTATCTGCTCGCCCACTTGTTCATCAACTGTTGAGTCACTTATGTGTTTGATGTCGTCAAACGTAATATTAGGACGTTTTAATAAATCATAGGCAGTTGATTCTTTAGACAAAACCTCGCCAGTGTATGCCATAAACTTTTTACCCATCTCATTTTGCGGGGTTGCCCATATCGCCTTTAGACGTGCAGACTCTTGTTCTATGGCTTCTATTTTGCGTTGATAGGTGTCCCAGCGTTTGTCGTCAATCAAACCAAGCTCGCGCCCTACTTTGGTTAAGCGCTGGTCTGCATTATCCTCACGTAACAATAGGCGGTATTCTGCACGGCTTGTAAACATGCGATACGGCTCTTTTGTGCCATTGGTAATTAAATCATCAACCAATACACCAAGATAAGCTTGATCACGGCGTGGTGTCCATATATCATGCTTAGCATTTTTTTGTGTAGAAAGTGCGGCATTAACACCCGCTAATAAACCCTGTGCGCCTGCCTCTTCATAGCCGGTTGTTCCATTAATTTGCCCTGCAAAATAAAGCCGTTCTATTAACTTAGTTTCTAGAGTTGGTTTTAGGCTTTGAGGGTCAAAATAATCATATTCAATGGCATAACCTGGACGAGTAATATGAGCGTTTTCCAACCCTTTCATACTGTGTATAAAGTCTAGCTGTACATCAAACGGCAAACTGGTAGAAATACCATTTGGATATAACTCATGTGTGGTTAAGCCTTCAGGTTCTATGAAAATCTGATGGCTATTTTTGTCAGCAAAACGGTGTATTTTATCTTCAATGGACGGACAATAACGAGGACCTACTCCTTCAATTTTGCCAGAAAACATTGGTGAACGATCTAAGCTTTGCCTAATAATATCGTGCGTTTTTTCATTTGTATGAGTGATATAACAATTAATTTGTTGTGGGTGCATCTCACTATTGCCCATATAACTCATAACGGGTAAAGGGGTGTCGCCAGGTTGTGGTGTCATGACACTAAAATCAACTGTTCTGGCATCAATACGGGCGGGCGTACCGGTTTTTAAACGCCCAACGGGTAGTTTGAGTTCACGCAGTCTATCGGCAAGTTTGATAGATGGTTGATCACCTGCCCTTCCACCGCTTGAGCTTTTAAGCCCAATATGGATAACACCGCCCAAAAACGTGCCAGAAGTTAACACAACTGTTTGTGTATTAAATACAATGCCAGTCGATGTTACTACCGCAGTGGCTTTACCATTTTTTACTAAAATATCATCTGCGGCTTGTTGAAAAAGGTCTAAATTTGGTTGATTTTCTAACACATGACGGATAGCAGCTTTGTATAAAATACGGTCTGCTTGTGCCCGTGTTGCCCTGACAGCCGCACCTTTACGGCTATTTAACACCCTAAATTGGATACCTGCTTTATCGGTTGCCAATGCCATTGCCCCACCAAGTGCATCAATTTCTTTTACCAAGTGTGATTTGCCTATGCCTCCAATCGCAGGGTTGCAACTCATTTGTCCAAGAGTTTCTATATTATGCGTTAGTAATAGAGTTTGTGCACCCATACGTGCAGCTGCCAAAGCGGCTTCTGTGCCAGCATGACCACCGCCAATAACAATCACGTCATAATGTTTTGGGTATTGCATAGTTTACTACTCTCTATCTATCAAATCTCTATCTATCAAAAAATAAAAATGTCATGGTTTATATTTGGCTGTTATGCTGTGATATCGCCTAGCTCAAATCTTAATTTAAATTGGTTACTGATTGTTGTGGATTAAGTTGAAAGTGGATGCTTAGATAAACACTGCCTATTATAGCAAAATTAGACAAATAAATACGATTATCAGATCATAACAGCAAATTTATGCGAAGCAATTAAAACTGTAAGGCTAGCCCTGTTTGTCTTATCGTTGGTGTGGTTATGGCAAATTGCAAAGCTTGTTCACTACTAAAAATACTAACGTTTTGTTTGGCACGAGTAACTGCTGTATAAATGAGTTCTTGACTTAAAAGCCGTTCGCCTGCTTTATCTAGCATGATAGCAACATGGTCAAACTCAGATCCTTGCGATTTATGAATTGTCATGGCGTAAGCAGTTGATAAATCAGACTCATTTAACATATTAACAGGTACCAGTGCTGATTTATGTTCAAAATACAATTTAAATTCATTCCCAATTTGCAAACATAGCCCAATATCACCATTGTAAAGTGATTGGTGATAGTTGTTTTTTTTAATGATAATTGGACGAGCATGATACCAATTGCTTGATGACAATGGCAATTTAAGGCGTTTTTTATGGGTATTTTCTAAGCGTGCATTGATTTCATCATCGCCCAAATTTCCTTGATGCCCTGCTGTTAAAATTCTAAATTGATTAAAAGTATCAAACAGCACCCCTGCCCTTTGTATCAGCTGCTCATCTGTTAAATTGTTGTCATTTATTTCATCTTTTAAAATTTTGCTTTGCTCAAAATATGAGTGATATTGTTGTTCAATAAAGTTTATGTTTTTGTCAGTTAGCCTATTATTTGTTAGTGGATAAAATGCTAACTTATCTTCAACATCACATAAGTGTAATAATTCATTGAATTTATTGCTTAAACCATCTTCATTGATTTGTTTAGCGAGTTTTCCTACGCCAGATGTGTCATTAAAGCGTTTACTTTCATCCAAAACTTGATGGTTATTGTGTAATTTAGTTAATTGGCATAAATCTGCCAAAACAGCCCCAGCATCAACAGCTGCGAGTTGGTAGGCATCTCCAAGTAAAATTAAACGAGCACCAGATTTAACAGCATCTAATAAATAGCTGGCAAGCTCCACACCTAGCATAGATGCCTCATCTATGATAATAATATCTTCACTCAATGGGTTATTTGCGTGATATCTAGGCTTGCCTGTTACACCTATACCTAATAAACGATGAATGGTTTTTGCATCCTTTAATTGCATGTCTAAACCTGATTCAAAAATAGCCGCTTGGAGTGACTCTTGCATCCGCTGTGCCGCCTTGCCTGTTGGTGCAGAAAGTGCCAAAGATAACAGCTGTTTGGGTGATTTTTCTTTATTTTTTTTGCTATGGGCTTGATGCAACGCCATAACTAATTGTGCAACGGTATAAGTTTTACCGGTACCTGGACCACCGGTAATGATGCTAAAGGCATGTTTGTTTGCCATTGCAATTGCCTGTTTTTGCCCATCATTTAGTGTGTTAGCTAAATAGTCATTAATAGGTAGCTTTTGGGGCATTTGATTATTAATTCGTTCAATATTTTTGATAATAGAACGCTCGGCAAACCAGCTGCGGTGTAGCCAAAATACAAGTTTATTGTTACTTTGATTATAGTCAAAGATGATTGGTGTATTACATGCTAAATCTTGATTTGCCTTAGCTTTTAATGTTTGACTTTGTGAAAACAAAGCCTGATTCGTCAAAAAATTGGCAAATTGTAAAAGGTTAAAATTTTCGATAATGCTGGCTAATTGCCGTGCTAATTGTTTACGTTGAGTTAGTAATTTTTTATTATTTTTATCTATGTCGCTAGCCGCTAATAGCATGTCAGTTTGGTTATTAAAGCAAAAATTAATAAAAGCCTGTGCGTCAACCTCATTTTGATGACTTTCAGAAATCACAGTATCAGCGTTTGCCAAAACAACTATCCCTTGCCAAGGCTGTAAAACTTTAACTAAAATTTGATTTTTCCAGTCACTATCTTGTAACTCGATAACAGTATGCCCAGCTTCTAACTGTTGCCCTAAAGCAATTAGCAGTGCCTGAAACACAGCTTCAGCATTTGAGCTATTTAACTCAGCAATATCTTGGTTACTAACATTTTTACAATAAGCATGCTTGGTTTGATTGCGTCGTTCAATCATGTAATCACTCACCGATTGTGCCCAATTATTAAGCTGGTGTGTGTGTTGGCTTGTTAAGTTTTTTATCGTATTTTGCATATTTATTTACTTATTATTAAAGCTAATTTTTAATACCCAAAAATAGCATCCATTTCCAAAACCATATCAACGGGTATATCCCAATTAATCTTGCCATATTTTGCTTTATCAGCATCATCGTTTTTAGCAAGACAACCACGCACAAACATATACTCAACCGCACCAAGGTAGTTTGCTTCATTACCCGTATAATTGGCGAGACGTAACTTTAACAAGCGATGTAAAGCCACTTGATAAATTATCGCCTGTAACCAATAGCCTGCTTTATTCATGGCTGTTGAAAGCTTTGCTTGATTATAGTCCGTTATCTGATTGCCAAGGTGATTACTCTTATAATCGACCACATAAAACTTGCCGTTGTGTTGATAAACAAGGTCAATCTCGCCTCGTAAATAACGATAGATATTTTGATTACTGGTGCTGGCTAAATTGACATATCGTTCATCATCTTTTCCCAAATATTTAGCAAATATTTGGCTTATTTTACTGACTGAAAAATCATCACCTAATTTCATGCTAAAACCAAGCTCTGCTAAGCGATTTTTTGGCATTATCTCTTTTAAAGAAATATTAGAAGCGGTTAATGAAGAGTTAAGAACCTCATCAATCCAGTTTTTTAATTGTTCATGAGTATCTTGATTAAGTGATTTTATATCCACCTGCTTAATAAGTGTACCCTTTTTATCTCTACCATATCTGCTTTCTATCCGTTGTTTTTGAACTTTAGTCGATCCATAAATATCAGGCAAATCAAACTCAAGTACGCACTTATCAATGCTGTCACTCCAAGTTGATTGATTATTAAAATCTAGCAGCTCAAATATTTTATGTAAAAAACTCCCAGCATTTGCACCTTTTACAAAATTAAAACGGATTTGTTTTTGCTCATCTATTGCCGTTTGAGTAATTCTTAAATCACTTTTATCATTAAACTCTTTATCTAAGAGCTGTTGCTCAATGCTATCATAATCTGCCCCATTAACAGCGGTGTCCATTACCTCATTATGTAAGTTGTGTGCCAAAGCGGTAAAGCTGGTTTTTGCCCAACCAATAAAGCTTTTGCGTTTAATCACATCATCATAAGTTGGATAGTCAATTAGCTGTGTGCTTTTTTGTCGCTTGCTATTATGGTCATTGTTGAGTAATTTATTTACTTGATTGTCTTTAAAATATTTAGTGATAGCCTCACTTTCTTGCCAACAAATGTGGTTTTTTAATCTTGTAGGCAGTAGATATTCATTTGAGCCAACACAATCGAGCCAAATATTTGTTGGATACTTTTTATACTTATCTACCTTAGGTGTTGTTTTGGTTGGCTTAAAGTCAGTTAAAGGGAAAAAAACTTGCTCACTAGCACGAGTCAAGGCAACATAAATTAAACGTTTTAGTTCTGCCGTTGCTTCCTCTTCTACCACTTTTATAATATTTTCGCCCTCACAGGTTGTCAGCTTACGAGTTTGCAGCCTATCCCCAGTATTTGATGAAAGATACAAGCTATTTGCTTGTTTAGTATGACTAAATTTACTGCCCATGCCCAGTATATAAACAATTGGAAACTCCAACCCTTTTGATTTATGGATGGTCATTAATTCAACCCCTGCTTGTGTTGGCACTGGATGCTGTATTGCCCAGTCAGAAGGTTTTTTTGTGGACGCATGGGCAATTTGTTTATTAAGCCAAGTAATACATTCATGCTCACCCATTGAGCTGGTGTATTGTGCCAAAATGTCTAACAGTTGACGCAAATCAATCAAGGCTCTTTGGGCATCTGATTTATTTGTATTACTTGCCAAATACTCCCAAACGCTTATTTGTTTAAGTGGATTATTGTTACTCAGCAAATACTCCATTGCTGTTAAAATGCCTTTGTGTGTCCATAGCGTTGCCGCAGTTTTACAAAATTGTTGAAAACTACTGTATTGCTGCGGTTTATCTTGTTTTTCTTTTTTATTATTTTGCATGTGCTTAACTTCATCAAGGCTAAAACCATACCAAGATGAGGTTAATGTACGGTTAATCAGAGCATGCTCAAATGGATTTAATACAGACTGTAATACCGCTAATAAATCTTTTGCCATACGAGTATCAAATATACTTTTATCACCAACTTTTACACTATCAATATTGAGCTTTTTTAAGGCTACTTCTGCTTCATTTAATGCTTGCTTGGTTCGTCCTAAAATTGCAAAATCACTGGCAGTTAATGCTTTACCATTGAGCGTTGTTTTGCTTGTTATTAGGCTGGCAATATGTTTAGCAATGACATCAGTTTCTGTATATTTGTGGTCATTTTGGTAGGGAAGATGAATGATAGAAACGGGTTGATTGGGCTTAAGAGCAAAGTCTTTTTGCCAAATAAGTTTGCTTTTATCTTGTATAGCACTGATGTGATGATAATAAATACCCTCACCTAACTCACTCAATTGACTGGGGTTATCATCCGTTTCAGTTTTAGTTTCTGCTCCAAACCAATAATTTAGAGAGCTAATGAGTGCTTTAGAAGAACGAAAGTTTTGCTCAAGTGTGTGAATTTTATTTTCATTTTCTTTATATAAATTTTTAACAGCATTATAATTAGCGACATCACCACCTCTAAAGCCATAAATCGCTTGTTTGGGGTCTCCCACTAGCAATAAAAACCCACGATTGCTGGTATTGTCTTTAGATAGATAAATTTTACGAATCATCTCTGCTTGTTCACTATTAATGTCTTGTGATTCATCAATGAGTGCTACTGGGTATTGGTATCGGATATATTTTGCAAGTTTTTTTCCTTGCTTACCTGCTAATGCCTGATTTAAACGCACCATTTGTAAACTAAAAGTGGTTTGGCTTCGTTCTTCTAAAATAAGCGGCAATTGTTCACGCACTTTAATTGCAATATGTCTGTTTAAATTTGCTAAGGTTGCACTAATGTAATCGTTTAGTTTTTGTTGATAGTCTAAAAGACTGACTAATAAAGCAATTGTTGGTAGTGCCAAAAAGGTTGCTTGTTCTTTTTCTGAGTTTTTCTTAAAGTGTTTACCTTCAAAATAAAAATCAGCTAAACCTAACATTAGCTTTGTACTATCTGAATCTAAATATGTTTTAAAATCAATGCCATATTTTTTTATCGATTCAATAATTTTTGGTATACAGTTTAAATATTTATATAAATTTGTATTTTTTTTAAGATTTTGTTGTGCACAAAACTCTAAATCAAAATATGGCTCAATGTCTTTGTAATTGTGATTATTAAAACGAGTTAAAAAACGTTTTAAACCATCAAAATCAAAGGGTTTAACCTCAACCGCTTCAATTGGTACATTCATAAATTGTAATGCTTTATTCACCGCATTTTTGTAATCGGCAACGGTTGTTAAATGCCCGCCTTGTTGCAGTATTTGATATAAGTCAGGTGTATTATGATAAATATGGCTTTGAAACTGACGCAGTTCATCATGGACAATGCTATTAATAACAACCCATTCATCATCACAAATACTCATCCTTTTACTAACGCCTGTTTCTGCACTATATTCACTCAACCATTTTTGGGCAAGGCTATCTAAGGTACTGACAAACAGCTTATCTAATGTTGTTAACAGGCTTGTTGAACGTCGTATTGCATCGTCTAAAGGATGCTGATCGATATTATCTGCTAAATGGTTAATAAGGTGCATATTGACCTCATCTTCTAATAGTTTTTCAATATTTGAGTGGTTTTGAGCCAGTTTTAAAAGCATTATCTTACGTTTTTCATGGCGTTCTTTTTTTAATTGTGTTTTATTTAAAGTGCTTGATTTTGTATTTTTATTTTCAATATTTTTTGGATACAAGCATGCATAGTTTTTGCTGTCGTTTGATAAGCCAGTTAACCAATTTAACAGATAATAAAAGTCTGTTAACCGTTCATGAATACGTTGTCTTATTTCTGCAGCTGCAGCACGAGTAAAGGTCGTACATATGATTTGTTCTGGTGCTACTTTTTTTTCTATCAACAAACGTAACACGATGCCAGTTAACGTCCAAGTTTTACCCGTACCTGCCGATGCCTCTATCAGGTGTTTGCCAGATAGGTTGATATTAACAGCGGGGATATTATTGTTTGTCATCTTTTTTGCTTTCATTTAATTTGCTTATAAGCCCTCAATCACATTAAACAACTCACTAAACATAGGTTTTGCAAGGTTGGATAATGCTAAGATTAACGCTTGGTTTACATGCTTCTCTTCTTTAGTTTGAGCCAAAATATATTGCCAAATATCATGCTGACTACAGCTGTCATAAATAGGCTGATTTGAGTTTTTAGCATTATATATTGGTACAGACCAACCAATAAAGTCACCACCACTAGGCTGATAGCTAACGCCTTGTTCTTGTGCTTGATATAATTTATTTAAATAGCTAAAAGCATATTGAGGCATTAGGATTAACGGATATTGTTTTGCAAACTCGGCATAAATAATCCATTTTTTAATCTCATTAATTGCCTGTGATTTTTCGATTGGAGGCAATTGAATAATATCTGCATTAGCCAACTTATTGATATCATCACTAGAGCCTGCAAACTGCCAAATGCTCATACCGTCTTGTTGTGCCACTTGCTGTTTAGATGTGCCACGAAACACTTGCCAAAATAGATGACGTAACCAAAATTTAAGTAAATGCTTAGCGCGTGGTTTGCTAGCAAGGACATTAATCCAAATTTGTGGATGAGCATTTATTGTTGTTGCTGCTGTGTTTGTTGCATTGTTTATCACATCTAATGCTTCGATATGCTTATCAGCGTCAGTCGCTTGGTGCAAGCTAGGTATGATACCTTTTAGCTCAATACTCACTTTGTTACCAAATATGTTTAATGATAATTGCAGCTGATGTTCATCCAGTGGGGTTATCAAATTGTCAGTGGTTAACTTTGGCGCAATTAAGGGGTTTTTTGCCAATTTTTGTTGTAAATGATTAAATTGTTGCCTGATGTGCTGGCTCATATTTTGTATTGTACTAAGGCGTGCAACACCAGCAGGGATAAGTGGGGTAAATAACAAATTTTTAATTTGAGTGGGATAGCTAGATAAATCTACATTTTTTGCAATGGTTTCAATAAATAAATCATTTAGTTGATATTGGGTTAACTGATTTAATGCTAATGGCTCTAGGTTCTCGTCATTATCATCCATATCAGCGATATGGATTTGATTATGGCGTAAGTATAATTTGCCAGTATGGGTAATTTGAGAGGCAAATTGCTCAATATTAATGTGTGTCGGCAATGCATCATAAAAAGTGTTAGTAAAATCAATATTGGGTATATGAGCCATAAAGGCACTGTCTATCGATATTTGATGTTGTGTTAGCAATTGAGCCATTGTTTGGTATTGTGCAACCGTTGTTAGTTTAATAATTGGGCTATTATCTTTTACACTACCATTTTTGTGATGTAGTTGATGATAAACTTTTGTCCAAATAGGTGCTGGTAAAAATTGCTTTTGTTTACTTAACTTAAAATCGGTTACAAACTGCGTCTTGCTTTCATTGCTATCATCGCAATTAACCACAAAACGTTCATCTGAAAATGGTAAGGGTGTATGATGAGTCAATAACCGTTCGGTAATATGTTCTCGTACATCTTGTTGTAAGCTTTTATCGATATTTTGCCAGCTAATTTCAGATGTTAAAAATTGAATTAGTTCCCCTACTGGGTTGGCTGGTAAATGCTCATTACTATCTGTAAGATTTTGCCCATTGTAAAAAATCCAACAGTTATCTTTTGCACACAATAAGGCATTTAAAAAAGCCCCATTGTCATCATCATCGGCACGTCTGTCTCCACGTCTTGCTAGCCCAGCTTTCATTAAGTCATATCTATCATCGCTTTCTTGTCGAGGAAACTCAGACAAATTCATGTTAAGCATGACAACAAGTTTAAATGGTATAGAACGCAATGTGCCAAAGCGTGCAAAAGTAATTACCCCTGTTGGCTCAGCACTGACCTGCTGACTGTCTAGTTCTGCTTCAATACTTTCTAAAATAAAGCTAAGCTGAAATGGCAACTCTTTAATTGATAATTCATTTTTTAAATTTGGCAGTTGCTTATTGTGTTGGCTTGTATTGTTTAGTTGATGATATAGATAATTGGCTCGCAGGTTTTTTTTCATACCATTCATTGCCTTAAAAATGGTACGCATTGCACGGCTTTGGTCGTGGTTGGCAAAATATGGATGGATGGTTTCTGTTTCTATTTGATTTAGCCACTCATATGCCGTTTTTTGCTTTGCTTGTTTATTATCATCATCAAAATATTCATTTCTATGTTTATTAAGGGCAGCATATATTTTGCAAAGGGCATCAATTATTATCGTATCGTTTGATGAAACGGCTTCAAACGGCAAAGTTTTTTCTGTTTGTGTGATATTCTCATCATCTGTTTGAGTATAAAAAACGTCAGCCAATCCTGCTTTTGGCATAGTTAAGCCCAGTACTAATCTATCTAAGGCATAAGCAAAACTAAAACGGTAATCTTTATCTTCTCTATCTAAGGTTGTTTGTAAGTGTAATTCATCAAATCCACGGATAAAACCAGCATCTGTTAATAACTCACGGGCACGGTTCATTTGTTCAAAGCTTAGCTCAAAACCTTCATAAACGGGTGGTAGTAATAACCATTCATAAAACTCATTTGCTTCAAATCTGCTATGTTGTTGCCCAAGCAACTGATAATAACCACAAATGGCTTGCCAAAGTTGCCGCACATGCTTGTCAACCACACCCGTTATTCTAGCAGGTAAAGTTAAACCATCTTGTCCAACGCCATCAACAAATACAGAGTTAATCATATCATGATGGTTCTCTACATCTGGTAGCATGACCACAATATCAGAGATATGGCGTGGTACTTTATTGCCTTTATTATCTATGCTACTTTCATTTAACCATTTGCCAATCATACCTCTTAATACTTCTAATTGGCGTTGTAAGCTGTGACAAGAATGAATACTTAAGCTGTTATCAATGCTATCAAAACGCCAGTTGCGATTTTTGTTTAATATATCGCTAAAAACCTCTCGCTCAAGTGATAGCCGAGTTAAGTTATCATCCATTACCAATATATCTTGTTGTAGGCGATGTAATAAGCTTGCTTGCTTAGCAAGTTTTTGACTTGCTGTTTGCTGCTGTGAGTTATCATCAATAAAGTTCACAAAATCATTTTGCCAACTAACCTGTACTGTATCGTTTTTATTGCCAGATAACGATGATAAGGTCGCAAAAGTCTCCCTTTCTTGCTTACCAAGACGCGATAAAAGCGTATGACCATAATCTCGTAAATAAATGATACTTGGATTAACAATTTGTTGATGCTTAAACCAATGCTTATCAACGATATCTGCCCAATACGCTTGCGATGGATTGTAATGAAGAATTTGGATATCTAAATACTGAGATAAACGTTGCATAAAGGCAAATTCATCAAGTGGCAGTTGTTCAATAGTAAATAAATACAAGCATGTTGGTAAGTTAAGCGTATTGATAAAATCATTTTTATCATATTGCTTGGCAAAATAGGCCATACCCTGCCAAAACCGACTTTCAATTTTTACACGGTATTGATACACATTGGCAAATAAGTGATGCCATAAAAATTTTTGTGCAGTTTCTAGCTGCTGGTAATGCTCTTCTAACCAATCTGGTGTATTGGTATGATTGTTATTCGCACTAAATTGCTTTGTTAAAGTATCTTTTTGTTTAATTAAATCTGCAATATCAATATGTTGGTTATTTGACCAAATTTTCAACCAATCATTACGGTGCGTCAAATAACGGTTAAATACTTTTGCAAGTTGCTCTGCCAATTGCCAAAGCCTTGGGTTGTTATGCTCATTGGTTACATTATTAGGATTATTTTTTTTATCTTTAATTAGTTTACTAACCAACGGAAACAAGGGATGTTGTTCATCTGCTAAAATGATAGTGTTGTTGTGTAGCAAATAAGCAAAAATGTGCCACTGCATTATGCGCGTCGATAATACGGCAACTTCTGGTATGTCAATTTTGCCTTGTGGATCATGCTCATCGTATTTTTTTAATACTTTGCCCATCAGCTCTATTTGATATTGCCCCCAAAATGAGTGAGAAATTAACGTGCTAATGCCTAGTTCATCGGCAATAGATTTTTGTAGCCATTCTCCTAATACCATTGAAGGTACAATAACCTGAAACTCATCAAAAACGTGTCCTTGCTGAGTCTGATAAGCGTTAATTAAATTTTTTAATAATTGTGCTGTTTTGTTAGATTGAATAATTTTTAGCATTTTTAATTTGTTTGTCATTTATTTAAGCTGGTTTTAGTTTGCCATTTATTAACTTTTTTTGCATTAAAAATATAAACTGTTTTATTGTGTCATTTTTTAATTTGGTTTGTGTTTTAGCTCCCACTTTCACTAAATGTTTTATAAACGCCATATCTGTTCACGGTCACGTGGCGTTAAAACAATTATCTTATGTCTATTCAATAATACTGTAAACAACCCGAGAAATTCTTACATTTAATCGTATTAAATAGATAAAAAACACTGCCTATTTTTTGTCTTTTAAGCTAAACTATTAACGTTATTTTGTGCCTATAGCTCAACAGGATAGAGCAGTCGCCTCCTAAGCGATCGATCGGGGTTCGAGTCCCTGTAGGCATACCATTATTTTTAAATCCTTAGCAATGTAGCAGTTGCTACTCATTACTTACATATACAGTATTTTTTATGGCATTTGTACACCTAGGCATTCATAGCGAGTTTTCAATCTCTGATTCTATTGTGCGTATTAAAAGTTTGGTTAAAAAAGCATCAGAAGACGGACAAAAAGCCCTTGCCCTTACCGATCTATCTAATCTATTTGCCACTATTAAATTTTATCGGAGCTGTTTAGCTGCAGGCATTAAACCTATTATTGGTGCAGAGGTGTGCATTGAAAATCAAAATGGCGAAGGACATTCTCGCATTACTCTTTTAGCAATGAACAATGAGGGTTATCAAAATATCACCCGACTGGTTTCATTGGGTTATACAGAAGGTCTAGAACATGGTGTACCACTGGTTAAACGTGCACAAGTTTTTGAGCTTTCTGCAGGTGTTATTGCTTTGCTAACCGAACATAGTCACATTGGGCATGTGTTAATTGGCTCTGCACCAGAGCGAGCCGACAACCTTATAAATGAGTGGCAATCATATTTTGATGATAGGTTGTATTTTGCTATCAAACGTACCCAAAGACAAGGGGAAGATAATTTTATTAAAGCCAGTATCCATACTGCGGCAAAACACAATTTGCCGATTATTGCACATAATGATGTTCGCTTTTTAGAGCCAGAAGATTTTGAGGCACACGAGGCACGAGTTTGTATTACCAACTCTTATGTACTTGCTGACCCTAACCGCCCACGAGACTATTCTGAGCAGCAATATTTAAAAACACAGCAAGAAATGCAACAACTTTTTGCTGACATTCCACAAGTGTGTGCCAATACCATGCACCTTGCTCAGCGATGCAATGTAATTTTACGTTTGGGTGAAAACTTTTTACCCGACTTCCCTATCCCGCCAGAGTTTGAACCAACCCAAGCAAAGCAAGCCAAATATCCAAATGATAAGCTAATTGATGCTTATTTTAGAGTTTTGTCTGAACAAGGGTTAGAACAGCGACTAGATAAGCTATTCCCTATCCATGAACGGGACAGCGATGATTGGTTAGAAAAACATGACGGCATAAATTGGGAAACTTTTAGGCAAGCCTATGATGAACGTTTGGAAACCGAGCTTAATATTATTATTAAGATGGGTTTTCCTGGTTATTTTTTGATTGTAATGGACTTTATTCGTTGGTCGAAAGAAAACGATGTCCCTGTTGGACCAGGGCGTGGTTCGGGTGCTGGTTCTTTGGTAGCTTATGCACTCAATATTACCGATTTAGACCCTTTGCATTATGAGCTACTGTTTGAAAGGTTTTTAAACCCAGAGCGTGTGTCTATGCCCGACTTTGATATTGACTTTTGTATCGAAGGGCGTGATCGGGTGATTAACTATGTTGCAGAAACTTATGGACGCGATGCAGTTTCTCAAATCATCACCTTTGGTACGATGGCAGCAAAAGCGGTAATTCGAGATGTTGCCCGAGTGCAAGGTAAGTCATATGGTTTGGCAGATAGAATGTCAAAACTTATCCCTGCCACACCTGGTATCTCATTATCTGACGCCATCGAAGATAAAGAAACAGGGGCTCAGCTTAAAGACTTAATTACTAACGAAAACAATATGGATTACGAAGATGCCAGCGAAATTTGGGAAATGGCATTAAAACTTGAAGGAATCACTCGTAATACAGGTAAACACGCGGGTGGCGTGTTAATTGCCCCTAACAAAATTACCGATTTTTCTGCCATTTATGCCGATGATGAAGGTCACCGAGTTAGTCAGTTTGATAAAGATGATGTGGAAGCAGCAGGCTTAGTTAAATTCGACTTTTTAGGCTTACGTAACTTAACCGTTATTGCTGCGGCAGTAAAAAACATTAACCACAGACGCAAAAAAGAAGGCAAACCACCACTTGAATTAGAAGATTTGCCACTTGATGACAAAGCAACCTATGATGAGGTGTTGGCAGAGGGCAAAACCACGGCTGTTTTCCAGCTAGAATCCTCAGGTATGAAAAAATACCTTAAGCAGTTAAAGCCAACGAATATTGATGATGTCATTGCAATGTGTGCCTTGTATCGCCCTGGTCCTTTGGGTTCTGGGATGGTAGAAGAGTTTATTGACCGAAAGCATGGTATAAAAGAAGTTGTATATGACCATCCATATTTAGAACCCATTTTAGAAAGCACTTATGGGGTTATTGTTTATCAAGAGCAGGTCATGCAAATTTCTCAGGCGATGGCTGGCTATTCACTTGGAGGTGCAGATATGTTGCGCCGAGCCATGGGTAAAAAGAAACCTGAGGAAATGGCAAAGCAGCGCGAAATCTTTTTAGCAGGTGCCAAAGAAAAACAAATTGATGCTAACATTGCTGGTAGTGTGTTTGATTTGATGGAAAAATTTGCAGAATATGGCTTTAATAAGTCACACTCTGCTTGTTATGGTGTTTTGGCGTATCAAACTGCTTACTTAAAACATTACTACCCTGCCGAGTTTATGGCAGCTGTTTTAACCAGTGATATGAACAATACCGATAGTGTGGTATTTTTGGTAAATGATTGTAGAGAAAACTTTGGACTAGCCGTTGCTAACCCATCCGTTAACCATAGTAAATGGCATTTTGTGGCAGATACCCCCCAAAATATTATTTATGGATTAGGGGCAATTAAAGGGGTTGGTGAAGCTGCTGTAGAGTCGATTGTACAGGCACGTAAGCAAGGTGGCGAATTTACCGATTTGTATGATTTTTGCCGCCGTGTTGACACAAAAAAAGTAAACAAACGCACACTTGAAGCATTGGTACGTGCAGGTTGCTTTGATGATTTTGCAAGTTCTCAACGTCCACAGCTTTTGGCAGATGACAAAGCCTATGAAATACGTGGTGCATTAATGGCACAACTGCCACAAGCAGTACAAGCAGCCGAGCAACACAGACAAAATCAAGAAGTTGGCATGATAGATATGTTTGCCCAAATTGATGATGTGACTGCTGCACCACCTTTACCAGACTCACCAGAACTTATTTGGGGCGATAAACACCGCCTTAAAGCAGAAAAAGACACCTTGGGATTATATCTAACGGGTCATCCCATTGATGAATACCGTGATGAAATTGAGCATTACACAGATGGCAAAAAATTAAATGAACTGACCGATACAGGCTATGGCAAAGAAACCTTGTTTGCTGGGCTTATTGTTGATGTTGCAAATTTTGGCAATCGTATTGCTGTGACACTTGATGATGGCACATCAAGATTAGAAGTCAGTTGTGATGCCAAACTTTATGAGCTTTGTAAAGACAAACTTAAAGTAGATGAGGTCGTTGTCATAAGTGGTACGGTAAGCGAGTTTAATGAGCGAATATATAGCAAAATGCGCAACCTATATAACATGATAGATGCACGCAACCGTTGGTTAAACAAGGTCAGTATTAAAATTGATGCTAACGATACACAAACCATTGATAATATATTACCCTTGCTAAAGGACAATCAGCCAGATGTCATCACACCTGCTACTGCCGAGCAACCAATAGATTTAGAAAATAACCAATATCCATCAATGCAATCAAACAATTTGGATAACTGTATAAGCCTAGGTATTCATATCTATAACGATTATGCCATTGCCAAAGTTAAGCTTTCTGACAAATGGCGTGTTTATCCATCAGATGAAAATATATTAACGTTAAAACGTTTGTTTAATGCGGATAATATCCACTGGCATTATGCCTAGCCTAACCCTTAATTTTTGGTTTTAAGTGTTTATAACCGTACGTATTTATGTACCACAAAAAGTTTTAAATTGAGCATTCCACTCTTTTGTTGCTGGTTGTTGCAATGCTTTTGTGTTTTTATATAAGCCCCAATCATAAGGCATTTGTAAAGCTTTAAGCAACTGGTTGAATTCTGTTAAATCGTTATTTTTTGCTTGTTGTAACGCACTTTCAACTAAATGATTGCGGGGAATAAACAAAGGGTTGTGAGTTTGCATAAGCGTTAAAGTGTTAAGCTTATCAGTTTTTTTTAGTGCTTTTTTCCAATTATCTATCCATTTATCAAACGCATCTGTGTCTGATATTTTCTCAAATTCTAAAGCCTCGATGTCACTAAAGTCGATATCCATAACCATTAAAGTCAATTGTTTAAAACTGTTTGTATAATCAAGTTGATGTGCATGCATTAGCTCGAGTAATGTTTTTGCTAACCTTACATTTTTATCAGTTGTATTAAGCCCTATTTTGGCACATAGCATAGCATGCCAGTGTTTTTTGAATTTTTCATCAAATGTGTTGATGCGATTGGTTGCCAGTTTAATGGCTGTATCTTCATCATTATCAATTAATGGCAATAAACTTTCGGCAAATCTTGCCATATTCCACCAGCTGATGGGCATTTGATTTTTAAACGCATAACGTCCTTGATAATCAATAGAACTATAAACGGTTTTTGGATTGTAAGTATCCATAAAAGCACAAGGACCATAATCGATACCCTCTCCACTTATGGTTACATTATCTGTATTTAAAACACCATGAATAAAACCAACTCGGCTCCAATGTGCAATCAGTTGGGCTTGCCTATCCATCACTACTTCTAATAATGATAAGGCTTTATCCGTTGTATTTAGCGTTTTAAATTGAGGGTAATGTCGGTTTATTGAGTAATCCAATAACGCTTGCAAAAGGTTATTATCTTTTAGTCGACTGGCTTGTATTTTTGCATAAACAAAAGTACCCACTCTGATATGGCTAGCCGCGGTTCTTGTTAAAATAGCCCCTTGCTCTAAACTTTGCCTTATGATATTTTCTCCTGTTGTTACAACTGCCAAACTGCGTGTTGTTGGTATCTGTAAAGCATGCATGGCTTCACTAATTAGGTACTCACGTAACATTGCCGACATGCTTGCCTTGCCATCACCATTACGTGAAAAAGGGGTAACACCACTGCCTTTTAATTGGATATCTATTAAACGCCCTACTTTATCTTTAGCTTCACCAAGTAATACCGCCCTGCCATCTCCTAAAATATTAAGTTGCCCAAATTGATGCCCTGCATAGGCTTGTGCAATTGGCACAGAGCCATCTATTAACAGATTACCACTAAACCAGTTTGCCAGTTTATGTTCATCGCTCACATCAATTTTTAATGCTTTTGCCAATTTGTCATTAACAATTACTAGCTTTGGGGTATTAACAGACCTTGGCAAGATTTTACGATATAATTGGGCAGGCAAATTTTGGTATGTATTAACAAGTTTCATGGTGTATGGCTTAGATTATGATCATGATTTTTGATTATAAAGTATTTACACACACTATAAATCATTAATTTTAATATGGGTTTTTGTTAGTCTTAAAATTTTAATAGTGTTGGCTATCGTTTTAATTAAGCTACCTTATAAAATATACAAACATATTTATCTACAAATTCATGCTAGACTAGCATGCAAGTTATCACCGCCTTTAAGTAATCAAATGTCTAGCAATCAATTTTATTTATCTAATATTCAAATCGTGATGGTTAATACCACATTACCCGCCAATATTGGCTCTGCTGTACGTGCAATGCATACAATGGGCTTAAGCAAACTTATTGTGGTAAATCCCAAATTACCCATTGATGACAGCAGTTATTCTCATGCGGCTGGTGCTGCCCATATACTTGATACAGTTAAGGTTGTTGATAGTTTAGATAAGGCAATCGCCAACAGCCAATTGATTTTTGCTGCAAGTAGCCGTAGCCGTAACATACCACGCCCTGTGGTTAACCCTGCCACTGCTGCTAAAATTATGTGTCAGTTTATTGATAAGCTTCACCTCGATACTTTTTATTCTGATGGTTTTTATAAAAGTACAGATTATGAAGATACAGACTATAAAAGTACAGATTATGAAAATACACAGCCTAACAAAGATGACTCAGCGATGATTAGTATTTTATTTGGTCGTGAAGACAGAGGGTTAACAAATGATGAGCTGGCAACTGCCGATTATCATATTCAAATAGATGCAAACCCTAACTACCCTGTGTTAAATGTTGCCTCCGCTGTTCAAGTTATCGCCAGCTTTATTTATAGTTATGTAAACGAGCTGTTATCTAATAACAACACACAGGCTATCAATACACAAGCCATAAACAACACTGAAAATAGTACTGAACATGGCACAGATAAAAATGATGAGCTAATCCACTATATTAGGCAAGATTGGGATACACCAGCAGCCAGCCACCAACAAATCGTGCAACTTAATACCCGATTAATTAAGTTAATGCAAAAACTAGAGCTGGCAAACAATGATAATTTAGGTTTGTTACCACAACGCATACAACGGTTTAGCTCACGTATCCAGCTAGACCAAAAAGAACTACAAATGATAAATGCAGTTGTCGGCAAGCTTAGTAAATTGCTAAAATAGCAACAAATCAACTCACTTAATAACCACTCACTTAATAACTACAGAGAACAATATGCTATCACTCACTGGTTTAATTAAATCAATTAAAAAAACAAAGTCAGAACTCTATGAAGATATTAATGCCGTGTTTGACCGAGACCCAGCTGCCCGTAATCAACTAGAGGTGCTATTAACCTACCCTGGTATACAAGCTTTGTTGTTGCATCGTGCTGCTAATGGACTATGGAATAATAAGCAAAAGTCTCTTGCTCGTGGTGTTTCTTATGGTTCACGCATGTTAACAGGTATAGAAATTCACCCTGCCGCAAAAATTGGCAAACGATTTTTTATTGACCACGGCATGGGGGTTGTGATTGGAGAAACTGCCGAAATTGGTGATGATGTTACCCTTTATCAAGGTGTGACTTTAGGCGGTGTATCATTAGATAAAGGCAAACGGCATCCAACACTTAAAGATGGCGTGGTTGTGGGTGCAGGTGCTAAAGTTTTAGGACCTTTTACCGTGGGCAAAAATGCCAAAATTGGCTCTAATGCAGTTGTGGTTAAAGCAGTGCCAGAAAACGCCACCATGGTGGGCAGTGCCGCCCGTATGATCACCAAAGCAATGCCAAAAGATGTGAAGCCAACAGAAAATAACCAACATCAAGATTTAGCAAAAGCCTTTAGTGCTTATGGCATTGATTTAGACTTACAAGATGACAAAAAAGATCCAGTTGCTAACGCATTTGCCATCATGCTTGAGCATATTCAAGAGTCTGAGGCACGCATAGATGAGCTACAAAAAGTGATTTGCAAGCTTGATCCTGAGTATTGCGAAAAAGAAATTAAAAAACTCAGTGCTGATCAGCTAAATGTTTTAAAATAATAAACCATTTATTGCAGCTAAAACGCTTTGATCGTTAGTTCACACCAATAAAAACGCTGTAAAATAACAAAACTAAAACCTGTATTTTTTGCAGCAAAAAACATTAAGTATGATAAATGTCTGATACTAAAGCCAGATTTGTAACTGGATCAACCCTACGACACGTCATTGTTATGACCCTAACAAACACCATTGGCATTATGGCGTTATTTTTGGTTGATTTAATTGATTTATATTTTTTAACTTTGCTTGGTGAGCAAGCAATGGCAGCCGCCGTTGGTTTTAGTGCCCAAATACTTTTTTATGTTACCGGCATATCAATTGGTTTATTGATTGCCAGCGGTATTTTGGTATCTCAACGTATTGGTGCAAAACAAGTTAACCAAGCCAAAGATATTGCTGCAAGTGCATTAGTTATTGCTTTTTGTTTAGTTGCAAGCATCACCTTGCTTTTGTTTTGGCAATTAGAACCAATCTTACAAATGCTTGGTGCAAAAGGGCGAACGCTTGAGCTATCGATTACTTATTTAACCATTTTACTACCCTCTAGCGTTATTATGGTACTTGGCATGGTCGCAAGCTCAATATTAAGAGCGGTGGGCGATGCCAAACGCTCTATGAATGCTACCCTGTTTGCTGCCCTTGTTAATTTAGTTTTAGATCCACTGCTTATTTTTAGTTTGGATATGGGCATTGCTGGGGCGGCAATTGCCTCTTTTATCTCACGTATTAGCCTCATGCTGTATGCCATGTATTGTTTGATTAAAATACATCAAATGTTTGTTTTGCCAAGTGTTACTGGCGTTATTGCAGATGCACCTAAAGTTGCCAAACTTGCTGTACCAGCTGTTTTAACCAATTTGGCTACGCCCATTGGCTCAACCTTTGTGATGACGGCAATTGCAAAATTTGGTGATTCTGCTGTTGCTGCATTTGCTACCATTGGTCGTATTGTGCCGGTTGCATTTGCCATTTTATTTGCGTTATCTGGTGCCATTAGCCCTATCATTGGGCAAAATTTTGGTGCTGGCGAGTATGCCAGAATTAAACAAACTTATCATGATGCCATTAAGTTTGTTATTGTGGTGGTGGTGATTGTTACCATGGTTATATTTTTAAGTAAAACTTATTTGGTAAGTGCGTTTCATCTTTCTGGCGAGGCATCCAGCTTGGTTATGCTTTTTTGCTCTGGTTTGACATTATTCTTTATTGCAGATGGTGTGCTGTTTTCTACCAACTCGGCATTTAATAGCCTTGGTTATCCACTGTATTCTACATTTTTTAATTATGCAAAGTTTTTTTTAGGGGTTATCCCAACTGTGTATTTTATGGCAAATATTTATGGAGCAAAAGGGGTCATTATTGGGCAAGCAGTGGGGTCTATTTTAGTGGCAATTATTGCGGTAGTGGTTTGTAGTAAGTTAATCAATAGTATTAGTAGTAATGGCTCGCCACCTACAAAAACGTCAATATTTAGGCGTTTTACTCGCCCTATGTCTTCTGCCTCTAGTTCTCGTACACAAATGTAACAATGAGTGTATTTAAATGGTAGTTTTTTATTGAATGGTAGTTTGCTATTGTCAAATGAGCAACAAAACAAATAGTGGCTTGCTATTTTCTATCAATTTTAAATTTAACAAATTAAACGCTTCTAAATTTGGGCTTAGATAGACAAAAAAGCGTTGTTTTGTATTTAGGTTTTATATTTAGGTAGGATAGTTTACAATAAAATGCGTAGAGACAAGGAACCCCCTTATCTCTACTAAAAATATAATAAAAATGCTTATTATTTAACCGTTAATTTTTTAGATTTACTGCCTTGTAACTTAGCAAGATTTAGCTTAAGTAAGCCATCTTCATAACTTGCTTCACATTTATCGGTATCAACATCAACTGGCAGCTGGACACTACGAGAAACTGCCCCAAAATAGCGTTCGCTACGCAACAATTTACCTTCTTTTTCTTGTTTGTCATGTTGATTTACTTCAGCACGAATGGTCACCAGTGCATTATCAATAGAAATATCGATATTTTCTTTAGCAACACCTGGCAATTCTGCAATCACTTCAAATGAATCATCATGCTCATGAATATCTATTTTAATTTGTGATGCCGATGGTAGTGGGTTTCCATGTAAAGGGCTTACAGCAAAGCCATTGGTTAAATCACTAAATAAGCCATCAAAAAGGTTGTTGTAAGTTAATTTATTCATTGTATTTCTCCTTATAGGATATAAGATAGTTAAAAATAAGGTAGTTAAAAAACTTAACAGTTACTTTGAGTATATTGGGTATAATTGCAAAGCAAGCTAAATTTTAATGTTAATCAAATTAACTACTTTCTTACTTTTTATATGGAGGTTTTTTGCATTTATTCAATAAAAATTATAAATTTATTTTTTTTATTTCAATTAGTTATAAATTTTAATCATAACAATAACAAGCAAAATCATGTCTTGTTAATATTTAGATATGGGATATATGGGTAAGTTTCAAGCAAGCGTAGATTATTTATCGGTTCTGTCGTTTTAGTTTGATTTTGATAATGGTATTTACGTTTGTTTAAATTCGTCGTATCTATCTTTCATTTTTTTCAATTGTTCTCTCATACTTTCATTAAGAGTATCATACAATTCATTCTTTAGTATTTCATAAGCTTTGACAAACATATGTTTATTTTTTCTAGTATATTCTTGTCTCATATCATGTTCAGTAAATGAATTTAAAATATTGAATAGAATACCTAGTTCAAGCTTATTATATTCAAAAGCTTTTAAATAATATGCTAAGCCTGTTTCGTCATGATCAAACTCAGTAAGATAAGGAGCAAAGGCACCGACAATCAAACCTTTCATCAATAACGCATCCGCAATATCTTTATTTGTTGCTTTATTATCATTAAGAATTTGATTTAATAAAATAAATGCTGATTCATATTCATAATTATCTACTAAAGAATCAATCCTATCAAATCTATCGGCTATGCTTATCATTAATTTACTCCTGCATTTTTTGGAATAATTGTTCCGTCTGTTTTCTTTATACCCTCAACCCAAACTCACCAATATGATAAGCAAACGTAGGCTAAGTTTTTAGCCCAGCAATATTAAACCAACACCCTAGTCATACTTAAACGCCATCATATCAAAATTATCATTATTCACCCAATTAGGTAAATATATGCCTTCTTTAATGAACCTATAAATTATTTTTGCTGAGTGATGGTAAGCTATTAGGCTGCGAAGTGAGTATTCAGCACAAAAAAAGCTGGGCAAGTTGCCTAGCTTACGCTTACTTTCTTACGCTTACTTTGATAATAGTATCTACGCTCGCTACCCAGCAATTTATCACGCACAGCCCCACCAACAAGATAGACTTTCACCAATGCTTCCATAGCACATTTACATTTGTTTTGAAATTATCATCCATTGCTTACAAATCAATTAGTACAAATACTATTCTAACAGACATAAAAAAAGCTCAAAACAGTTTATATACTGTAATTGAGCTTTTTAGAATTTGGAGCGGGAAACGAGATTCGAACTCGCGACCCCGACCTTGGCAAGGTCGTGCTCTACCAACTGAGCTATTCCCGCAGAATGTGGAGTATTATACTGATTTATTTTTTTGTGTCAATACTTTTAAACAGCTGACCAATCTTGCTTGGACATTATTATAAGTTATAAGTTGTATAATTATTTTTTATATATTATTATTTCTCTAAATTTTAAAATATAGTTATTAATTAAAGAGGATAGATATGCAAAATACCCAACAACATACACCATATACAATTGCCGATTACTTATTTGATAGAGTCCATGAAGCAGGAGCAACTGATATTTTTGGTGTACCAGGCGACTTTAATCTCCCTTTTTTAGACAATATCATTGCATCAGACAAGCTTAATTGGATTGGTAATACCAATGAATTAAATGCAGGCTATGCCGCAGATGGCTATGCACGGGAGCGTGGCTTTGCAGCATTTATCACAACTTTTGGGGTTGGTGAGCTCTCCGCTGTTAATGCTATCGCAGGCTCTTATGCCGAATATGCCCCCGTCTTACATATTGTTGGTGCACCAAACTTAGCTTTACAAAATAGTAAACGCAAAATCCACCACACCTTAGGTGATGGCGTTTTTAACCACTTTATGAGCATGATTGAACCTATAACCGTTGCGAAAGCACAAATTACCACCGATAACGCAGCAACTGAAATTGATAGAGTAATACGTATGATTTTACAAGAAAATCGACCTGGCTATTTGCTACTATCACCAGACATTGCCAGAACCCCTATCTACCCACCCACTACAAAACTAATTGATACAGTAGAAGATATAACCAGCCAAGCTGCACTCAACGATTTTAAAAACTATGTCGCAAAATTCATTGATGGCAAAACAACTACTTTAATAGCTGACTTAATGGTACATAGACAAGGTTTGCAAAACGAACTAAAAGCATTGATAAAAGATACTAACATCCCCTTTTGCACCCTGTCTTGGGGTAAAACACTCCTTGACGAACATAGCGAGCGTTGGGCTGGCACATATGCGGGTATTGCATCACGCCCAGTTGTTAAAGATGCCGTTGAAAATGCACAATGCTTAATAAAAATCGGTGTTAACTATACAGACACAACAACAGCAGGTTTTAGCCAAGCCATTGATGAAAAGCGTGTTGTTGATTTACATTATGAGCGTGCCAGTGTTGGTGGCAAAGTGTTTGCCCCTATTTCACTTAAAGATTCATTAGCAGCATTGCATGAAATGTTAATAAAAATAAATGTCATCGCTAAACCTTTAATCGAAGTACCAAAAGAATTTCAACAAAAAGGCGGCGATAATAGCCCCCTGAGACAAGATGATTTATGGCAAATTATTGCTCAATGTTTTGATGGCAATAATGTCGTTTTTGCCGAGCAAGGTACCTCTTATTTTGGGATAAGTGATGTACGGTTACCGCAAGGAGTAACTTTTTATGGACAGCCAATGTGGGGTTCCATTGGTTACACACTGCCTGCTTGTTTAGGTGCTGGCATAGCATCACCAGAAAAACGCCCTGTGTTACTAATTGGAGATGGCTCTGCCTTACTAACTATACAAGAGCTTGCTGTTATGATTCGTGAAAAACTCAATCCAGTCATTATACTAATTAATAATGATGGTTATACTGTAGAAAGAGCAATTCATGGAGAAAAACAACCCTATAATGATATACCAAAAGTGAATTGGCAGCTTATGCCACAAGCATTCGGTGCCAATGAAAGTAATTGCTTAATGCTCACAGCAAAGACACCTGTTACATTACGGCAATCATTAGAACAAGCAAATAGCCATAAAGATAAAATGGTATTTATTGAAATCATGACAGATAAATATGACATTCCACCATTATTAGAACAAATTGCTTCTGCTTTAACAAAAGCGGCAAAAAAATAACGCATTAAAATTACTCAATGCTTTGTTAGCTATTGCAAATTTGTAAAATTAAGGTATTATATATCGCCTACTCTAGTAGTGACACATCTCCAGTTTATACTTAAACGATTGGTATAACTGGTTTTAAAACTAGGGCCCATAGCTCAGTTGGTTAGAGCAGTGGACTCATAATCCATTGGTCGCAGGTTCGAGTCCTGCTGGGCCCACCAATTTTATATAATTGATAGTTTAAAAACATAAAAACAAAAGCCGTTATATATTAACTCAGAACGGCTTTTTTGTGCTTGTTTTAAATTAATTGACAAATTAAAGATTAACTAAATAAGTTTTTTAGCCACTTCTGCCAACCTTTTGCCTTGTGCAACCGCTAATATCTTTTCATCTTCACTCATTGGATGCTCGTGCGTTGAGCCGCTAACATGCGTAACCCCATAAGGTGTCCCACCACGGTTTGTGCGGTTTAACGCAGGTTCTGAATAGGGTAAGCCAACAATCATCATCCCATGATGCAACAATGGCAACATCATGCTCATCAAAGTGGTTTCTTGCCCACCGTGCATAGAGCCAGTGCTAGTAAACACACAGGCAGGTTTATTTTGCAAATTGCCCGCCATCCATTCCGTTACGGTATTATCTAAAAAATATTTTAACGAAGCCGACATATTACCGAAATAAGTTGGGCTACCCATTGCCAGTCCAGCGCAATCTTTTAAATCATCAGCACTGCAATATAAGTCACCCTCATCAGGAATTGCTGGTTTGATTTGGGTGGTTTCACTTGCCACACTTGCTACTGTGCGGATTTTCACCGCCATACCTGTTTCGGTAACCCCTTGAGCAATTTGATATGCAAGTTGCTTGGTGCTGCCATAAGTTGATTGATATAGCACTAAAATATAAGGTTCAGCCATCTTCACTCCCTAATTTAAAAATGTATGTATTTAAAAAAATTAACAAAAAATGTAGGCAATTCATAAAATAATCATATTATGCCTAGTCATCAAAAAACATGCAAAGTTTACCGTCTTTATGCATTAATTTTTTTGCTAAAATAAAACCATCAAAAACCACCCTAAAAATAAACTTGCTATGAAAAATACAAAAATTAAAGCGAACAAACGACACAAAATCAGTTATTTTTTTATGAATGTCGTCAAACATTTTTTAGATAAAAATACATCACAAATAGCAGCATCGCTTGCTTATACAACTTTGCTGTCCATTGTACCAATACTTACTGTAGTGCTGATTGTTTTATCAACCATTCCTGCATTAGAGCCCACACGAGAACAAATATATAGCCTCATTTATAGCAACTTAATGCCACAGTCCAGTATTCAACTTAAGGGTTACATTAATACATTTACAGAACAATCTTTTAATTTAACAGCTGTCGGTATCATAATGTTATTTATAACAACACTGATTACTTTAGTAAAAGTTGAAGTCGCATTTAACCATATTTGGGAGATAGATATTTTTAAACGCGATAAATCTAAAATATTATTTAAAACCCTTGTATATAGTTTATCTCGTCATCTTGCTATTATTGCTATAGTACCTTTGATACTAGGGATTGCCTTTGTTGCTTCTGCATTTATACAAGGTCTTAGTTTCTTAAATCAACAAATTTATGGTTATGGTATTAATTGGGCTATATGGGCAAAGATGATTTCTTACTCGATTACCACCCTTGGTTTTACCGCCATGTATTGGTTCATACCCAAAATAACCGTGCCTATTAAATCAGCTTTTATTGCAGCTGTAATTATTTCTTTGCTATTTGAAGCAACCAAATTTTTATTTGCAATTATAATAAGTTATTCAACCAACTATTCAACGATATATGGTGCGTTTGCTGCATTACCAATCTTGTTAATTTGGATTCACTTATCTTGGAATTTAATTTTACTGGGTGTCATACTTAGCCATACATTAACAAAATTTGCTAAGCAAGATAGTTAAAATAACTGTTTTTTCAAAGTATTGCACTTAATGGGTTAGTCTAAGCCAATAAAAAAGCCACCTATGTGACTTTTTTATTTGTGATTTTTTTATTGATGTGTAACTAAAATTAATGACCCGTCCCGTTAATGCTACGAACCATCTCTTCAACCATTTTCTTAGCATCACCAAAAATCATCATCGTTTTATCCATATAAAATAAGCTGTTATCCAAACCAGCATAACCTGTATTCATAGAACGTTTAATAACCATCACCGTTTGTGCTTTAGCAGCCTCTAAAATTGGCATACCAAAAATTGGAGAGTTAGGATCCTCTTTAGCAGATGGATTAACCACATCGTTAGCACCAATTACCAAAACAACATCTGTACTTGGGAAGTCTGAGTTAATTTCATCCATTTCTAAAATATCATCATATGGTACGTCAGCTTCTGCAAGTAGTACGTTCATGTGTCCTGGCATACGACCAGCAACTGGATGGATTGCAAAACGCACATTCACGCCTTCTTCTTTCAATAGGTCATATAGTTCTTTAACAGCATTTTGTGCACGCCCTTGTGCCATACCATAACCTGGTACAATAATCACATCGCTAGCGTTTGACATTAAGAAACCAGCATCTTCGGCAGAACCAGATTTATAAGTCTTAGCAACACCATCATCTGCAGCGGCAACTTCACCGCCCGTACCCATACCACCAAACAGTACGTTTAATAATGAGCGGTTCATGGCTTTACACATGATGTAAGACAAGATAGCACCCGATGAACCAACTAAAGAACCTGCAATAATAAGCATAGAGTTACCTAGGGTAAAACCAATACCTGCTGCTGCCCAACCAGAAAATGAGTTAAGTAAAGATACAACCACTGGCATATCACCGCCCCCAATTGGGGCAATCCACATCCAACCAAACACAATAGCCAATGCCGTCATTGCATAAAAGGCATTTAAATCATCAGTCACAAAATACAAGACGCCAAAACCAATCATGGCAATAAACAATAGTGCCTGTAGTGGTTTTATCCAGCCACCACTAATAGTTTTAGCCCATTTTTTACCACCCAGCTTGCCAAAAGCAAATACAGAAGCAGAAAAAGTAATAGCACCAATAAAGCAACCAATAAATAGCTCAAGTCTGGCAATTGTTGAATGTGCCTCTCCAGTATGCAATACAGCAGCTACAGCAATGGCAACGGCTGACAAACCAACAAATGAGTGCATTAAGGCAACGGTTTCTGGCATTTGAGTCATTGCAACGGTTTTGGCTTTCCACATGCCGACAAGTGCACCAAGCACCATCGCACCAATGATTAACCATAACACAGGTCCTTCAGCTAAAAAGAAGGTCGTAATTACGGCAATTGTCATGGCTGCCATACCAAAACGGTTACCTTTAACAGCCGTTTTTGGGCTAGATAACCCACGCAATGTTAAAATAAAAAGTATCGCACCAATTAGATAAAACCAATCTGCATTTTGTGCAATAAATTGAGGGATAATATTCATACATCACCTCCTGAATTTTTCGCTGGTTTTGTTTTTTCTTTTGGTTTAAACATAGAAAGCATACGCTCTGTTACCAAAAAACCACCAAAAATATTAATACTCGCCAAAAACACAGCAAAGGCACCTAACAAACTTGTTGCTGTAATTGCACTGCCACCAATGGTCACAGTTTGCAACATCGCACCAACAATCACAATACTCGATAACGCATTAGTAACCGCCATTAAAGGGGTGTGTAATGCTGGCGTTACCCCCCAAACAACATAGTAACCAACAAAAATAGCTAATATAAAAATGGTAAAAATTGCCACAAAGGGGGTTAAACCCAAACCAGAACCAGTAGCAGCTAAAATAGTTGCCATCATAAAACTCTCCTTATATTAATCTTTTTTTAGCAATACTTGACCGTTATGGGTTACAGCTAAAGCACTCTGAATTTCATCCGTTAAGTCGATAGTTAAGTTACCAGCTTCATCAAACAAGGTGGTAGCAAAATTAACTAAGTTATTTGCATATAAGTCTGATGACTGTGCCGCTAGTTCTGATGGTATATTAGATGCACCAACAATACGCACACCATTATCGGTTACAACGGTATTACCCGCCTCGCAGCCTTCAACATTACCACCCGTTGATGCCGCCATATCTACTAACACAGAACCTGCCTTCATTTTATCTAATGTTGATTTATGAATAAGGCGGGGTGCTTGTCTACCAGGTATTTGAGCTGTGGTAATAACAATATCTGCCGCACTGACAGCTTTATCTACTACTTGTGCTTGATCTTTGATATATTGCTCAGATGGTCTCCAAGCATAACCACCTGTTGATTTTGCTTTTTCTTTTTCTTCATCGCTCATTGGTACATCAAGCCATTTACCACCAACCGATTCAACTTGCTCTTTGACAGAAGGTCTTAAATCACTTGCTTCAACAACTGCACCTAAACGCTTTGCTGTTGCAATTGCTTGCAAACCTGCAACCCCAACACCCAAAATAACCACTTTGGCTGGCTTAACTGTACCTGCAGAAGTCATAAACATTGGGAACGGGCGTGAATAAGCATTTGCTGCCATTAATACTGCCTTATAGCCTGCCAAGTTTGCCTGAGATGATAAAACATCCATATTTTGTGCTCTTGACAACGTACGTGGCAAAAGCTCCATAGCAAAAGCTGTCACACCTTGTTGTGCATAGCTGTCTAACTGCTCATTTCTATACGGATCTAATGCACCAACTACTATGCTGTTTTGCTTTAATTTACTGACTTGTTCAGGCAATAAATCTTCTACCACCATCAGCATATCTGCTATCTGCAAAACTTGTGTATCATCTTGGGCAATGCTTGCTCCTGCTTGTTTATATAGCTCATCATTATAATAAGCGTTTAAACCAATGCCTGATTCAACAACAACTTCATGCCCTGCTTTTATCAGTTTTTTACAAGCATCTGGTGTTAAAGCAACCCGTTTTTCATGCTCGCTGTGCGTTTTAACAACACCAACTTTCATAAGCTCTCCTACTTCTTATTCTCAGTAATAATCTAAAAGTTTATGTAATTGATTTTATATATAAAAAAAATAAATGCTAAAATAAAAAACATAATTAAAATTAATTATAGGTAATCACAGTCATTAGTTCCATTTAAAAATCGTGACTGATTAGTATATTTTTTTATTAAAACAGGCACTATCAGCTAAAAAGCAAAAAAAAATTTATATCATCGTTAACGCTAAAATTTATGTGTGCGTTATCTTTTTATTCATTATGATTTTTGTTCGTTTTGCATATCTTCATACACCCAAACCATTCTATCTAAAAACCACATTTTAGTTAAATAAACCATTATTGTTCCGATAATTGTCAAGTTTATTTCAAGTTTCCATAAACCAATAATCAAAATAACGCCACTTATTGTTTGTAAAATAGTTAAAATCAAGACAGGTATATAATGGTGTTGAGGCACTTCATTTTTTTTACGCTCAGACCAGTATCTTTCACCTAACACAGATTTTGAAGCCCAATTATTAAATTTCTTCGGCTTTTTAAATAAAGTTGGGTTAAAGATTAACCAAATAATCAAAATTGTTACAAAAATTAAGCAGTACCAGCCTATCCAGACTCTTGACCAAATTGCTAAAACTAAAAATGGTAAAGTAAAAAATCTTGTCCACACAGATATAGGATTGGCGTGTTTTAACCAATTATCACCTTTTAAATTAAATAGTTGTGCGATTTGTTTTTCTAAACTCATAATAGATTTTTTTCCCATCTTGGTTTTGCTTTTTTTGGTTTTGCTTTTTTTAATGATACCTAACAACTTAACAAAAAACTCGATGATACTCGCCGTTAACGTTTAAGTCATACTATTTTACTGTACTTTAAATACCAACCATAATAAATCGTTTTTGTATTCTACTTTTATTTTCATATCAATTTGTTTTCATATAAAATGATTAGATGTTCATTATTCGGATCATACCCAATACTTAATTTTACTTAGGATTTTTTATGTATTTTTTATTATCACCCGCAAAAAGTTTGAATGAAAAAGATAATGTGCCTATTGATAGTAGCATAGCAGACCAATATAGCCAGCCTGCCTTAATTGAATCTGCCTGTGATTTAATGAAAACACTCAAACAAAAAGACCCAATTGAGTTAATGCAATTGATGCAGATATCAGACAAAATCGCCCAACTAAATAGCCAACGCAATCAAGCTTGGCGTTGGAGCAAAACCACCCCTTTTACAACCGATATCGCAAAACCTGCTGTTTACCTTTTTGATGGTGATGTTTATACAGGATTAGATGTCTATACCATGGAAAAACAAACCGTTGAATATTTAAACACTCATGTGGGTATTTTGTCTGGTCTTTATGGTTTATTAAAACCACTTGATTTAATTTTACCCTACCGCTTAGAGATGGGTACAAAACTTGCCAACCACAAAGGTGACAATCTATATGATTTTTGGGGGAAACAAATTGCTCAGTTAATCAATGAACGTCTCCCTGCAAGCAACCGTGTATTAATTAACCTTGCTTCTAATGAATATTTTAAATCAGTAGACAAAAAAACACTTAATACTCAAGTAATTACACCAAGGTTTGAGGATGAAAAAAATGGTAAGTTTAAAGTCATTAGTTTTTATGCCAAAAAAGCACGTGGGTTGATGGTTAAATATGCTGCTGATAATCAACTTACTAACGCCGAGCAACTAAAAGATTTTAACCTTGCTGGCTATTACTATTGCCCAGAACTTTCGGACAATAAAACTTGGACATTTAGACGACATGAAAATCAAACATAGTTAACATCAACCACTCCACTGTCTTTACATAAAAATCTATACACTATACATAAAAAAGGTGGAACCTAAGTTCCACCTTTTTTTATATAAACTATTAAACTTATGATATTAAGCCTTTGCTTCTACACGGCGAATAACCTCTTCAGCAATCACATCTTGGATACCTTGATCAAGGTGGCTAGTAAAGCCCACACATGAGCAGTTGATTTCACCTAATACATAAGTATCATTACCTGCCTCATCTTTATCACCAAGCATAAAGTCAGCTGTCCAAATTAATGGAATATCAAACCCGCCTAGTTTGTCAGAAATAACAGGCAATGAGTCATTAAATAAGGTCATTAACTCCGCCCAATCTTCTGGCTTGTCATACGTATATTTAGCACCTGAGAATAAAGTGGCTGAAAACGCATCTTCTGCATCAGCAGGTTTTTTATGTACAACAAAGATTGGCTTATCACCAATTAAAAGAATACGGATTTCACCTTCTTTAATACGTGGCATAAAGCGCATATCTACAAGCATACCATTTTCGCCAACAATGTACTGTTCACAAAATTTCATAAAATCGCCAAGCGTATTGTACTCAACATGGTTGTCAACCGCTTCCGTACACTTCAGCTTAGTGTCTAATGGTAAGCTATCGCCTGGTTTAAAGTCGATGCTTTCTTCAATTTGCACACGCCAAATACCTTCACCAGTTGAGCCACGGTTTTGCTTAAGTACTCGCTCGCCCCAAGAAATACTTGATGGGAAGGTTTTGTTAAATTCTTCTACTGTATAGTAAGCATAAGTGTCATTTGGTACTAGGTCAGTATCAGCAAGTTTCACTAGTGCATCTTTAGCACCAAAGTTTATCATAGCATCTGGATGAGACATGCCAACTAAGCCAGCATCTGATAGCTTGCGTAATGTTTCAAAATACATTTTTTCGCCAGTCGCTAAGTTACCAGGATTAATACGGCTGATATAAGCGTCAAATTTTTCTTTTGCGTAATCGTAAATCTCATCTGCCCATTCATCACGGAAGTATACAACCTCAGCATGCCAGCCTTTTTTTTGGATAGCTTCTACGATTGGCATAGTGTCTTTACGGTGTCCATTAAAAATTTTGTCTGAACCGCCTTCTGCTTCAAAAACAACAACACTCTTTTTCATTTACCTCTCCTGTTATTAATGGTTACCATTGGGCAACCGAGTTGAAAAACTTACTATTTGTAGGTATTTATAATGTGGTTACAATATTACACTTTGTTATGACTTTCATCAACATTTGTTTACTTTATTTTTTAACGATAACAATATTGTTTGATATTTTAATGAAGATACTAAAAATCAATAACAAAAATCCCTCTAGATTTGCACCTAAAGGGGTTTTTAATAAAGTTTATTAGATAAACATTAGGGAGTATGGTCTAATAAAATCCGCTACAAGAAGGCAAAACGATATGTGTAACGCATAACGTATAACTATCGTAAGCCTCACCAAGCAGTTATTATTTAACGGCTATATTACATCATACCGCCCATGCCACCCATACCGCCCATGCCACCAGCTGGCATAGCAGCCATTGGATCTGCTGCTTCTGGCAAATCGGTAATCATTGCTTCAGTCGTTAGCATCAAACCAGCTACAGATGCTGCATGCTCTAAAGCAGAACGGGTTACTTTTGCAGGGTCAAGAATACCCATTTCAATCATATCACCATATTCACCACTTGCCGCATTATAGCCAAAATTACCTTCGCCACTTTTCACTTCGTTAACAACAACAGAAGCTTCATCACCCGCGTTAGAAACGATTTGACGCAAAGGTGCTTCCATCGCACGGCGTAAAATGTTAATACCTGCTGTTTGATCGTCATTGTCACCGGTTATGTTATTAAGGCTAGCCATGACTCTTATCAATGCCACACCACCACCTGGTACAACACCTTCTTCTACCGCTGCCCGAGTTGCATGCAAAGCATCATCTACACGATCTTTTTTCTCTTTCATTTCTGTTTCGGTTGCTGCACCAACTTTAATCACGGCAACACCACCAGATAACTTAGCAATACGTTCTTGTAGTTTTTCTTTATCGTATTCAGAAGTCGAATCTTCTACTTGACGACGGATAGATTCTACACGCTCTTCAATATCAGCTTTACTGCCAGCACCATCAACAATTACAGTATCTTCTTTACCAACCGTAACTTTTTTAGCGGTGCCTAAAACATCCAATGTTGCTGTTTCTAAATTCATACCAACTTCTTCAGAAACAACAGTTGCCCCTGTTAAGATGGCAATATCTTGTAGCATAGCTTTACGGCGGTCACCAAAACCTGGGGCTTTTACAGCACAAGTTTTTAAACCACCACGCATATTATTAACCACCAAGGTTGCTAATGCCTCATTTTCTACATCTTCAGCAATAATCATTAATGGCTTACTAGATTGCATAACTTGTTCTAATAAAGGCACAATTTCACGAATGTTTGCAATTTTTTTATCAACCAACAAAATGTATGGATCTTCAAACTCTGCTGTTAGGCTATCTTGTTTGTTAGCAAAGTATGGGCTAATGTAGCCACGGTCAAACTGCATACCTTCAACAACTTCTAGGGTGTCTTCAAAACCAGAACCTTCTTCAACTGTAATCACACCTTTTTTGCCAACTGTTTCCATCGCTTGAGAAATCAATTCACCTACTTTGGCATCTGAGTTAGCAGAAATAGCACCCACTTGTTCAATAGCTTTAAAGTCATCTGCTGGAGTTGAACAGTTATGAATTTCTTCAACCGATATGCGTACTGCTTTGTCAATACCACGTTTTAAATCCATTGGGTTCATACCAGCAGCAACCGACTTCATGCCTTCTGCTAAAATCGCTTGTGCAAGCACTGTTGCTGTGGTTGTACCATCACCAGCCACGTCATTTGTTTTACTGGCAACTTCACGCACAAGCTGTGCACCCATGTTTTCAAACTTGTCTTCTAATTCAATTTCTTTTGCAACAGACACACCGTCTTTAGTAATGCTTGGTGCACCAAAAGACTTGTCGATAACCACGTTACGACCTTTTGGTCCTAAGGTTACTTTTACTGCGTCGGCAAGCACATTAACACCATCAATCATTTTATTACGTGCGTCAACACCAAATTTTACATCTTTAGCCATTATCGTATTCTCCAATATTTATTATAACTTTTAAAATATGCAATTAAGCCAGTACACCCAGTACATCGGCTTCTTTCATAATTAGCAGCTCTTCGCCATCTACTTTAACTGTTTGACCAGCATATTGACCAAACAGTACTTTATCACCAACATTTACATCAAGTGGTCTTACATCGCCATTTTCACGAATATGACCATTACCAACAGCAATGACTTCACCTTGTTGCGGTTTTTCTTGTGCCGAACCAGGTAGCAAGATACCACCAGCAGTTTTTTGTTCTTCTTCTACACGGCGAACAACAATACGATCATGTAAAGGACGGATACCCATCATTCTACTCCATTGATTAGTTTAAATTTTAAAATTAAAAAATACTTATTACTATTGCTCAAATTAAAGTTATGGGCGATAGCAATAAGGTTGTTTTTTTTAATGGGGATTAAACATATTTTGTTCAAGCAAAATACTATGATTTTTAAAAAAATTATCAGTAAACGTTTAAATTATAAGCATTAAAGAACCCATGATACATTAAGCATCATGGGTTTTATTTAAACCACAAAGTTTGCTAAAAGCTTATAAAACAAGTTTTTGTTGTTTATAACGTTGCGTTTGCCATAAATATACAAGTGCATATAATCCAATACCAATTGCATAGCTCACATATTCATGCGGTAATTTGAATAAATCCGCAATCACATTAGGAATCATTAATAACACTGTAACTGCAAGTAATGCCAGCATTTCAAAAATATTAGTTTTAACCTTCATCCAACATTGTGTCAACGAAGAAAACGCCAACATACCCAAAACAGCCATTAAAAAGATTAAACCAATTTCTAATGGATTAGTAATCCATACCCAGCCAGCTGGGTTACGTGGATCATCAGGATTTACACCATCAATCAACAATAATTTACTGTTAAAAAAGAACATAAATGGTAAAATGGCAGTACGTATATCGTAAGCAAAGCCTTGTAAACCCGTTTTAATAGGGTCTGAGCGTGCAATACCTGCCCCTGCATATGCAGCCATACCAACTGGCGGCGTGTCATCTGCCAAAATACCAAAATAAAATACAAACAAATGTGCAGCAATAGCAGGTACTAAATAGCCTAAATCAGCACTTAACCCTAAAATGACTGGCGCAGTTAGCGATGCCATCACAATATAGTTTGCGGTCGTTGGCAAGCCCATACCTAAAATTAACGATACAACCGCCGTTAATGCCAGTACTGCCACGATATAACCACCTGATAGAGTTTCAATCACATCGGCAAGTATTAAACCAATACCTGTTAAAGTAACCGAACCAACCACTATGCCAGCCACACCCGTTGCAATAGCAATTGGCACCATATTTTTAGCACCATTAATCATACCAACAATAATGTCGCTAATTGCTATTTTTGCATTTTGCATAAAACCAACACCATTTTTTGCTAGCATCGATTTAACAAACGGCTGAAACAGCATAATCAGCATTAACACGATAATACCATTAAAGGCAGCACGTTGTGGTGACATGCGTAACACAACCAAAGTGTACATTAAATAAAACACTGGCAATAAAAAGTGCAAGCCACTCACAAAAACATCCCAAACTTTTGGTAGCCTTTCTTTTAGCTCGCCCTTAATTCCCAATTTTTTTGCTTCTAAATGCACAATATAGAACAGTGCAATATAACTCACAAAAGCAGGTATGGCAGCTGCCATAATCACTCCAGCATAGTCCATACCCAAAAACTCAGCAATAATAAAGGCTGCAGCACCCATAATAGGTGGCATTAGTTGACCATTGGTTGATGCCGCAACTTCTACTGATGCTGCTTTATAACCAGGAAAACCAAGCTTTTTCATTAACGGGATTGTAAAAGTACCTGTTGTTACTGTATTAGCAATTGACGAACCAGAAATAATGCCCATCATACCAGAAGCAGCAACCGATGCTTTTGCAGGTCCACCATCAAAACGTCCAAGTGCAGCGTATGCAAGGTTAATAAAGTATTGCCCAGCTCCCGCTCTTTCTAACAATGCACCAAATAAAACAAACAAGAAAACATAACTAGCACTCACACCCAAAGGCACACCAAAAATACCTTCGGTTGTTAAAAACATTTGTCCCATCATTTTTTCGATACTTGCCCCTTTATGGGCGATTAAATCTGGCATTATTTGCCCAAATTTAACATAGCCTAAAAAGATAATAGCAATAATTGCTAAAGCAGGACCTAAAGCACGGCGTGATGCCATCAACAACAAGACAATGCCTGCTATGGCTGCCCATACATCTATTGACAACCAAGCACCCGAGCGTGCGTTAAGCTCATCATAAAAAATAAAGATATATAAAGCAGAAAGCGAACCAAATACAGCTAAAATATAGTTCCAAAATGGAATGCTAGACATCGTTTTTTTTGTACGAAACATTGGATACATAAAAAATGCCAATGCAATTGCAAACGATAAATGAATAGAACGGATAAATACATCGTTAATTGGTTGAGTTACAACAAATAATTGAAAAAACGACCAACAAAACGCGATAAAAGTAATCATTTTAAAACCAAACGATTTAGGATCTAATATACGTTTACCTTCTAACACATCTGCTTGCTCGTTTTCTGATTGATTTTTTTCTTCATCAATCTTTACAACATTGTCCATAATGCCCTCCTCTCTGCTAATATCACCCTAACCTTATGCAATATAAAATATTTACACACTACTCTAAATAATAGTCTTATTGTATTTGAGCTACATCAACATTTCCTAACATTTAATAAGCCATAATGAATAAGCCATAATTGATTTTTCAGATATCCCACAATAACTGCAAAATAACCGATGATATAATAATGTTAATGTTTCTTTACTATTACAATATTTTTGATGATAGCTGTTGACACAAAAAACTAAGCACAAGCTTTTACCTGTGCTTAATTAAAAAAACTTAAATTTTAAATTACTTAGCAGAAGCTACTGCTAAACCTTGCTCTTCAAACACTTTTGCAGCAGCAGGGTGTTGAGGCACTGCCAAGCCATCTAGCAACGACTCTTTAGTAATTGTTTTGTATGCAGCATGTGATTCTTTAAAAGTATCAAAGTTATCTAAGATTGCTTTGGTCAATGCTGTTACTGCAGCGTCTGACATGTCTTCACGTGTTACTAAAACAGCTTTAACACCTATACTAGGGACATCAACATCTACACCTTCATAAAAATCAGCTGAAATTGTACCTTTTGCATAGTATGGATAGTCTGCCACAAGCTTGTCAACACCTGCACCATCGATTGGTACTAAGTTGATACCAACTGAGTTTGCAGCATCTTTAATATTAGCAGTTGGATGACCAAACATACCAAAGTAGCCGTCCACTTTACGGTCTTTTAACATGGTTGGACCTTCAGATGATTTTAGTTCATTAACCAAACCTAAATCATCTTTATTGATACCAGAAGCTTCAAACACCGCTTCTGCAGTCATACGAGTACCACTGCCTGGTACATCGATATTGATTTTTTTGCCTTTAAGGTCTGCTAAAGACTTAATGCCAGAATCATCACGCACAACAAGTGCTAAAAGTTCTGGATAAATTGCCATAACACTACGTAGCTCTGGCACTGGTGCTTCAGCAAACTTACCTTCACCATTAAGTGCTTGAAACGCCGTATCACTTTGGCTAATACCAAAATCTAGTTCACCTGATTTAATAGTGTTAACGTTGTATACAGAGCCACCAGTTGACTCAACAGAACAACGAATCCCCGTTTCTGCTTTTTTTTCATTCATCATACGGCAAATGGCACCACCAGTAGGATAATAAGTGCCTGTTACGCCACCTGTACCAATAGTAATAAACTCAGAGCCAGCTGCAGCTTTTGTTGCAGAGTCAGAACTGTTTGAACAACCTGTTGCTACTGCAACAGCAAGTGTTGCTACTGCTAAAGTTGGAAATAATTTCATACCTTAACCTTCCTTATTAAATAACTTAATTAAGTTACCTGGGTAATATAAAAATCGGGAACAAATCCGCAATAAAATTATAACATAATTTTACGCATTGGTTATTAAACCATACCTCTTTTATATATGTATATATAGTTAGTTATATATGTATATATAGTTAGTTAACTGCCCGATCCACATCTATTTCACCCTATTTTTTACCACCAACCTAATATTGGCTAGTAATATTTAATAACGATTTTTTACAAACAATCGCATAAGCCCACTTGAATATGTAACAATTTATGACCATGATGGTGTTATACACAACACGAAAGGAGCAAGTCAAATGAAACAGCTTTCTACCCTAACAAAAATAACAGGTGCCATTGTTTTAGCAACAAGTACAATAGCAGCATCTGGTACAGCCACCGCAAAACCATTGCAACCTTCTACCGCTAAATATAGCTTTACCGTAGAAAATAAATATAAAGGTACTGCAACTCGTACACTGTCAAAATCTGGTAATAGTTGGAATTATCGCACAAAAGCTCGAGTAGCAGGCGTTGCGTCCGCCAATCAAACCAGTAAGTTCACAATTTCTGGTTCTAAAATTAAACCAATCTTTGCAAGTACCACCTATAAAATTTTTGGGGCAGGACGCACACACAAATTAAAATTTAATGGCAATAAAGTTGTCAGTACCTACAAGGGCAAGTCAAAAACATTATCTATGCCTCGACAAGCCTATGATGATTTAAGCTTAGAGGCTCAAATCCGCCAAGATTTGTTAAATGGTAAGTTTACTGGCAATTACTACATGGCGAAAAAAAATAAGGTAGAACGAGTGCGTTTTAAAAAGTCTGGCAATAGTAAAGTGACGGTACCTGCAGGAACATACAATACCATACGTATTGACCGTGTACATAAAGGTAATGGACGACGCACTACTTTTTGGCTAGCACCAAGTTTAAATTATCAACCAGTAAAAGTTATCCAAAATGCAGATGGTAAAAAAATGGAGCTTAAACTCACTAGTTATAAATAATTGCTAATTAACATTACTAAAAAACTCAGCGATGGCTGAGTTTTTTATATTGTTTTTATATTAACGTTATAAGTATTAACATTTAATATGCCAGTCTAACCTAAACAATCTATAACGGCTTCGGTAATGGCAAATGCTCTGATATCATTTAGCAAAGTTGTATCATAATTATGTGCATAAGCCATTGCCAATCCATTGTTAGGGTTACACCATGCAACTGAGCCATTATAGCCTATATGTCCAAATCCTTGCCCAACTTGCCCCACACCATCAAAAACACTAAACACACGGTGATAACCTAGTCGCCATTGCATATCAGCTGGCATCACTGCATCTTGCCCTAACACCTGTATTTTGCTAATTTTATTAAAAGTTGATTTATTAATCAGTTGCAACCCCATCCAACTACCTTTATTTGCTAACATGGCATAAATTTTTGCCATCGCAGCCGCGGTTGCTACACAATTTGCAGCAGGTATCACAGCTTGCATTACTTCAGGTTGATAATAGTCTAAGTTTTCTTTTGCATTAGGCAATAACGACATTGTATAGTTTTTAATATTTAACTCAGCTGGGTTAAAATATATTTTATTAATTTCTGCCGTTGTAATTGCTGTATCATGATTTTTATTAGCTAATATTTGCTGCCAAGATTTATAACTCGGTAATTTAGTATAAGTTTGCAAGGTTTTTATACTGTCTGGCTTTAAGGTTGGTTTGATGCGTCTGCTCGGTTTATCCTTTTCTTGCATATCAAAGTTTCGCACCATTTGTGCAACATCTGCTATGTGAGATTGGGGAAGCTCAAAAAATACCTCGTTTGCAATATTTAAAGGTTTTGTTAAATATTTTTCTAAAGCCTGTTGCAGGCTTAAGTTTGTTACTTTTTCTATTAATCCGCCAATTACCCAACCAAAAATTAAGGCACTATAGGCGGTTACATAGGGTTTGTTATTATTTTTATTAACAGGAGCAAAAGGTTGCATAGTGGCAACTTTGTTTAGCATATTTTGCCAATCTAATATGTCTTTATAGCGACTCACAACATGGCTGAGTGCAAATAAATTGGCTTGATGGCTAAGTACCTGCCGTAAAGTAATATCACTTTTTCCATTAGCCGCAAATTGTGCCCAATAATCACAAATTGGAGTGTCATAATCTAGTAAACCATTGGATACTAACACATGAACCAGTGTGACTAACACACCTTTACCTGTCGAAAAGTTTATTGACAGCGTGTTAGCATGCCATTCTGTATTTTTTTGTGCCATACCAACGCTAGTAGCCAACACACATTTACTATGATGATACACAACCAATGAACCACCAGCTGGGGCATCATCTAGTTGTAGGCTTTGCATAATTTGCACAAGTTGCTGCCAGTTTGTGTTTGGCATTTGTTTTTTGTTATCCATTAACGTCTCTAAAAATAAAAGGCTGCATTTAAGCAACCTTTTGAGCCAAATTTTATTCACTTAAATTTGGTTAACTAAAGTTGATTCATTTGCCATAAGCAATTAAGCATTATCCAATAAACTGATAACTCCTAATGCATGTGGGCTATCATTTTTAGGGCAATACAAACCAAACTCTATTTTTTTATCTACTTCATCTGCCACTATCAATTCAACTTCTGAAGGCAGAAAAATTGGAGTCTTAAACGACACATCAACCCGATATGCTTCTGGTAAGTTTTTAATATAAGATAAACATTTAGCCTTTGACCACATACCATGTGCAATGGCTTTAGGAAAGCCAAATGCTCGTGCTGATAGTGGATGTAAATGAATTAAATTAAAATCGCCAGATACAAACGCATACCTCCGCCCCATATCTTCTGCTACTTTAAAATAAGTATGCAAACTTGAGCTATCTATAGATAGTTTTTTTGTTTGTTTTTTTATTTTACTCCTGTCACGATTTTTTGCACGTGAACGAGACAGGTAAGTAGAAACGCCTTCCCAAACGAGTTCATCTTCTACTGTTACTTGTGTCACAAAGTCAAATTGTTGACCTTTATCATGGTCACGTAAATTGACACAATCAACCGACATGGCAAAAATTTCATTATCTAAAATTTTACGATATTGGGTCACACTGTTATCAACATGCACTAAACCAAGCATCGCAAATGGGAACGCCTCTTTTGCCATCATATTCATTTGTAATGATTGAGACAACACCGAAAAATAGGTAATTGGCACAGTATTGTTTTTATCAAAACCACAAATTTTTCGATAATCGTTTAGATTTTCCTGCTCAATGGTTAAGCTATCTACTTTGTAGGTAAATGAAGGCAGTTCATCTTTTGATACTTTTGGTGCATCAGACTTTGGTAGCAAACTTTTAACGATATTGGCATAGGTTGTGTGTGCCCTTGGTAGTTCCTTAAAGTTTTTACTACTTTGTCCATCTACTTTGTGTTGTGGTTCAGACATTGTTAATTTTCCTGACTGATATTCAGTTTTACTATAATCCTACTACTAGTTATATCTTACCTGATTGATAGCTGTAGTCAATAAATAAAGCTGATTCATACCTCTAGACTTGTATCTAAATTTTTATCTTTAAATATAAAAAAAAGCCCCTCTAAAATAGCTGGGCTAAAAACAACCAAAACATCTAAAACACTACTGCTGATTTACTGAATAATAAAGTAGTCTTGATAGTCTTATCAGACTTTACTGTAAAAAGTATGCTCTGATTATTCTAACAAAACGTGCAAAATAACATGACTCATGATTATAGCTACCTGATATGATTTATGGATAGTTATCAGCTAACCACATTTTGTATTATAAAAATGTATTGCAAAAATCATTGCATTGCCATAATCGCCCCGCCTATCGCCATAATAATCAACGCCAATGTTGACAACATGGAGAGCATAAAGCCAAAACGGCGTTTATCAGGATTGCTAATATAAGCTCGCCAATAGACAAACCGCCCAATTAAATAAATCAGACCAAATACCGCAACCACCACTGGCGACCAGTGCTTGCCGGCAATAAACAATGAGGGTAAGAAAGCGGCCAACATTTCTAGAGTGTTAACATGCACTCGATAGATACGCTCAAAACTTTCATCACCGCTGATGGCAGGAGCTTTCAGCCC
>PDWI01000898.1_pt1 | contig 48369 bp, 41 predicted proteins | sample 1430891 | NCBI WGS metagenome assembly PDWI01 (sample SAMN01162508, study PRJNA174530) | Oral metagenome, whole genome shotgun sequencing project. | biome: Marine environment; feature: Marine mammal; material: Swab sample of the gingival sulcus; isolation source: swab sample of gingival sulcus...
CGAAATAAGGGTTATATTGAAATACGTGGAGAATGAACGATAAAACTGAAAAAATGAGTTTCACCGAAATAAGGGTTATATTGAAATGTAGGTTTTTATGAGCTTGACGAAGTGGCGATTGAGTTTCACCGAAATAAGGGTTATATTGAAATAGAGGCGATGGCAAAAAGGGAACTATTGTAGAAAGGTTTCACCGAAATAAGGGTTATATTGAAATGGGCTTTGCAAGCTCGTATCCTTTGGCGTGGTTTCTGTTTCACCGAAATAAGGGTTATATTGAAATCAATATTCCAGATCTAAATACAATAGCAAAAATCAAAGTTTCACCGAAATAAGGGTTATATTGAAATTCTTTGGGGAGTTCTGTTTATTTTTATGGTATTTTTGTTTCACCGAAATAAGGGTTATATTGAAATATTGATGAGCATAGTGGCGAATATGATGTCAAAAAGGTTTCACCGAAATAAGGGTTATATTGAAATTATGATTGCAAAGTTTAAACAAATTCAATTAGGAAGTTTCACCGAAATAAGGGTTATATTGAAATGGGGCATACACAAGTATGAAAAGGAAATGAGGATAAGTTTCACCGAAATAAGGGTTATATTGAAATTTGACCACATAGCCTTAGAATCTATACATCTTAAAGTTTCACCGAAATAAGGGTTATATTGAAATACTATAAATGCTTCAACTTCTTTACATGTAAAAAAGTTTCACCGAAATAAGGGTTATATTGAAATGACTTAACAAAATCCTACACAGGCTTTAAAAATCGTTTCACCGAAATAAGGGTTATATTGAAATGCGAATAGTTTAAACAAAGACAATCTTGGAGCAAGTTTCACCGAAATAAGGGTTATATTGAAATACGTAGGCTTCTGTCTTGCTCTTACCTAACCTAAATGGTTTCACCGAAATAAGGGTTATATTGAAATTCTTCTTGGGATCAGAAGAAGGGGTTAGGGTATTAAGTTTCACCGAAATAAGGGTTATATTGAAATCCATCTCCATTTATTTTCTTAAGACGACTTAATATAGTTTCACCGAAATAAGGGTTATATTGAAATAAGAAGGCGAAAGCTTAGGCAAAAAGGTTGCCGAACGTTTCACCGAAATAAGGGTTATATTGAAATATAGCACTTCCTTCACCTCCGTGCCATATCATATAGTTTCACCGAAATAAGGGTTATATTGAAATGATTTTATATGAAAAGTTTATGGATGAGAGCTTGGCGTTTCACCGAAATAAGGGTTATATTGAAATTCTGTTAATTTTTTCATATTTAGTCCTTTAGTTTTTGTTTCACCAAAATAAGGGTTATATTGAAATGTGTTTTTATTCCAAGTTATAGAGAAATCGTTTTGGGTTTCACCGAAATAAGAGTTATATTGAAATTTGCATGAACTAAAAAAGCCGAGATAAGTATCGACAATATCAAAGTAGATAAACTAGCAAAAGAATATCTAATAGAAATCAAAAAATCAGATAGTGATGTATAAGCTGTAAAATGGCAAGTCTTGCCTTATCTTTATAAATTAAAACAAAAAGGTATAGAGAAAAAAGAAAAAATTGAATTTATTGAAAAAAATAAACAAGATAAAAAAATACATTACATTAATATGTTTTATTTTTTTAAAGTATTCAATGGTATTTTTCCTTCACAATTTTTGTCCTAATGTATTCTAATGATCCAATCATTTTTTCATTTCGCCTACGTCCACATCACTGAAAGTATGAGATTACTCTCTTGCCCCAATAAATTCTTTATATTTTATTACAAAAATTCAATAATGTATTCTATCGGATTAGACAATTATTGTGATTTATTAAAATTTAAGAAATAGATGAGAATATAAAACTTTTACACAAATTACTGTGATTAAAAAAATAATATTAATGGCTCATTTTGTATAAAAAATGAGCTATATAATTCACTGAAATATTTAGAAAATAAAATATAGTAAACATATATTTGAGTAGGTTTTTAATGTGGCAATTTTCTGTGAGGAAATCCAAATATAAAAAGAAAAACTAAATTCAGAGGTTGGAGAGTGAGATTTACCCTCAGCTTTGCATATTTTTCCAAGAAGTTATGGCAAAACATACGAATTGATTCTAATTGTTAGTGGTTATTTGCATAGTTTATTTTATATTACCATTTCCTTTTATGTTTGGTTTTATAAAGAGAAAATTGGCTTTCTTTTTGTTATATTGCGTAGGGTTTGTAAAGTAAATTATCTAACCTGTTCCCAAAAAGATTTTCCACATACGACAAGAGGTTTTAAGCTAGAATATATGAAGATATCAAAGGCTTATGAGAGATGATATATGCCTGACTTATTTAGTGTTAGTGGTAAATTAATGAACATTTTAAGTAAAATTGAATATGATTACAAATATATTTCATAAAAGGAAAATTTGATGAAAAAGATAAGTTTGGTTGCTAGTATTTTTTGTTTGTGTGTGGTTGCTAATTTGCATGCCAATGATGAAGAAAGTGATTATGTTGTAACGGTTAAAACAAATAGTCAAGTTGTGGATACTGCGGGGAGTTTTTCTGTTGTTAGTCAAGATGAGATTAAAAAAATAAATGCAGATTCCATGCAAAAGGTTCTTGAAAATACCGTTGGCATTAGTGTAACTGCAAATAGTAGATCTATAAATGGGCGAAAAAATATAACTTTTCGAGGTATGGACTCTAAGCATACAGCTATTTTAATCGATGGAAACAGAGTTTCAAATACGGATGCCCAGATAGGTCATAGTGATTTTCAGTATGACTGGATTCCTGTCGATCAGATCCAAAAGGTTGAAGTTGTAAGGGGTCCTATGAGCTCACTTTATGGTTCAAAAGCTCTAGGAGGGGTTATAAATATCATTACCAAAAAGCCTAAAGATTCCTTTAATGCAAACATTGATACAAAATTTTCCTTTCCAGATGGAGGAGAGGGTAAAAGCAAGGGTATTTCAGCCTATGCTGCTAAGAGATTTGATAAATTTTCTTTTTCTTTGAGTGCTGAGAAAAAAGTAAAAGATGAAGTGCAAAAAATCGAAAATGGTGTTTTAAATTCTGAGTTTGAAGGTTTGGACGTGTTGAGTGGAAACTTAAAGCTTGGATACGATCTAAGTGAGAGTTCAGATATAAGTTTGTCCTTATTACAAGGAAAAGAATATAGAGAATCAACTGTGGCAGGAAAGCATTATGATAAATACTACGATATAGACAAAGGTCTTTACTCTTTGGCTTTTAATCAGCAAACCCATTTTGGTGGATTTAATATTAAAGGAAATTGGACTAGAAGTAAGTCATACAGTGCCCAGGTTACGAAAACCCATACTCTAGAAGATAAGGCATTATCCACTGAATTTTATGCGGACATTTTACCAGATCATTATATAGTTGTTGGCGCTGAGTATAAAAAAGATTCCTACAAGGCAAAATACGATAAGGATACCTATAAACCCCATCCTTTGGCTCCTGTGGAACTGCCAGCTGTCAATTTTAAGGGTGATACGGATAATATATCTTTTTATGCCCAAGATGAGATAAGTTTTATGGATAAATTTTTATTGACCATTGGTGGAAGATATGATTATCATAGCCAGTTCCATGGGCAATTATCTCCAAAGGCTTATTTAGTTTATAGATTGGCGGATAATCATAGGCTAAAAACTGGTTATGGAAAGGGCTTTAATGCTCCAACTATCACCCAAAATTCCGATGATTATAGTGCTTTGAATATGATGGGAACCAGCATGAGTACTGATAATCTTAGAATGTTTAAGGGAAATTCAGATCTAAAGCCGGAGATTACAGATACTTATGAGCTAGGATATGAATATTTTGATGATTTGCATTCATTTAAGCTTACTGGCTTTTACAATGATATTTCAAATCTCATAACAACTTCAAGTACTGGGGCTAGATCTGAGGTTTTAGGACTTGGAGTTTTGGATGAAAAATATGTAAATGTTGCTTCAGCCACAACTAGTGGTTTTGAACTAGAATTTACAAGAAGGTCCCTTTTGCCAAATCTAGGATTTGGATTTTACTACACTTATCTACATTCAAAGGATAAAGATAAGCACAGGGAGTTAAATTTCAGACCAGAGCACAAGGTTAATGTGAATTTGGATTATGATATAAACGATATGTTGCAAACAAGCCTTAGATATTCTTACACAGGAAAACAAAAAAATTATAGGGATGAAGATAAAGAGGTAGATACCCTAAAAGGCTTCTCTACTCTATCCCTTCAGGTTTCGGCAAAAACATCCAAAGACTTTACCATAAGAGGTGGAATTGATAATATCCTAGATGAAAAACTAGATGAAGCTTATAATTATCAGTTGCCAGATAGAACATACTATATTGGTGTAAATTATAAGTTCTAATCATTTATGTCCCACATACACCCAGTAAGCTATGTGGGGCATTAAAATATCTTATCCCCGATCTTAATAAGTACCAATTCTAACCTATAAAATACCTTGTCTATCTCATTTTTTAAAATAGCCATCTCCCATCCTTTATTTGTAAAATAATTTCATTGTAAATCAATGCCCATCCGTTTTCGGCACTGACTAAATCCATATTTAGTCAGTGCTTAATCAAAATATATTTTACATTTTTTTTAAAATATGTTACAATAAAATTTCATTTTGAAATATTAAGGAGTTAAAATGCCAAATTTAGAGGAAGTTTTAGGTCGTATCAAAGATATAATTTCAGAAGAGATAGGTCAAAAAAAGGTTTATGATAAGGATGTCGCTGATATTTTAGGCATAAATAAGCTAACCCTAGCCACCATGAAAAAAAGACAAAAAATTCCCTATGGTCAAATTTTAGATTTTTGTGCCAAACGAAAAATTTCCATAAATTGGCTTTTTTACAACCAAATAATAGATTCACTCAAGAGTGAAACAGAAAAATTTATACGGGTTAGATACTTTAGAGACATTTATGCTTCAGCTGGGGGCGGGGCTGAGAATTATGATTTGCAAGAAGAATTTTTACATGTGGATTGGCAAACCTTTTCTTGTATGAATGTTTTAGATGCCAAAAGCATAGAGGCTATAAATGTTATAGGCGATAGCATGGAGCCCACCTTAGATGATCAAAATGTGGTATTTGTGGATAAAAGTCAAACAAATATAAATAAAGGAGGCATTTTCATAGTCTCAACCCCAGGTGGACTTTTCATAAAAAGATTGCAAATTAAATCAGATGGAACTATAGATCTAATCTCGGATAATAAATCCTATGGAGTAGAAAATGTAAGAATAGAAGATGTTACTATCTTAGGTCGTGTTGTGGGGTCCATAAGTGGGGTTGGGTAAGTGAGGTGGGAGTAAAATTGTCTATCAATTTAAAGAAATTTTGCGAGAGGCAAAGCACCTTAAAAATATCAAAATACTTCGCCCCGCAAAAATTACAAGTTTTCTTTTATCTCTATGCTTTTTATTTTATCGCCTTGTTGTATTTGGCTCAAAATTTTCAAACTTTCATCATCAAGTAAATCTCCAAAGATAGTATGCACTCCATCTAGGTGAGGCTGAGGAGCATGGCAGATAAAAAACTGACTTCCGCCCGTATCTTTTCCTGCGTGCGCCATGGATAAAGTTCCTTTTTGGTGTTTATGGACATTTTTATCGCATTCGCATTTTATTTGCCACTTTGGTCCACCTGTTCCTGTTCCCACAGGACAACCTCCCTGGGCTACAAAGCCTGGAATTACCCTATGAAAGTTTAGATCATCATAAAATCCATCATTTGCTAAAGTTGCAAAGTTTGCCACTGTGTTTGGGGTTTCTTCTGGATAAAGTTTAACCCTCATGTCGCCCCTATCTGTATGGATAATGGCAAAGGCAAATTTGTCTAACTCTTCCTTTGAATATTCGTAAACCTTTAAGTTTCTCATTTTTTTCCTTTTGTGTATTAAAGTTTATTCTATATTTGTATAAACAGCTTGGACGTCATCATCGTCTTCTAGCCTATCTAAAAGCTTATCTATATCATTCATTTGTTCTTCAGAAAAGCTAACAGGATTTGTTGCTATGCGTTGCAGGGAAGCTTTTTTAACGTTTATATTTAATTTTTCAAGTTCATTTGACAAGGAGCCAAAGGAGGTGTAATCCCCATAAACATAAACATTTTCATTTTCTTCTTCAAGCTCTTCAAGTCCTGCATCTATAAGCTCAAGTTCAAGCTCTTCTAGATCAAGCTCACCCTTTTCAAACTCAAAAACTGCCTTACGTGAGAACATAAATTCCAAACTGCCATTTTGCAACATTTGCCCACCGCATTTTCCAAAACTAGCTTTCACATTTGCAACTGTTCTTGTGGGATTATCTGTGGCACATTCTACAAAAACCAAGGCTCCATGGGGAGCTTTCCCTTCATAATTTACCTCTTTTATATCAGCCGCATCTTTTCCGCTAGCCCTTTTTATGGCTGCATCTATATTGTCTTTTGGCATATTTTCAGCCTTAGCAGCAAGTATAGCAGAGCGAAGTTTTGGATTCATATCCGGATCTTCTCCACCTTCTTTAGCAGCAACGGTTATACTTTTTGACAATTTTGGAAAAATCTTAGACATCTTGTCCCAACGCTTTTCCTTAGCAGCACGTCTATATTCAAATGCTCTTCCCATATACATCCTTAAAAAATTTTACTTGGCATTATATCAGCTGAGCGTTAAAAAAATGTTGAAATATGAAGAAAAATAAAGGATGATTGGCAGATATCTAAAAGTAAAATTAAAAATGATGGTAAATTCTAATATAACTTTCAAAAAGTCTTATAAACTTCAAGTTTGAACTTCAAAAGTTTTAAACAAAAATAAGAAACTGTGATATTTAAAAAAGATATAACTCTATCATATAGAGCCATATGATAGAGTTTATGGAAACCTCCAAAAACACTACCCGTTAGCTCTATTGTAAATAAAGCATTAGATGGATTGCTAGATGAAAATAAAACATCGATCTAGATAAAGTAGAAAAATTAAAAGTCTTATTTCCAGATAAATAAATAGACGAGTTAATAATGTTCTTAAAAAGTGAATATGAGTTATAATGCATAAGGATCAAAATTAAGTTGTACTTAGAAGCCAAAGGGACTTTACACACTATATGCTTAAATTCGCTAACTCTAATGACAATATTGATATAGGTAAGCTTGAATATGTAATCTCTTTGTTTTTAACCGAGATGACTATACTAAAAATTTATCATTTTTACTAGATAATGATAATAAATGGAAATTTGTCCCTACTTTGTCCCTACAATGGGTTAATGTAAATTTGTATTAATAGAAAATATTATTTTATTTGTGCCTGTTTTATAATTTTCATATTTTATACTAATTGTTTTTCCATATAAAATCATTTCCAGTTCTTGTTTATTTTTTATAATTTCTAATATATTTATAATAAAATCAACATTAAGTGATTTTAGCACTAAAACTTTGCAAATATCTACAAATAAATTATATGATTTTTCAATATCATCACTTTTAAAATAAAAATTTAAATAAATTTGCAATTTAGTAACACATTCTAGCTTGCCTTCTGTTTTGTAGTAAAGATTGCTATTTTCTTCATGAATATACTTTTGATTTGAATAGCCATACCAAATATCATCATGAGATTTTTTGTATTCATCAATAAAGATATCATGATGGATTAAAAATGAATTTGCTATAAATGGATGCCAACCCTTTTCAATATCTAGCTTACGAGGATTGTTTCTTATTTTATTCAGTTGTTTCGTGTCTTTTATTGATTTTTCAATATCTGTTTTATTTAGTTTGTAAGAACTTAAATTTTGACTCCATCTTTCAAAGTTTTTGCTATCTATATTAAAAGCTAGTAATCCTTTAAGTTTGACATATCTATTAAGTTTTTCATCGTGTTTTGTTAAAAAATTTAAAGTTACAAATGCGGTTTCATATCTGACCAACATAAAGAAAACATAAAAATAAGGAATAATCATGGTGGATAAAAATAGTGGTATAAAAAAATCATAAAATGTTTTAGTTTGAGTGAATTCATTAAAATTTGTGATGTATTTATTTATTGTTAAGATGACGATAATGCAAGCTAAAAGAAGCAAAATAAAATTTGCAAATTTTGATATATGTTGATTATTTTCTTCTTTTTCATATATTAATTTTGTTGTCGTAAAAAATACGGTGAGCAATATAAATAAAATCTCAAATAATAAATTAAAGGTATAAAAATTAAGAATAAATTGAAATATAATTGCTAACGAAATAGCATTTTTTATAGCGGACTTAATAGTGTATGTTTTGTGCTTAAAATGTGTTAATATTCCAATTGAGATTAGCCAATATATAAAGTTTTTAATTTGATGATTTTCCCATAATCCAACTTTATTTAACAGATAAAGTACAGCCATAGAATACAAAAACATAAATGAAAGTGGGATTATAATCTTAGCATGAAAAAATGTATTTAATAAAGTTTTTAGTGATTTTAATATCTCTTGGTTTTTGTCTTTGTAAAAGGCAAAAGATACAAATGCGATAAGTATGATTCCTATGGCAATTTCTCTTGTGTTAAAAATACTTTCTAAACTTTGCATATTGAAAAGGTTCTAGACTAGCAAACCCCTTTCTTAAATTTGTTCTTTAACATATTATACAATAATTCCTCATCTTTTCTTCATCTAAATTTCCAGCTACACATAGAAGCTAAAGCTTTCACATTCTTTTAAATGTAACTCAAAACGAAGTTTCTGTTAAAATTTACCTTAACGCCATTAAATTTAGCAAGTCTTTTTTTCACAGAAGCTCACGCTTTGTATATGACCAAAAGCTTTCAATGCCATTTATATGAATATCTCCCTGGGGAATAAACTCATTTTTACCATGATTTACTCTCTTGTGCTTGCACTCTCTTTAAGAAAATGTTTATCATATCTCACATCGCTTTAATTTAGTTTTATTGCCTCTTATGCGAGTAGCACCGAAATAACTCTTATCAAGCTCTATATTACCTATAATATTATTGAATTTAGCATTTTGAATATTATATATTTCTTGCCTAAACTTTGCATAATATTTATTTACTATAATTGCGATTTATACTTAATAATTTGTTTGGGTTGTATTTATGTTGTGATAGAAGAAAAAAGAATTTTTCTTATTTTACATGTTGCTTATTGCGCTTGCACTCTCTGCGAGAAAGGCTTGTTATATTATATCATGATGCTGGTCTAGAGCCTTAATAATATGTAATTGAAATAATTGTAAATTAATATTTGCATGCTAATAGAGCTGCATATTTAATTTTATTCCGTTAAATCTAAAATATTATTCCGATAGTATATCTATCGTTCCGATAAAATGTTATAATATGTTTTTTAAAAGGATATTTTTATGTTTATTACAGTTCAAGAAGCATCTAAAAAATGGAATATTTCAGATAGAAGAGTTAGGGTGTTGTGTCGTGAAGGTAAAATAAGTGGAGCACATCAATATGGTAGAGCTTGGAGGATTCCTTCAAATACTAAAAAGCCAATAGATGGACGATTGAAAAAAGCCAATAGCATTCTTCCACTGATTGATGAAAAATTATTAAAATTAAAGCAAAAAAGACCTTTAACAAGTGGAGAAGTTGAAAGGCTTAATGAAGAGTTTATGGTTGAATTTACCTATAATTCAAATGCTATAGAAGGAAATACATTAACTCTTAGGGAAACTAGTATGGTTTTAAAAGGTATTACGATTGATAAAAAACCATTAAAAGATCATCTTGAAGTCATAGGTCATAAAGAAGCCTTTAAATTTATATGTTCTCTTGTTAGGGAAAATAAACCCTTGACAGATCAGACTATAAAAGATATTCACTATTTAGTACTAAACGATAAGAAAGAAGATAGGGGAGCTTACAGAAAAGTTCCTGTCAAAATTATGGGTGCTTCAAACGAACCAGTTGCACCTTATCTAATATCTACAAAAATGGAAGAATTGTTAGTTAATCTTCAAAATAATGATGAACACATTATAAAAAAACTAGCAAAATTTCATATTGAATTTGAAAGCATACATCCTTTTATAGATGGAAATGGAAGAACGGGAAGGTTGCTTGTAAATTTAGAGCTAATGAAAGCAGGAATTCCACCTGCAGGAATTCCACCTATTGATATAAAATTTACAGATAGATTTTCATATTACGAGGCTTTTGAGGAATATCACACTAAGGGCAAAATAACTATTATGGAAGATTTGTTTTCAAGGTATGTTAATGAAAGATTGGATATTTATTTGGAGATCTTATAAAGGTAGAATAGGTATTGATTGCGGGTATTGCTATGTTTAGTTTTCTATAATTTCTGCTTTCATACATCTCTATTTTGTTAAGATAAATGGTAGGGATGGTACCTGAGGTCGGACTCGAACCGACAAGGTATTGCTACCACTGGATTTTGAATCCAGCGTGTTTACCAGTTTCACCACTCAGGCATATTTGAATAAAAAGGGGAATTGTATAAAAAAAATCTTGAGATCTAGTTTAAACCCCAAGATTTTATGAAAAGCTTACTTTTTTTTGGCTACTTGGTCTTTAAGTTTTTTGCCCACCTTGAACTTAACGGCTGTGGTTGCTGGAACCTTAACAACTTTGTCTGTACCAGGTACTCTAGCCTGTCTAGGTGCACGTTTTGCTGTACTAAATGTACCAAATCCTATGAAACTAACACCATCACCCTTAACCAATGCTTCACTAATGGTATCTAGTGTAGCTTCCACTGCGGCTGTAGCGTCTTTTTTAGAAAGACTAGCCTTCTTAGCAACTGCTTGAATAAATTCAGCTTTTTTCATCTAAACCATCCTTATTTGAAATGAGATGGGGTATTGTACAATTATTTTTTTTAAAAAACAAGAATTTTTAGTAAAAAATGATATTAACCATCCTTATTTTGGGTTATTTTGTAAAAAATAATACTTTTTGAACCTTAAATATATGATTTTATTTATTGCTATCAAAAATATATTGCAAAAATATTTTTATATTATCAATAGATTATTTTATACTATTTTATATATAAGTTTGCTATAATTGCACTCTATAAAAATAAAAGGATTTGATATTTTAAGGGATATTTTTGTCATTATTGGTTCTATTTTTTGTATTTATTTAGGTGTTGCTACTATTTTTCCAGATGCTTCCTTTGTGGGGAGTGTTGGAAATTATCTAGGGAGTGGAAATAGATTTTTATTTGGGTATTTGGGGTTTTTGTATCCTTTTGCTTTAGCCTTTTTTCTGCCCCTTGTCCTTAGGGTTGAGGATTTTGGCATTAGAAATCTTGAAGTGATATTGTCTTTTTTCTTATTTTTTATTGATTTATTGATCATCCAAGCAAATATTTTTTCTACTTTGCCTGGCTATATAGGTTTTTCCATAGTTGAAATGTTACATGGTTTTATAGGTAGTATAGGGGTTTGGTTGTTTATAATTATGATCGCTGTGCTATCTTTGAGCATTTTGATTGATGTGAATATATATGAATTTTTTGGAAAGCTTTTCTCCTTTAAACCAAAGACAAAAAAGCAAAATCAAGATACCAGCTTTGAGGGAATCTCTAAAATACAACAAGAAAAAAAGGCCGAAAAGATTCAATTGGAATTAGAAGAAAAAAAAGGAGAAATGCTTGATTTTTTCGCCCAAGAGGAAAATGTTCTTGAGCGTGAAATTGAAATTGAAAAAATACATAAAAATAATCAAAAAGATAAGATGCAAGATATTCATATAGCCTTTGAGATCAAAGATGATGTTTTGAAATCAAAAAATGTTGAAGTTTTAAGTGAGGTTGAGGAAAATAAAAAATTACTCGAAACTCTCGAGGTTGGGGAGAGAGAGAAGCCAAAAGATTTTAGGCTTCCAACCTTGAAATTTCTCAAAGATCCACCAAAAAGCGGTTCAAAAGTAAGTGAAAGCGAAATTGATCAGAAAATTTCTGATTTATTGGATAAACTTAAAAGATTTAAGATAGATGGAGATGTGGTTAGAACCTATGCTGGACCTGTGGTTACAACCTTTGAGTTTCGTCCAGCCCCCCACATAAAGGTTTCAAAGATTTTAACTTTGCAAGACGATCTAGCAATGGCTTTAAAAGCTCAAACCATACGTATTCAAGCCCCAGTTCCTGGCAAAGATGTGGTGGGAATTGAGATACCAAATAAAAATATAGATACCATTTACCTAAAAAGCGTCCTTGATAGTGATATTTTCAAAAAATCCTCTTCCCCTTTGACCATAGCCTTGGGTAAGGATATAGTTGGAAATCCCTTTGTTACGGATCTAAAAAAACTTCCCCATTTACTCATAGCTGGAACCACAGGAAGTGGTAAGAGTGTTGGCATAAATGCCATGTTGCTTTCCCTTTTATATAGAAATTCCCCCCAGACCTTGCGTTTACTAATGATAGATCCAAAGATGCTAGAATTTTCCATGTATAATGACATTCCCCATCTTCTAACACCTGTTATAACCCAGTCAAAAGAAGCAGTCTCAGCCCTTGCAAATATGGTTGTGGAAATGGAAAGACGCTATCAGATCATGAGTAAGTCAAAAACAAAAAACATAGAAAGCTACAATGAAAAAGCCTCCCGCGAGGGTTTATTAACCATTCCTTATATAGTTATCATTATCGATGAGTTAGCAGATCTCATGATGACAAGTGGAAAGGATGTGGAACTTTATATATCTCGTTTAGCTCAAATGGCAAGGGCTGCTGGTATTCACTTGCTTGTAGCCACCCAACGCCCTTCAGTGGATGTGGTAACTGGTCTTATAAAGGCAAATTTACCCTCACGCATTAGTTTTAAAGTGGGGCAAAAAATAGATAGTAAGGTGATTTTGGATAGCTTTGGCGCAGAGAGCCTTTTGGGGCGTGGGGATATGCTTTTTACTCCTCCCTCAACCCCTGGAGCCATTAGACTTCATGCTCCATACGCGAGTGAAAGTGAGATAGAGATCGTTGTGGAATACCTTAAAACCCAGGGCGAGCCAAATTATGATAAAAGCTATCTTAAAGATCCAAATGCTAGTGATAATGGTGTGGATGGGGATTTTGATTCTGGTGAAATTGATGAGCTTTATGAGCAGGCTAAGGAGATAGTTTTAAGTGAGCAAAAAACATCCATAAGCTACATACAAAGACGTTTGCAAATAGGTTACAATAGAGCTGCTAGGATCATAGAACAGCTTGAGAAAATGGGAGTTTTATCGGCTCCAAATTCCAAGGGTCAAAGGGAGATAATTTAAATTTTTCTAGCTAAAAAAATACTCAAATTTACATTTATCTTTTTTATGTCTTTATTTGTTATTTTTTTAATCTTGGATTTTTTGTATCCTTTAGATCGGGACAAACTATATCGTCTTCAAAGCCAAAAAGTCTTAACAAAAAAAGGCGAGGTTTTAAGGATGGGTTTAAGTCGCGATGGTTTTTGGCGTTTTGATGTTAAAAGCGATGAACTTCCCGAACTTTTAAAGAAAAGTGTTATTTTATTTGAAGATAGATATTTTTATTATCATTTTGGGGTAAATCCCTATTCTATTTTGAGGGCCTTTTTTCATAATCTCACAGGTAAAAAAACCATAGGTGCTTCAACTTTAAGCATGCAAATAGCAAGGATGATGAAGCGTAAAAAAAGAAGTTATAAAAATAAAATCATAGAAATTTTTAACGCCTTTCAGCTTGAATGGCATTTTAGTAAGGATGAAATCTTACTTTTTTATCTAAATCTTGCTCCCTATGGGGGAAATATAGAAGGCATTGGGGCGGCTAGTTATTTTTATTTTAAAAGTAAGCCAAAAGATTTAACCATAGCCCAAATCGCCCTTTTAACCACTATTCCAAAAAATCCAAACCTAAACCGCCTCGATAGCCAAAAAAACCTACATGCAAAAAGACGCAAAGTCTTATCTTTGATGTATAAGAATCATCTCATTTCAAAATCCCAAAATCTAAGATCTAGGATTGAGCCCATAATCAAAAAACGTTTTAAAGCTCCTTTTTATGCTCCCCAATACACAAATATCGCCCTAAAAAACAAGGCAAAAATAGTAAATTTAGATCTACAAATCCAGCTTTTTTTAGAAAAAACCCTAAAAAAAGCTTCCAATGCCCTTAAAAAATTTGATGTAAAAAATGCCGCTGCTGTTTTGATAGACAATGAAAACATGAACGTCATCGCCTATGTGGGCTCAAAGGATTTTAAAAGCCCCCTTGGACAAAATGATGGGGTAAGGGCAGTTAGAAGTCCTGGCTCAACCCTAAAGCCTTTTATTTATGCTTTAGCCTTGGAAAATGGGCTTATAACTCCTAAGCAAAATGTTTTTGATTTGCCCTTATATGCGGGATTTTATGAGCCTGAAAATTTTGATAAAAAGTTTATGGGTTTAGTAAGGGCTGAGGAGGCTTTGCAGTATTCGCTAAATATTCCTGCGGTTGAGTTAAATATGTTTTTAGAAAATAAATCCCTATACGAGATGCTAAAAACTGCTCAAATTTCCTCCCTAGATAAATCAAAGGAATTTTATGGGCATTCTCTAGCCCTTGGGGGTTTTGGCATAAGTTTGCTTGAGCTTACCCATCTATATACTGCCTTTAGTAATAAGGGCAGGATCCTGCCCTTGAGGGTAGGTGGGAAATTGGTGGACAAGAATATTTCTATCATGTCAAAAGAGAGTGCTTATTTGGTTAGTGAGATATTATCCCAAGGTATAAGAAGCAGGTTTTCAGAATTTTGGGAAAGTATGGAAAATATGCCTAAAATCGGCTTTAAAACGGGAACTTCGGCTGATTCTAAAGATCTTTATACCATAGGTTTTAGCAAAAAATACACCCTTGGGGTTTGGATGGGAAATTTTGATGGTAGCAAAACTAAAGATTTAACGGGGCTTGATACGGCTAGTGAAGTGGTTTTTGAGCTTTTTTCCTATCTTAATTCAAAAAAGCAATTACAATGGCTAGAAAAACCAAAAAATATACAAAAATCCCTTGTTTGCCTAGATGCCATCAAAAAAAATACATGTAAAAATAAAGATTATGATTTTACCATAAAAGGTGTTGGGAGAAAATATCCTTGTAAGAGGCTAAGGGGGCAGGTTTTAGCTTTTTTAATGAAAGAGAAAATGATAACTTCCATTAATGATTTTTCAAGACATATTTGTTATCCTAGATGGATAGAGAAAAAACCAGCTCTAATCTCTCCCTATGATGGGGCTGAAATCTTTATGGACAAAGAAAGAAAAATTATGTTAAAATGCTTTAGTTTTAGCGATGATGATACTATCTATTTTAGCATAGATGATGGGGATCTGATAGAGTCAAAAAGTTCCCAAGAAGTTTTTGTAAAAATGCAAAAGGGAAGCCACAAGGTGAGTTGCTTGGATGCAAACTCTAAAAAAAGTACAAATCATATAATAATAAAGGGTGATTTATGAGAAAGTTTCATTTTATCATTTTGTTTTTTGCTCTAGTTTCTAGTTTAGTTTATGCAAAGGGTGAAGTTTCTTTTGGCAACAATATGCAAATAGGTGAAAGTAGCTTTAGCATAGATGTTAAAAATCTCAATATAAGTCATGATAAAATAGGTCAAATATCCAATCAAAAGCTTATAATCTGCAATCATGACCTAGATGGTTTTGTGGAATATACTAGTAAGAAAAAACTGAGTTTTTATGCAAAAGAGCCTTTGAGAAAGGGTCTTAAATATGTTTGCAAATTAAGTCAAAATCCAAAGAGTAAAATTTATTTTTTTGCGGGTAATTTTGGGGTAAAAAAGCTTGATTTTGAACTTCCAAATGTGGCAAGAGTTGTTTTCAATGATAGTATTTCAAGGGAAGAATTTTTAAAAAATGTGAAATTAGAAAAGATAAATAAACTCTCCAAAACTCCCCTTAGCTATACCATAGAAAATACCAATGGAAAGGTATTTGCCCTAAGATTAAATGAAAATGCCTCAAAGATTGGGTTTAATATCTCTAAAAATGCAAAATCTATACATAAAGCTAGCCTAAAAAGTGATTATAAAAAAGTCATAGATAGATCATCGCCAGAATTTAAATCATCCAAAAATGCCAAAGAATTTGTCTTTTATGATGAACCATCATGGGCAAATAGTAAAAATGGTAAGATAGTTTTAAGGGTGTTTACCAAGGAATTTTTTTACGCAAATGATAATATTAGAAAATTTATCAAAATAAAGGGTATGGATAATTTTAGCCTTAGTGATTGCGATTGGGTTGAGTATGGGGATCAGAAAAAATATGGTTTAAATGATAAAAGTTGGTATTATTTTGATATTATCGGAGATTTTTTACCAAACAAGCACTACAATATAAGCTTTTTAAAGGGTTTTGGAAATTGGAATGCAAGATTGGGTGAGGAAAAAAGTTTTAGGATAAAAACAGGGGATTTTGGATCTTATGTGGATTTTGAAAATAAAGATAAACCCTATATTTCAAGCTTTGGCGAAATAGCCATAAAAAGCGTAAATGTCAATGAGATAAACATAGTTATAGATAAGATGCTTAATCAAAATCTAAGATATTTTATGAATTTTGATAAGGATATTTCCCTAAATAGGGTTTCAAAGAGGATTGTGAGTAAAAAGTTTACAATCGGAGGCAATAAAAACGAGTATATAGACCATAAAATTTCCTTAAAAGAAGCATTGGAGGGGTTGAAAAAGGGTGTTTATGAGATAAGTATATTGTATGGTAAAAATAAGCATGTAAGCAAAAAAGTTTACTTAAGCGATCTAGGTTTAGGTGCAAAGGTTTATAAAGATGGCATCTTTGTTTGGTCTTTTGGACTAAAGGATACTAGGATTATAGAAGATGCAAAAGTTGAAGTATTTTCTAGCTCAAATATGCCAATTGCAAATGGATATACTAATAAATTTGGGGTTTTTGAATTTAAACAAAAAGACTTTTTATCCAAAAAACCACGATCGATTCTCATCACCCATGAAGATGAGCAAAATTTTCTAATCCTAGATAATGCCATTGGAAGGGTAGATTTGGGAAATATAAGCGAGGATGAAAAAATCCACAATGCCTATGTGTATTTCCAAAGTGAACTTATTCGTCCCGATGAAGATTTATCAGCTTTAGTTATTTTTAAAGATAAAGATTATAAATCCTTAAAGAATGCACCCGTTAGTGTAAAAATAAGAAATCCAATAAATAAAATCATCTATAAAAAATCCTTTAAAACCAATCAAAAAGGAGCTTTTAGCCTAAAAGTTCCCCTCAAAAATCAAAAAACAGGCAGATATAGTTTTGAAGTTTTTTATGCAAATAAAACAAGGGCTGTAAAAAATTTCTTTATTGAAGCTTTTTTGCCCCAAAAAATAAAAAATGAGTTGATTTTATCCGATAAACATGTAAAAACAAATGCCCTCATGAGAGTTGGCGCAAAGTCAAACTATCTCTTTGGCTCTCCTGCTTCATTTTTAAAGGGAAGTTTTAGGTTAAGGGCCCTTGGAAAAGATTATGAAAATTCCATGTATAAAAATTTTACTTTCAACAATGAACTGCTAAAAAAGAAAAATAGCATAGTTTATATCGATAAAGTAAAAAATTTCACACTAGACAAGGCTGGAAATGCCGAAGCCCTTTTGCAAACAAGTATCAATAAAACTCCCCCATCCATACTAGATGCACAGCTAGAGCTAAGCGTATTAGATGATGGTAGAAAGGTCTCTACTTATAAAAGTTTTAATATTTATCCTTATGATAGAATGGTTGGACTTTACATGCAAAATACCATATACGATACAAATACACCAGTTAAAGTCAAAACCTTGCTCATCAACCCGCTAAATGGGGAGAAAGAAAATGCCTTGCTTGATGTGTATGTAAAAAAGAAAAAATGGTATTATAGTTACGATGTTAAAGGCAATTTTAAGTGGAATGAAGAGGTGGTTGATCTTGAACATTTAACTATAAAATCTGGAGAAAATATAGAAAAACTTTTTTCAAAAAGTGGAAATTATATCATGGTGGTTAAGGATAGCCTTTCAAATCACAGTGCAAGTGCTAGTTTTAGTGTTAGGGGTTGGGACTATGCGTCTTTATCTCCAACCGATGAAATTGGTAAAAATGAGGTCAATTATGAGGATAAGCTTTACAAAAAAGGCGATGTGGTTAAGCTTGATATAAAAAGCCCCATTAAAAAGGGAAAAATGCTTGTAAGTTTAGAGGGAGAGAGGGTTTATTGGTACAAGGTTTTTGACTTTGAAAATGCCTCTTTGAGTGTTGATGTTCCTTTGGATCTTAGTTTAGATGCTGGTTTATACATCCATACCATAGCCCTAAGACAAACGGATACTCCATCAAACATCATACCCTTTAGAGCTAGCAGTTCTAGTTTTATTAAATCCGATAGAACCAAGCATAAGCTAAGGCCTGTGATCGAAAGTGAAGATGTGGTAAAGTCAAATTCCACCACTTCCATAAAAGTAAAGGCAAAAGCAAATTCCCAAGTTTTAGTATCCGTTGTGGATGATGGGATTTTGCAAATTTTAGGGCAAAAACCTCCTAAAGTGTTTGATTTTTTTAATAAAAAACCAAAGTCATTAGTGGCAAATTATGATATTTATGATTTGATTTTAAATTATAAGGCAAGTGGTAAAAAATTAAGCTTTGGAAGTGGTGCGGCAGCTTTGGCAAAGAGCAAAAAACACCTTTCTCCCCAAAGTGGTGCAAAGAGGGTTAAGCCCTTTGTGTATTTTTCAAAACTTTTAGATGTGGATGAAAGTGGAGAGCTTAGCGTGGATCTAAAAACTCCAAACTCATACAATGGAAGCGCAACCATAGTTGCCATCGAAATAGGCAAAGATACCATAGGTTCAAGTAGCAAAAAGCTTATAGTAAAAGATGATATTATCATCAAGCCCATCATGCCTAGATTTGGAAACGTGGGTGATAGCTGGGAAATTCCTGTTAGGATTTTTAATACTAGCAAAAAAGATCTAAAAGTAAAACTAAATGCTAGTTCAAATAAGCTTTTAGAAGTGGAAGATTTTGACAAAAATTTAGATCTAGGGGCAAATTCTTCAAAACTCATAAATGTGAAAATAAATGTAAAATCAAAGGGAAAAGGTTTTGTAAGTTTAGATGCATCTACTAGTGGCGATAAATTTTCCCACAAAGTAGAATTGCCTCTAATCTACCCATATCCTCTCTCAACCTACAATGAGCAAGGCGAAACAAAAGATGGACTTTTGCTAGAAGCCCCAGAAGAATACATGCAAGGGGATACTCCAAGATACGCTTTGAGTGTTTCGGGAGATGTGCTTTCAAGGTTAAGGGGCGGAGTGGATTATCTTATAAACTACCCCTACGGATGTTCTGAGCAGGTTAGCTCAAAACTTTTGGCACTTTTACATATAAAAGCATTTTTAAATTCCACAAATAAAGATGAGCAAAAAGCCCAATTAAAAGATAGGGAAAAGTTTATTGCTAGTGGCATAGAAAAATTAGCCTCTATGCAAAAATCAAGCGGGGAATTTGGGTATTGGAAGGAGGATGGATATGTGAATATTTATGCATCCATCTATGCTAGTGATGTTTTGCTTTCTTTAAAAAAAGCTGGTTTTAATGTGCCAAATTTTGTCATAGATGGTGTTAAAAAATCCCTTAAAAAATATTCAGGTTTAAAAGATGAGGTAAATTATTTTAATAAACTCTATGCAACTTATCTTTTAGCAACTCAAAATATCATGGATATTTCAAATATCAATTATATTTATGATAATAAAATCTATCAAAATAACCTCCCAAGCATCTACATGATGGCTTATATCTTAAAAAAGGCAAGAATGGATAGTGAAATGGGTGCAGTTTTGAAGCTGATAAAAAAGTATGATTTATCAAAGTTGGGCCACAAAACGCATGATAATTATTTCTATTCTTATGCTAGGGATTTAGCCTTTAGTTTGTACTTACATGTGAAACATTTTAGCAAAGATGAAACCTCAAATGAGCTTTTTAGAAAGCTTAAAAAAGAATTTGAAAAGCTTTATTCAACCCAAGATAAAGCCTTTGCCCTAAGGGCTTTGAATGAATATTTTAAAGATTATAAAAAGGATGAGAGTAAATTTAGTATAACTACCCAAAAGATTGATGAGATTTATGATTATTGGGCAAATTTGGAGGGAAAATATATTCAAAATGAAGTAACCCTAATCCCTCAAAATAAGAATTGGATAAATTATAATTTTAGCGTTTATCAGTATCTTCCAAAGCCTGTAAAACATGACAATATCTCAAAAAGCAAAAAAACTTTGAGCATTTATAGGGAATTTTTAAGCGAAAAAGGCGAAAAGCTTGATTTGAAAAATCTCAAACTTGGTCAAACCATATACTCTTTGGTTGCCCTAAAAGCCAAAGAAGATATAAATAATGTGGTAGTAAATGAGCAAATTCCCTCATGCTTTGAGATCATAAATGAGCGACTTAGCAAAAGAAAAAGACCAGATTATATTAAAAATACTAAAAATTTCAAGGCAGATTTTGTGGATATCAGGGATGACAGAATTCTAACTTTTACTTCTTTGAAAAAAGATCAAATCGTAGGTTTTGGAACCCCTATGCAAGTTACTACTAAAGGAAAATGTTTACTTCCACCCATACTAACTGAGGCTATGTATGATGAGAGGATTAGTGATTATGATCTAAAAGTTACCCAAACAGAGGTAAAATAAATTTATCTTTACATGTGAGCAAAATATATCTATGCTCACATGTGCTTTTCAAAGCTTAAAAAGTGTTACATGTAGGAAGATAAGGCACTTAAATCTTTTTCAAACTCCATTTGAATTTAAGATAAACCTTTTTTATGATAAAATAGACAAAAAATTAAGGAGAAAATATGGCTTTTATTGAAGAATACAATAAAATTGCAAGGGAGAGGGAAAAGCTAAATGTCCCGCCACTCCCCCTAGATGCAAAACAAACAAGCCAACTCATAGAAGCTTTAAAAGAATGCAGGGAAGATGACAAAACTTTAATGTATCTTTTAGAAAATAGAGTTCCACCAGGTGTTGATGAGGCTGCCTATGTAAAGGCTGCTTTTTTAAATGCCATTATCGAAGGGAAGGATTCATGCAAGAGCATAAGTGCCGTAAAGGCTGTGCAGATATTAGGAACTATGCTTGGTGGCTACAATGTTGCTCCACTTGTAAATGCCCTAAAATCAAAAGATGAAGAGGTTGTAAAGGCATCCTGTAAGGCATTAAAAAACATCATTTTAGTTTATGATGCTTTCAATGATATAGAAGAATTATCAAAAACAAATGCCTATGCTAAGGAAGTTCTAAGCTCATGGGCAAATGCTGAGTGGTTTTTAAACAAAAAGCCCTTACCCGAAAAGATAAGCGTTGCAGTTTTAAAAGTCCCAGGCGAAACAAACACTGATGATCTAAGTCCAGCTAGTGAAGCCTTTACAAGAAGCGACATACCCCTGCACGCCCAAGCTATGTTAGTAAAAAGGCTTGAGGGAAGCATAGAAAAAATTGCCGATCTTAAAGAAAAAAGATATGAAGTTGCCTATGTGGGTGATGTTGTGGGAACGGGATCAAGTAGGAAAAGTGGTATAAATTCTGTCCAGTGGCACATGGGGCGTGAAATCCCGTATGTGCCAAATAAAAAAACAGGCGGAGTAGTTTTAGGCTCAACCATAGCACCGATCTTTTTCAATACAGCCGAAGATAGTGGAGCTTTGCCGATTGAGGTAAATGTGGATGAATTACAAACGGGCGATTTGATAGATATTTATCCATATGAGGGCAAAATAGAAAAAAATGGAAAAGTTGTAAGCAAGTTTAGCCTCTCGCCAAACACTATGCCCGATGAATTTCGTGCAGGAGGAAGAATTCCACTTATAATTGGTCGCGGCTTAACAAACAAGGCGAGGGCAAGTTTAGGACTAGATCCAGAAAATATCTTTGCAAAGCCCATCCAGCCTGCATCTAAAGAGGGAATTGGCTATACTCAAGCGCAAAAAATGGTAGGAATTGCCTGTGGGATGGATGGTGTAAGACCTGGCATGTATGTGGAGCCTCAAACCCTAACCGTTGGGAGTCAAGACACAACTGGGCCCATGACTAGAGATGAGATAGTCGAACTTGCCGCCCTTGGATTTTCAGCTGATTTTGTTTTGCAAAGCTTTTGTCACACGGCTGCATATCCAAAACCAAGCGATGTGATAACCCACCATACCTTGCCAGATTTTATAAAAAATAGAAGTGGGGTAAGTTTAAGACCAGGGGATGGGGTTATCCACTCATGGTTAAATCGTATGGTTTTACCCGATAGTGTAGGTACTGGTGGAGATAGCCATACTAGATTTCCAATCGGTATTAGCTTTCCAGCAGGAAGCGGACTTGTTGCTTTTGCGGCAGTTACGGGAAGTATGCCTTTAAATATGCCAGAATCTGTTCTTGTGAGGTTTAAGGGTGAGTTAAATGAGGGCATAACTTTGAGGGATTTGGTAAATGCCATTCCCTATTATGCCATCAAGCAAGGCTTATTAACGGTGCCTAAGAAAAATAAAAAGAATGTATTTGCTGGAACCATCCTAGAAATAGAAGGTTTGCCAAATCTAAAGGTAGAACAAGCCTTTGAACTTAGCGATGCAGCAGCTGAGAGATCCGCAGCAGCATGTTGTGTGGCTTTGGATCAAGAGCCCATAATCGAATACTTAAAATCAAATATAACTTTGATTGAGAGTATGATAAAAGCTGGCTATGGGGATGCAAAAACCCTAAAAAGAAGAGCTAAGAAAATGCAAGAATGGATTGATGATCCCCATCTTGTCAAAGCTGATAAAAATGCAGAATATAAAGCTATTATAGAAATAGATCTAAAAGATGTTACAGAACCCATCTTGGCATGTCCAAATGACCCTGATGATGTGGCAACTTTAAGTCAAATAAGAGCAGATAAGAAAAGACTGCAAAATATAGATGAGGTTTTTGTAGGTTCATGTATGACAAACATAGGTCATTATAGGGCTTTGGGTGAAGTTTTAAGGGGAGAAGGACAGCTTAAAACTAGACTTTGGGTGGCACCTCCAACCAAGATGGATAAGCATCAGCTAACTTTAGAAGGATATTACAGCGTTTTTGGAGCCGCAGGGGCTAGGATAGAGGTTCCTGGATGTTCACTTTGTATGGGAAATCAGGCCAGAGTTGCCGATGGAGCGGTGGTGTACTCCACATCAACAAGAAACTTCGATAACCGAATGGGCATGGGAGCCCAGGTTTACCTAGGAAGTGCTGAACTAGGGGCTGTTTGTGCTTTGTTGGGACGTTTTCCAACCAAGGAAGAGTATCTTGAGATCGTACCAAAAAAACTAAAAGGCAAAGAAGATGCAGTTTATAAGTATCTTAATTTTAATCTAATCAAAGATTATGAACTAAGGGATTAAAAAATTTTCAAAAGCCCAAGGAAATTGGCAAATTTTGCCATCTTTTCAGGGCTTTTTAGATGCAAGGAATTTAAAATGGCAAGTAATCAAGAATTTGTGGATTTTGTCTTAGATCAGCTAGAAGATGTTGGCGATGTATATGTAAAAAAGATGTTTGGCGAGTACTGCCTATACGCAAATGGTAAAGTTTTGGGTCTTATTTGCCAAAATCAACTTTTTATAAAACCAACAAAAGCAGGGCGAAAATACATAGGCGAAGTGGTTGAAGCCCCAGCCTATAAGGGTGCAAAACCAAGCTTTTTGATAGAAGATAAAATCGAAGATAAAGAATGGCTAAGTGAGTTAGTTAGAATTTCGCTTAAAGAATTGCCAGAACCTAAGAAAAAGAAGTAGGAGTTGAAATGAAAACTATATTAATAACAGGAGCTAGTAGCGGTTTTGGGTGGGAGATGGCAAAGCTTTTTGCTAAAAATGGTTATGGCATTGTGGCTGTGGCAAGGCGGGAAGATAGGCTTAAAAAACTTAAAAAGAAGATAAAAGAAAATATATTAACCATCAAACTTGATGTGAGTGATAAAAAAGAAGTTTTTAAAAAGCTTTCGAATTTGCCAAAACCCTTTGATAAGGTTGATATTTTGGTAAATAATGCAGGTTTTGCTCTGGGGCTTGATGGGGCCAATGAAGCAAAGCTAGAGGATTGGGAAAAGATGGTGGATGTGAACATTAAAGGTTTACTTTATGTTACAAAAGCCCTGTTGCCAAATATGATAAAGCAAAAAAGTGGTTACATTTTTAATATCGGCTCAACCGCTGGGACTTGGCCCTATGAGGGTGGGAATGTTTATGGGGCTACCAAAAGCTTTGTGAGGCAATTTTCCCTAAATCTACGAACTGATCTAAAGGGGACAAACATAAGAGTAACAAATGTTGAACCAGGACTTGCAAAAACAGAATTTTCTTTGACAAGATTTAAAGGAGACGATAAAAAGGCTAAAAATGTTTACGATGGAACAAAGCCACTTGTTGCTAAAGATATAGCAAATATCATCTATTTTTGTGCATCAAACCCAAGCCATGTGAACATAAATACCCTAGAAGTTATGCCAACTTGTCAAAGTTTTGGCGGTTTGAGTGTAGAAAAGCTTAACTAGTGGATTGTAAATATTTTAATCTTTGCGGAAGCTGTACTCTTCCGTTTTCCTATGAAAAACAGCTTGATATAAAAATCAAAAATGCTCTTGAAATTTTAGGGCTAGATCTAAAACCAAGTATTATAAAAAGCCCTCAGATTCATTATAGAAACCGAGCAGAATTTCGCATCTGGCATGAGGGTGAAAAGATAAATTATGCTCTAAATTCAGTGCATCCAAAGTCAGTTTTACAGATAGATAGTTGTACCAAGGTTGATGGGAAGATTTATGCTTTGATGCCAAAACTTTTAGATGAAATTTCAAAAAACCAAACCCTAAAGCACAAACTTTTTGCGGTGGAATTTTTAAGTTCATCCAAAGATATGCTTATAACTTTAATTTATCATAAAAAGCTTGATGAGGGTTGGCTTGGGGAGGCAAAAAGGTTAAGCGAGATTTTACATATAAATATAATCGGCAGAAGTCGAAAAATAAAACTAAAAACTAGCCAAGACTTTATAGGCGAGAGCTTAAATATTGACGAAAAAAATTATCATTTTAACATATATGAGGGAGCCTTTTCCCAGCCAAATAGGAAAGTAAATGAGGGCATGATATCTTGGGTAAAATCCAATCTTAGCAAGATCGTGCGCAAGGATTTATTGGAACTTTACTGCGGACATGGAAATTTTACCATTCCTTTAGGTGAACATTTCAATAGGGTTTTAGCCACCGAAATATCTAAAACATCCATAAAATCAGCCTTGAAAAATTGCCAATTAAATCATGTGAAGAATGTGAATTTTTTGCGTATGAGCGTAGAAGAATTGGTAAGTGCTTTTAAGAAAGAGCGAGAATTTTTTAGACTTCGCAAGCTTGATCTAGATGGATATGAATTTTCCCATGTATTCGTAGATCCACCCCGCGCTGGACTAGATAGTAAAAGTTTAGATTTTATAAAAAAGTTTGAAAATATCATTTACATTTCTTGCAGCCTGCAAAGCTTAAAAAGGGATCTAAAAGAACTTAAAAGGACCCATAAGGTTTTGCATTTGGGGTTTTTTGACCAGTTTGCATACACAAATCACTTAGAAAGTGGCGTTATCTTGGTCAAAAAATAACAAGCTAAATTTAGCTTTTTTAAATATTAATATAAGTCAAATATGGATACAATCAGATAATATTTATATCAAAGGTTCACCATGAAATCGACTTTTCTATCTGTTGGTTTGGCAATTATTTTTGCCACTTTCATAAGTGCAAATGAGCTTAATAATAGCACTCAAAATACAGACAATAAGGCTTTGTCTGCTGGTGTTGTTGCGATATTTGGTCAAGATGAAGAGTTTCAAAAAAACTTTGCCAAACTCCAGAAAAATCTACCAAAAACCCTAGCTTTACTCAAAGAATATCGTAGTTGCCTACAAAAGACCAATATAAAATCAGATGCAACAAATTGCCAAAAAAAGTCCAAAGCAAAAGCTGATAAACTGGGCTTAGAAGATGAGGATCTAGATGAAATCCTAACAGATGATTTGGGCGAATGGTCTGGGGAGACAAAGAAGCAATATTTACAAGAACTTAGTGAAGATGTGGATTATATGGAAGAAGCTATGCCTTGTTTGCAAAGGGCAAAAAATGTTGCAGAGATAATCTACTGCAAAGGTTTTGGAGAGGGTAAATAACTGGCAAAAATAGGAGGATGAAATGAGTAATTTAGCAAAAATTATAGTTCCAGCTTTATTATTGTGTGGATGTGGCGGTGGATTTGAGAGTGAAAAAAAAGAGATTAATCTCACAAAGGAAGAAAAAGCCATATTGTTTAGCCAACAACTCAATCGCGTTGATAATTTACTAGATAAAATAAGAGATGGCAAGGATATGGTTGTTAGCGAAACGGGTATTAGCAAGATCTTAGATGCCATAGCTAAAGGAGCTGCCAAAGAGAGTCAAGCCGAGATCCGCAACTTTATTTTCGATAAACAATTGCCCCTATATGATGATGAGACTTATAAAAATTTTAATTTGATGTTTTTTAGGGATCAAGAAGTTATATATGAAAGTTATATCAATTCTTTGGATGATTTTGTTATGGAATCATCGGTAAAGGATATGAATGATAAGATCGACAAGCTAACAGATGGTATGATAAAAAATGCTATGGAAAATATTTCTCCTAATGCAGAGATTGTTTTATCTAATATTATGACCTTTAATGGCAAATGGCAAAATTCTTTTGATGAAGATCTAACTGAGGATAGGAATTTTACAGCTTTATGTGATGGTAAACCCAAGATTGGCAAAGTTGCTACTATGAATGGGAAGTTAGATGCAAAGGTTTTACAAGAAGGGGATATTGAAGCTGTTTTACTGCCCTTTGTTGATGGGTACAATATGATAATCGCTTTTAATCAAAATAAAAATATTTCTCCAAAATCCGCATCTAAATGGATGTATTCAAATGGTGGGGAAAATATACAAAAACTAATTGAAACAAAGGAGAAAAAGGTTCAAATATCCTTACCAAAACTAGATATATCCTTAGAATACAATTTAATTCCTTTCATGAAACAATTAGGCATTAGCTCTATTTTTAGTGGCGTAAAGGCGGATTTAAGTGGGATTTCTTCCCTGCCTCTTTTTGTAGATCTATTTGAGCAAAAACTTAAATTGAAAGTTCATGAAAAAGGTGCAAAAGCAGCCGCAGTTACAACTGCACAAATCAGAGTTTTTGCCCCCATGCCAACTAAACCTATAATAATAAATATAGACCATCCTTTTGCATTTGCAATCCTAAAAGATAAAGATGTTAAGCAAATAATTTTATCAGGAGAGATTAATTCTTTAGGCTTGTGTGGGGATTAGATTTTAGTAGGTTTTAGTGTAGCTGTTTGACAAATTTTTAAAAAAAATATATACTAATAAGTATATTAAAGGATTTGTAATGCAAGATACGGCAAAACTTTTTTTAAATGGACAAAGCCAAGCAGTTAGGCTTCCTAAAAGGTTTAGATTTGAAAATGTTAGTGAAGTTTTTGTCAAAAAAATAGGAAATAGTTTGATCTTAACTCCCAAAAAGAAAGATGTTTGGGGGGATTTTTTTGATAATCTGCAAAATTTTGAAGGAAAGATAAAAAGGGATCAACCCAATCTCCAAGAAAGAGATTACTTTGCCTAAAATTTTACTCGATACTGATACTTGTATCTATATCATAAATAACAAACCTTCTTATGTTAGAGAAATGTTTGAAAAATACAATGCCTTAGATATAGCCATTTCTTCCATAAGTCTAAGTGAACTGATTTTTGGTATAGAAAAAAGCAAATATAAAGAACAAAATAAGAATGCCTTGCAAGTTTTTTTAGCCCCTTTGGATGTTTTGGATTTTGGTTATGAGCAAAGCATAATTTATGGAAAATTAAGAGCAGATCTAGAAAAAAACCAAAGCCTTATAGGTTCGATGGATATGCTAATAGCATCCCATGCTTTAAGTTTGGGGTTGATTTTGGTTACAAACAATGAAAAAGATTTTAAAAAAGTTCCAAAACTGAAAGTTCAGAATTGGATAAAATAAAAGGATTTAAAAGTGAAAATATACGGCATAAAGACTTGCGGAAGTGTTAAAAAAGCTATGAAATTTTTTAAGGATAATGGGATTGAATATGAATTTGTGGATTTTAAAACCACAAAGGTTGGAGAAAAGGAGATAGATAGGTGGCTTAAATGCGTTGATATAGATCTACTTTTCAATAATCGAGGCACAAAATATCGTATGCTAAAACTTAAAGATTTAGATCTAGATGCTAAGGGTAAAAAAGAGTGGCTGATAAAGGAAAATATGCTCATAAAAAGACCTGTGATTGAGCATAAAGATAAGGTTATAGTCGCCTTTGATGAGGAAGTTTATAGGAAAGAATTTTTATAAATAATCAAAAATACAGACTTTTTTTGTTAAAATCTTCCCTTTAAGATAAGGAAATATTATGGAATGTCAAATGCCAAAAATTATAACAAAAGATGAGAAAATTATTCAGATTTTAAAGCAAACCAAGACCATAGCCATCGTTGGGCTTTCTCCAGATGAAAGTAAGGCTAGCCATAGGGTTGGCAAATACCTAAAAGAGGTTGGCTATAAAATTATCCCTATTTATCCCAAAGAAGAAGAGATTTTGGGCGAAAAGATTTATCGAAGTCTTGATGAAGTTAAAGAAAAGATTGATATGGTAAATATGTTTAGAAAAGGCTCTTTTGCCTCCACCCTATATGAGCAGATTAAAAAGAGAGAAGATGTGAAAAGTTTTTGGCTTCAGCTTGGAATCGTAAATGATGGAGCAGGGGAGTTGGCTTTAAAAGATGGCATAGATTTTGTGCAAAATAAATGTATTATGATAGAGCATAAAAAATTTGAAGAGGATCTAAAATGATAGAAATAAGCAAGATAATACAAGCAAAAAGACGAGTTAGCAAGATAGTAGAAGAAACCCCTTTTGCTTATGCTCCAAATCTAAGCGATAAGGTGGGTGCAAATATCTACCTAAAAAAGGAAAATTTGCAACTAACAGGAGCCTACAAGATAAGAGGAGCTTACAATAAAATAGCCTCACTAAGTAATAAAGAGCGAAAAAGAGGCGTCATAGCAGCGAGTGCGGGAAATCACGCCCAAGGAGTCGCCTTTAGTGCTAGAGAGTTTAAAGTTCCAGCGACCATCGTGATGCCAGAAGCAACCCCGCTTTTAAAGGTGCAAGGAACTAAGGATCTAGGGGCTGAAGTTATCTTACATGGAAATAATTACGACGAAGCCTACGAATATGCCCTAAAATACGCCCAAACAAACAATCTAACCTTTATCCATCCCTTTGAAGATGAGGAAGTTATGGCAGGGCAGGGAACCGTTGCCCTAGAGATACTAGATGCTATAAATGACCTTGATTTTATAGTTGTGCCAATAGGCGGAGGCGGGCTTATAAGTGGAATTGCATCGGCCATAAAGCAACTTGATCCATCCATAAAAGTTATAGGTGTAACTGCAAAGGGAGCACCTGCAATGTTTGAGAGTTTTCATGCAAAAAAAGCTATAAATTCAAAAAGTGTTAGAACCATAGCAGATGGTATTTCGGTTCGTGATACCAGCGAAAAAACCCTAGCCCACATAATCGAATGTGTTGATGAGGTGGTGCAAGTGGATGATGAGGAGATTGCTAGTGCGATTTTGTATCTACTTGAGCGTCAAAAGGTTGTAGTTGAGGGTGGTGGAGCATCTAGCGTGGCAGCGGTCCTTCATCGCAAGTTTAACTTTAAAAAAGATGATAAAATAGCCGTCATTTTAAGCGGTGGAAACATAGATGTTCAGATGCTTTCAGTCATAATCGAGAGAGGACTTATCAAAAGTGCTAGAAAAATGATAATAAACGTAACCCTAATCGATAAACCAGGCTCCCTCATGGGACTTACAACAACCCTACAAAAAGCCAATGCAAACATCGTTAAAATCGACTATGATAGGATTTCAACCTCCCTTGATTATGGAGATGCTAGGATAACCATAACCCTAGAAACTAAAGGAAAAGAACACCAGCAATTAGTTAGGGAAAAGTTAAGTAAAAATGGCTATGAATTTACGGAGGAATTTTAGGGTTTTTTATAAAGTATGATATAATGTTACTAAAAAAGGATTAAGTATGCAACATGTAAGTATCCAAACAAATGTAAATGAACAGACCTTAGAGAGTATAAGATCTCTTTTGCTTTCCATCGATCCAGATACTACCATGACCTATGAGGAGCAATATGAATTAAGCCAAAAAGATGTTAAAAAGCTTAAAGGTATTGTTGAGAGACTACATAGGGGAGAGCTTAAATGTATGAGCTTTGAAGAAATCAAAAGGCGTTCGGATGAGCACTTGAGAGAGTTGGGCGCTGATATATGAAATTTATTTTTAGTGACGAATTTCATGAGAGTTTAGATGCAATAGAAGATTTTATTGGGCAAGATAGTCCAAATCGAGCTTTGAATTTTACCCATAATTTATGGCGCAAGATAGAAACCATTCCTTTTATGCCATATAGATTTAGAAAAAAACAAAATTTCAATGACGAAAATATTAGGGATTTGATATATAAGGGTCATACCATACCCTTTGAGATAAGAGAAGATATCATCATAATCCTTGATATTTATAATCACAACATAAAAAGCAGATTTGCTAATAGCACTGATTAAATAAGGTCAGTGCCAAAAGCGGAGAGCAGATTACGGAAAACAGATAACTAGTAGGGTAAGCATTTTTTCAAAATGCCATTTGTTTTTAATTGAGGATTTAGTCAGCTTTTCTAGATTTGTAAGAATATTCACATGTAAACTATGTTAAAATCCCAGTCCTGGTGTGGCTAGTGGTTGCTTGGGGTTTTTGATCTCAAGAGGAAAGTCCGAGCTACGATAGAACGGGGTTTCATCTAACGGATGACGAGGGTAACCTTAGGGAAAGTGCAACAGAAAGTAAACTACCATTTTACATGTGAAATGGAAAAGGTGAAAGGGTGGTGTAAGAGACCACCAGCATTTGTGGCAACATGAGTGGCTTGTAAACCCAACCTTGTAGCAAGGAGGGATGGTTTTGTTCTATATTTTTGCCCTCCGCTTGAGTTTTATGGCTACATAAAACCTAGATAAATAACCACTCACGACAGAACTCGGCTTACGCCACACCAGATCTAATTTTTTAGTCTTGAAAATTCTTTGGCAAATTTTTCCCTCAGCTCATCTGCTATATTTTCTCCATTTTGTATGTATTTATGAAAAAAATCATCCAGCGAACTTAAAACCCCAAAAAGCTTACCTTCGGTTTCCTTTGGATTGTTTCTTTTTGAATTTGGGGTTTCGAAAAATACAAGCTGCCTTATGGTGTCGGCTAAAAATTCTAAGGCCTTTTCTTCTTGGGAAGTATCTTGTAGTTTATACTTAGGGTAGGGAGTATCTTTTGTATGGTCTATATCATTTTTTATTTCCCTTATGTGATTTTGTATGAAAGCAGCAAAATCTGCATATATGGGCGGTTTGGTTTGGATTTGCTTTGCATCTATATTTGATGTTATTTTGTTTATCTGTTTTACCATGATGAACACTACAAGTAAGCAGATGATAAAGCTAATTAGCAAAAAATTGCTCATTTTGTTTCCTTTTTGAGCCAATACTACCAAAAAAGTCTTTAGTTTTAGCAAAAATGTATAAAAAAGTAGTAATTTTCCCAAATACTACGATTTTTGACAGGGTTTAATGGTAAAATTATACTAAAAATAATACAATAAGTAAATTTTATAATAAAAGGTTATGCATGAACTCTTGGGAAAAAAGAAGCTGGAGAGGCAAGCCCGTAAAACAACAACCAAGCTACAAAGATCAAGATTTGTTAAAATCCGTCGAGGAGGATTTGAGCAAGTATCCACCCCTTGTTTTTGCTGGAGAGGTTAGAAAACTTAAACAAAGATTAGCAAAAGCTTCCAATGGGGAGGCATTTTTATTGCAAGGGGGAGATTGTGCGGAAAGTTTTAGGGATTTTGGGGCTGCTAATATAAGGGATTTGTTTAAGGTCTTGCTTCAAATGAATGTGGTTTTTATGTATGCTGGGAGCTGTCCTGTTGTCAAAGTCGCCCGTGTGGCTGGGCAGTTTGCTAAGCCTAGAAGTAGTGATTTTGAAGAGATTGATGGGGTTAAATTGCCCAGTTACAGGGGCGATATCATAAATGATATAGAATTTAGCAAAGAGGCAAGGGAGCCAAATCCCCTTAAAATGCTCCAAGCCTATAACCAAGCAGCCGCTACCCAAAATCTCCTAAGAGCTTTTTCAAGGGGTGGTCTAGCGGATTTACATGAGGTAAATCGTTGGAATTTGGACTTTGTAAAGGATGGTAATATAGGCTCGCGCTATCAAAAATTAGCAAAGCAAATCACTCAAGCCCTTGATTTTATAGATGCCTGTGGTATCAGTTCGGCAAATACCCCTAGATTAAATGAAACCAAAATTTATACTTCCCATGAAGCCTTACTTTTAAACTACGAAGAGGCTTTAACCAGGGAAGATAGCATGAATGGGGGCTGGTATGATTGTTCTGCTCACATGCTATGGATAGGAGATAGAACAAGGGGTTTGGATGAGGCTCATGTGGAGTTTTTAAGGGGTGTTGAAAATCCAATCGGTGTTAAAATCGGACCTAGTTCGAATGCAGAAGATATGTTAAAAATATGCGATATTTTAAATCCCAAAAATGAGGCTGGGAGATTAAATTTTATAGTTAGAATGGGGGCCGAAAAAATAGAAAAACTTTTCCCTCCACTTTTGAAAGCCATCAAAAGAGAGGGTAAAAATATACTTTGGAGCATAGACCCTATGCATGGAAATACCATAAAGGCATCATCAAATTATAAAACCAGAGAATTTCAAAGCATATTAAGCGAGGTAAAAAGCTTTTTTGCCATCCATAAGGCTGAAAATACCAATGCAGGAGGCATACATCTTGAAATGACAGGACAAGACGTAACAGAATGCACAGGCGGTGTTAGTGCTGTTAGGGAAGAGGATCTAAGTGCAAGATATCATACCCACTGTGATCCTAGACTAAATGCATCTCAAGCCTTGGAAATGTCCTTTTTGATAGCTGAGTTTTTGAAAGAAAAGAGGGGATAATTGAGATTAATTTCTTTAGTATTGTGTTTATTTTTATCGGGTTGCTTTATGGGAGTTAGTAAGTCAGATATTTTAAATGATATTTGGGTTTTAAAAAATTAAATGATAAGCCTTTAGATGGAAAAACTCTAAATCAGATAAGCATAGAATTTAACATCTCAAAAAAGATGTTTTTTGGAAATGACGGCTGCAATCAGGTGTTTGGCAGTTTTAGCCTATCCAAAGATAAGATAAAGTTCAAAAATATAAGCTCAACTATGATGATGTGTGAAAATATGGAAATTCCAACCTTATACATCAAACTACTAGAGAAATCTAGATTTTATAAGATAGAAGATTTGGTTTTATATTTATTGGATGAGGACAAAACTATAATATTAGAGTTTTTAAAGGTGGATTAGTTTAGCATCTTATCTTCTCTAATTATGTGATAAAATTTTAAGTTCTTATCTGCCCATCCCCATATATCTTATATTTATAAGTTGTCAAATCATCAGCGCCTACTGGGCCTCTAGCATGGAGCTTATTTGTGCTTATGCCTATTTCTGCACCAAGTCCAAAAACTCCCCCATCTGTAAATCTAGTTGAAGCATTTACATAAACACAACTTGCATCTATGGAGTTTAAAAATAGATCTGAAGTTTGTTTGTTTTCACTTATGATGGCTTCGGAATGTTGTGAGCCATATTTATTTATGTGTTTGATGGCTTCTTGAACGTTTTTTACTAGCTTAATGCTGATTTTATTATCCAGATATTCTCTGCTCCAATCTTCTTTTGTTGCCCTTGGTATGGGGATGATTTTTATGGTTTTTTTACATCCTAGTAAAATGGTTTTTTGTTTATCAAATTTTTCTTTTATCTTTGGTAAAAAATCCTTTGCTATTTCTTCGTTTACAAGCAAGGTTTCTATGGCATTGCAAACTCCAGTTCTTTGGCATTTAGCATTTATGATGATATCTAAAGCCTTTTGAAAATCCCCATCCTTATCCATATACACATGGCAAAGTCCCTTATCGTGTTTTATCACTGGAATTAGTGAATTTTCACTAACAAATTTTACTAAGCCCTCCCCACCTCTAGGTATGATAAGGTCTATAAAATCCTTTTGTTTTAATAGTTTTGCCACCTCGCTTCGACTTCCCTCAAAAAGGTTTATCAAATTCCTCGGTAGGGAATTTTTTTCTAAAACATTTTTTAGAACTTGGGCTATGATTTTATTTGAGTAAAAAGCTTCTTTTCCACCCTTTAGTACACAGGCATTGCCACTTTTAAAACAAAGCCCAGCTGTATCGCTTGTAACATTTGGACGACTTTCATAAATGATGCCAATGACTCCTATCGGAACTTTGACTTTATGTATTTTTAAGCCATTTTCTAGGGTTTTTGAGCTTATTATCTTTCCTACAGGGTCTTCTTGGTGGGCTATGTCGATTAGGGATTTTACCATATTTTTTATTCTAAGCTCATCAAGGTATAACCTATCTATCAAAGCTTTCTTTAAGCCATTTTTTTTGGCATTTTCCATATCTTTTTGGTTATTTTTTAAGATTTGCTCTCTTTGTTCCCAAAGTTCATTTGCCATATGAATAATAACTTCGTTTTTTTGCTCATTTGTAAGAAGATTCGCAATTTTTGAGTCTAATTTTATCTTTTTTAATTGTTTTTTCATAAATTTTCTTCCTTTTTAAACAAAAACTTGCTAAATTCTACCTTTCTTATGCTTTAAAAAGCATTATTATTTAGAAGATATGGAGGAAATTATGGATAAGCTATATGACGTTGCCATTATTGGTGGCGGTCCTGGGGGTATAAGTGCTGTTGTTGAGGCTAAGGTTTTAGGATTGGAAAATATTCTCATGATAGAAAAGGGCGACAATCATTCCCAGACCATTAGAAAATTTTACAAGGAAAATAAAAGAGTTGATAAGGATTATAAAGGTCAAGTTGTAAAGCTAGATGGAAATGTGGAGTTTTCCGATGGATCTAAAGAAAGCACCCTTGATTATTTTGATTCTTTGCTTGATAATGACGAGATTGATTCTTCTTTCCAAAATGAGGTTGAAGGTGTAGAAAAGGTGGGCGATATATTTGAGATCACCACTGCAAATGGGATGTATAAGGCAAAAAATGTGGTTGTTGCCATAGGTAAGATGGGAAAGCCAAATAAGCCTAGCTATAAAATTCCTCCTTCCATTCGCCAATTAGTAAATTTTAATCTTGATAAATGCTCCAAAGGAGAAAAGATCTTAGTAGTTGGTGGTGGAAACTCGGCCGCTGAATATGCCATTGAACTAAGCGACGCAAACTCTGTAACCTTAAATTATAGGCGAGATAGATTTGTGAGATTAAATGATATAAATGAAAATCAGCTCATGCAATATAATGGCGAAGAAAAGCTAAGATTAAGACTTGGATGTGATATAACTGAACTTGCAAATGCATCTGGAATGGTAAAAGTTTCTTTCACCGATGGTTTTGATGTGCTTTATGATAGGGTTATTTACGCCATTGGTGGCACAACTCCTGTGGATTTTTTGAAAAAATGCGGTATAAACTTGGATGAAAAATCAACTCCAATCTTTGATGAACACTTTCAAACAGATGTTAAGGGTTTATATGTGAGTGGAGATATAGCCGTTGAGAGGGGCGGCTCCATAGCTATTGCACTAAATCATAGCTATAAGATAATAGAGCATATTTTAGGGAAATAAATGAAAAAAGGTATTTGGTTTTATATTGGCATATTTTCTCTTGTCTGGCTACTGCTTGTTGTTGGCGTAGTTTTGGGTTATTTTTATGCCTCTTCCCAAATACATATAAGATCAGATCTAAAAAATGCAAATGATAATATTGCTCAAAAAACTCAAAATAAGCATCTAATATCTTCCCTAAAAGACCAAATTCAAAAATTAAATGAAGATAAAAGTGGATTGTTAGATCAATTAAAAAATGCTGATGATAGGATAGATTTTATCAAAGCTAGCAAGGAAAAAGATTGTGCCCAAATTATAGATGAAATAAAATCCTCCCTTTCTGCAGATAAGGGAAATTTGGATAAATTGGTAAAAGATCTAAAAGCACAAATTTTAGAAGATAATAGCACCATAAATAAACTTAGAGATGAAAAGCAATCTTTACTGCTTAAAATTGATGAACAAAAAGAGAGCATAAGCAAGGAGCTAGAAAAAAATGAAAAAAAACATTCAAAAAATTATATTTTATTGAATGAAAAAATTATTGCTTTGGAGCTGAAAAAAAATGACCTAGAAGATAAAATCAGCGAACAAACAAATAGTTACAAGAATAATCTTTTATTGCAACAAAAATTAGAACTTGCAAATAAGCAAAATAATGATTATAAAAAATTATTAAGCCATGGTGATAAAAAAATACTTTCTTTAAAAAAAGACATAAGTAAAATGGAAAAAGAAAATAAACTTTTATCCGAAGAAATAAGGAATGTAAAAGAATCCAATCTTAAACTTCAGGAAAAATATGGTTTTGAAGCACAAAAAGTCATAAGCTTAAACAATACAATATCCCAAGATGAAAATTATATAAACAAAATCAACAATGACAAAAAAATATTAAGCCTTAAACTTGAAAAAGTGCTGGCCCAAAATAATAATTTGCAAAATGAAATAAACCTCCTTACACTTGAAAACAAAAAACTCCAAGATAATGCATCTAGATCTACAATAAAGCTTAAAGAAAAGTTAAATTTAGCCCTTGCTGAGATAAGAGACAAACAGGCAAAAATAGTATTTTTTAGCAAGGATTTGCAAACTTTAAGTGATAAAAATGATTTTCTTTCAAATCAAATCATTTTATTAAAAAGTATGACAGATAAAAAAACTACTAAACCCATGATGATATCTTCTATAAAATGTGATGATATGCAAATGGGTACAAATGAGCCAACCCCAAAGTGCAAAAAAAGGGTTTTTGAATTTTTAAATAAATACAATGATTCATATTTTTTCGAAGTTATTCCGATAGTCGATAATGGTGGTTTTGCCTCGTTAAACATGGTCAAAAATAGCAATATCGGTATCCCTGAAGATGAAATAAAACGCCTTACAAGACTATCAAATATAGGCATTGGAAAGGATAGGGCAAGGATTGGCGGTGAGCTTATTAGGGATAAATTTGGGGATATGGCTAGGATAAGTTATGGGGTTTCAAATATAGACATTCCAAACAAGCGTGGTTTTGTGATACGTGTGTATGAATAGTTTAAGCCTATACCAATACAAAAATGCTTATCGCTACAATAGTGATACTTTGTTTTTGTATGATTTTATCAGGCATTTTATATTTGGATCTAAACCTTTAAAAGTTTTAGATGTGGGTGCTGGTTGTGGTATTTTGGGACTTTTACTAAAAAGGGATCTTCCCTCACTAGAGGTTGAACTTTTGGATTTTCAAGCCCAAAACATAAGCCTTTGTGAGGAAAATGCTATTTTAAATAACTTACATGTAAAGATTAAAAAAATTGATTTTTTAGAGTTTCGTAGCGATGTAAAATATGATGTTATAATTTCAAATCCACCATTTTATGATGGCAATTCTAAAAAGAGTGAAAACAAACATTTAGCAAAAAGTAGATATAATGATTTCCTACCCTTAGAAAGTTTTGCAAAAAAAGCTTATGGGGTATTGGAAAATAAGGGTAATTTTTATTTTTGTTATGGATCTAGTCAATTGCCCATGGTTTTAGATGCTTTAGTAAGTGTGGGTTTTGGAGTTGAAACACTGCGTTTTGTCCATGGTAAAAAAGAAAGGGAAGCATCTTTGGTTTTGGTAAGGGCGGTAAAGAATTCAAAATCTATTTGTAAGATTTTGCCACCTCTTTTTACAAGTGATGATGAGGGATATTCCCTAGAGGCAAAAAAAGTTTTTGCAAGGGCTAATACCATTAGTTTGAAATGGGAAAAATGATAAGTAAAGAAGGGTTTTTATTTAAGTTTGATCCTAAAGCTTGTTTTACATGCAAGGGTAATTGTTGCATAGGAGAAAGCGGGTATATATGGGCTAATCCTAGCGAGATCAAACGGATGGCTGATTTTTTAAATATGGATTTTGAGGATTTTATAGCTAGGTATATGATAAAGGTTGGATTTAGATTTTCGCTTAAAGAAAAGCCTTTTGATGGTGGTTTTGCCTGTATTTTCTTTGATGAACAAAATCTTAGATGCGGCATATATGATGCCCGTCCAAGCCAGTGTAAAACCTTTCCTTTTTGGGATTATTTTAAAGCAAATGTGGAGGAAGCAAAAAAAGAATGTCCAGGTATTTTGGTTTAGGCTTATTATTTATTTTTACCATTTGTTTTTCAGCTTGCAGTCTAAAGCAAGAAAGACCAAAGCCAGACTTAGATCATTTTGATATTAATGAGAGCAGAAAAGATATAAATTTTTTGATACTAGAAGCCTTGATGAACCAACATGATGATGTAAATCAAACAAGGTCATTGCAAATTTATGAAAGGCTTTACAACAAAACCCAAGAGCTTCCCTATCTCATGGAGGCTTTGAGATTGTCTTTTGATCTTGATGATCATGTTAGGGCTTCAAGATTGCTTGATAGTGGCTTGAAAAAATTTCCTCAAAATGATCAGTTAATGAAATTTTATATCAATGATCTTTTACACAACAAAGAGTATAAAAAAGCACAGCATATCATACATAAATTGTTAGAAAAAGATAAAAGTAGTGAAAATTATGCGATTTTGGCCTATGTTTATCATTTTCAAAAAGAGTATAAGAGGGCTTTACTTTACTATAAAAAGGCTTATAGTTTAGATCTGGGTGAAGATATTTTACTAAAAATTGTAAATTTACTTGATGAAAATCTACATCAAACCAAAAAAGCAGTCGAGTATTTAGAATCCCACATAAGATTGCAAAAATCATCTAAGGAGATTTATTATAAATTATTACAAATTTACGGCAGACAAACTGATGTTGGGGGTTTGATATCCACCTTTAAACTTTTATATAAGAATTTTAGCGATGAGCAGTTTGCCAAAAAGGTTATCGAACTTTATATGTATGAAAAGGATAAATCTGGAGTTATTGATTTTCTAAAACAAAGTGGTTATAATCCAGATATGCTTATGGATTTGTATGCGGAAGATGAGCAGTATCTACAAGCCCAAAAAGTTGCCAAAAAACAATATAAAAAAACTAAAAATGTGGAATATCTAGGACGAATGGCGATCTACGAATATGAGGCAAATAAAAACAATATCAATGCAAAAATACTAAATTCTATTTCTAAAAAATTTGAAGAAGTTGTGGAAAAAATGCAACTTCCCCTTTATCTAAATTATTATGGTTATCTTTTGATTGATCATGAAGTTGATATTGATAAGGGCGTAAGATATGTACAAATGGCATTGGAAAAAGAGCCAGATTCTATTTATTATATAGATTCCCTTGCTTGGGGATATTATAGGCAAGGGAAATGTAAAGATGCCCTTACTCAAATGGAGAAAATAATAAATAAAAGTAATGAAGAAGAGATCAAAAAGCACCATCGTATCATCAAAGAATGCCTCAAGAAAAATAATGAATTTAAATGATAAAATCCAAAAAGTTAGATTTTGTGTGGAGAAAAAAAAGAAAGATTATCCCTATGAATGGCTAGGTAGATCTCTTGCTTATAATAACTATCCCCCAAGGGATGTTTTACCCCTCCTTGCATCTAAAAAAAAAGATAGATATAAGATTATATGTGAGATTTTAGATCAAGATGATGATTTTCTTTTAACATCCCAAGGGTATGAAAATGCCAGAGTAGACGCCCTATGTATCGATACTAAAGAATATAAGCTAAATCCAAATATGGAAATCATAAGTTCCATAAGGCGTTATGTGTCAATCCCTCTTTTACAAAAAGGCTTTATCATAGATGAATACCAGCTCTTAGAAGCAGTGGTTTATGGGGCTGATTTTGTGCAATTAATAGCGAAGATTTTAACAAAAAAAGAGTTAAAAGATTTACTTAGTTTTGCTAGAAGATTGGGTTTGGAAGCCATGGTTGATGTGGCAAATAAGGAAGATTTGACAAAGGCTATTTTTGCAGGTGCTAGTATCATAGGGATAAATCATAGAAATTTGGATGATTTAAGCCTAGATCTAAACCTAAGCCAAAATCTAATCCCCATTGTTCCAAATGGAAAAATCATCATAGCCCATGGCGGAATAGATAATAAAGAAATTATAGAGGATTTAAGCCAAATGGGTGTGGATGGGTTTTTGTTGGATGGATATTTTAAGGAAGATAAGATGTTGGTGATAAAAAATTTAAAGGAAAAAAGTTAATGGACTATATGTATGCTCCGTGGAGGAAGAAGTATTTTTCTTCAAAATCTTCCCATTGTGTTTTTTGTGAGATTATAAAAGATAAAAGCAAGGATGAACAAAATTTGGTTTTATTTCGCGATACCCATTGTTTTGGCGTTATGAATTTGTATCCTTATTCCCCTGGTCATTTTATGATAATCCCCCTAAAACATAAGGCTTGCATAGCAGATCTAGATGCTAAAACATGGCATCAAATGAGCTTACATGTAAGAAGTGGTGTGAAGCTTTTAAAGGAGCATTTTGGAGCTAGTGGGGTAAATATAGGTATGAATTTAGGAAATGCGGCTGGAGCTGGCATAGCAGAGCATGTGCATTATCATCTAGTTCCAAGAAATCCTAAGGATACAAATTTTATAACCACCATAGCCAAAACTAGGGTCAATGGAATTGATTTTAAGGAAATTTATGAAGATATAAAATCAGCCATACCAAAGTATTTAGAGAAAAAATAATTGGAAACCATAGAATATGCCCATCTAAATAAAATCAATCCAGATATTATCATAGATGCTAGAAGTCCAGCTGAATTTTCCCATTCCCACATCGTAAATGCGCAAAATTTCTACGCCCTTAGCGACGCAGAACACAAAGAAATTGGCACCATATATAAGCAACTTTCAAAGCATCATGCCAAAGTTTTGGGGGCTAGCTATATCTGCAAAAATGCTTCAAAGCATTTATTGGAGCTTGAAAAAATTCTCAAAGCAGGTTCTAAAATATGCATATATTGTGCTAGAGGAGGGCTTAGATCTTCATCTTTAGGTTCCATCTTAGAGCAAGTTGGCTTTAGGGTTTGGAAAATTCAAAATGGCTACAAGGCTTATAGAAATTATGTCATAAACCTAATCGAAGAAAAACCAAAGATAGATTTTATAACCCTTTTTGGCAACACTGGATGTGGAAAAACAAGGCTCATAAAAGCCCTTCATCCAAGTATTGATCTAGAAGCCTTAGCCAATCATCAAGGCTCAACTTTTGGGCTAATACACGGCTCTCAGCCAAGCATGAAAACCTTTCAAAACAAGCTTGCCCACACCCTAGAGGGCATTCAAAAGCATTCTTTATGTTTTATAGAGGGAGAAAGCAGAAAAATCGGCACTATCACCTTACCAAAGGCCCTACATGAGAAAATGCGACAGGGAATTAGCGTTGAAATCGTCTCATCCATGGAATATAGGGTAGGGCGAATAGTAGAAGAATATAAACACATAAGCGATGATTTTTTCTTTTCATGTATGCAGAGACTAAAACCCTACATGGCAAAGCTTGTGCGGGATGAAATCATCAAAAAATACCAAGAAAAAAACCTAAAAGACGTGGCTTTTTTGCTTTTGAAAAATTACTACGACAGGGTATATAAGAAGCCTAGCAAGATAGATCATAGGGTAAGATTTGATGATGATTTGCAAAAAAGCCTTAAAGAGTTAGAAGATATAAGAGAATGTATTTAAAACTGACACAACACAACCTCTCCTAAATATCTATCTAGGAGAAGTTGTACTCTATTTTTTAATAGAATGTTGGATTAGGCTGTGATTTTTGCCTTTTTGCTAATTTTCAACAAATTTGCAAGCTTTTTCATATCCTAAATCGCAAGCTTTTTTAAAGTACTCATTTGCTTTTTGATAATCTTTTTCCACCCCTTCGCCTTCATAGTAACTATATCCAAGGTTGTTACAACTCATTCCATTCTCCAAATCACAACCTTTTTTAAAGTACTCATTTGCTTTTTGATAATCTTTTTCCACCCCTTCGCCTTCATAGTAACTATATCCAAGGTTGTTACAACTCTGTCCATTCTCCAAATCACAACCTTTTTTAAAGTACTCATTTGCTTTTTGATAATCTTTTTCCACCCCTTCGCCTTTAGAGTAACTATATCCAAGGTTACCACAACTAATTCCATTCTCCAAATCACAACCTTTTTTAAAGTACTCATTTGCTTTTTGATAATCTCTTTCCACCCCATTGCCTTCAGAGTAGTTATATCCAAGGTTACCACAACTCATTCCATTCTCCAAATCACAACCTTTTTTAAAGTACTCATTTGCTTTTTGATAATCTTTTTCCACCCCCTCGCCATTGTAATATAGGTTACCAATATAAAGGCAAGCTTCCCCATCGCCTTGTTCACAAAGTTCTTGTTTGGTTTTAGGTTTTTGCTTTGAAGCATTCTGAACGCCATCGCTTGAGCTACTTCCGCAACCAACAATCATACCTATAACTAAAATTGACATCGCAACATACTTTCTCATCTTACTCTCCTTTGTGTTAAAATTGCCCCCATTAGCCATTTTAACAAAATAAAAAAAATAGTTTGCTTAAAGTGATATAAAAATATATCTATTTATAATACATTAAATAAATTTATATAATAAATATTTGTATTTATTGGTGGCATTATATAGTATATTTCATATCTGTTTTAGTGATTTTTTGTATTTGATTAAGTCCCTATTTGTAGGAGTTTTTTGAAGTTTTTTATAGAAGATATAAGGGATTTTACCCTTAAATCTCTAGGGCATTTTCGTTAAATCTATATGTTTTATGTTTTATCTTTACTAGTATATTTTTATTTGATAACTCCTTAAACAGCTTTATGAGGGTTGGTTTTGAGATGGGTATCTCTTGGGATATTTGGGCGTATGAGCCATTAAATTGGTTTTCTTTGTTGAGATTATTTATGATGTATTTTATAACAGCAACTTGTTTCCCATCTGTTATGGCAGAAATGGTTTTTATAACATTTGAATTTTTTTTGATCTCTTTTTTTTGATCTAATGGAAGTAAAACCCCATATAAGGTGTTTAAAAGTTCATTAATGTCTATGGGCTTTATGATGTAGTTTTCTACCTTTAATTTTATGGCTTCAAGTAAATATTTTGTATCTGTGTGGGCTGTTGTTAAGATGCTTGGGAGGTTTATATTTTTTTCTTTTACCCTTTTTAAAAAGTTGATCCCATTTTCATTTTTTAGCAAAATATCGCAAATAATCACATCAATTTTTTGATTTAGCAAGATTTCTAGTGCTTCATTTGAAGTTTGGACCCCATATATTTTATTGACAAAATCCTCTAAGACATCCTTTGTGTGTTCTAGCAAATTTTTGTCATCTTCTAGGTATAGTACATTGTAGTTTTTTAAGATTTCAAGATTTTTTTTCACTTTTCTTCCTTGAGGGGGATTTTTATGGTAAATAATGAACAATGTTTATTGTTTTGTTCAGGTATGTCGCAGATAAATTTTTCGTACTCTATGGTTCCGCTCATATGCTTTTCTATGATCTGCTTTGTCATATAAAGTCCTATACCCGTTCCTGCACTTTTGTATTTTGTTGTATAGTAAGGCTCAAAGATTTTTGGGATTATATCCTCTTTTATGCCACCGCCATTGTCAAGTACGCTGATTATAGCATTTTGTTCATCTTTGTTTACTGAAATTTTTATGGTTTTATCGCTTTTATTTAGATCTTTTAGGGCATCTTTAGAATTTGAGATAAGGTTTAAAAATACATGTGAAAGTTCGTTGTAATAAGAGGTTAATTTTACATTTTCTTGTATTTTTAGGATGATTTTAATGTTTTCTTTCTCAAGGGAGTATTTTGAAAGCTCTATACTATGTTTTATACAATCTTTTATGTAAAAGGTGCTTTTTGCCTTATTTGGAGAGAAAAAGTTTTTAAAGTCTTCCAGGGTTTGGGACATATTATTTGCTAAAAGTAGAGCATCTTTTACCTTTTGATTAACAAAGTCATTACTTAGTTTATTGTGTAGCATCTTAGTTTGAAAGCTTTGGATTATCATGGTGATGGAGCTAAGCGGTTGCCTCCATTGGTGGGCGATATTGTTTAGCATTTCACCCAAGCTTGCTAGTCTTGCTTGTTGAAACATGATGATATCTTTCTTTCTATTTTGTGCTACTTCCTTTGATATTTTAATCCTCAAATAATCATTTAATTCAGTCAATTCTTTGGTTTTTTCTTCCACCTTTTGCTCTAGTGAATTGTGCAATTTTTTGAAATTGTTGATGATGTAAATGGATAGGATTATCGAGAGTAAAAATACCAAAAAGATAAAAATAATAGAAAATACTATGGCGTAAGTGAAGATTATCCTGGTATTTTGCTTTTCATGCAAAAGCAAGGATAGGTCGTGTTGTACCAAAACTCTTATATCCTTTAAGATTATATTTATGAGCTCATTTGTGTGTTTAATCTCTTGTAAATTTTTAGTCTTTAAGATATTGTCTAAGCTTTTTGTTATCAGGGTCGATTTATGTTCTATATCATTTATATTCTTTTTTGGGATATGCTCTTTATTGTAAAAATCATCATTATTGGTTAAAATTTTCGATATATAATAGCTTAAAAAAAAGTTTGAATAATCAAAGGAAATTCTATCTTTATATTCTAACCAATTTTTTTCGATATTTTTATTTGTGGTATTTATCTTATGTTTTGCCACCTCAAACAAAGTCTTGTTATGCTCTAGCTGATCTAAAATATCTTTCATACTTATCTCATAATCATATTTAACATTTTCAAGTTTTACAATCGCCTTAGTTCTTTTTTCAAAAAGTATATAAAAATTTTCCCTCATCACAAGGGTTGAGATCTGAGAAAGTATAATGATACTTATCATGCCACCAGCTATTATAAATACCAAGATAATGGTTTTGTATTTGAAATCTAGATCGTCCAAACTTGCAAGCAATCTTTTTATCATTTTTTATAATTTCCATATAAGTATTTTTACATGTAAAAGATTTTACACAAAATAAACTTTGTAAACAATTATTGGATGCGATACTGAAAACTAAGAGTGGATACTTGAAAACATATGATTGGTGGAGTAAGCGTTTATTTATTATTTCTCTTTATTGGATATTTAGGTTTTTTACACTTACATAAAAAACACCCTTATTGTGAAAATCATAGGAAAATCTTATAAACTGCTTTAAGATATTTCTTTGCTTAAATAAAATTTGAGATGCATCGTCGAAATATTCTTGTACATTTTGATACACAAGCATACATCACAAAATCCTTTCTCTAAAAAATCACTTTTTATGCCATATTTTCCCCATGTTGCAATCTTCCAATATATTAGCTAGGGAGCAATTTTATTATTTCTGATTCCATTGGATAAAATCTGATAAAAGGATAGTATTTTTTTCATGCCTTCATTGCCTAGATTATTTTCTAAAGTGTTCTTTAGATTATGCTTAATAAACCCTTCATTGCTTACAAAGCCCAAAATATTACCATTAGTAAAAAGAACAAAAGGATTAGACGAGGTGGAAAATATAGAATTAGAAGCTGTGGCTATGGGCGTCTTCCAGCCAAGATAATCACTTAAAGTTGGCAAAATATCAGCTTGAGAGGAAAGTTTGCCAATGCTTTTAGCTTGTGTAAATATTTTAGGTGCATAAAAAACTAAAGGAATTCGCATATTTTCCAAAGCTCTATCATTCTTTATTTTAATATTTGTATTTTCTAAAAGTTCTTTATTTCTTCCAAAGCCTACGGTGTGATCAGCCATAAAGATAAAAATAGTATTATCAAACCATTTTTGTCTCTTTGCTTTTTCCATAAAGTTTCCCAAGGCCTCATCTGCATAATTTAAAGTGTTTAAAAAACCTAAAATATTATTTTCATCATGTTTATATTTTTCCCATTTTTTACCAGGACTTACAAAAGGTATATGGGTTGTTGAAGTAAATGCAAAGGATAAAAATGGCTCTTCTAGAGTATTGATTTTTTTTAGATAAAAGGACAACATATTGTTATCCCATGTACCAAATCGAGGTTTAGCATCTTTTCTTTCTAGGCCTAGATCGGGAATATCTTCTTTGCCATAAAATTTATCAAACCCAGCAAGTTTTGCAATAGAATCTATACGAAAAGAATTTCTTTTTGAGCTTTGCATAGCCATAGTGCTATAACCAGCATTTTTTGCACTATTGCCTAAATATGAAAAATTTGAAAGCTCCAAACCTTTGCCTAAATAATTAAATCCAGGCAAAATAGGAATACCTGTAAATAAGGCCGTAATACCCTCTATACTCCTTTGTCCATTTGCGAAAAAGTTTGTAAATTTTAAACCATTATTGGCTATTTTATCGAAGTTTTTTGTGACACCAAGATTGTTATTTGAAAAACTATCAATATATTTCGAACTCCAGCTTTCTAGCAAAACAATAACTACATTGTGTTTTTTGGCTATTGTATTTTTTGCTTGTCTTAAAATGGGGTATTTTTCATCTATAAAATTAAAATCCTTGGACTTTAGGGTATTTTTGACATATTTTGTAGCTATTTTTTCATCAAAAAAATGGTAAATTGTTTGCTTTTTAAAGCTCTTTGAAAGTGAAAAAAAGCCATTGATTGCCAAATTTCCACTAGAAGTTTTATTTGTGGTAAAAGCATCTGATAAGCCAAAGGGTTTACTTGCAATACTATTTCTTATGCCAAAAACAAAAAATATAACCACGCAAAGCAAAAGAGCTACATTTTTTAAATTAAATGATGATTTGATATTAAAATCAATTATTTTTTTAAAAAAATAAAATAATATTAATTCAAAAATTACAAAATATATTACCTTCACAAAATGCAAATTTATCATATCAAAAACAATATGTATATCATTTTGCATAGCCGTAATCTCATTTGTAATATGCCTATGAACATGTTCAAAATACACCATATCAGCTACAATTACAAAAATGACAATACTAATAAAAATGTACAATAAAAAATATATACCCACCTGCACTCTTTTATATTCTATAATTTTTAAAGGCAAAAAAAGTAAAAAAGTAGGTAATGCAAATATCATACACAAAGATACAATATCAACTCTCACCCCCATCAAAAAGGATACTAAAATCTCAAGAAAACTCAAATCTGCAAAATCATCCAAATATAAAATAAAAAGAAAAAATCTCAATATGGATAAAGATAATAATGCAAACAAATAAATAAATATAACATTTTTTAATTTAACCAAGAAAATCCTTCAAATTAAAAATAAGATTTAAATCTAGATCTATGCAAAAGTCCATATTGTTATTCCAATTCAATATAATCTTCTTTTCTATCAGCGTCAAAAGAATCAAAAGATTCTATGGTAAAAGAACTAATACCTTTAAGGTTTTTATCTAAATCTATTTCTATAATGTACTTATTGCTATTTTTATTTGTGAGTTTCCAAACATAAGTTGTACTGCTATGTTTCCATTTGTATTTTGCAGGTTTGCCAATTTTTTCAACTAATTGCTTATAGCTATCTTCTTTGCTTATACCAAGAGGATAAATACATTTACACACTTTCCAAGTTGCAATCATATTAAACAATAAATTTTCTTGATTTTCCTTTTGGTTTAATATGATTTTTAAATCTAACTCATCTTCATAATCCTCTATTACATATTCTCCCTTTGGAAGCTTTTCGGGGAGTTTTATGCCAATATTTTCTATTGCTTTAATAACTTTTGGGGCTGTGCTTGGTAAGTCTATGAGATCTATAAATTCCTGAAGGTAAATATTGGCTTTGCTTTTAGTAAGTGGAGTCTTTATTTTATAGTTATCTCCAATTTTCCCTTTTGTGTCTTTATTATTTTCTTCTACATACTCATACCAATCTCTAAAATTTTTATGTTGGTTCATATCCAACATATAATCTTCAAAAGTTTTCAATTCAAAATGA
>PDWI01000899.1_pt1 | contig 48369 bp, 40 predicted proteins | sample 1430891 | NCBI WGS metagenome assembly PDWI01 (sample SAMN01162508, study PRJNA174530) | Oral metagenome, whole genome shotgun sequencing project. | biome: Marine environment; feature: Marine mammal; material: Swab sample of the gingival sulcus; isolation source: swab sample of gingival sulcus...
AGAAGAATTATTAAACAGCGATTTTTTAAAGCAATTTAAAAGTGGCGAAGAACTGACTAATTTTCTTGGAGAACTACAAAAACGAGGTATTGAACAGTTTTTAACTTGTATCTATTTAATAATCAAAACTCAAAACTCAACACTTAATACTGTTTAATCAATATCCCTAACCCTCTTCTCCAAGAGGGAATTGGGCAGTTTTTAACTTGTATCTTTAAACTTGTATCAGTATTAATAATCAATACTTAAAACTCAATACTATTCTAGCCTTTGGCTTTTATATTTTTGCTTCTTTTAACTTTTAACTGTTTCATCAATCTCCCTAACCCTCTTCTCCAAGAGGGAATTGGGCAGTTTTTAACTTGCATCTTTAAACTTGCATCTGTATTAATACTTAAAACTCAAAACTCAATACTAATAAATTATCGTTTACGTTTATTTTTACGTTTGCTTTTATTTTGGTTAACTCGTTTGTCCTGAGGCTTTGGTATACTAGCTTCTTCAACTAAAAGGGCTACGTTGTTTTGTTTCTTGTTTACAAACGATTCTTTAATCAATTCCTTATAATTTTTATCAACCTCAAAAAATGAGAAATTTCTTAAAATATCAATCTTGCCAATCTCAATATCTTTATTTTTTGAATATTGATTAATCATGCCAATAAGCGTTGAGGCATTAACTTTGTGTTTGCTACCTATATTTATATAAAAACGAGCAAATCCATTTACTTTGCCTTTACCTTTAATTTTTTTATCCTTGCTTTTTGTACCTTTTTTATCGGCACTTATATTTAGGTCTTGCGAGTCTTTATAATACTCCAAAAACCTATTAAACTCAACCGATACAAAGCGTTTAATTAGCTCGTCGCGTGTTAGCCACGATAGTTTTTTTGTTACCTCAGGCAGAAATGAATTTATTTGTTCTTCGTCGATAGTTACATTCTCAACCTTATCAATTAAATTGAACAGACGTTTTTTACATATCTCTTCGCCATTAGGCACTTGCTTACGCTCAAACTTGGCAGATATTAGTTTTTCAATACGCTTTAGTTTTTGAGCCTCAGTTTGCGACACTATGGCTATTGAAATACCTTCGTTTCCTGCACGTCCTGTACGTCCGCTACGGTGTACGTATATTTCCGACTCGTCTGGTAAATTGTAATTGATAACATGGGTAAGATTATTAACATCTAATCCGCGAGCGGCAACGTCGGTTGCTACAAGTATTTGAAGGTGTCGTTGGCGAAAGCGTTGCATTACAAAATCGCGTTGCGACTGTGATAAATCGCCATGTAAAGCATCGGCATTATATCCGTCCTGCATTAATTTATCTGCAATTTCTTTTGTTTCGCGTCTGGTTCGGCAGAATATTATTCCGTATATATCGGGGTTAATATCTGCTATTCGTTTTAATGTAAGATATTTATTGCTACGGTTTACTAAGTAATAGTGATGCTTTATTAGGGCGTTTTTTGTATTAGTTTTTTCAGCTTGTAACTCAATAGCATTATTCATATAGTTAGATGCTATTTTTCGTACCTCTTGAGGCATGGTAGCTGAAAATAAAAGTGTTCTTTTCTCCTTGGGTGTTGATTCAAGAATTGCATCTAATTCATCTTTAAACCCCATTTGTAGCATTTCGTCAGCCTCATCTAATACTAAGAATTTAATATTTTTTACGTTTAAGGCTTTTCGTTTTATAAGGTCGAGCGTTCTACCGGGAGTGCCCACAACTATATGGACACCTTTTTTTAAGTCCGCAAGTTGCGGAACAATACTAGCACCGCCATATACAGCTATTGTTTTTAGCTTTTTTGTATATTTTGTATATGCTATTAAGTCGTTGTTTATCTGTAAACAAAGTTCACGCGTAGGGCAAAGTATAAGTGCTTGGTTTTTTGCACTATAATCGGTAATCTGCTGTATTAATGGCAAGCCAAAACCTGCTGTTTTACCTGTTCCTGTTTGTGCTAAAGCAATTAGGTCGTTGTCTGTTTCAAGTATAGCAGGTATTACTTTTTCTTGAATGTCGGTAGGTGTTTTAAATCCTAATTCTTCAATAGCTTGTATTATATTAGGATTTAGGGTGTTGTTGTTAAATGTTGTCATTCGTTCTGTTTTATTATTTTCCTTACATAGTAGTATTAAGGAGAATAGTTATTAATTGTATTAAAAGATTAAGAGTTAGAAATTAAGAATTTTGTTAGGTATTGATAAATATGCTCAAATCTTGTGTTAAATGTTTATTTTTAAGATTATTATATAATAAAAACTATGTAGTCATTCTTAATTTTATTAGTAGATAAACGTAATAATTATATTATTTGACTGAAATAATAATTTTTAAAGGCACAAAGGTAGTTTAATTTTTCATTTATTATTATAAATAGTGATATTAATGATGAATTGTTGATGATTAATGTTGAATGAGGGAATCTATTGTTTCTATAATTAAATATTAAAAAGGCTATCCTTATGTTTTTGTGGATAGCCCTTTTAGCTAAGTGCTAAATAACGCGAGTTTGACCTAAGGAAGTACAATAATAAATTGATAACTAATCATTAAAGTGATTATTATCAAAATTGTCAGAAGTCGGAAGACCGAAGACTGAAGTTTCGGGGTTGTAACTGTTAGATGTAAAAAAATAAGGTATAACTACTTCCGTCTTATGTCTTCCGACCTCCAACCTAATACAAAGCTCAACACTAAGCACTTAATACTGAATTGTTATTTGCGATTAAAAACCTTAGCTGATGCTTGAGCGGTTGGTAAAATAAGCACGTCGGCAATATTAACGCTTTGCGGACGAGTAACCATAAAACGTACAGTTTCGGCAATGTCGTTAGCATATAGTGGGGTATAACCAGCATATACTTTTTCGTTTGCTTTTTCGTCTTTTAGTCGTACAATCGAGAACTCTGTTTCTACCGCACCAGGGCATATTGACCCAACTTTTATTCCGTAGGGGTTCAAGTCCTCACGCATGCCTTTTGTAATAGCTTCAACAGCGTGTTTAGTAGCACAATATACCGTTCCGTTAGCGTAAGCCTCTTTTCCAGCTATTGAGCCTATGTTTATAATTTGTCCGCTTTGTTTTTTTACCATTATGTTACTAACTATGCGAGTTATGTATAACAAACCTTTTATATTGGTGTCAATCATTTGTTCCCAATCGTTAATATCGTTTGTGTGGATAGGACTAAGTCCTGCGGCTAACCCTGCATTATTTATCAGAACATCAATATCTTTAAATTGCTCTGGTAATTTGTCAAAGTATTTCTGTACTTCGTCCAGATTACGAATGTCAAAACATAAAGTTTCGCATTCTACTTTATACTCGCTGACTATGGTATTTTGTAGTTTTTGTAAACGTTCATCACGTCTTCCTGTTATTACTATGTTGTAGCCCTCTTGTGCTAATACGTGAGCCGTTGCTTCTCCTATTCCTGAAGTTGCTCCTGTTATTAATGCTGTTTTCATTTTTTTAAGATATTTGCCTTTAGCTTTTGGCTATTGGCGTTGTTATTATAATATATTCCTATTCCTATAATAGTGATGATTTCTGCAATTATTGATAAATACGAACCTTCAAATCCAAAACTTCCTCCATTTATTAAATTCATTTCATTCATTCCAATTTCAATTATTGAATAAGTATTTTGACCACTAACATTAAACCCAAATAATGATTGAAATAAATTCCAACTGAAATGCATTGCTATTGGAAACCATAAATTTTTAGTGTAGATATATGATAATCCAAGAGTTAATCCTGCTAAAAACAAATCAAATAGAGAAAATAAATTAACATTAGGATTAAAACTGTGCATTAAAGAAAATAATATAGCTGAAATAATTAAAGCTATATAGTTATTAAATGAATTCATTAAGTTTCTTAAAATATAGCCTCTAAAAAGTGTCTCTTCAACAAAGGCTACAATTGTATATATTAATATTAAGAATAATAGTTCTTTATAGTCAAAACTCATCTTAATGTAAAATATTTCGTTTAGACTAATTAATATACCATATCCCAATAGCATAATTACGAACCCTATTAAAATTCCTACAATAAATTCATTCAATCTATTTTTAGTTTGAAATCCTAATGTAATAAATCGTTCTCTGTCTATATATTTCATAAATAAACAAAGAATCAAAAAGGTTCCCAAAAAATCAAAAATACTAATTATTAATTCCTGAATAGAATTTGCTTGATGATTAGGGTTTGTGAAATCGATTCCTGTAATAGCCATTCCTATAAGCTGAAATGTTCCAACAACAAAGAAGTAAGGAATAATTAGTAATAAAATTCTTTTCCAACCTTTTATTTTTACTTCGGTTTTATTCATAAATTAAAAAGTAAAAGTTAAATATTTTGAATATATACATTGGAACATTGTATTGTATATGACAAATCTATAAAAAATAATAATAAAATGTCTAACTAATTAACTCATTATCAAATTACCACATTACCACCTTTTTATCTTTAACATTTTATCCTTTATCTTATCAACATCGGTTAAATACAATATTATCATGCCCAAAAAAGGCAATGCTGGAGCTTTGTATCGCACTAATGCACCAAGCACGGGTGTTGTTAAGCCTATTAAAGTGAACAAAATTAATACAAAAGATATACTAAACCATAAAAATGGATCTTTAAAGTTCTTTTTAAAGAAGATAATAAATAATACTAATAATAGTAGTATAAATACATTCTCGGTAGCCGACATGAGCATTAAATGGTTTTTTATTTCAAAAATATGTGGGCGAAAAAAACTGTTAATTAATGCTTGAGGTATGTTGGTTAAAAAGCTCATAAAAGTAGGCTTAAGAGGGGTAAGGTAGATTAAACTATCCACGTGAGTTAAACTATTTGCATAGGCTATAAAATCGTTTTGTTTATGTGCAAGAGCTTGTGGTAGGTTTAAGCCTATAATATATTTGCTAAACCAAAATGCTAAAAATAATGATAAATGACTTATTATTAGGCTTATAGCTATGTTTTTCCTTTTTGAGAATTTGTATATTATAAGAAATAACAGCCCTGGTAGAGCAGCTACAAAAACATAAAATTTTGATAATAGTAAAAGAAATACTGAGGTTAATAAATAGATAATGTTTTTTGCTGAAAATGAATTAGATATAATCTTGTCAAATTGGTAAAACATAGTTCCAAAAGCAAACATTAGTATTCCTTCCTTTAACAGCCCAGATGTCCATAAAAAGGTTGAGGGAATATAAAATATAAAGCCAACAAGTAATATTGAATAAGTTTTTATTTTGCCTTCAAATACTTTGTAGATATTCCATAAGCCAACAAAGGATAAAAAGCTAATAAACAAAGTGTGTATATGTATGTTACCCATTGAAAATAAGCGAACAATAGCATTAAATCGGATAACTATTCTATTATCGTTTATAAATCCGTAATTAAATGGTTTTATCCAAAAATTGCATGTTTCGTAATATTTCATTAGGGTAGGGTCGTTTGCACCAATTCCCGTTACCATTTTCAGATAATCAAAAACATTCTGATGTATGCTACTGAATATTATATTGCCATCGTCAAAATAATTAAATATATCGCATTTTACTCTCGAATAACTACCAATAGCGTATATTGCCCATAGTATAAGTCCGCCAGCAAATTTTGAAAGAAAAATAATAACAACCCATTTTGTAGGCAATTTATCCGATTTAAAGAAGTTAGATTTTATAATTATTAAACAAAAAATAACTAAATATAATGTAAGCAATATGTAACTCATTTTTCTATTTTTTTTGCAAATATATAATATAATTTATCTATTGTCGTTATATAAAAGTAATTTAAACTTTTTGAATAATAGTATATGTTGATTTACAGTTTGTTAGTCATTAGTATTTAGCCTTTGGCTTTTAGTCAAATAATATTGATGCTTTTCTATTAAATGATAAACGAAAATAGCCAAAGTATAATAGCTAATAGTCTCAGCATTTTATAAAAGAAAATAAAAGTATATTAAAAAAAGTTTAAATGAGTTAATAACAATAAAATAATATGCCTATGAAGTTTATTTTTACACGAATTAAAAAGCAATCATACAAAACAAATACAGATAATTATAAAGAAGTTAATACCTTTATTAACAAGGCTTTAAATTATGACATTTCACCAACTACTCAAAGTATAAATAATATTATGGCATTTGCTAATTCTTATTATTATTCAGAGAGTTCAAATATTGAAAAAATAGAGCAATTTTTAAATTAAAAACCTACATCTTGTTAGGGTTAAACCACAATTCCTGATTGCGTAAGGTAAGCGGAGATTCTGTATTATTAGAAAATACATTACCCGTTCCTAATCCTTGTGGTATTTTTTTACCATATTTAAAAGTCCATTGGGCTATGGCATTTAGTCCTATGTTAGCCTCCAATGCTGATGTAACCCACCAATTAATATTGTTCTTTTCTGCCACTACCGACCATTCCTTTGTTTCGGTTAATCCACCAACTAACGAGGGTTTTAGTATTATGTACTGTGGTTTTATGGCATTTATTAAAGTTTCCTTTTCTTTTGCCGATTTAATACCTATTAATTCCTCATCTAAAGCTATTGGGATAGGGGTGTTTTTACATAGTTTGTGCATTTCTGCCCATTGCCCTTGTTTTATAGGTTGTTCTATTGAATGGATATGATATTCAGATAGCTTATTTAACTTATTTATAGCATCATTAGGCGAAAATGCACCATTAGCATCAACGCGTAATTCAAGTGTGTGCTTATCAAATTTTGAACGTATGAACTTTAATAGTTCAATTTCGTCATTAAAATTTATAGCACCTATCTTTATTTTTATACATCTAAAGCCTTGTTCTATCTTGTCCTTAATGCGTTCATACATTTCGTCTTTTGTACCCATCCATACTAGTCCGTTAATAGTAATTCCGCTTTTGCCTTCCGTAAACTCTGACGGATAAAGTATATCTTTCTCAGCTGTATGTAAGTCTTTAAGGGCGGTTTCAATGCCAAATTTTATGGCAGGGTATTTTATTTCGCTTTGCAGATATGCTTGTGTATTGCTTATTAGTTTGTTTAGCTCATTTTCAACAATCTGCTCATTTTCTGGCGATAGCTTAGGTATTATAGATATTTCGCCAATGCCAGTTGCTTGTGTTTCTGTATATTGTAGGGTAATAAACCACGATGGTTTTTCGGTTAAAACACCTCTTGATGTTCCCCCCGGAAAATTAAATTTTAATACGTGTTTTTTATACGACGCTTTTATCATAATTTACATAATAATAACTATACCAAAAACAAAAGAATAGAATAATGTGCTTAATGACAATACTTTAAGTTGCTTATCTAAATTTTGTGGGTTGGTATTTTTCAGCACTACGGCAATATGCATAATCAGAATAAAAGCAGGAATAAGTATTATTAAAGCAATTAGCGTTGTGTTAATAGTCCATAAATAGATGAAAGTAAGTACCATAGCTGTACTAATAATTATTGTATGATATATCTTACTTTTGTGAGAACCTAATTTTACGGCAAGAGTCCTTTTATTTGATTTTTTATCATTTTCAATATCTCGCATGTTATTTAGATTTAGCACGCCCATGCTTAACAATCCTATGCTGGTGGCAGGTATTAAAACCTTATAGTTGAATATGTTAGTCTGTAAAAAATATGTACCCATAACAGCCACTAATCCAAAAAATATGAATACCATAATATCGCCAAAGCCCTGATAACCATAGTTATTAGAGCCTACCGTATATTTTATAGCCGCAATAATTGAGGTTATTCCTAAAATAAGGAATAATATAAATATATAGTTCTGATAATTAAATGCTTGAAGAAGTAAACATAAGCCAACTGCAAAGGTTACAACGGAAAATACCACAATAGCACGTTTCATTTGTTTGGGCGTTATCTTACCGCTTTGTACCGAACGCATGGGACCTAGTCTTTCGTCATTATCTGTTCCGTGAGTGTAGTCGCCGTAATCGTTTGCTAAATTTGATAATATTTGCAATAACAAAGCTGTGGCTAGGGTTAGTAAGAATATTTGCCACGAAAATTGCGGATTATCAGCATAGCCAATAAATCCGCCTAATATAATTCCAGATGCCGAAAGTGGTAATGTACGCAAGCGTAAAGCACTTACCCAAGCACGTAAATTCATAGTTTCCAGACTTTAAGGTAAGCGTTTATATTTGCTAAAATCAGGCTTTCTTTTTTCAAGAAATGCGTTTTTACCCTCTTGAGCTTCGTCGGTGTGGTAGTAAAGCATAGTTGCATTACCAGCTAACTCTTGAATACCCGATTGTCCGTCAAGTTCAGCATTTAAACCTGCCTTTATCATGCGTAATGCAGTAGGAGAGTGCTGTAATATTTCCTTACACCATTTTACCGTTTCGTCCTCTAATTCAGCAAAAGGAACAACTGTGTTTACCAATCCCATTTCCAAAGCCTCTTTAGCCGAATATTGACGACATAAATACCAAATTTCACGTGCTTTTTTCTGTCCAACCAATCGTGCTAAGTACGACGAGCCAAAACCTCCGTCAAAACTACCTACCTTAGGTCCTGTTTGTCCGAATATTGCATTGTCCGATGCTATCGATAAATCGCACATAACATGCAAAACATGTCCGCCACCAATAGCGTAACCATTAACCATAGCAATAACAGGCTTAGGCATACTGCGTATTTGTTTTTGTACGTCTAATATGTTTAGCCTTGGTACTCCGTCGTTACCAATGTATCCTGCACGTCCTTTTACTCTTTGGTCGCCACCGCTACAAAAAGCCTTATCACCTTCGCCAGTAATAACTACAACGCCTATTTGAGCGTCCTCACGGCATATTGCTAAAGCCTCGCTTAATTCCATTGTTGTTTCAGGACGAAAGGCATTACGTACCTCTGGTCGGTTTATTGTTATTTTTGCTATACCTTCAAAAAAATCAAATTTAATATCGGTATAATCTTTTATTGTTGTCCATTCTCTTTTCATCTGTTTATAATTTGTTAGTGTGTTAATATCTTAAAAAGCCGTCATTTTTCGGACTTTTTTATTTTTTGTTACGTACTAAAAAACTTTTTATTTTAGTCTTGTAACCAGTATCTTTTTTTCCTTGCAAAATTAATAATTAAAGTATTAAAACAAAATGAAAATTAGGCGATAATGTGAATTTAAACTTGTTTTTTTAAGAAAAAAATGTTAGTTTTGTTAGAATAAAAGATTATAACTATGGATAAAGATTACAAGATAAAAGAAATAATTGCCAATTTATCTGCTAATAAATTAGCGGTTATTAATGACAGCATTATTGTACAAGTTAAAAAATTATCGAGTAGAGCTTTTAAGGCTATAGAAAAACATACTAAAGGTAATTTTACAATAAAAAAGTTAGAGGAAATAATAACCAATCCTGATTATGATTTTAGTAAAATAAGGAATATTGGCAATAAAACAGAAGAGGAGTTAATAGCTTTTTTTAAATTGCTTCGTCGACAAATAGTAAGCATATCAACGTATTCAAATATTGGTAGTAATATTATTCAGGCTGATGCTTTTAATCATTTCCTAAAAGACAAATTTTATTTTAAAGATAAGCAAATACATTCATTATGGGATAATTACTCTCATATTGAGGGTGTGCCTATCTTTAAAGCAATAGATATGCTGTTAAAAGATGATGTTGGTTTTAAAAAGAAAGACAGAACTTTTATACGCAAAATATTATATTTGGAAGAAAGTGTTCCTTATACAATGAAAGACTTAGCCAAGGAGTCTGGTCTAACAAAAGAAAGAATTAGGCAAATACGAGAATCTTTATTATTAAAAATTAGTCAGTATATACTTCTTTTTAAGGAACTTAATACAAACTTATTTGTAGTCTATAAAGTAGACCTTAAAAAAGACCTATTTATAATTGATGATGATTTGACTGAAATTATCCGTAAGACCGAAAATGTTAAGTTTAATAAATATTTTATAGGTTTAATTATAGGTTTAATAAATAACAGGACGCATTCTATTTTGGGCAGAATAACTAAAAGTTTATATTACAAACGTCCTGCAACTTTTACCTATATACCTGAATGGAAAAGCGTTTATATTGCAAAGAAAGAACTTAATGAGAAAGTAGATATTAACGCTATAATTACAGATTTATATTCTAAGCAAATACAAACAATTAGTGAAACATATCATGTACAGACTAATGATTTTATAAATAGGTTTGCTAACGAACAATTAGAGACTAAGGAGTTTAAGCGTATTGAGCGAATAGTTAAACTAATGGCAAACAGAGAGTTAGATATTAAAATAACAGATAAAGTTACAATAAAACGAACTAAGTTAAAGCCAATGTATGAGTATGCTACTGAGGCATTAAAGGATATAGGTGAACCTACTCATTATGAGGAGATACACAAGCGTATATTAGAGATGTATCCTGACTTTGACAAGACAGAAGAGCAGGTACGCTATTCAATGGCAACTAGTCATTATTTTAGAACATTAGGGCGACAAAATATCTGGTGGTTTAAAGATGAGAGTACTGATTATAAAGAGGGAACAACTCAAGATTTAGTAATAGAATATCTGCAACAATACGACGAGCCAAAGCATATCGACGAGATTTTTAATTACATGAAGGAGTTGCGTGACGGTATTACAGTAAGGAATTTATTAGCTAACTTAAAATCGGTTGAGAATAAAAAATTTATATTTTTTTACAGATACGTAGGTTTGGTTGATAATAATTATTCCGATGAATGTATGGCGAGAATGAACTCAATGGCAAAAGATAAGTGGTCGATGAATTTACGTGCGTTAGGGGCGTTTATTGAAGAACATAACCGACTACCTTCGCATAATAACAGCAAGGAAGAAAAGAAATTATATAATTTTTATGCTATGCAACGATACTATTTGCGAAATAATAAATTATCAGAAGAACGCAAGAAAGAGTTTAATGAATTAATAAAAAAATATAATATTACCATTAAATTTTTGTAGGCTATTTAAAAGAAAAGTCAATGGTTAAGAGTAGTTTATAAATGATAACAAACATTAATAATACATCTTAACACATTAAATTAAAGTTTCTCATTAACAAATTAGATGCAAAAGTGTTAATATTATAACAAATACAACATTCATTCTGAAGTAAACAACATGGATTTAAAAATAGTATCTGACTATAAACCAACAGGCGACCAGCCACAAGCAATAAAATTATTATCAAAAGGAATATCGCAAGGTATTGACAATCAAATATTACTCGGAGTAACAGGTTCGGGTAAAACATTTACAATAGCAAACGTATTGGAGCAGGTACAAAAACCAGCCTTGATATTAAGCCATAATAAAACCTTAGCAGCTCAATTATACAGCGAATTTAAGGAGTTTTTTCCAAATAACGCTGTGGAATATTTTGTGTCGTATTACGATTATTACCAACCTGAGGCATATTTGCCAGTAACCGATACTTACATTGAGAAAGATTTAAGCATAAACGACGAGATAGAAAAACTCCGTTTAAAAACAACATCATCATTACTTTCAGGCAGAAAAGATGTTATTGTAGTGTCGTCGGTATCGTGCTTGTATGGTATTGGTAATCCTGAGGATTTTCATTCAAATACAATCATTGTAAAGCAAGGTGATACAATTGTACGTAACCAGTTTCTTCGCCGATTAGTTGAAGCCTTGTACAACAGAAATGAAATAACATTTGATAGAGGTACTTTTAGAGTAAAAGGCGATACGGTAGATATATTTATAGCTTACGGAGATATTGCATACAAGATTGTATTCTGGGGCGACGAGATTGACGAAATATACACCTTTGACCCAATAAACGGAAATATAATAGAACAGCTTGATACGGCAATTATCTATCCTGCTAATATATTTGTTACCACGCAACAGCGTATAAACAAAGCTATATCGCAAATTCAAGACGATTTAGTAAAACAAATGCAGATATTTAGTGAACAAGGCAAAAACAACGAAGCTAAACGAATAGAGCAACGAGTAAGCTACGATATTGAAATGATAAAGGAATTGGGCTATTGTCAAGGAATAGAAAATTACTCACGTTATTTTGACGGACGAGCAGCGGGAACGCGTCCTTTCTGCTTATTAGATTATTTTCCTGACGACTACATAACTATAATTGATGAAAGTCATGTTACCATACCGCAAATACGAGCTATGTTTGGTGGCGATAGGGCAAGAAAGGATAATCTTGTAAATTATGGTTTTCGCTTACCTTCAGCATTGGATAACCGCCCCTTAAAGTTTGATGAGTTTGAAAATATGAGCAATCAGACTATTTATGTGAGTGCCACACCAGCCGATTTTGAGTTAGAACAGTCAAAAGGCGTTGTTGTTGAGCAAGTTATTCGCCCAACGGGGTTGTTAGACCCAATAATAGAAGTACGCCCCAGTGGAAATCAAATTGACGACCTTGTAGCCGAAATAAATGAATGTATAAACCGACAGGAGCGAACCTTAATAACTACCTTAACCAAACGTATGGCAGAGGAGTTAAACAAGCATCTGAACAACGAATTAGGAATAAAAAGTACATACATACATAGCGATGTAGATACTTTGGAAAGGGTAAAGATTTTAGAACACTTACGCTTAGGTAATTACGATGTGTTAGTTGGAGTAAACCTTTTACGTGAAGGCTTAGATTTACCAGAGGTATCCTTAGTAGTTATTTTAGATGCTGATAAGGAAGGTTTTTTACGTTCAGAGCGTTCGCTAACACAAACAGCAGGTAGGGCAGCACGTAACATAAATGGCAAGGTAATAATGTATGCTGACAAAATAACAGGCTCAATGCAACGAACTATAAATGAAACAAATAGACGTAGAGAAAAACAGTTAAAATACAATACTGACAACAACATATCGCCTAAGCCAATACAAAAAGCTCAACGCACAATGGTACAAACATCTAATGAAAATGAAACAACTAATACAAACTATCAATACAAAACAAATACCCCAAATATAGCTGCCGAGCCAGTAATACAATATATGGATATTGATTCGTTAGAAAGAACCATAGAACATACAAAAAAGAAGATGGAACGAGCAGCCGATCAACTCGATTTTATAACAGCTGCACAATTACGCGATGAAATGTTTGAATTGCAAAATTTACTAATGCAGAAAAAACAAAATAAAAGCTAAACAATGCATTATTTTAACTGTTTAGGTAGTTGGCATAACTATTGATTTGTATAAATGTTATTTTCGTATATTAACATTGTTAAATATTTGAAAATCAATTATTATTATTTTTGTGTTTATATAAAAGCATCATCATAAATAATAAAACAACTATTAATTTTTACACTAAAAATGACAACTTGTCAGAATAATACTATTATGGACGATTTAAAAAAAACTTTTAAAAAGAATTGTAGAAAAATTATCGCTGGAGATATGAAGAAACAAGAATATATAGATATATGTAATGAGATATTAGCTATGGAAGATGAAGATGACGACGATATCTTTGATGAAATAGAGATGGATGAAGATGACGATGATGATGATATCTTTGATGATATAGATTTTGACATAGATTCAGATAATATTTCAGTATTACCACCTAATGTAAATTTCGGATTTACAAATGATGATAAGGGAATCGATAATTCCAAACGATTACCTATATTGCCATTGCGAAATATGGTTGCCTTTCCTGATGTTGTTATACCTGTAAGTATAGGTAGAAAGAAATCTTTAAAACTAATAAAAGAAACATTTAAAAAAGGGGATAGGGTAATTGGAATAGTCGCTCAAAAAGATGATTTTCAAGAGCATCCTTCATCGGACGACCTTTATACAACAGGTTGTTGGGGTAAAATTGTTAAATTAATAGAAGAGTCTGACAATACGACAACAGCTATAATACATTGCAAACAAATTATTAAAATAAATAAATTTGTTTCCGACGAACCGTATGACGGAGCGTATGTTTCTTTAGAAAACGAAATAAAGCCAAAAACAAGAGATGAAAAGGAAGAGTTTGTTACTGTAATAGATGTAATTAAGCAAATCTTACATAATATAATAAAAATGTCAAGTGAAGAGATTTCAGCTCCTTTGTCATTTGCATTAAATACTATTGAAAACAACTTCTTTTTAATAAATTTTATATCGAGCAATAGTAAGTTGCCAGTAGAAACTAAGCAGAATCTTTTAGAAGACTTGTCGATTTTAAAGCGTAGTCGTTCGCTTTTATCTCACTTAGGAATTGTAGAAAGTAAATTAAGTTTAAAACATGATTTATATAAAGAAACGAAAGATAGGTTAGATGATCAGCAACGAGAATACTTTTTACAAGAAGAATTAAAGACAATAAGAAAGGAATTAGGCGACGACCCCGTTAGTCCTATTGATAAAGAAATTCACGATTTATATGAGAAAGGTAAAAAGAAGAAATGGGATAAAAAGGTTTACGCGTATTTTAAAACCGAAGTAGATAAATTATCGCACTTACATCCTGCATCAAGTGAGTATTCGTTACAAATAGGCTATTTAAAAGTAATGTTAGAACTTCCTTGGAATAAAAAGACCAAAGACCGTTTTGACATGGATTACGCACAAAAAACATTAGATAAAGACCATTATGGTTTAGAAAAGGTAAAGGATAGAATATTAGAATATTTAGCAGTATTAAAGCTAAAAGGCGATTTAAAATCACCTATTTTATGTTTGTATGGCCCTCCAGGGGTTGGAAAAACCTCATTAGGTAAATCCATTGCAAAATCGTTAGGGCGAAAATATGTAAGAATGTCCTTAGGTGGTTTAAGCGATGAGGCAGAAATACGCGGACATCGCCGAACATATATCGGTTCAATGCCAGGTAGGATTCTGTATAACATAAAAAAAGCAGATTCGTCAAATCCTGTATTTGTATTAGATGAAATAGATAAATTAACAAAAAATTCGCAAGGCGACCCTTCATCGGCATTGCTTGAGGTATTAGACCCTGAACAAAATAATACTTTCCACGATAATTATTTAGATTATGATTACGACCTGTCAAATGTAATGTTTATAGCCACAGCTAATAATATTAATACAATTAGTGCTCCGTTATTAGACCGAATGGAGATGATTAACGTTGGAGGATATATAGTTGAAGAAAAAATAGAAATAGCAAAGAAACATTTAATACCCAATCAGTTAAAAAAACATGGTATAAGAGCCTCGCAGTTAAAGTTAGATGCAAAAACCATAGAGGATATTATCGAAAAATATACAAGAGAAAGCGGAGTACGTGAATTAGATAAGCGTATAGCAAAACTTGTGCGTAGGGTTGCGAAAAAGATAGCTTTTAAGGAGGAATACAACAAAACCATTACTTCTGAAAGTTTAGAAGAGTATTTAGGAAAGCCTATATATAATCGTGAAATATACGATGGTAATAGCTTTGCGGGGGTAGTTACAGGTTTAGCATGGACAGCCGTGGGTGGCGATATTCTTTTTATAGAAACAAGCCTAAATAAAGGCAAAGGTAAACTTACCATAACAGGTAATTTAGGCGATGTTATGAAAGAATCAGTAACTATTGGATTATCGGTATTAAAATCACGAGCCGATAAATTAAATATTCCGCATAAAGCCTTTGACGAATGGGATATACACGTTCATGTTCCTGAAGGAGCAATTCCTAAAGATGGACCTTCGGCAGGAATAACTATGGTAACCTCATTAGCATCAGCATTTACACAGCGTAAGGTTAAAGAGCATATTGCAATGACAGGCGAAATAACCTTGCGAGGTAAGGTGCTACCAGTAGGAGGTATACGTGAGAAGATATTGGCAGCAAAACGCTCAAATATAAACGAAATAATTCTATCGGAACAAAACAGAAAGGATGTAGAAGATATAAAAGACATCTACATAAAAGGTCTTAAATTTAATTATGTTAATAATATCGATGAGGTTCTAGAAATTGCCTTACTTACCGAAAAGGTAGAAAATAGTATTAAATTATAGAGCTTATAATATTAATTAGACTAATATAGGAGCCCCATTTTATGGGGCTTTTTTTAATTTGTTTATTTGTTCTTCTAATTTAATCTTATGTCCTTTTATATTTCTATAATAAGAAGTTAAAATAATACTAGAAATATTATCGGGTTCTGAAATTCCTTTTGTTTCAAAATAATAATATAAACGGGAACCTTGCCATAATCCCCAATTATTTCTTATCCATAATCCTATATTAAAATGAGAATTTGTTAAAAATTCGGTTTCTGATTTCGATTTAATTTCATGAATATTATTATCACCAAGCATGTTATCCAACTGTTTGAAGCATTGAGATAAGTTTTCTGGTATATATATACCATTAATATACTCGTAGAAAGAATAATCATTACCACTATCTAGGTCGCTTGCTTGAATTATAATTTTAGATAAAGTATCTTGCCTAAGTTCAAATACAATGCCCATATCATATTCTATTTCGTTACTTTCTTTTGTTGTCCACCAATCTTCTCCATAAATGCTTTCTATATCTTTAATTGTAACCCTAGACTTTAATTTTAAACCTTTTGAAGTTTTAATATTTAACGTATAATTTAGTTTTACTTCAATACCATATACTATACTATCTTTATCAAAGATAACACTTATTGGTTTATTATAATAGTCTAGAATATAATCAGTCGTATCAATAGGTTTTCTTTTGAATTTATTACCTAGAATATTAATTACCTTGGTTTCTTTAATGCCTAAAGTTAAAGAGTCAATACCTTTACCTTCTTTAATAATATATTGTGATAGGGATATTTTAAAAGAAGATATTAAAATCACAAGTATAAAAAGTTTTCTATGCATTTTTTTTTGTATTATTTTATTATAAATAATCATTCAAATATAATAAAAATGAGATATTATAATGAGATAAAATATATATTATGCTTAAGAATTAAATTTAATTATCATTTATAATGATATTATAAACAAAAATTGTTAATAAATAACCCAAAAAGAACAATATATAATTTCCATTCTCAAACAAAATTTATTAATTTTACACGTTTTTTAAACCGAAAGAATAAATAAATTAAAATTAATCATAAATGGCTGACGGAGAGAAAATTATAAAAATAGGTATTGAAGAAGAAATGAAATCGTCGTACATAGATTATTCTATGTCCGTAATAGTAGCAAGAGCATTACCCGATGTTAGAGATGGTTTAAAACCAGTACATCGTAGGGTATTGTTCGGAATGTCCGAGTTAGGTATTACTGCTACCAAACCCTATAAAAAATCTGCCAGAATAGTAGGAGAGGTGCTTGGTAAGTATCACCCACACGGCGACACATCAGTATATTATGCAATGGTACGTATGGCACAGTATTGGTCGTTACGTTATCCACTTGTTGATGGACAAGGTAACTTTGGCTCAGTTGATGGCGATAGCCCTGCGGCAATGCGTTATACCGAGGCTAGATTGAAAAAAATTGCCGAAGAAACTCTTGCCGATTTAGACAAAGAAACCGTTGATTTTCGTCTTAACTTTGACGATACCTTACAAGAACCAACCGTTCTTCCTACCAAAATACCAACCCTATTAGTTAATGGTGCATCAGGTATTGCTGTCGGAATGGCAACAAATATGCCACCTCATAACTTAAATGAGATATTGGACGCTTGTTGTGCTTACATCGACAATAAAGAAATTACAATTGAGGAGTTGTCGGAATATGTAAAAGCACCTGACTTCCCAACTGGAGGTATTATTTATGGTTATCAAGGAGTTAAAGATGCCTTTGAAACAGGGCGAGGCAGAATTGTAATCAGAGGAAAAGCCGAAATTGAAACAAACGATAACGGAAAATCAAAAATTATTGTGTCGGAAATACCATATATGGTAAACAAAGCCGAAATGATAATGAAAACTGCCGATTTGGTTAACGATAAAAAAATTGAAGGAATATCAAACGTAAATGATGAGTCTGACCGAAACGGAATGCGTATTGTTTATGACCTTAAACGTGATGCAATTCCAAACGTGGTACTTAATAAATTATATAAGTTCACTCAATTGCAGACTTCGTTTAGTGTTAATAATATCGCTCTTGTCGATGGCAGACCACAATTATTAAACTTAAAAGACTTAATTCTACACTTTGTAAATCACCGTCATGAGGTTGTTATCCGCCGTACAAAATACGAATTGCGTAAGGCAGAGGAAAGAGCCCACATTTTGGAAGGATTGATTATTGCAAGTGATAATATTGATGAGGTAATTAAGATAATTAGAGCATCAAAAACACCTGATGAGGCTCGTGAAACACTGATGAAAACATTTGACTTGTCAGAAATTCAGTCAAGAGCAATTGTTGAGATGCGTTTGCGTCAGTTAACAGGTCTTGAGCAAGATAAGTTACGAGCTGAATATGAGGATATTCAAAAATTAATCGCTCATCTGAAAGAAATATTAAACGATGAGAGCTTAAGAATGAACATCATAAAAGAGGAATTTATAGAAATAAAAGCCAAATACGGAGACGAAAGAAAAACAGATATTGTACCTGATGCTGGCGAGTTTAACCCAGAGGATTTTTATGCTGATGAGGAAGTTGTAATTACAATTTCGCATTTGGGATACATTAAACGTACATCGCTAACCGAGTACAAAACGCAGAGCAGAGGTGGTGTCGGCTCAAAAGGTAGCAAAACTCGTGATGAGGACTTTATTGAGCATCTGTATGTTGCAAATATGCACAGTACAATGTTGTTCTTTACAGAGATGGGTAAATGCTTTTGGAAAAAAGTTTACGAAATTCCAGAAGGAACAAAAACATCAAAAGGACGAGCAATACAGAACTTGCTATTCTTAGATGGTGATGACAAAATAAAAGCCTACATAAATGTAAATAACTTGAATGACGAAGAGTATATTAACAATAATTATATTGTGATGGCAACCAAAAAAGGTATTATTAAAAAGACCAAATTGGAAGCATATTCTCGTCCACGTCAGAATGGTGTAAATGCCATTACTATTAAGGATGGCGACCAGTTATTATCAGCAACGCTAACATCAGGCTCTCATGAAATACTTATGGCAGGTAAAAACGGTAAGGCAATCCGCTTTAACGAGGAAAAAATACGTGCTATCGGTAGAACAGGAGCAGGGGTACGAGGAATGAACTTAGAAAACGGCGACGAGCTAATTGGTATGATTTGTGTAGAAAAGGAGGGAAGAGATATACTTGTAGTGTCAGAAAATGGTTATGGAAAACGTTCTGATTTAGAAGGTTACAGAATAACTAATCGTGGCGGAAAAGGAGTAAAGACTCTAAATATTACCGAAAAAACAGGTAAGTTAATTGCACTAAAAGCAGTAAATGACGAACACGATTTAATGATAATAACACAAAGTGGTTTAACTATCCGTTTGCCAATAGCTGATTTACGAGTTATGGGAAGAGCAACACAAGGAGTGAAGTTAATCAACTTAAAAGGTAAAGACCAAATTGCAGCAGTAGAATTTGTTGAGGCAAGTTCAGATGAGGAAAGTCTTGAAGAAAATCAAGCAAATAATGTAGAAAGTGGAGATGGTGCTGAAAATTAATTTGGTAATGTTATAATTTGTTAATTATTACAATCAGTAAGCGTTTAGTCAACAATAATTAAAATAAAAAAAACTTGGTGAAAAACCAAAAACATTTATATTTGCTAATTAAAATTAATAAAAATTAATCAACCGACTGTCTATCAATGAATTGATCTATTTAGATAGTCATAAAATTACAAAAAAATGAAAAAAATAGTATTTGTATTAGCTGTATTCATGAGTACAGTAGCTATGGGACAAAATTCAAAAGTAAGTAAAGCCTTAAACTACTCAAAACCAGAGTATAATCAGTTAGATAAAGCTAAACAAGCAATTGAAGAGGCAGTAAAGCACGAAAAAACTAAAAATTCTCCAAAAGCATGGAGAGCAAGGGGAGTGGTTTATCAAACAATTGCTCAAACAAAAGATGAGAAATTTAAAAATTTAAGTAACAATCCTTTACAAGAGGCTTTAAAATCTTATGAAAAGGCAATTAAATTAGATGTTAAAAAGAAAGAGTATAAAAAGATAAAACCACAATTAACTATGTGTGGTATCTTATTTATAAATAAAGGAGTTGAATGTTTTAATGCTAATAAATTTTCAGAAGCTGTAGAAAATTTTGAAAGTTCTTTAAAAATAGACGGAATAGTAGAACCAGGTAAAATAGATACAATGATAATTTATAATACCGGTATTGCTGCCGACCGTGCTAAAAAGTATGATAAAGCAATAAAATATTATAAGCAGACTTGTGATTTAGGTTACGAAGGTTCTAAAGTTTATGGCTTTTTAGCAAATGTATATAAAAGCAAAGGAGACACAGTTGAGTATATGAATACACTAAAAACAGGTATAGGTAAATATCCTGAAAGTGTAACTATCATTTTTGAGTTAATTAATTATTATTTGAATAAAGGAGAATCAGAAAATGCTTTGGAGTATATAGAAAAAGCTATTGAGAAAGATCCTAAAAATTCAACATTATATTTTGCTCAAGGAACAGTGTACGATAAAAAAGGAGATTTAGAAAATGCTAAAAAAGCTTATGAAAAAGCAATAGAAATAAAACCAGATTATTTTGATGCTTATTATAATTTAGGAGCTTTATATTTTAATAAGGGTGTAGAAATTATAAATGAAGCAAATACGTTACCTGCAGACAAGCAAAAAGAATATGATGAAGGAATACGTAAGGCTTATGTTGAGTTAGAAAAATCATTGCCTTATTTTGAAAAAGCTCATGAAATGAATAAGGAAGAACCTACAACAATTAAAACTTTAAAAGAAATATACTTTAAGATTCGTAATAATAAACCAGAGTATATGGAAAAATACAAGCATTATAACGAAATGGTTAAAAACTTGTAAAATATTTTTATTAATTAATAAGATGCGGTTGTTTATTTAAGCAACCGCATTTTTTTATTTCAAATTATTATAGTACTAGGGAGAAACATTAATTTATTATATATATTCTATTTAACATAATGTAAATTATAAGACAATTATATATTTTTTATATTTAGATTTATAATGAGAATCTTTGTCACTTGGGTTATTCAGATTATTAATGTTTTAATAGACAAGTATTCAATATTTTTTATATGTTTGTATCAATAATCTAATAAAAACCTAAAAATGTCTATTGATACAGTTATAAAATTTGATGACGTTACTATATCTCAACCAGATAATGTAATTTTAACCAAAGTAAATTTTGAATTAAAAAAAGGTGAATTTGTTTATCTTATTGGAAAAACTGGTAGCGGAAAAACATCGTTATTAAAATCGATGTATGGCGAATTACCAATAAAATATGGTTCTGCCGAAATTAGTGAATTTAATTTGCTAAATATAAAAAATAAGCAAATACCTCATTTAAGACGTAAATTAGGCATTGTTTTTCAAGACTTTCAATTACTTACTGACCGCTCGGTAAAAGATAACTTAATGTTTGTGCTACATGCTACAGGATGGAAAAAAAAGGCTGACATGGAAAAGCGTATACAAGAAGTCCTTGAAAAAGTAGGATTATTATACAAAGAATATAAAATGCCTCATGAACTTGCTGGTGGCGAACAGCAACGTGTTGTTATTGCAAGAGCTTTACTTAATAATCCTGAAATAATATTGGCTGATGAGCCTACTGGTAACTTAGACCCTGAAACATCGGAAGGAATAATGCAATTACTTTTTGATATTAGTAAAAATGGCAGAGCTGTTATAATGTCAACGCATGATTATCCTTTATTAAAGAAATTTCCATCACGTATGGTAAAATGTGAAAGCGGTAAATTAATTGATATTAAAGAAGAACCTGTAAATATGATGTAATTAAGTGCATCTACCCTATTAAAATAATACAGACCATGTCTGAGAGTATTTATTAAGATACATTCATTTATTCTACTTACTCTTAACTTGGTCATAAATTCTAAACATATGAAATTAAAAGTAATAAGCATATTTTTTATATTGACATATAGCAGTATCTGTTTTGCTCAAAAAGAAGGATTAAACATTGGAGATAAAGCTCCTGATTTTACACAAACTACTATTGATGGTAAAGAGTTTACATTATCCTCAATAAAAGATAAAATGATTTTAATTGATTTTTGGGCATCGTGGTGTGGTCCTTGTCGTAGAGAAAATCCTGTACTTGTATCGGCATATAAAAAATATAAAGATGAAGAATTTGAAGATGGCAGTACAGGTTTTACTATTGTAAGTGTATCGTTAGATTCTAGAAAAGAAAAATGGCAGAATGCTGTTAAACAAGATGGTTTAATATGGTATAATACAAGTGATTTAAAAAGCTGGTTAAATACTGTTGCTATGCAATATAATATACGAAGTGTTCCTACAAATTATTTAATAGATAAGAATGGTATTATTGTTGCTAAAAATTTACGTGGCGAACAGTTAGAGAAAAAGCTGAAAAAATTAAAAAAAGGTTGGTTCTGAATACAAGTAGATAAAATATTTTAATACTATTTGTAGGTACTATCATATAATTCTTGAGTAAGATAACCAACTTGTATTAATTCACTTTTATTTTTAAGTGATTGCACATAACCATTGTTAATATAAAACAACTTGTCGGATAAAGATATTAAGTTTGTATAGTTGTGGTCTGTTATTATATAGCCTTTTTCGGCTTTCATACCTTTAATGTAATTTACAATATATTCTCTCATTATAGGACTCATACCATTAAATGGCTCGTCAAGTAATACAAATTTTGCATCTGAATGAATTAGTAATAATATTTCAATTAAGCGTTTTTCTCCATTCGATAGTACATCAGTTTTCTTTTCTAGTAAAGGTTTAATGTATTTATTATCAAGGAGTAATGAGCTATTACTTTTATTAAGGAATAACTTTATTAATGATTTAACGGTTACCCTCTTGGGTAAAAAGTTAGTTTGTGGTAAATAATTGATTAGCTCTCTCCCATCAGATATATTTTTTATTATTTTATTACCAACCCTAACAAACTTAAAATTAGCTGTTTCTGAACCAAATATTATTTTAAGAAGTGTTGATTTTCCTGACCCATTACGACCAATTAAACCGACTATCTCTCCTTTATTGCAATTAATAAAAACATCGCTTAATATAGGTGTATTACCATACGATTTACTGACACTATCAATATGTAATTTTAACATACTATACTTATAATTAGCAAGTTAATTATTCCTATAATAAAAGTAGAACACCATAATATAGTTTTACTTAGTCCTAAATTATAAAAGTAATAATAGTAGTTTTTATTTCTTATTTCATATAAAAAGAAGTGAGATATCGGTGCTATTAGCATAAAGTTTAATCCTATAAGCATAGGTTCAAATCGAACTAACAAGCCTATAGATATTGATATACTATAAGATATTAATAATATATCTCGCTGAAATAACAGTATATTTCTTAATGTTCGCAAGGTAGTTTATTTTATAACCCCTATCCTACTATAAATTGCTTATATACATTATTTTAAAGGGATAATAACTTTTGCTCCTTTTGATAAAGGTGTATTTTTATCCGTTTTATTGGTTCTGCATATTGAATTTATCTTTATGTTATATTTATCGCTAAGTATACTATATGATTCGCCACTCTTTACTATATGTATAGCTTTTACTGGTATTTTTATAATGTTACCTGCAATAAATCGGGTTGCTAAATCGCCGTTAATATCAACTAATTGCTTTTGTGATACACCATAGCGTAAGGCTAAACGATATAGGTTTTCGCCATATTGTATCTTATGCTTACAAAATGTACCTTCCGTATTGGTTGCCTCTGCTGTAGTTTGGGCTTTATGCTCTTCCTTTTTAGGTTTAGGCGTTTCTATTTGTTTTGCTGATGTTTCTTTTTTATTTTCAATATTGTTAGAACTATTTTCTATAATTTGTTCATTATCAGGTTTATTTAATGTGTTATTTGTAGTTTCTATTGCAATTTCATCTTCATTATTTGGTATAGGTCGGTTTTTAAAGAATATTCCAACTAAAACAATAAGAACTAAGCCTACAAGTACTGATAATGATATAATTATCTGTTTTTTGCTGATATTTATCTTTTTAGGTGTTTTTGCAACTTTATCGGTAAATTCAACAATATATGCTGAAAAATTATCCTTGCCATTTTTTTCTTTTATACGCTGTTCTAATATTAATGCTTTATGGTCAGGCGATGTGTCATCATTACCAATAACATCTGTTAGTTCTTCGCTATTTAAAGTATCTGAAATGCCATCTGTACATACTAAAAAGCGGTCGTCAGGCGAAACTTTTAGCGGATTTTTACATACCCCAAATTTAATATCCTTATTTTTGCCCACTAATATTGTAACATCTGATTCTGCTGCATTATTAATATCGGTAACGTGGTCTAATGTTAATTTTGTTAGCTTATTGTTTTGGTATAAGTAAATACGACTATCGCCAGCATAGGCATAATATATCTTATTGTTTTTAAATATTAACACAGCTAGTGTTGAACATATATTATTATATTTAGTTTCGGAAGTAGCTTGTTTATATACTGAGTAGTTTGCAAAAGATACAGCGTTTGTTAATGCCGATATAGTATCTTTATATGATTTATTATGAAAATATTTTTTTATGCTTTCTGATGTTATTTTAGCAGCTAATGCCCCATGTCCTTCTTCTCCATCGTGTCCATCGCAAACTATAAATACGTGCCCTTCAAATATTGGAAAATCTATTATTGAATCGGTGTTAAATGATTTTTCCTCGCCTAATTTTGTTAAATTTCCGAAATTATATGTTAATATACCACTCATTAAATATATGTTTTTATATTAATTTTCTTGTAATACTATTCTATTTTAGTAATATTTGCAAATATCTATAAAATTATAATATTTTTATATACAAAGTTGTATGTTTTTTTATGAAAAAATACAATAAATAGTTTAACTAAAAAATGTTTGTAGCCATGAGTAAAAAACAAATATGGAGCTTGGTATTTTTAAGTATATTAACAATAAGTTGCATCTTATTATTTATACTTATAAATAAGGGTTTTAATATGTTTAATAGCGATACTATTACTATAAGTGATTTTAATATTACTTTTTATAAAATGCAGAAAACCATAAGTTTAGTGAGTATATCTTCTTTTATTATATTGTTAATATTCAGTTTGATATATTATTACATATATAATAGAATAACTTATATCGTAATATCAAATATTGTTTATATATTTTCAACATTAATAAACTATGTTAATTTAAGCAAAAGCTATAATGATTTTGCATATAAACTAACACAACAAGCAAGCAACGAACATTTATTTAATATCCTGATAGGTACATTTTTTATTGTTGGAGCTATATTGGTTTCATTTATAGGATATTATGCCATACGAAACTTAAATAAATTAAAAAATAAATAATTGTAGTTTTTGTTTTTGTTAATTTATGTTGTACTTTTATAACCTATAACTAATAATTAATAATATATTATTACAATAATGAATTTAATAACACCTTTGATAATAGAAAAAACACTAAAAACACCTAGTTTTATTTTTGACCCAGCTAATGATTTATATGAGATATCAGGAAGGTCATTACCTGAGAATGTTGTTAAAACATACGAGCCTGTTTTAAAATGGCTAAATGATAATATGGATAAAATTAATAAAGAACTAATATTAGTTTTTAAGATAGATTATCTTAATTCTGCATCAACAAAGATGATAGACTTAATTTTACAAAAGTTAGAAGATTTTTACAATGCAGGTAAAAAAATAAAAATAGAATGGTATTATGCTGACGGAGATGAAGACATAAAGGATGAAGGAGAACTTTATGCTAGAATGCGTAAATTACCAATATCTATTTTAGCCTTAGATGAAGATGAGGATTAAATCCTTACTATTATAAAATATACAAAAAAAACGAACTAAATTATTTAGCTCGTTTTTTTATGCTCTTTATTTTACTCTCATCAGTTTAAATAACTTAAACATCCAATTAGGTAAAGGTTTTTCTTTACGCTTGGTTAAATTTAAATTTATATTTAATTTCTTGATAATTGGTATTTTATGAGTTTCAACAAACTCAATTAAACTACCTTCAGGGGCTTGTATGTACGAGAAGTTTCCTGCTGCCTCTCCCATATCAAAAGTATCCATAGCTAATGCTGTATCAACAGTAAAAGGAAAGCCTTTTTCTTTAACCTCTTCCCTTAAAGAGTCCATGCCATTAATATCAAAACATAGGTGGATAAACCCAGGGTCGCCCCAAATACGGTTTTCAAATATATTACGCGGATTACGGTCTTGTACTTCAACTAACTCAATTTGTGAGCTACCAAGTAACGGACTAAAAGCACCATTGCGAGTGTCTTTGTGTGCTAAAATTACCCTACGGTATGTATTTTTACAACCGGGGATACCTGCCCAATCGTCAAAAGTATTTTCTTCATCAAATAGCACTTCGGTATGCTCTAATATGTCTTGATATACTTTTAAACTTTCGTCGATATTATTTGTACCTATTACTGCACCAAAAACTCCCCCATTTGAATGAATATCTTTAGTAAAGATGTTCTGACTATGACATACTTCCCACAGATTATTAAAAATATCTTTTGCATAAAAATGGTCGGTTCCTAATGGAGATTTTGATACTTCAGTTAAAACCTCAATTCCTTTATTTTTAAAATCGGCATACGTTTTTCGTACATCGGATGATTTTAATTTGCCTATATTTATACCTAAATCGCCTAATTGTAAATCAAACTGAGGCTTTTGTGGTGTTTTTCCCGTATGTTGCCATATTTCAAAACCGCCTCCTCCTTGCATATTTATAGCTAAAATAGCATGACGTTTACAAGTTTTCCCCTCAGTATGTGGTAACATTAATTCAGCTGTAGCTTCCTCTTGAAACATTTTAATGTCCATACCAAAATTTTTTCTGTACCAATCAAATGCTTCAATAACATTCTCAACCCCTACTCCTAGTTGTTGTACTCCATTTATTCGTTTCTTCATTATTAAATGTTTTATATAATAATATTAATTGCAATTATAGTTTCTTTTTTGCAATTATAAATATTTTTTGCCTGAAAAATAACAAGATATAGTATTATGTCTATTATTTTTTATGAACATTAAAATTAATGCTTTGAAACATCATTTTATTTTAAAAGAAATGTTAGCAAATTAAAAAACAGATTATATTTTTGCACGTTCAAATTTTCAATATATTTTTTTAACAATTAAATTTTTATAATTATGTCATTTACAACAAAAGAAAAATTTCTATCAAGAGATTGGCTAGTTGCTTACATGTACCTTATACTTGGTAGTGTTATTTTTGCAATATCGGATATTTGGTTTGTTGTGCCTTATAAATTAGCACCGGGTGGTGTTTATGGTATTGCTACAGTTTTAAACACTCTGTTTGGTTGGAAAATTAGTTATTGTACAACGTCAATGGAGATTCCACTTATAATTATAGGAACTATTATTTTAGGACCTCGATTTGGAATTAAAACATTTGTAAGTATTTTAACTATAATTGGTACTGTTTGGTTAATGGAAACATATGTGTCGCCAGACTATGCAAAAGTAATTACAGACCCTATGTTAAATACTGTTGTTGCAGGTGTATTTTATGGTATTTCAATCGGTTTTATATTTAAATCGCGAGCAACGTCGGGAGGTTCAGATATTATAGCTATGATTTTGGCAAAATATACCAAAGTGTCGTTGGGTAAATTAGTTATGATAGTTGACGGTCTTATTGTGTTATTCACATTAGTACAGCCAACAGAGAGTGGTGCTATTGGTTGGGAGTTTGCTATTTATTCATTAATAATAATATTTATAGAAGGTAAAATTATTGATATGATTGTTGGTGGAGCTAGTTATCATAAAACAGTAATGGTAATTTCACAACAATATGATGCTATCTCAAAAGTAATTATTAATGATTTAAAAAGAGGTGCTTCTATTTTTAACGTTCAAGGTTCGTATTCAGGTGAAGAGAGAAGAATGGTATATTCAGTTATGAGCCGTAGAGAATTAGAGATTTTAAAGATGCACGTAAAGCAAATAGACCCTAATGCTTTTATGAATATTACAGAATCAAAAGAGATATTAGGTCAAGGATTTAAATCACTTAATGAAGAATCGTAAAAATAAGTTTTTAGAATGTTAAAAAGGCTGTCCGATATTGTTTGGACAGCCTTTTTCATAATAAAAACAAAATAATTAAAAATTAAAATTTAAAACCTATCGTAGCGATATAAACAAATTGTTTATTATTTATACTAGCCTTTGAATCTTCTGTTCCGTATAAGTAAAGATACTCTTTATGTTTAGAGTATTTACCTGTTAAATCAAAAAACATTTTACCAAAGTTTATGCCTACACCAGCTGCATAAGACTCTGTTTTAGCTATTTTATTTGCGTTATTTGATTTATACGGACTACCTAATAAAGAATAACCAGCACGTAAACTAAGAGCTCCTAAATTATATTCTGCTCCTATTTTTAAATTATTAGCAAAACCACAAATATTTTTTATTCTGTTATTTTCTGAATAAAACATGTCATCTTCAGACTCCATTGTTATTAACGAATAATCAGTTACAGAATAATCTACTGATATAAAGCCCATCTTTTTAAATACAAAGGCAGCACTTACATTAGCATTAAAGGGAGTTACTAATTCCCATGAATAAACTGAAGGCTCTATTTTTGATATAGTTTCAACAGTTTCTGTTGTATAATTTATGTTTGATGTTACTTTACTGCTATAATTCTCGGTAAAACCTATAGCCGTTGGTGTTTGTAATGACAAACCTAACCTAAGCCAATTAGTAGCTCGTGCTATCACTCCTACTTTTAAATTCATTCCCCAGCCTTTGCTGGTAAACATATTTTCTAAATCAAAAAAGTTTAATGCTGAGCCTAATTCTGCATTGGGCGTTTCGTTATAAACTGACTTTTCAGTATATTTTACATGTACAGTAGATAATGCTCCTCCTACATAAATGCGGTCTTTAAAATTAAACCCTACAGCAAAAGTATACTCATCGGCTTTGCCTTCAGTAATAATTTGTTTGCTTTGTGTAGCTCCGTAAGAATCGATTAGTTGAAAGTCATTTTTAATAGTATTATCAACAGTGTCAAGAAAAATTAAATCCGCTTTATAGAACAAATTTTTATCATCACCGCCTCGTACAAGATTTACCTCCTCGTCTAATAACGAACTAGTATTGTTTACTCCTGATATAAATGCCTTACTATTAAAATTCTGTAATTTATTATATGAGAAACCAAAATTAACAAACTTTATTCCATCATTTTCATACGCTGATTTTACAGCTGAAACAAAACCAATATTGCCCAATTGCATTTTATATTTATGGTCGGAATTAGTTGTTCCTAAATAGTTAGTTTTCATTTCATTTGAATTCCATACAGGCGTTATTGTAATAACATTTCTTCGGAAAACACCTAACCCTGCAGGGTTATACGATATTGAAGTCATGTCTCCACCTAAAGCCCCCATAGCTCCGCCTAATGCAGTGTAACGAGCTGTACCTATCGGATTAAAGTTTGCGTAACGGATAGCATCTAATTCAGTTTGGGCAAACAATCCCATATTTATCAGTAAAAATGCTAATGTTATTATTTTATTTTTCATCTTTTTAAGTTGATATTGTTTATCTGTTAATATAATATTCTGCAAAACTATTATCGTCTTCTTCTTGTTGAGCCACTGCTACTTCTACTGCTACTTGATGAGCTACTTCTTGAATAAGAAGATGATGACGAAGAGCTACTTGGACGTGAATACGACGACCTGCTTGGTGATGAATACGACGAACTACGAGAAGGCGAATATGTTGACCTTGACGATGAACGAGTAGTTGTTGATGATGAACGATAACCCGATGTATTTGAACGTCTGCGTGTACTTGAATAGTTCGTATTTCTTGTTCGTGTTGTTTTTACATTACTTCTTTTAGTATTAGTAGCATTTGAACTATTGTACCTTCTTGTATTTGAATGCGGACGTTGGTACGTTGGTGTATAACTGCCTCGTGCCTTATAAGTATTCGGATTTTTCACTCTTACATTACCTGCTCTATTAACATTTCTTGTTCTAACAGTTGTATTATTAGCATTTGCTCGTTTTAAATTTGTTGCACTATTTCTAGATGCACTTGAACGTACCATTGTATTGGTAGTTTTACCATTAGCCATAGATGACTTATTTGTTCTGCTAATAGTTCTACTAGTTGTAGTTACACCTTTTGTAGGAGTACTTGATGAATATCCCCTACGTTTAGCATAGCGTACAGGCTTTACATTTTTAGCTACATAATAACTTGGATAATAATGATAGCTATATGGAGAATATCCATAAATATCATAATAACCACCATATCCATAATGTCGGTAATACGGATTATACCATGAATTATAATAATAAGGTCTGTGCCAAGCATAAAACGAATCATACCATGGGTCGTATAAAAATGGGTCGTAATATCCGTAAGGATGCATATACGAGTAATATCCCCAGCCTAAACCTAACCCATACGATGTGCCATAATAAGGCGAACAACCTATATTATAAGTTATATTTGGTCTTCCGTTATCGTAATAATCTCCATTATAGTCATCATTATGAAATTTTCTTAAACGATTAGCATATTCGTACTCCTCATTATCTTCTTTCTCTTCTTCGGTATATTCATCATATACCCTATTGTCATAATTATTTTGTGTAGCAACTTTTGGTTTTTGCTCATTATAATCAATTACTTTAGTAGTAGTTGTTGTTTTTTCAACAACAGTAACTTTCGGTGCATCTGATGGGTCAAAATAAATATCATCAGAATATTCAGTATTTAATAATGCTGTACAAGACGATAACATAAATAAATATGCTATAAATACGGGATATATAAGTTTTGTTTTCATATGCTTAAAATTTATGACCATGTTTCGGAGTGAGAAAAATTTTAGTTATACTGTATTTTGTGTCTCAATAATTCTCTCATACATGATCTGTTTCATATTTTTATGTTTTATGACTAAGTTTGAAATTTAAGATTAATATTCTATTCAAACAAGGTCTGTTTTCTATGATTTTATGTTTTGTCTTAATTCTGAGAAAGTATATAAAGTTTTATCTTTCTTAGTATATTTCTCAGGCAAGGTCTGTTTATTTTGTTAAAAATACGGTCTTTTAATTATAAAAACAATTTATAAACTAAAAAAATTCAATATAAGTATTTTTGTATTAAATATATTGATTTACCTTTGCATCTGAATTATTTATATGTAATTAAAACAAAATCTATACCAAAAAATAATATGGGAAAATTTTTAACAAGCAGAAAAGACAATTACTCGCAGTGGTTCAACGAGTTAGTTATTAAGGCCGATTTGGCAGAAACATCGGCAGTTAGGGGTTGTATGGTTATTAAACCTTATGGTTTCTCGATATGGGAAAAAATGCAAGCTGCCCTTGATACTATGTTTAAAAACACTGGACACGTAAATGCTTATTTTCCGCTATTTATACCAAAATCGTTTTTTAGTAAAGAAGCTAACCATGTTGAAGGTTTTGCTAAAGAATGTGCCGTAGTTACTCATTATAGGTTAAAAAACGGAGCTGAAGGTAAAGGCATTGAAGTTGACCCTGATGCTAAACTTGAAGAAGAGCTTATTGTTCGTCCTACTTCGGAAACTATTATCTGGAATACCTACAAAAATTGGATACAAAGTTATAGAGATTTGCCAATTTTATGTAACCAATGGGCTAATGTTGTGCGTTGGGAAATGCGTACTCGCCTATTTTTGCGAACTGCTGAATTTTTGTGGCAAGAAGGGCATACCGCTCACGCTACTAAGCAAGAGGCTTTAGAGGAAACCGAACAAATGATTAATGTATATGCCGATTTTGCTGAAAATTTTATGGCAATGCCTGTTATTAAAGGAAATAAAACAGCTAATGAGCGTTTTGCAGGGGCTTTAGAAACTTATACTATTGAGGCTCTTATGCAAGATGGTAAGGCTCTTCAATCGGGAACATCGCACTTTTTAGGACAAAATTTTGCAAAAGCATTTGATGTTCAGTTTACTAATAAAGAGGGTAAGTTAGACCATGTTTGGGCAACTTCATGGGGTGTTTCAACACGACTTATGGGAGCATTAATAATGTCGCATTCCGACGATAATGGATTAGTTCTTCCACCTAAATTAGCTCCTTATCAGGTTGTTATAGTGCCTATTTATAAAGGCGATGAGCAGTTTGCTAAGGTAAAAGAGGCTGGCGAGAAAATCAAAAAACAATTAATTGATGCAGGTATATCTGTAAAATTTGACGACCGAGATACTCAAAAACCTGGTTGGAAATTTGCTGAATACGAACTAAAAGGTGTACCTGTGCGTATTGCTATTGGCGAAAGAGATATAAATAATAATGTTGTTGAAGTAGCAAGACGCGATACTCTTGAAAAGAAATCGTACTCGCAAGACAACATAGCCGAATCAATAAAGGATTTATTAGACGACATTCAAAATAATATATACAATAAAGCTCTGAAATACAGAGAAGATAATACATACCATGCCGATAATTGGAATGAATTTGTAGATATAATTGAAAATAAAGGCGGTTTTGTATATGCACACTGGGACGGAACTACAGAAACCGAATTAGCTATAAAAGAGAAAACAAAAGCTACAATACGTTGTATTCCGTTTGGTAATCCTAAGGAAGAAGGTAAGTGTATTTTAACAGGTAAACCTTCTACCCAGCGTGTTTTATTTGCTAAGGCTTATTAATTAAGTATTGAGCTTTTAGTGTTGAGTATTTAGTTTAAAAGGCTATCCTTACTTTTTTAGGATAGCCTTTTAATATTTTAATAACTTATTAACAATTGTTACAAAGCCATAAATCGGCAAGGCATATTGCTGTTATAGCTTCAATTACAGGTGGAACTCTTAACGCAAAACACACATCGTGTCTGCCTTGTATTTGTAAATTATCCATTTTTTTAGTGTTGAAGTTAAAGGTTTCTTGATTATAACTAATACTTGAAGTAGGCTTTACTCCTACTCTAAAAATCAGGTTGTTACCATTTGTTATTCCGCCGTTTATTCCGCCAGAATTATTGGTTTTAGTTTCTCCGTTTTCGTTTATAAAACAATCGTTATTGACATGTCCGTAGGTTTTAGTTGCCATAAAACCATTGCCAAATTCAATTCCTTTAATTCCAGGTATGGCAAATATTCCGTGGCTAATAACCGACTCTACACTATTCCAAAAAGGCTCGCCTAAACCAATCGGGATATTGGTTGCTGTACATTCAATTATACCTCCAACCGAAGTTTTATTCTTAATTGCTTTATTTATAGCCTCATCAATATCTTTTTCGCCACCAACTTCGGTTAATTTAGCGTTAATTCTTACATTTTTTATTATTTGCTTTGCAACAACCCCAGCTGCAACAATTCCAACTGTTAAACGCCCTGAAAAATGCCCACCACCACGATAATCGTTAAAACCATTATATTTTTTGTGTGCTGTAAAATCGGCATGACCCGGTCGGAATATAGCTTGTAACTCATTGTAATCAGATGATTTGGTGTTTTTATTTTCAAAGAATAAGGTTATTGGAGCTCCTGTTGTTTTATTATTAAAAACCCCGCTTAATATTTTAGGAGTATCTTGCTCTGTTCTGGGTGTTGTTCCTTTAGCTCCAGATTTTCGTCTTTGCAAGTCGGCAATAAACATATCTTGAGTTAACTCAATACCTGCAGGACACGAGTCTATTACTACACCCACTCCCTCACCATGCGATTCTCCAAATATTTGTACCTTAAAAATTGTTCCGAAACTGTTCATATTATTAATAATTTATTAATCTGTTTAGGGCTATTTTTTTAACAAATTAAGCCTAAAAACTTCATATCTTCAAAAAAGTTAGGGTATGTTTTTGCAACACACTCTGCTCCTTTTATAATTACCTTGTTTTGAGTATTTATCCCAGCTAAACACAAAGCCATAGCAATGCGGTGGTCGTTATTAGCAAATACCTCAGCACCCTTAATATTACCACCCTCAATTAACAAGCAATCATCTGTAATTGAAATATTTATACCAAGTTTGGTAAATTCTTTTTGTAAAACTGTTGCTCTGTTACTCTCTTTATGTTTTAAGCGTCCCACTCCTTTTATTCGGCTAATACCCTTACAATTAGAGGCTAAGGCTGTTAGAACAGGAAATAAATCAGGGCAATGAGTAGCATCAAAATTAAAGGCTTTTAGCTGGGTAGATTTATTTATAATTATAGAATTGTCAGTATATTCAATATTAGTACCAACTTGTTTTATTGCTTTTAGAATACTTTTGTCTGCTTGTAATGAGCTTACTTGTAGGTTGTTAACCTTAACTTTTCCACCAATAGCCCCAGCCACTAATAAGGCAGCCGCTCCACTCCAATCTCCCTCTATATCAATATTATTACACTGATATTGCTGATTTCCAGAGAATTTAAACTCAGTATAGTCAGTATTATAAGAAACTATACCACCAAACTTTTCTATTAATCGCAAAGTAATGTCAACATAAGGTTTACTTACTAAATCATTAACTTTCAGTGTGGTAGATTGATTAATTTTGGGCAAGGTAATTAATAATCCTGACAGAAACTGAGAGCTAATACTACCGTCAAGTTCTGCATAATTATTACTTATTGCTCCTTTTATTGATATGGGTGCAAAACCATTATCTGATTGAAAATCAACACCCAACTGTTGAAATGTTTTTTTAATAAACTCCACAGGGCGTTTTTGCAATGAGCCTTCAGCCTGTAAGGTAAACGCTTGCCCCCAAAGACTTATAATTGGTGCAAATATACGTATACACAATGCCGACTCTCCACAATTTATTACACTTGGCACGGTTACTTTGCCATTAGGTGCTTGTATGCTTATTTTATTATTACTTTCTAAAATATTAAATTTAAGTTGTTTAGCAATATTTAATGCAGTTTTACAATCATCACAATATGATGGGTTACTAATTATGGTTTCCCCCTCCGATAACATAGCCATAGCAATGGCACGTATCATTAAACTTTTGGAAGGTGGAGCTTGTATTTCTCCATTTATATTTGAATTTTCAATATATTTAATCATTAGTTTATATAAATAGTTTTATTGCTATGATTACAAGACTTTTAAAATACTTTTAATTTCTATTTCTGTTAATTGACCTTCTGCTGTTTCTTGTAAATTATCAGCTTTAACAAAAGTAAATGGAGCACCTTTTTTTAAGGCTAAAACTCTTGTCAATTTACCTAACTCACTCATTCCTATTGCTAATATCGGCAGGTTACAATCGTATAAATCTAATAAAGTAGCATTATCCTCAATTTTATTAACCTTACAAGCTATTTTTATCAGTTGCGGACTGTATTTTGACGCTTTTTCTATCATAGAAATTAAATCAGCCTTAATTGGTGTTTCAGCATAGTTATGGTACGATATAATTAAGTTGCAATCATATTTGATAGCCTCGTTACGCAGTTCGCTTATCAATTCTTCTGATGATTCTATTTCTACATCAACCCATTTAGCACCGTTACGGATTGCAGTTAGCAATATCTGTTTACGTTGCTCCTCGCCTAACAGCTTAGTGAGGCGACAAGTAGCAAGTAAATTTGAGTGTGAGGAAAATAATTCAGCTATTTCGTCAAGCGACAGCTTAGCTTCCTCCAAACGTATTTCAGCCATTTCAGCTCCTAATATTGCTTCTTGTATATTTTCTTTTCCAGATATAGCTATACTTCTGCAAAACATAAACTTCTAATTATAAATCTTTTATATCTATTTTTATAATTTCAACATCACCAATTTTATTTATCAGAATAAAATTAATGTAATTGCTTTCACGCTTTTTGTCCATTATCAGGTTTTTACGGATTTCGGACATACTACAATCGGTATTTATTGGCAACTTAAACAAAGTTAGTAACTTGACAATACGCTGATAATCAAGCTCTGATAACATTTGCTTTTCAACGGATAACTTACCAGCCATAACTAAACCTATGCTGACAGCATTTCCGTGAGGAATATGTGTTATTTTTTCTATTGCATGTCCGTAAGTATGCCCTAAATTTAATTTACGCCTCTCGCCTGTTTCTTTTTCGTCATTACTTACAATATCACATTTTATCTCCACACACTTAAAGATAACATCTTCAATATATTGATAATCTAAACTTAAAGCCTTACTTGAATTTTCTTCTAAACTTAAAAACATATCAGGAGCGTCGATTATAGCATATTTTATAATTTCGGCAAAGCCACAATTTAAATCATTGTTATCTAATGTTTTAAGCATTGTATAATCGCATATTACAAATTTAGGCTGATTAATTGTTCCTACAATGTTTTTATAATCGGCAAAATTAACGCCATTTTTACCTCCGATACTTGCATCTACTTGGGCTAACAGGGTTGTGGCTATAAAGCCAAAATCAATACCTCGCATAAAAATAGATGCTACAAAACCTGTAATATCACAAACTATCCCTCCGCCTACACCAAGTAAAAAAGTAGTTCTATCAGCTTGATGTTCAATAAGTTTATTTATTATATATTTAATAGTATCGGTGTTTTTTATTTGTTCGCCTTGACCTATTACTATTTTAGGAATGTCGGAAAAATGCTTACCATATAAAGAATTAACCTTATCATTAGTAACTATAATTACCTTATTATTAGGTATATATTGCATAAAATTAACAAAACTTTCGCCTATTAGTATCTTTGAATGTTTTATATTTAATTCTTTCATTTGGTTATAATGTGTTAATGTGCAAATTTGCTAATGTGTAAATATCCTAAAAGCCTTGAAATGTTAGACTTTGCGGTTTTGCTTCTGCCTCCTACCTTCCGACTTCTAAACTTATAATCATGCTAATTGTGTGTCTTAATAAAATCTCAGACATGGTCTGTTTCATTTTTATAATTTGTTAATTTGGCTTTTTGGTAAATTATTTAAATAAATTCGGCGTTTAATAATTATTAATTATTTTGGTTTGTTTATTTATCGATTCTTGATGTATAGCCTTAAAAACATTAGTAATACACTCCTTGCTTATACCTTTTTTACTGCCAGCATCAATCATTTGGTCTAATAAATTTTTCCACCTATCCGACTGCAACACACTAATATTATTATCTTTTTTATGCTCGGCTATTTTTTCTATTATTTGCATACGCTGTTCCAGTATGCCTATTAATTCGTCGTCCAAGTAGTCTATTTTATGGCGTAAATCTTCTAAGCAATGTTTTATATGGTTATTTTCAGCATTCTTTTTACGAATAACTAAGCTATTTAATAAAGATTTTAATTCTTGGGGCGTTATTTGTTGCTGTGCATCGCTCCATGCCTCTTTCGGATTTATATGCGTTTCGATAATTAAACCGTTAAAATTTAAATCGTATGCTTTTTGCGATATCTCTTGTAATGGTTTTGTATGACCTGCAATATGACTAGGGTCGCAAATCATCGGAATATCAGGCATTTGCTGTCTTAATTCAATTGGAATTTGCCATTGTGGTACATTACGATATTGCGTTTTATTAAAGGTAGAAAATCCTCGGTGTATAGCTGCAACTCGTTTTATTCCAGCATTTTGTATTCGTTCAATTGCTCCTATCCACAACTCACAATCAGGGTTTATAGGATTTTTTACAAATACCGACACATCAACTCCTTTTATTGCATTGGCAATCTCTTGCATTGCAAACGGATTGGTTGTAGTACGTGCACCTATCCAAATATTGCGGATATCATGTTTTAAAACTTGTTCGATATGCTCGGTATTAGCTACTTCGGTGATTGCCTGTATTCCAAATTCTTGCTGAACTTGTTGCAACCATTTTAAGCCAATATGTCCAACTCCTTGAAACGAATCAGGGCGAGTGCGAGGCTTCCATATCCCTGCACGAAATAAATTAACTTGTGTGTTTTGTAGCTCCCTTGCAGTATTCATAACTTGCTGTTCCGACTCGGCACTGCAAGGCCCCGCAATAATTAACGGACTATCCGATTTATGTAATTCCCAACTTTTAAAAGCGTTTTGTACGGTCATCTGATTAGATATTTTTGTGCAAAGATAATATTATAAATATTCAATATTCTCAATTATCATAGTTCTGTTGCCTTTGGGCGTTTTTAATAATATACTTTCGCCTATCTTCTTATTAATTAAAACTTTAGCCATTGGCGAAATAAAGGAGATTTTACCACTCGATAAGTCTGCCTCATCAACGCCAACAATTTGATATACAGTACATTTATTATCTTCATTTACTGTAACCTTTGCTCCAAAATGTACTATTTCCTTATTTTGTTTCGATAAATCGACTAATTTTGAGGAGTTTATACGTTCGTCAAGTAAATTTAATTTTGAGTTTATGTAATTTACCTGAACACGATTTTTATCTTTATCTTGCTCATTTAATGCATTACGCTCCGATATTAACTCGTTACGCTCGTTATGTAACAACTCCAACCCCATTGGAGTTACGTAATTAATTACTCCAGCAGGTAAATACGCCCGTGGCGGAACTAAAGGCACTTCCTCTTGGTCGCCTTCTTTTACAAAACCTCTGCTCATAATCTTTTATCTTAAAATATAATTAATAAATTACTTACTAAACAAAATCTTACATTATAATTGCTGAAACTTAGGGATTTCTTCAATAAAAATATAAGAATTTTCCGTATAATTCATCTTACAACAATAATGGTTTAATCCATTTGTAACTATCAGATAATCAACATTTAACTTTAAATTATAAGTAGCTATCTGTGTAAACGCCTTTTGCGATATTTTAACACTAGGAGCCTTACACTCAACAATAAGTTTAGGCTTTCCGCTTTTGTTGAAAGCAACAATATCGCAACGCCTTGTTAATCCGTTTAATGATATTGGCATTTCAACAGAAAGCAACCCTTTAGGATAACACAAATGATGCTCCATAAACGCTAAAAAATTTTGTCGCACCCACTCCTCAGGTTGTAAGGCTACATATTTTTTACGATAAGGGTCAAAAATAGTATTATCCTTTTTGTTTATCTTTAGATATTGCTGTAAATCAGGAAGATTCATTAATCAAATATTAACGTAAAATTAATCGTTTATCCTTAGGATATTTTACTGAGTATTTTAAATTAATAATTTTCTTCTCATTAGGTTGTAGCTGTAATTTCCACACCACTTTGCCAGTTTTTACATCTCTACTTCCGTTAGAAACTTCAATAACTTTAACCTCGATATTCTGATTAGTTGAAACAGGTACTTGGTCGTGCAAAGTTAAGCTAATTGGCTTGTTTTTATTATTCTGAATAGTTATTTGCCAGTCCTTTGTTTCCTCTTTTTTAGAACCTATAAACTGCTTATTTGTAAAGTTTTTCACAGACTCACGTTTTACATAAACTTGTTTATCCTTACCTAAGGATATTTTTAATGTATCGTTTGCATTTTCAACATCAATTAACGATGTTCCTATAAATGTATTTTCAAAAAATATGTTTGTTTCTGCATTTAGCAGATTGTATTTCCTAAAATCGGTAATATCTGCAATTAAAATAGCATTAGGGTTAATTTTAGGAACGATAAAATATTTATAAGTAGCAGGAATACTGTAATCTTGCATTGTTACAGTATATAATTTATCATCGGACTTTATTGTATATGGTTTTTGTATTGTAAAATTAACATTTGTTTCGCCCATGTTCTGCTCTACTTTTATTGTTGGACTTTTTACTTTTCCTTTAGATATTTCTTCTTTAGTATCATATGCAATATCAACGTCTAGATTATCTTCATATTCTCTTTCATCTTCTACAACATTTAAAACTTGAGCAACCTTAGGCACTCCACGATATGAATAACTTGGTCTACTATAATACAAAAAATAAGTCTGTAATTCAGGAATATAGTTAAACTGATTAGGTTCAGCCGATGAAAAAGTCAGTTTAGCATTTGTCCAATCTACTTTGGTATTTTGCTGAACGTTAGCCTTATAAACCAATTGTACGGGCGAATTTATATTTTTAACTCTTATGTCGTACGATGGATACCAACTTGCATTATCAACTAAATACGATAAGTCAAATGTAAAATTACCCGATGTTTTGGCATCTACTTTAACCAAAACTTCACCACTTGGATAATCATTTTTATTATTAATGTCATTTATCTGCTTTTGTAAAGCTCCCTTTTCCTTGTTTAGTTTTGATATCTTCTTTTTTAGGGTAACTAATTTTAATTGCAACTCGGTTATACGCTTACCATAATATGCCGATAATTGCTGTAATGCCGAAAGTGTTAAGGTTTGGTTTTTACCTCCTATTTCTCTATTTTTTGTTAAAAAAGATATTTCCTGATTAGTACCAAATAAATATGTTTCTTCACGAGTAATTTTATCGTTAAGGTTTTCTAATTTAGTTTCTAAGGCTATTAATTCAGCTGATTTCTGCATTTTATGCAAATAATTCTTCTGATGATTAACCGATAATACCACAATATTACCCTTGGTTGATACACGTACGCTATTGGGGTCGATAAATGGCGATAGATTTATAAATTTTACTATCTGCTCACCTTTGTTTAGGCTAATTACCTTATGACGAGTTATTTGGGCTGCATCAATAAAAACACATACTTCGTTAACTTTTGTTTTTACTTCTTTAGTATTTTGTGCAAAAGCACTTACTGACATTAATATTAATAATGTTAAAGATTTTATAATTCTCATTTGTTTAAATTTTATGACTACGTTTGAGTATTTTATACATTTTATTGCTCTCAAATAATAGTCTGTATTATTATTTTAAATGGTAAAGGTAAGCTTTTTTTCTATATATAGAAATAATGGCAATGAAGAATAAAACAAACCCCGTCTCAGATTACTTGACTAAATACACAAGTAGCATTATTATTAAGGTAGTAAGTTGGAAGTAAAACAGAAAATACTGACAGTGTAAGCTTTTGAGTATATATAGCAATATATTAAAAAAAGCTGTCTGAAAAGTTTCAAACAGCTTTATATTAAATAGATAAAATTTATTACAATTCGTGTATTACTAAACCTGAACGTAATTTAGGCTCAAACCAAGTTGTTTTTGGTGGCATAATATTACCAGTGTCAGCAATATTTATTAACTGCTCCATTGAAACAGGATAAAGTGCAAATGCAACTTTCATATCCTTATCAACACGCTTTTTAAGTTCTCCTAAACCACGGATACCGCCAACAAAGTCGCAACGAGTTGTTGTTCTTAAATCCTCAATTCCTAATATTTTGTCTAATACTAAATTTGAAAGGATTGTTACGTCTAACACACCAATTGGGTCGTTATCGTTGTAAGTACCTTCTTTAGCGTTTAGTTTGTACCATTTTCCGTCTAAGTACATGCTAAATTCGTGTAATTTGCTTGGGCTGTATATGTCAGCACCCATTTCCTCTACGTCAAATACCTCTTTTAATTTAGCTAGGAAGTCGCTCTCGCTTAATCCGTTAAGGTCTTTAACAACACGGTTGTAGTCAATAATTTTTAACTGATTATCTGGGAAAAGAACTGACATAAAGAAGTTGTACTCCTCATCACCAGTGTGGTTAGGGTTTTGTGATTTTCTTTCAGTTCCTATACGTGATGCAGCAGCAGTACGGTGGTGTCCGTCAGCAACATAAGTATAAGGTACTTTTGTTGTAAATAATTCCTCTAATTGCTTGTTTTTCTCAGGGTCGTTTACTGGCCATAAGTGGTGTCCGAAACCATCTTCAGCAGTAAAATCGTACTCAGGAGTTTCATTTTTAACAATACCCTCAACAATTGCGTCAATTTCAGGAACTGCTTTGTATGAAAAGAATACAGGCTCAATGTTAGCATTTAAGTAACGAGTAAGCACCATTCTGTCTTCCTCTTTATCTGGACGAGTAAGCTCGTGTTTTTTTATAATTCCGTTGTTGTAGTCCTCACAAGCTGAATTTGCAACAATACCATATTGAGTACGTCCGTCCATTGTTTGTGCGTAAATGTAGTATTTAGCTTCAGCATCTGTTTGTAACCAACCTTTGTCCTTAAACATTTTAAAGTTATCAACAGCCTTGTTATAAACAGTTTCTGAATGAATGTCTGTTCCTGCAGGACAATCAATTTCTGCACGTGTTATGTGCAATAATGATTCTGGTTTACCTTCAGCCATTACAGCTGCTTCTTCTGAGTTCATAACGTCGTAAGGTAAACTTGATAATTTTTGTGCTATTTCTTTTGGTGGGCGTAAGCCTTTAAAGGGTTTTACTATTGCCATTTTTTTATATTTTATTTGTTAGACATTAATTTTTTTGCAAATATATAAAACTAAAAGAATTTCAAAAGTAAATATTCATTTTAGTTTTTTGTATTACTATTAGTGTATTAAATATTGTTATAACCTTTTATAAGGTAAACATAGTAACATCTTTATAAACAGTGCTTTGAACTATAATAATATTCTTCAAATAAATATATTATTATAAGCCTAATATATGTTTTAACTCGCCTATTTGCGAATCCCAAAGTTCTTTTGCGTCTTCTACCTCGTCAGGTTCAGCAAAATCGGTAACAATTAGTGCTATGTCTTTAGTTAAAGCTTCTGTTTCTAACTTAAATTCAAAGTAAGTTTCTTCATCTTCCTCCTCTAACCACTGAAATCTAATGTATTTTAATGGTTTGCTTGTTATTACTTTAGCTTTTTGTTCTGTTCCGTCCCATTCAAATGTAAATATATCATCGGTAACAGTTACATTATCGGCAAACCACTCATTTAATCCACTTGCCGTACTTAATCGGTTAAATAATATTTTTATTGATGATGTTAGGTTGTATTCTAATTGATATTTTTCTTTTGTCATAATAAATACCTTTCATAAAAGAACGCAATATATATAATAATATAATGAAACACAAATTATCGGTTAGGATAGAAAAAAATTAAGAATTGCATATTTATTTACAAGGATACTGTTATTTATTTAAAATGTCTGGAAAATAAGATGCGGTTACATCTGTAAATGCACCACATTTCACTATTGTAAACTCATTAAATGTACAAATGTAAATTATTTGTTTACAAGCTTATTTACTTGTTTAGCTAAGCTTGGGCCAGAGTATATAAAACCTGTAAACACCTGTATAAGTGATGCTCCTGCATTTAGCTTATCAATAGCGTCTTGTGGGGTTTCAATACCACCAACACCTATAATGGGTAACTCTCCGTTGGTTTTATCCGATATGTATTTAATAACCTCTAAAGAACGTTCTTTTAAAGGCTTACCACTTAATCCTCCATTACCTATTTGCTGTATTTTAGTGTTATCAGTATTTAGGTTATCACGTTTAGTAGTTGTGTTTACTGCTATTACACCATCAATATTGCATTTGTTTATAACATTTATAGTATCGTCTATTTGATTGTTATTCAAGTCAGGAGATATTTTAAGGAATATTGGTTTGTATATTTCTCGCTTTTTACGTTCTGCTGTTAAGGTGTTTAATATTTTTTCTAACTCATTACTATTCTGTAGTTTATCAAGATTACAGATATTGGGGCAACTTACGTTTACTGTAATATAATCGACATAATCGTACAAACCACTAAAGCATATTAAGTAATCATTAACGGCTTCCTCGTTTGGAGTTAAAGTATTTTTGCCAATATTACCACCTATAATTAGGTTTTTAGGTCGTTTTTTTAGCTTTTTTATAACCTCATCTAATCCATTATTATTAAAGCCCATACGGTTAATTAAAGCATTATCATCAGTTAGGCGGAACATTCGTGGTTTAGGGTTACCCGGTTGTGCTTTAGGTGTTACTGTACCTATCTCAATATGCCCGAATCCTAAGCTACCTAACATTTTATATACTTCGGCATTTTTATCTAATCCTGCAGCTATACCTATTTTGTTAGGAAATGTTATGCCACATATTGTTGTGCTTGACTGCATTTTTTTAGGATTCATTACCTTGTTTACAATTGTAATAAAGCCTAATTTCTGCCCTATTTTTAAGAAGTTAAATACTACTTTGTGTATATATTCTGGCGAGAATAAAAAGAATAATGGTCGTATAATGTGTTTGTACATAAGTTTTTTTTTGACAAAAATATTAAAATTATGGCTATATAACTATAAAAATAACAGTAAAATTAAAAGCTAAATGCACTCTGCTGATAACTATACCCTATGTAAGTAGCTATTATGCTATTAATAAATTAATTAGGCTTGTATGCCATAAAGGTTTTATCGGTATAACATACTATTATTTGTTCTATTTCTTTCTCTGTTTGCTTAGGTGTAGTCAGTGTTTTTTCGCTATCTTTTATCGTTTCTGTAGTATGTTCTTCAATATTATTAAAGTCCTCTTTTTCTTCTGTAACTTCCTTTTTTATAGCCTCTTTATTTATAGATTTAGGTATGCTTTCGGTAGTATTACTTTCTGTTAATTGGGGCTCAGGAGTAATTAAATCATCAAATAATTCGGGCATTCTAGTCTGTTTATGTACAGTGCTTTGGCTACTATTTTCTGCTATTGTAGGGTTTCCTTTACCCATAATAAGCCACTCAATGCTATATTTAGGATACGATGTTAGTACCTTTTGCAAGAACTCTAAACTAGGCTTATTACGTCCTGATAATATATGTGAAATACTTGAGCGTTGTACGCCTATACTATCTGCAAATAATGATGCTGTTAATTGCTCATTATCCATTATCTCTTTTATACGGTCTTTTAATAACATAATAATATTTTTTACAAATGTAAAAATAATATAAATTCCTTAATTCACAAAAGTAACTTAGGTAAATTTTACAAATGTTTATTAATAGTTACATATGTAAAATAACACTATTCAACTAATGCTTTAGATTATATCTTTAAAATATTGGTTATCAATAATATAGATAGTATAAAACCTCTTAAAAATGAGCTTTTTAGCATAATGCGAAAATATTAATTGAATTAAAGCTTAATATAATAAATATAAAATACTGATTATATGAAAATTATGTATTAAAATAAACACTTGTAAAAGGGTTAAAAAAGCCGTATGTAACTATTGTAAATAGTTGTTTTTATAAAAAAATGAATTTTTATGGTACTACGTAATAGTAAAAAATATCTCATATTAAATTTGAAAATAAAATGACTCCCCCCAAAACAAAAAAAATATACACCTATACCCTTTTTCTTAAAATCATAAAAAATAAGGATAACTTCTAAAAGCAAAATAAGTGCGTTAAAAATTTATATTCTGATACAAATAGCGTGTATATTTCAAATATTTAATTCTGACAAGGTTAAAAACAGCATAAAAACCATGTAATTTACTGATAATAAAATATTAATACTATTAATTTAAGGTATTGCTTTTTTACTCTAATATTTTTTTAGAGGCTATTTTGTAATTATTAGCTATCAAAATAAAAATACTATGCTTTATATTATTAATTTTGTAGCCTTTAAAATAAAATACTATGCAATTATTAGAAATTATTAAGTCAAGTGTGGCAAAAGGCATAAAAGAGTTATATAATGCCGATGCTGATATTAAGCAGATACAATTACAAAAAACAAGAAAAGAGTTTGAAGGAGATTTTACTTTAGTGGTATTCCCTTTTTTAAAGGCTTCAAGAAAAAAGCCTGAATTAACAGCTGAGGATTTAGGAAATTATCTGTTAAGTAATGTATCTGAGATAGAGAATTTTAATGTTGTAAAAGGATTCTTAAATATAAAATTTACAACAAAATATTGGATTGACTATTTTAATAATACAATAACCAATGCAGATTATGGCATTGAAAAAGAAGCATCGAGTGGTAAAACTATTATGATAGAATACTCGTCGCCTAATACCAATAAACCTTTGCATTTAGGACACATCAGAAATAATTTATTAGGTTATTCAATAGCTGAAATATTAAAGGCTAACGGACATAATGTAATAAAGGTTAATTTGGTAAACGACAGAGGAATACATATCTGCAAGTCGATGTTAGCATGGCAGAAATGGGGCAAAAATGAAACTCCTGAAAGTACATCAATAAAAGGCGATAAACTTGTTGGAAACTATTATGTCAAGTTTGATAAGGAATATAAAAAAGAGGTTGAACAACTAATACAAAACGGATTAAGTCCTAAAGAGGCAAAAGATAAAGCACCTCTCCTTTTAGAGGCTCAAGAAATGCTACGCAAATGGGAGGCTGAAGATGTTGATGTTAATAAGCTATGGGAAACTATGAATAATTGGGTTTATGATGGCTTTGATATAACATATAAGAATTTAGGCGTTGATTTCGATAAAATATATTATGAATCAAAAACTTATAAGTTAGGTAAAAAGATTGTTTTAGAGGGCTTAGAAAAAGGCATATTAATACAAAAAAAAGATGGCTCGGTATGGGCTGACCTTACTAACGACGGATTAGACCAAAAGCTATTATTACGTGCTGATGGTACATCGGTGTATATGACACAGGACTTAGGAACAGCACAGCAACGCTTTGAGGAATTTAATTTAGATAAACATATATATGTGGTAGGAAACGAACAGAACTACCATTTTCAGGTACTTACAATCATCTTAAATAAATTAGGATATACTTGGGCTGATAATATATTCCATTTATCGTATGGTATGGTTGAATTGCCTGAGGGTAAAATGAAATCGAGAGAGGGAACTGTAGTTGATGCCGATGATTTAATGAACGAAATGGCTGATACTGCTCGCAAAACATCGAAGGAGTTAGGCAAGAATAATAATTTAACAGCTGAACAGCAAAACGAGATATATAAAACTATAGGATTAGGAGCATTGAAATACTTTATATTAAAGGTTGACCCTAAAAAGAATATGATGTTTAATCCTAAAGAATCGATAGATTTTAACGGTAATACAGGACCTTTTATTCAATATACCCATGCTCGTATCTGTTCAATAATACGTAAAGCTAAGGAGGCTGGTATATCTGTGCCAAATAGTTGTGATACTAATTGTTCTTTACAAACTAAAGAATTAGAGCTGATTAAATTACTATCGGACTTTAAAAATACCATAGCCGAGGCTGGAAATAATTATAGCCCTGCTATTATAGCTAACTACATTTACGATTTAGCTAAGGAGTTTAATCAGTTCTATCACGATTTTAGCATATTAAAAGAAGATAATGAGGAATTAAAATTATTCCGTTTAGCACTATCCGAAAAGGTTGCTAAAACAATTAAATTAGGAGCTAAACTATTAGGAATAACTGTTCCTGAGCAGATGTAAGAAAAAATATTTTTATGTAAATATCTAATATTGTGAAGTATAAAAAATACTTGTTAATTATATACTAAAAAAAGTATATTTTTTCTTTGGCAAATAAATGTTATTTTTTACTTTTGCACTCCACCAATAAGGAGAGGTGGGTGAGTGGCTGAAACCACCGGTTTGCTAAACCGGCGTACGAGTAACATTGTACCGGGGGTTCGAATCCCCCTCTCTCCGCCACTAAAAAACCGCAACATTATTAATGTTTGCGGTTTTTTTTATGACAATAAATAAGCATGTTTTAAGTTGCTTTTATCTTGTATTGCTCTAAACATGCTCCATATTATAATTCCTAATTAGTTTCCTCTACTCATAAAAAACAATTAATACTTCAGATACATATATTATTTACAATTTACCTAAAATCTTACTTATAACTATATATATCGAAAGCAATATACCCATAATTGCACTAAACCATCCTAAAATAAAATAAGGAGTTTCAATGGTTTCTTTCCTTTTTAAGGAATTTTTAATCATTTTAATACTTATTAAGAAAATAATGCATGCTCCCCAATAAGTAGTACATAAATTTTCTATTATAACAATTAAAAAATTCCAAATTTTATCATATAATTCATTCATTATATTAATATTTATCTTATTTATTAATAAGATTTTTCTTATCCTCCTGCAATTATAAAAAAATGATAAATCAAAAACATATGTTACATACAAAAGCATCAGTTTTATATCTGACCTGTTAGCTTAATATATAATATTATAAATGAAAGTATTATAGAGCCTACACCTGCAACCCAACCTCTAATATAATTAGAAATAAT
>PDWI01000900.1_pt1 | contig 48351 bp, 40 predicted proteins | sample 1430891 | NCBI WGS metagenome assembly PDWI01 (sample SAMN01162508, study PRJNA174530) | Oral metagenome, whole genome shotgun sequencing project. | biome: Marine environment; feature: Marine mammal; material: Swab sample of the gingival sulcus; isolation source: swab sample of gingival sulcus...
TATTCGACTCCTTAAAAAGCCCTCGGTTAATCTGAGGGTTTTTGTTAATCAATTATCACTTTGTATTTACTGAATATTTTTCCAATATAAATATGAAAACTATTTTCAATTAAACTTTGAATTTCTTGAGAGTTCATAGTAAAATGTACTTGAGTCATGTGGGTTCCTCTTTGGGTACTTTAGTTTCGTCAAAAACATTATACTCTAAAAAGGTTCCTCATGACTTTTTTCTTTTACACAATTATATGGACTTTATCGGTAATTTTACATTGAATAGTATAAAATGCTTTGGTATAACAGTAAATAGTGTTTTTTATTACGAAATTAGGGTATTTATATAACAAAATATATGATATATTATATATGATTTAGATTAAGATTGAAATGGATAGATTTATGACTAAAACTTATGAAGAATCATCTATTAAAAGTTGTCAAATAATAGATGTTGCTCAAAGTACGCTTGATTTATTGTATCACAAAAATTATATTTTAAAGGGCAGATGTGACGGTAAATTAACGTCGGCACAAAAAAGAGCCGAGCAGCGGATGATTGAGGATATAAATTCTAAAATATTGGAACTTGATACTGAATTTTTAAGACTTTATCAGCAATTTTTTAAAGACAGAAATATTGAAACATTATGCGATGATGAAAAAAAGATTATTATAAGGTTGCAAAGTTTAATACCTTTAATACAACAATTGCGTGATGGTTCAAATGACTAATATTAGATTATTGTAGGAAAAACAAAAAGGAGTTGGTGACATGAAAGTAATTATAAGTGGAAGGAATATGCGTGTAAGGGATTCTATCAAAGAAATGGTGGAAAATAGACTGTCCAAGTTTGATAAGTATTTCCAAGATGATGTGGATGCGCATGTTACATTTAGTCATCAGAGAAATGATCAAATAGTGGAGGTTACTATTCCTTTAAAACATGGCGTTACATTGCGAGCAGAAGAACGTTCTCTAGATATGCCACTGGCGATAGAGATGGCTACTGATAAGTTAGAAAAGCAAATAACTAAGCATAAGAGTAGACTGGAAACTCGATATAAAGGGCATGAAAGTATCCGATTTGAAGCGATTCCAGAAGTAGAGGAAGAAGAGACGAATTCACCTGTAATAGTTAAAAATAAGAGATTTTTTATGAAACCTATGGATGCGGAAGAAGCTGTTATGCAGATGGAGTTATTAGGTCATAATTTCTTTGTATTTTTAAATGGCGATACGGGTGAGATGAATGTTGTATATTCTCGCAAAGATGGTAAATACGGACTTATAGAACCAGAAATTTAAAATTTATGTTTATCATATGAATAACCAAATAATAAACCACCCTTTATACGGGTGGTTTTGTAATAAATCTGAATTCAAACTTATTGTGGGGTAACGGACAAAATTGTTTGATCAAGACAATTTTGTTATGCCATTTTATTAAGTTGTCTAGCGAGGCTAGAAATCTTACGAGCAGCAGCATTTTTATGAATTACATTTTTATCAGCAGCTCTAAGAGCCATTTTTTGAACGGATACAAAATGCTTTGTTGCAAGTTCTTTATTATTTTCTGCTAGAGCAGCTAAAAAGCTTTTTTCAGCTGTTTTTAGAGCAGATTTTCTCGCTTTATTTTCTAGTGTTTTTCTTTTGATAACTTTAATTCTTTTCTTTGCTGATTTAATATTTGCCATTATTTCACCTCCTTATATAGAACCACAGCAGAGACAGCTTATCCACCTGAGGTTGTGGATTTGGTTCATAAATTAACAAACTTAATTATAGCATTTAACTGATATAAGGGCAAGTAATTTTTGATTTTGCTTTTCTAAATTATGATATAATTAGTACATAGGAAAAATTTTCTTGGAAGATAATATTGGAGGCTGTAGTGAGAGTTTATCATGTGTCAGTGATAAAATATATGATTTTTTATTATGATAGTCCTAAAAATATTTTACTATATTATTATGAGGGTATGCCCTATGATAAGAGCCTAGGAACAAAACATATGTATGGTTCGTCATATGTATAGAAAGGAGGTATAAAATGATACAACGGGAGCAAATACTAATAAAGCAGGCAAAAAAAGGCGATGTTGTTTGTTTTGAGCAGTTAATTAAAAATTATCAGCAATTTGCCTATAATATAGCACTAAGGATGCTTCATAATCCAGAGGATGCAAAAGATGTAACTCAAGAAGCATTGGTAAAAGTGTATAAAAGTATGAGTAAGTATCGAGAAGATAGTAAGTTTAGCACATGGTTGTATCGTATTGTAGTAAATACATGTAAAGATTTTTATCGAAAGAAAAAAGATGTTCTACTCAGTGATGAGGAGGACTGGATACTTGATATTCCTGAAACGGATGTAGATGCGGATCCAGTATCATCGTATGAGCGAAGTGAGGTTCAACAGCATATAAAAAATGCTATTGATGAAGTACCAGAGCCATTTAAAACAGCATTTATCCTATGTGATATCCATGGTATGTCCTATGCTCAGATAGCGGATATACAAGGTGTGGAACTGGGGACGGTACGTTCGAGGATTCATCGAGCTAGAATGAAGATGAGAATTATGTTAAAGAACAGTTTAAAATAGATAATGAATGAAAGGAGGGTATAATGGATTGTGTGAAGTTTAAAGAAAAAGTACTAGATTATTTGGATAATCAATTAAATATAGAACAGTTAAATGAACTTACAGAGCATAAAGAGCAGTGTATGGATTGTGCTGAATATATACATGATATGATGTTTATAAAAGAAAGTATGAAATCCATTGATATGGAGCCATTGCCATATGAATTTTCACAGGAGCTACATCAGAAATTAATTGATGCTCAATATGAATTGGAAGACAGCAAAGATAACCAAATAAATAAAAAAAATATAGGTTTATTATCTTATATTAGAAAGAATAAATGGTTAAGTTATGGAATGGCTACAGCTGCTGTTGTTTTTATTGCTATTATGATGATAGGAATAAGAATGGGGTCAATGGGCGGTGGTGGATACTATCAAACGGAAGAAGCTACAAATGATATGGCATATAGCGAAGAATATGCTAAAATGGATGAGGGCATGGCTTATGATGAAAAAGCGGAGGAAGATATAGCATATTTTGAAGCTGCAGCTCCAATGGCTTCGGCTAAATCGATTAGCAGTGAGGTTAATCGATCGGATCGTAAGATGTCTGATTCTTCGACAGCAGCTGGTGCAGAGGATAATGACTATGTGAGTGGTCGACTTCTGATACGTTCAGCAAATATGAGTCTAGATGTGGAGAATTACGATCAGGTGGTCGATATTATACTACATCGTGTGGAAGATTGGGGAGGTTTTGTTAGTAGTGCTGAAGTTTCCCAAAAACATGCCATGCGAGAGGGTGGTAAGGAGCATATGAAGGAGGGGTATTATGAATTTCGTATTCCCCAAGAAAAATTTAATGTAGCTCTTGATAGTATTGCGACTTTAGGAGAACAAAAGCATATTAGTATTTATTCGGAAGATGTGACCAGTAGATATCGTGATGTGGCAGCTGAGGTGGAAAATCTTAAGGTGAGAGAGAAGAAACTTCGAGAAATAATGGACAGTGCTACAACGGTTGAAGATACGATAGTGGTAGAGCGTGAATTAAGTGATGTACGGGGGCGTATTAACTCGCTTAGTAGTAGTCTAAAAAAATGGGAACGACTGGCGGCTATGTCTCTTATACAAATTAGAATCAATGAAGTTCGTAGTTTAGAGCCACAGATTGAGCCGATTGATGATGGTTTAGGAAATAGAATTAGGCAGGGATTTATACAATCTATTAACCGCTTAAAACATCGTTTTGAGTATTTTATTGTAAGCTTTGTGGAATCAATACCGTGGTTATTAGTATATGCTGTGTTTATAGTTGTTCTATTTTTTATCGCTAGAAAAGTTATAAAATTTATTAAATCGAGGATAAATAAATAGAATTCTTTCATTCAGCAGATGAGTTAAACATTGATATTATTGCTAACTTTAAATTGAGAACAGTATTAATAAAAATAAGCAGGTCAATAGAGTATTCTTTTGATCTGCTTATTAGCATTAAATATAAATTTAATCCGTAGAACTTATAGGTAGTACAATTCTTTGTTCAGCTACCATATCATCGTAGTTTTGCCATACATATAAGGTGCCACCTTCTTTATAATCAAGTGTTGATTTTATTATTGTTTGTTTAGAGATTGGATCCCATACATATACCCAAAGATATATTGCATCTTTAGGAAGAGTATTATCTGGGTCGCTACTAGCATAGTGTAAACTATAATAAAATTTAGCATTTGGAAAATATTTAGATATTGCTGGTGAACTAACTTTTTCACCTAATAAACTTTCTTTTAGTTCTAATACTGAATAGCCAGTACCACCAGTAAAATAATTTTCAGGATTCATTTTCATTATCAAGTCTATTTTTCTTGCATACGTCCTGCAAGTGTTTTCATCTATTTTAAATCTAATCATTCTTGGAATTCTTATCATGGTAGGAAATCCCATGGTTAGTAAAACGGATAATGCCAGTAATACTATCATTAATTCTATTAAAGTAAATCCACGATTATTATTTTTTTTATTATATTTGGTATATAATGTGCTAAGCATATATATCTCCTTTTTGATTAGTATTAATATTCCATACATATTTAAATATGATTATATTATAATTATTAGTTTTATGCAAAATAAATAATAAATTAATGTTTGAGCTTATTGATTTTAAATATTTTTATTAATACTAAATAAATAATCATTACATAAATTTATAGTGATATATGATGTTTTTAGTGTATAATAGGTGTAAATGAATTTAGTATGTTAAGGGGATATTGTGGAACAAAAAATTTTAATTATAGATGGAAATAGCATAGTTAATCAGGCTTATTTTGCAACAAAAAATGCCAATATGACCAATAAAGATGGTGTGCCGACTAATGCGGTGTATGGATTTGTTAATATGATGCTAAAATTTCGTGCGGATATTAATCCAACTCATATTGCGGTGGCATTTGATATGAAAGGTCCTACCTTTAGGCATCAGCAGTATGATCAGTATAAGGCGGGACGAAAACCGATGGCAGATGATCTTAGGGTTCAAATACCGATTTTAAAAAATATGCTCGATGCCATGGGCATATATCGCATGGAATTATCGGGTTTTGAAGCGGACGATTTACTGGGAACTTGTGCGAGGCTTTGTGAAGAAGATGGATGGGAAGTGGTGATTGTCACTGGGGATCAAGATGCCTTACAACTGGTGACAGAGCGTACATCTGTGTTTTTAAAAAGCAGTCGTAAGGAAGTGTTATATACTCCACAGAGGGTGAAAGAGGATTATGGTGTATTTGCGCAGCATATTATTGATCTAAAAGGACTTGCAGGCGATAGTTCGGATAATATTCCAGGAATACCTAATGTGGGATCTAAAATAGCTGTTGCACTTCTTAATTTATATGCGACAGTGGAAGAAGTGATAGAGCATTCAGAGGAGATTGCAAATACTAATATTAGAGGAAAAAAACGAATACAAGGTCTGGTTCAAGAGTATGCTGATCAGGCGATGATGAGTAAGAAACTCGCTACTATTCATCGATTTGTGCCAATAGATTGGGATCCAAATGAGGTTAAAATAACACCACCTGATGTAAATGAACTGCTAAATATGATACAAGAGTATCAGTTTCATTCTTTGATTAAACGAATTCCAGAATTAAATGTAAATTTGGATAATATACAAGGTGCAGATGATACACCGTTAGAATATACGGTTTTAAATACCATTGAAGAGATAGATGGTCTTTGTCATAAGATAAAAAAGGTAAAAAACTGCGTTATCTATACCATATATGATAATGTAGATGTTATAAAAAATGAGTTAATCAGTATGTCTATTGTCGTGGATAAAGAGTATTATTATATACCGATTAACACTGATACAGGAAAACAGAAAACATTAATAGAGATGGCGACTATAGAGGAAGCTGATATACATATAGAAGAAAAAATAAATGCCCTTAGATGCTTTTTAGAAGATGATAAGATTTTAAAGACTACATATGAGTATAAAAAAGATGCCCTGTTATTTAGACGATATGGTATTGATTTAAAGGGTGTGGATTTTGATGCTCTTATTGCCATGTATCTGATAGAACCAGCTCGTAAAGGATATGATATTTCAGATATTGCCATGTCGAAGGTATCGGTATCACTGCCTAGTGAAGAACAGATGCTGGGCAAAGGGAAAAAGAAGACATTATGGGCAGATGTTCCACAAAAAGAGCTGGAACGATATATGATTTTAGCGGTAAAAAGTACAGCACTTTTAAAAGATGTATTACAAAAACAGCTAGATGATATGAAGTTGAATAATCTATATCAGCATTTAGAGTTACCACTTGCTCCTATTCTTGCGGATATAGAGTTTGAAGGCTTTTCGGTAGACACTACAGTTTTGAATGAATTAGATAAAGAGATAACCGGTAAGATTGCAGAGTTAACCGTTGATATTTATGATATGGCAGGTATGGATTTTAATATTAATTCGCCAAAACAATTGGGCGAGGTATTATTTGAAAAATTAGAACTTCCTATTATTAAAAAGACAAAAACTGGTTTTTCTACTAATCATGATGTGCTGATGAAACTGATGAACAAGCATCCGATTATTTCGTTAATTATAGAATATCGTCAGTATACGAAACTAAAGTCTACTTATATAGATGGTCTATATGCGGTGATTAATAAAACGACAGGGAAAATTCATACGAGTTTAAATCAGACGGTTACAGCCACTGGTAGGCTTAGTTCCAAAGAACCAAATCTACAAAATATACCTGTTAGACTGCCACTAGGTAGGCAGCTTCGCAAAGTTTTTGTGGCTTCTAGCGGCAGAAAGTTACTCGATGCGGATTATTCCCAAATTGAACTTAGGATATTAGCAGAACTCTCTGGAGATGAACATTTAATTCATGCCTTTAATAATGATGTAGATATTCATACATTGACAGCTTCGCAGGTGTTTCATAGAAATATTGATGAAGTTAGTTTGCTGGAAAGAAGTCGTGCGAAAGAAGTTAATTTTGGTATTGTATATGGTATGAGTGACTATGGTCTTTCTGAAAATTTACATATTTCAAGAAAGGAAGCATCTGAGTATATTCAGGCATATTTTAAAACATATCCCAATGTAAAAAAATATATGGAGGAGCAGATTGAATTTTGTAAACAACATGGCTTTGTAACGACAGTTTTTGAGCGTAGGCGCTATATACCAGAAATCAATCATAAAAATTATAATATTCGGTCATTTGGCGAGAGAATGGCTATGAATACGCCTATACAAGGTTCTGCAGCTGATATTATTAAGATGGCAATGGTAAAGGTATACCATGCATTAAAAGATGGTAATTATAAGTCTAAATTAATATTGCAGGTACATGATGAATTAATTATCGATGTTGTCCCAGATGAAATGGAAGAAGTACAACAACTGTTAAGAGAAAATATGGAACATGCAATTCGTGGATTTATAAAGAATGAATTTGCGGTGCCTTTAAAGGTCGATATGAAAGCGGGAGATAGTTGGTATGATACAAAATAAAAAGGTGAAGGTAATCGGCTTAACGGGAGGAATTGGCTCTGGGAAAAGTACAGTTTCTAGGATGCTTAGAGGACTAGGGGCTAGGATTATAGATGCTGATAATATTTCTAAGGAATTAATGCAAAAAGGTGGGCCTCTTTTAGATGATGTAATAGTTCATTTTGGAACGGATATGTTGCTGGTAGATGGAAATTTAAATCGGAAAAAAATGGCGGATTTAATATTTTCCAATGAAGATAAAAGGCAGTTGCTTAATAGTATCACGCATCCTAAAATTATTGATGAAATAAAGAGCAAGTTGGAAAGTATTAAAAAGATGGCAGAGTATGATGTGATTGTTATTGACTGTGCATTGTTATTTGAGATTGGCTTAGATAGATTGGTGGATGAAAGTTGGCTGGTATTTGTATCTGAAGAAGTCCAAATATCTAGGCTGATGACTAGGGATGGATTAAGCGTGAGAGAAGCTGTTGATAGAATTAGTTCACAAATGTCTCTTAGTGAAAAAAGACAAAAATCTGATGCGTTAATTGATAATTCGGGTTCGATTGAGAATACGCAAAGTCAACTTTTTGATCTATGGATGAAAGATTAATAATAATTTAAAAATTGAGGAATTTATGGGTATTTTTACTTCGGAAAATATAATTGATTTTGGTTTTACTCAGATTGAAAATTTATTTATAACACAATATATGTTAATGGCAGATGAAGTTGCCGTGAAAACATATTTATTAGCGTGGCATATGGTTAGTATGGATGCTAGGGCATCTGTTATAACCAATGCGGCACTTGCTAGTAAAATAGGTGTTACGATAGAAGAAATAGTAATGGCGTGGAAATTTTGGGAGAAAAAAGGGCTGGTAAAATTATCAAATTATAAACATTATCATAATAATTTTCAAGATGATTTAAATGAAACTTCTGAATTAACTAAATTAATGAGAGCAAATAATACTTTAGAGTTTGATATTGAATTTTTAAGCATTCGAAAGAAATTTATTGAGAAATTGGATGCCGTAGGGCAGGATCCAGCATCTAAATATTCGCCAGCTAAGAAGTTGGATTTTTATGAACAGGCTGAAGCTAATTTAGAATTAGTGGACTATATTGAACAGTTAATTAGGCGACCAATACAGCCTCATGAAAGAGAAAAATTATTTTCATTTGTTGAGCAGAGTACTCATGATTTAGAAATGATTAAATTTGCCTTTAACTATGCCTATTCTAACAATAAATTGAATAAAAGAGGCAGTTGGAACTATGTTTATAGGATGCTGGAAAATTGGGAAAAAGATAAAATTTATACCATTGAATTAGCACAGGAACATATTTATAAGAGAAGTTCAGTATATAAGTTTGCCATTGATATTGAAAAGATAACTGGCACGACGGGGACAGCGGATGTATTTAGTGATATGATACAAAGGTGGAAGGATGAATATGAGTATAGCCCTGCATTAATTGAGAATATATGTAAATATTTACGCAAGGTACGCTCCAATATCGTAGCGCAGACGGTGGATGATTTTGTGAAGGATGTTTATCATATGGGTGTTCGTACCTTAGAGGATTTTGAACGATATATTTTGACGGTAAATTATGCTAGAGCCTTAATGAAGGATATTACTGTTTGGATTAATATCGATGAGATGTATAAAAATTTAAAACGCTGGTATGAACGATATGGATATGGAATGGATACCATTCGATATATTTTATTATCAGAAAAAAAGAAAAGAGGAAATTTAACGCCCTTTATGCTAGATGATTTACTAGAGGAGGCGTATAATAATGGCGTTAAAAATAAAGATGATTATGATGCTTATGTAATGTCGTTAAATGCTACTTCTGTAGATAAACAGAAATCTCAGAGTAATCGAAATGGATATTCTAATTCTTATACTAATACGATGAAAACAAATAAATTTGGCGAATTTAGTCAGCGTACGGATATAGATTTGGATAAATTGGTAAAGGAACATAATAAAAAGATGGCCACGATACAGGAGAAGTGACTTTATGTTTGATAGATCGGCGATAAAAAGGGAATATGATGATATACGAAATAAAAATCTCTTGATAAAACAACATCGTAAGCACACTGTATATTCGACTGTTCCAGAAATTATAGAGTTAGAACATCAAAGAGTAAACATTTCTAGAACTATTAATATGAAATTAATTAGTGGGCAAGAAGTTAGCGATTTAGAACTTGAGAATTATAAAAATGACATTAAAAATATTATGCAACAAAAATTATTTCTTCTTACCGAAAATAATTATCCATCGAATTATTTAGATGATATTTATAGTTGTACTGATTGCAAGGATACAGGTGTATTAGATGATGGTCATACATGGTGTCATTGTTATAGAGAGAAAATTACAAAACAATTATTAAAAAATTCAAATATGGAAGATGTTTTAAAAAGAGAAAATTTTAAAACTTTTACTTTAGATTTATTTTCTACCACAGTTCAAGAAGATTATAATATATCCGTTCGAGATCATATGAGAAATATGCTCGATATGGCAAAAGTGTATACTGCTGATTTTGGAATGCAAAAGAACAATGTGATATTAAGCGGAAGTACGGGAACGGGTAAGACTTTTTTAACGCATTGTATCGCTGAAAATTTAATTAATCGGGGATTTATGGTCGTTTATTTTACAGCCATAGAAATGCTGGAATTTATTAAATCGGCAAATTTTAATTCCGATGCTAATTCTATGCAAATGATACGTCTAATAAAATCGGCTGATTTATTGATACTGGATGATTTGGGAACGGAGTATGCCAGTGATTATAATAATACCGAATTATTTTCCATTATTAATTATCGAATGATTCGAGAGGATAAGGCAACGATTATTTCAACTAATTTAAGCATGAATGAGATTAGGAGTAGATATTCTGAAAGGCTATCCTCTAGAATCGTTGGGAATTGTGATAATTGGGTATTATTTGGCAACGATTTAAGAATGGTGATTAAGTTTGGAGATAAGATAGGATAGATATGGGCACTTTATTAGAAGTTAGAGAGTTGTATAAGTATTTTAAACATATAAAGGCTGTAGATGGTGTAAGCTTTTCTTTACAAGAGGGTGATTTAATAGGACTTTTAGGTGCTAATGGAGCTGGAAAATCCACCACTATTTCAATGATTTGTACATTATTAAAACCCGATAGTGGCAGTATTATATTTCGGGGTGAAGATGTATTAAAAAAACCCAGTTGTATACAACAAAATATGGGAATAGTTCCTCAGGAAATCGCCCTATATCAAGAGCTAACTGGTATGGATAATTTAAAGTTTTGGGGACATGCCTATGGGCTTAAAACGAAGGAGCTAGATAAACAAATTGATAGGGTATCCGAAATTATTGGAATAGATGATCGACTCTCAGATAAGGTGCATACATATTCTGGTGGCATGAAACGAAGGTTAAATATAGGGGTGGCATTGTTACATAATCCCGAACTTATCATTATGGATGAGCCCACTGTAGGAGTTGATCCTCAGTCTAGAAATCATATATTAAATACGGTTAAAAATCTAAATTCACAGGGTGTCAGTGTGATATATACAAGTCATTATATGGATGAAGTGGAGTTTTTATGTAAGAAAATCCATATTATTGACAAGGGAAAAATTATAGCATCTGGTACTAAATCAGATCTTATCGCATCGATGGGGGACTGGACACTTACAGATGATAATGTGCCATGCACAAGACCTAATTTAGAAGATGTATTTTTAGAGCTTACTGGTAGAGAATTAAGAGATTAAGAATGGTGAAAGGATAAAAATATGAAAGAACAGTTGTTAGAGCTTTTAGAAGAAGCTAGAAAAGCTTTAAAATCTGCAACATCGGTAAAAGAGGTGGAAGAAGCTAGAATTTTATTTTCGGGGAAAAAGGGTAAATTGACTGCCCTTATGAAAGGAATGGGTGCATTATCCAAAGAGGAGAGACCTATTATTGGAAAAGTGGCTAATGAAGTTCGTACGGAAGTGGAACAGGGAATATTAGCTAGAAAAGATGAACTAAAAAAAGCATTGTTAATTAAAAAATTAGAAAATGAAAAAATAGATGTGACACGTAGGGGCGTTTTTGTTCGAAAGGGTGAATTGCATCCTTTAACCAAAATTCTTAGGGAGTTGGAAGAAGTATTTATTGGAATGGGATTTTCTATTGCTGAAGGACCAGAGGTGGAAACAGTGTTTAATAATTTTGATGCCTTAAATTCGCCACCAGATCATCCAGCACGTTCTACATCAGATACGTTTTATATTACGGATGATTTGTTACTTAGAACTCATACATCGCCAGTGCAGATTCGAGCGATGCAGTCGATGACACCACCTATTAAAATTATTTCACCTGGTCGATGTTTTCGATTTGATGAGTTAGATGCAACACATTCTCCGATGTTTCATCAACTAGAGGGACTCGTAATCGATAAAAATATTACGATGGCGGATTTAAAGGGAACATTGGATATGATGGCAAAATTGATATTTGGAGAGCATACTAAAACAAAGTTTAGACCACATCATTTTCCATTTACAGAGCCAAGTGCAGAAGTGGATGTAAGTTGTTTTAAATGTGCCGGTGAAGGCTGTAGAGTGTGCGGTAATAGCGGTTGGATTGAGATACTTGGTTGTGGCATGGTTCATCCAAGAGTATTACAAAATTGTGGAATTGATCCAGAACAGTATAGTGGATTTGCTTTTGGCATGGGCATTGATAGAATGGCGATGTTAAAAATGGAAATCGATGATATTAGATTATTTTTTGAAAATGATATGAGATTTATTGAACAGTTTTAATAGACATCGTTAGCAAAATGTGAAAGTAGTTGTAGGTGCTATAAAGGAGAAAACTATGCGAATTCCAGTAAAGTGGTTAAATAAATATGTAAATGTCGAAGATATTGACTTAAAGACATTAGAAGAAAAGATGATTTTATCAGGTTCAAATATTGAAACAGTTCATAATATGCTCGGTCAGATTAATAAAATCGTAGTAGGGCAGTGTAAATCTATAAAAAAACATCCTGAGGCTGATAAACTTTTGGTGTTAGATATTGATATTGGCGAAGAGGAGAGGATACAAATTGTTACAGGTGCTAAAAATGTGACGGTGGGAGATTTTGTGCCAGTAGCTCTTCATAAATCAAGACTATTTGATGGGACACAGATAAAAAGAGGAAAGTTAAGAGGTGTAGTTTCAAATGGAATGTTATGTTCCTTAGAGGAACTAGGGTTTGATAAAAGGCTTGTTCCAAAAAGTTGTGCTGATGGCATCTATATTTTACAAGGTGAACATAAATTAGGTACAGCGATAAGTGATGTGATGGAACTAGATGATCATGTGATAGAGTTTGAAATAACACCAAATAGACCTGACTGTCTTAGCGTTTTGGGTATGGCAAGAGAGTTTTCAGCGACCTTTAAAAGAAAGTTAAATCTTCCCGATATTAGTATACAAACAGAAGTGGATGATATTAAAGATTATGTGGATATTATAATAGAGGATGATGATTTGTGTCATCGATTTGGTGCTAGGGTGGTAAAAGATATTAAGGTGGAGCAGTCGCCTATTTGGATGCAGTCAGCACTTATTAAAGCGGGAATGCGACCTGTAAATAATATAGTAGATATTACGAATTATGTTCTACTCGAATGGGGACAGCCATTACATGCCTATGATTTAGATACTTTAGATGGTAATGTTCTTATTGCTAGACGTGCAAAAGAGGGAGAGCAGTTGATAACTCTTGATGGTTCAACACGAGAATTATCACAGGATATGCTAGTGATTGCCGATAAAAATAAAGCGGTAGGACTTGCTGGTGTGATGGGCGGACATGATACGGAGGTAACGGACAGTACAAAGATCATCGTGTTAGAAGTAGGTAGTTTTTTCAAATCAAATATTCGTAAGACATCAAAGGATATTGGACTACGTTCAGAATCTTCAGCACGTTTTGAAAAAGGGGTATCTCCCGAGTATATTCCTCAGATATTAGATAGAGTGTGCCATCTTATTGAACAAATTGGCGCGGGAACGGTTGTAAAAGGAATGATTGATCGATATCCTAATCCTATCACAGCGAACAGTATTAAAGTTCGATTGGATAAGATTACCGCTCTTATGGGCGTGGATATTAATGTGGATATGATACAGCAAATTTTTGATTGGCTTAATATTGATTCAGAACTCATTATAGAAGATGATCAAAAGATTTTATTATGCACACCTCCTGCCTATAGGTTAGATTTAATAGAAGAAATAGATTTTGTGGAGGAAGTGGCAAGATTTTATGGATATGATGTTTTGCCAATGACCATGCCTCATAATGCAGAGTGGGGGCATAGAAATAAAGAGCAGAAGCTTAGAAGAAATGCACGAGATATTATGACTGCTATCGGTGCTAATGAAATTTTAACATATTCTTTTGTAGGTGGCGGACAATATGATAAAATGAATATAGATAAGGATGATGAACTTAGAAAAACGGTAAAATTAAGAAATGCTTTAGGTGAAGAATATTCAATGATGCGTCGTTCGTTAATTGGCAATATGCTCGATGTATTATCCTTAAATAATAGTCGCTCTGTCAATGATGTATTTGCATTTGAGATAGGAAATGTCTTTATACCAAAACAATGGCCAGTAGCCGGATTGCCAGATGAAAAAACTCGTCTTTGCGTGGGATTGTATGGCGATGATGAAACATTTTTTACCATGAAGGGTTATATGGAAAGATTTTTTGATGCGATGTATGTTGAAAATCTTTTGTATAAGGCATGTTCTGATGTTTCGTGGTATCATAGTGGTCGATGTGCCAGTGTGTATGCAGGGGATGTGTTGATAGGTCATATAGGTGAATTGCATCCTACTTTATGTGAAAATTATGGTTTTAATGGGCGTGTATATATTGTAGATATTGATTTTACGCTCATGTGTTCTTATATAAAGGATGAAAAGAGATATAGACCACTTCCTAAGTTTCCATCTAGCACTAGAGATATGGCGTTAGTGGTGAAAAAAGATATACTATCAGGAGATATTTTATCGATTATTAAAGATTTGAATATTGGTATATTAGAGGATGTTCATTTATTTGATGTATATGAAGGTGAGCAAATACAAGACGGTTATAAATCTTTGGCATATTCTCTAGCATTTAGACATGATGAAAGAACGTTGACCGATGATGAAGTAAATATTGAATTTGATAAGATTTTACAAGCGATGAAAGATAAGATTCACGCTGAATTAAGATAGCACTGATATATAATTTATGAAGGGAGAGTAAGCGGTGGCGAAAAAAAATAAAGTTAAAGTACATATAATGAATCAAGAATATGTAATTTGCAGTGATGATTCACGTGAATTTATACAACGTGTCGCAAATTATGTCGATGATAAGATGCGAGAAGTAAAAGGTACAAAAACGGTCTTTAATGTAAAACATTTGTCGGTGTTAACGGCTATTAATATCGCTGATAATTATTTAAAGTTGCATGATGATAATAAAAATGCTGCCAAACTCCCTAAAAAAGAAGAACGGCGATTAAATGCTGTTATTCAATCATTATCAGATGAGATTGAAAAAAAGAATCAAGAAGCTCAAATCTTAGAAGAAACTCTAGCTCAATTGGAACAAGATTATAATAATCAAAAAATAAATTTTGAAACTTTATCAGTAGAATTAATGAAAAAAAATGATGAGATAAAACACAAGGTTCAAGAAATTTTAACCAAGGAAGATGAAATGATTGAAAAGGATAAACAAATTCAACTTCAAGCAGAGCATATTGAGTATCAAAATGAACAAATACAACAAAAAGAAAGTCAAATTTCTGAGTTAATGGAACAGCTTGGTAATAATGAAGAACTTTTTGTTACAAGAGTTGATGAATTTAATAGATTAAAGAAAGAAAATATAGAACTTGCCAAAAAACTCAACGATGCAAGACAGGAATTAGATGATTTTATAAATACTTTTGATAATTAGTATGCAGTGGTGGAGATCGTTCTCCGCCATTTCTGTATGGTAACTAAATGTAAAAACAAGTATGGAGAAACTAATGAACAGGCGATCTATAAAAGTATTAGAATATGATAAAATAAAAGAATTATTAGAGCAAAGAGCTTATTCATCTCTAGGCAAACAACGGGTACAGCAGTTGTATCCAGTGAATGAGATGCAAATGGTAAAACATAATATGGAAGAAACTGGCGAAGTGGTTAAATTACTATTAAAATTTGGTGAATTTCCATCTGGACCTATTTATGATGTAACGGATTTTATAAAACGAGTTCGTATTGGTGGAGCACTGTCGGTTCAAAGCCTTATTTATATATCGGATACGTCAAGGACGGCAAGGAGAATAAAATCATTTATCAGTACACATCATAATGAAGAACATCCTGTATATATATTATTTGAGTATGCACAGGGGATTACTAATTTGAAAATGATTGAAGATGCTGTTAATACTGCCATCACCAGTGATGGTAGTATATCGGATAATGCTAGTTCGAACCTTCGTCGAATTAGGCGTGAGAAAGAAAATAAGAAGTTAGCGATTAGAAGAAAATTAGATGCCATAATACGCAGTGACGATAAACAAAAATATATTCAAGATGCTCTGGTTACTATGAGACAGGATCGGTTTGTGATACCAGTGAAAACGGAGCATAAAAATCGTATAAAGGGCTTGGTTCATGATCAATCATCCAGTGGTTCTACGTCGTATATTGAGCCAATGGCAGTGGTTGAACTCAATAATGAATTAAGGCAATTAGATGCACAGGAAAATGCGGAGATAGAAAAAATTTTACTCGAAATATCCATGTTGGTAGCAGATTATATTGATGAATTATCCGTGAATCAGCAGATATTGTCATATCTTGATTTTGCCATTGCAAAGGGGAGATTGGCACTGGATATGAAGGCAAATGCTCCAACATTTAATAATAAGGGAGAAGTTCGCATAAAAAATGGTCGACATCCATTGTTAAATACCGAAAAGGTGGTGCCTTTAAATATACATTTGGGTAAGAGTTTTACTACGCTTTTGATTACAGGACCAAATACGGGTGGTAAAACGGTTAGTATTAAGACATTGGGCTTATTTGCACTGATGGCACAGTCTGGTCTTTATATACCTGCTGATAGCAGTACGACCATGCCTGTATTTGATGAAATTTTTGCTGATATAGGAGATGAACAGAGTATAGAGCAAAGTTTATCTACTTTTTCTTCCCATATGAAAAACATCGTGGATATTTTACAAAATGTAACAGATGGATCGCTTGTATTATTTGATGAATTAGGAGCAGGTACTGATCCGGAGGAAGGGGCAGCTCTTGCAATGTCTATATTAAGTTTATTAAAAGAGCGAAATATTCGAACTGTTGCTACTACCCATTATTCTGAATTAAAGCAATTTGCATTAGTGCGTGATGGAATGGAAAATGCTAGCGTGGAATTTGATATTAATACGCTTAGTCCTACTTATAAACTGATGATAGGAATACCTGGAAAGTCCAATGCCTTTGAGATATCTAGACGACTAGGATTATCTGATGATATTATTAGTTTGGCACAGAATTTTTTAGATAAATCGGATATTGAATTAGAAAATGTGTTATCAACTTTAGAAAAAAATAGAATTATGTTAGAAAATGAAAAAGATGAAGCGATTAGATTACGCCTAGAAGTGGAAATGTTAAAACAGCAGTATTCTACTAAAAAACAAAAGCTCGATGAACAGAGGGATAAGATTTTATCAGATGCAAAAAATGAGGCTAGGACACTGCTAAAACGTGCTAAGGTGGATAGTGAAGATATTATTAAAGAACTTCGACAAATGAAAAGTACTAAGGCGCAAGATAATAAAAAAATTGAAGATATGAGAAATAAGCTTCGTGATAATTTAAAATCCGTACAGAGTACGCATAAGACGAAAGAGGATATACGTGGCGATGAATTAAGAGAGGTTAGACTGGGGCAAAGTGTTCATATAAAAGGGGTTAGTCAGATTGGTAGCGTGATTAGTTTACCTGATGCAAATGGTATGTTAATGGTACAAGTCGGCATTATGAAGATGAATACTAATGTGAATGATTTAAGACTTGCCAAAGATGATAATATATCGAAGTGGGAAAAAACATATAAGAATAAGAAATCAAGGGATGTTTCTATGAAAAATGTCTCTGCTGAAATCGATGTTCGGGGTAAAACTACTGATGAGGCAATGTATATATTGGATAAATATATCGACGATGCCTATCTTGCTGGACTTGAAACGGTTAGAATCATTCATGGCAAAGGAACTGGTGCACTCAAAAAAGGATTGTTAGAATTTTTTAGACATCATCATCAAATTAAAAAGGTGAAGGAAGCGCCATTTAATGAGGGTGGTGCTGGGGTAAGTGTATTAACTTTAAGGTAAATCTAATGCTTGATTTATTAAAAATAGCCAGTGTTGTATATTTTTATCATTAGGAGATCTTTGAATGCCAATCTGCAGTTCATCATATGCTTTTTTTAGATTAATATACTGCGTTTGATTAGAGTCGTTTTCAAAATCTGTACTGGAAATAATAAACATTGCCTTAGAAAGATTATATTTAGAAGAATTTTTATATATAACGGTTCCATAAAATATCGATGATGAGATTATGGAAATAAGAATGATGGCAGCGGTTGTTTTTTTCAATAATTTAATGGGCTCATTTTTTACACCTAATATCCATCCAGCTAAATGACCACCTATTGCACCAAATAGATGTGCTGAATTATCAATAGATGGTGTGATAATGCCATAGATTATATTTATTGCTAGGAGCATAATCATGCTTTTTCCATAAATTTTTTTATATATTTGTGGATTTAATATCAGTAGATATAAATTAGCACCGACTAGTCCAAATATTGCACCAGAGGCACCTGCTGATATCGAATCATTAAAAACTAAAGAACCAGCTACCCCTGCTATACCTGATATAAAATAAATAATTATAAACTTTGTTTTTCCAAAAAATACTTCAATATCAGGACCTAATGCATTTAAGGCAATACAGTTAAATACCAAGTGGTAGATATCTACATGTAAAAACATAGGGGTTACTAGTCGATAGTACTCACCATCTGCTATTAAATAATTCACCTTTGCACCGAATTTTATCAGTGTATGGGATGAAATATTTATACTAAAACTTTTTTGATAGATGATTAGAGCAATAAATACGGCAATATTTATTCCGATTAGTATATAGGATATAAAAAATGTTTTTTTAAGATGGTTGATTTCTATTTGTTCCTGTTGGTCATGGGGTTGATCAATATATTGGCTTTGATTATACATAGTATCTCCTCGTGTGATGCTAAGTTTTAACAGCTCAGAATTTATGTTATGCAAGTTTAGTAATATTATAATACTAAAATATTATGGCAAAAAGCATTATATTTAGTTGTAAACATATTATAATATATTTGTTAAACGGGTGGGGTTAAATATTGATATGATAGGCAACTTCACATGGAGTAGTGTGAATATTTTATTTGGGAATAGTATAAGTATACTTATTTTAAGATAAATATAAAAAGGGAGGAATTATGATAAATTTTCAAGAAAAAGTGGCAGAAATGTTAAAAAGTCAAATAGAAGAATTATCTATATCAGATATCTATAATATTATAGAATATCCAAAACATGAAGATATGGGAGATTATGCATTTCCATGTTTTCGACTGGCAAAAATTTTCAGAAAAGCACCGAATCAAATTGCCATTGACATTGTGGAAAATATGGCAGAAAATGATTTGTTTGAGAGTGTAGAAGCGGTGGGTGGCTATATTAATTTTAAAATTTCGCCTAGCAAATATGCGCAGAGTGTTATTGAAACGATATTAGAACAAAAAGATGATTTTGGATCATCTACTATCGGTAATAATGAAAAACTTATTGTGGAATTTTCATCGGTTAATATTGCTAAGGCATTTCATATGGGACATATTCGTTCTACCATGATTGGAAATGCATTATATAGAATGTATAAGTTTATCGGTTATGATGCAGTGGCTATTAATCATCTAGGCGATTATGGAACACAGTTTGGTAAGATGATAGTGGCATATCTTAAATGGGGAGATAAGGAAGTTATACAAAAAGATCCTGTGAGGGAACTTGTTAAATTATATGTTAGATTTCATGATGCGGCAGAACAAAATCCAGCACTGGATGATGAGGCGAGAGAATGGTTTACAAAACTCGAAAATGGGGATGAGGAGGCTGTTCAGTTATGGCAATGGATGAAAGATATGAGCATGATTGAATTTGATAGGGTCTATAAGATGCTAGATGTTCATTTTGATTCCTTCGCAGGGGAGAGTTTTTATTCTGATAAAATTCCAGCAGTTCTCGAGGAAATGAGAGATAAAAATGTGGTAAAAAAAGATGATGGTGCTGAAATTGTTGACTTAGAAGAATATGGTATGCCACCAGCTCTTATTACTAAAAAAGATGGTTCATCACTTTATATTACAAGGGATTTAGCAGCGGCACTTTATCGAAAAGCATATTATAACTTTAAAAAGAATATATATGTGGTAGGGGCGGCACAGCAGCTACATTTTAAACAGTGGATGAAAATTATTGAATTAATGGGATATGATTGGGCAAAGGACTGCGTTCATGTTGAATTTGGGATGGTTTCATTACCAGAAGGTGGTATGTCTACGAGAAAGGGTAGGGTTGTATATCTAGAGGAAGTTCTTTTAACAGCTGTAGATCGTATTCGTGAAGTGATAGAATCTAAAAATCCAGATTTAGAAAATAAGGATGAGATTGCACGACAGGTTGGTGTGGGAGCAGTTGTATATCAAGAACTTGCCAATAATAGGATTAAAGATTATACCTTTTCATGGGAAGAAACGCTGTCATTTGAAGGTGAAACAGGACCATATGTCATGTATACGCATGCTAGAGCCTATAGTGTTCTTCGAAGGGCAGTAGTTGGATTTGGTGAATGTGCCAAGATGGATGAAAAAATCGTATTAGAAGATATTGATTATAGCTATTTAGAGGATGCGAGCTCTAAGGATGTCGTTAGACTGCTTAGTAAGTTTCCAGAATTAGTGTTAGAGGCTTGTGATAAATATGAGCCATCTATGATTACTCGATATCTGACGAATTTGGCTCAACGATTTAATAAATTTTATCATGATAATCCTATTTTGGTGGATGATATTCAGATTAAAAAAGCTAGATTATCACTCGTGTTTGCGGTGGAGCAAACCTTAAAAACAGCCCTTTATTTAGTTGGTCTTGCCGCTCCACAAAAAATGTAATAGGAAGTGTATTATGGATTGCAAAAAAATAAATTTTAATATATTTTCTGGAATTTCCAAAGCATATATCAATGATGATGAATTTAGAAAACAACATTTTCAGTTAGATTTTAGAGATAAACAGGATGTTTTTATGCGTTGCCATGATTTGCAACATAGGAATTATGATAGAGAAAAATTAGTACATGCATTAAAACAGATAAATCAGGCATATTATGCTGGCGAGAAAACAATGAAAAATATTGAAAAATTAATGGTTGATAGTACCTTATGTGTGGTGACAGGTCAGCAAGTTGGTATATTTGGTGGTCCACTTTATACTATTTATAAGGTGGCTACCACTATTAAAAAGGCAAGAGAGTTTTCAAAAATTTTAAATACAGAGGTTGTGCCTATATTTTGGATTGCATCTGAAGATCATGATTTTGAGGAAATACGAAGTGTCAGTCTATTTGATGAGGGTAGGCTTAAAAAATTTAAAATGGATAAGAAGGCTGGTTCGGCAAATAAAAATCCATATAAAAATAAGGCGAATTATCGTGAAATAAAAGAGCCATCTGGATTTATTGATGTCAATGAAAGCCTGTTTAATATATCGGAAAATGTTGTGAAGGCGATAGAAAATTTGCCATCTAGAGATTTGGCAAAGGAAGTTTTTATAAATACATTGTCACAGGATGATAGTATAGCGGATTGGTTTGGCAAGATATATGCTAAACTTTTTAAAGATGAAGGTCTTATTATTATCGATCCAATGAATACCGATATTAGAAAATTGGGGCAGGATTTTTTATATGTTGCTTTAAATAATTCAGATAAGATTATGAATTTAGTGAGAGCAGAGTCTGTAGACCTTAAACAGAAAGGCTTTGATCCGTTGATTGATGTAAGAAAAGATATTAGCGGATTGTATATTGTGGAAGATGGTGAAAGAAAAACATTATTTAGGGATGAAAACTATTATTATGTGCAAAATGCTCATGATAAGAAGTATTATACTAAAGATGAATTGGTAAATAGAATATGTCATCGTCCGTATGATTTTAGCACCAATGTTGTATTAAGACCAATTATTCAGGATGTTTATTTACCTAGTCTTGCATATGTTGGTGGACCAGGAGAGATTGCCTACTATGCCCAATTAAAGAATGTGTATGCTGTGTTTGACATGACTATGCCTATGATAATACCACGTGAAAATTATGTATATAGAAGTATAGATGATAAATTAATAATGGCAGAACATCATATTAGTATGGAAGATATATTATCTACTGATTTATATGAGATGGAAAGAATGATGCTTAAAAAATATGAAACGCTGGATATTGATAAGATATTTTGCGAATTTAGTGCAAATATAAATAGACTCTATTGTGATTTATTATCACATATTTCTTTGATTGATAAGGAAATAGATAAAATATCGGATATTAATCAGCATAAGATACAAGAACAAATTAATTATTTAAAAAATAAATCTCATCGATTTTATAGAAAAAAATATAGAAATCAGATAGCTTTTTTAAAGCAATTATTTACTAGCTTTCGACCATATGATAGCTTGCAAGAGCGAAAGATTAGCACGGTGTATTTAATAGCAATGGGTGGTAAGGATATAGTAAAACGATTATTAGATGATGAGTATTCCATGTATCATAGGCTTATTGATTTTTAGGGGGTAAATATGAATATTGGAATTTGTTGTTATCCATCATATGGTGGTAGTGGTGTTGTGGCTACAGAATTGGGAAGACATTTAGCACGTAGGGGACATCATATTCATTTTATTTCATATGATAAGCCTTTTAGATTATCGTCATTTCATACTCATGTTACTTTTCATAGTGTGGAAAGTCCTAGCTATCCAGTGTTTAAGCATGAACCTTATATTATGGCACTTGCCAATAAATTAGCAGAGGTGGCAGAAAGAGAAAAACTAGATATTTTACATGCTCATTATGCCGTACCTCATGCAACGGCTATATATTTGGCAAAGCAGATGATTGGTGGCAGTATTAAAACAGTTACCACCCTTCATGGTACGGATGTTAGTATTCTTTCTGATGAACCTAATTTACGTCGAGTGATGGTGCATAGTGTCAATCATTCAGATGCGGTGACGGCTGTTTCTGAAAATTTAAAAATGCAGTCCCAAAAGGTCTTAAACTCCGAACGTGAAATTTATATGATACGAAATTTTATTGATACATCAGAGTATAAAAGAATTGCTGATAATAAATTGATGCATATGCGTCGTGAATTGGGAATTTTAGATGACGATAAGGTTATTTTGCATACATCGAATTTTAGACCAGTTAAACGGATTTCAGATGTAGTTAAAATCTTTAAACTGATTAATGAAAGTATTTCTTCTCATCTCGTTATGGTGGGCGATGGACCTGATCAGTTAATGGCGTATAATTTAGTAAAAAAATATAATTTATTAGAACGGGTTCATTTTTTAGGCAATCAAGACTGTGTAGTTCAAATTTTATCGATGTCGGATTTGTTTTTATTGCCATCGGAAAAAGAGAGTTTTGGATTGGCGGCACTGGAGGCTATGTCCTGTGAAATACCAGTTATTGCATCTAATGCTGGTGGTTTGCCAGAAGTGATAGAACATGGTGTTAGCGGGATGTTATCAGAGGTAGGAGATGTTAGTGCAATGGCGAAAAATAGTATATCTATACTTTCTGATGACGATATTTATAACAATTTTGCTAAAGCTGCTAGAAAAAGAGCAAAGGATAGATTTAAGGTTAATGATATTATTGATGAGTATGAGGGGTTATATTTAAAATTGCTGAACAATTAATACTATTTTTTATATATTATTTACCTATAATCAATGAAAAATCCTATCTATTCGATAAAAAACCCCCATCCCGTTCGTGTTGTAGATGGGGGAATATGGTTATTCGATTTTGCATGTAAATGGTGGCAATTCTGGGAAGTGATAATCTTTTTTTAAGAATTCTGGATCTTTTTTATCATATGCTCGCTCGTTTCGATCTTGAGCTTTATTAATAACGTCTAACACTTCTTCTAGCTTTTGATCGATTAACGTGAGATCTTCTCGCTTTAGGTTGTAATATAAGAATAAATCTTCAAAGAGGAGAACCAGTTGAGAAATATTTTTATCCAAGTGAATGAAGGTGTCAAAATTCGAACTCTTCATTGCATTTTTAAATAATGCGATATCGGTTTTTATTGTTTGGACAATAGCTTCTTCTGTTTTTTCTTCTCCTAGAGCTGAAGTATAGGGACGAACTCGTTCTAAAAAATAAGTTCCATCGGGATTAGCATGATATAAGTATGTTATTTTTGTTTTTTCACTTAATGTAAATTTGACAAAATACATCGTTCCTTGGACATCCAAAACTTTGGCGCCCATGGCGATAAGTTCTTCTCTACATAGCTCGTGTCGAATACCTCGTGAGGACATGATTGCCATAAATACCTCCTAGTTAATTTGAGAGTGTTATTATATATTTTTTGTATTATTATAAATAATTATACCATAAAATTATTTAGTTGTTGTATATTAAAAATTAAGGGTATTTAATAAAATGCTGGTGCTGTTATATATTAAAGTTAATCTTAAGAGAGTAGTATAAATTTATCATTAAAAATATAATCTGATAATATTAATAGATGTGTGTTGTGTGGTTAGGTTAAGGTGTTACTATGCTTACTTTAGTAAGTAGATACTAAGAAAGGGGTTTTAATTATAGTTGCTATATATAAATAGATTTTAATATATTATCATATGGCGATATAATTTAAAAAAATAAATGAATATAGTAAATGATATTTTAAGGACGAATAGGGATGTGCTGTTAAAGACGGCACAAACACTTAAGAATAATATGGAGATATTGGTGGTGGGAGGATTCTATCTATTGGTAATTTTGCTATCATCTCGATTGACTCCATTATTTGGATTTTTAGGCGGAATTGTTAGTATACTAATTCAAACAGCATTGATTTCTAATTATTTATATATTATGAATTGTATTGTTTTTCATGGTACATTTGATAAAAATGATTTTAGAGCTGGATTTTCAGTATATTTTAGGATGATTTGGGTAATTTTTTTAGTGATTATAACTCTTAGATATGCTATTGATTTATTGGTGCTAGTGCCACTTAGTGCTATGATGGGTTTTGCTATTATATATATAAAATTACTATATTGGGTTATTATTTTTATTGCTTTCAATGCATTACCAGAAACCATATATCAACAAGATCTATCTGAATTAGATGATTTTAAATATTCTTTTAATTTTATAAAAACAAATCCTATTGAATGGTTTATTCCAAATATAATACTGTTTGGTATTTTATATATTGTGTATAATTTTGCATCAAGTATTATTCATATGATAACAAGGGGTTTACCATTTGATATTCAGTTTGCCTTATACTGGGTGTTGATGATAATTGTATTGCAAATAATTATAGGATTTATCATGATTTATAGAGGAGTTTTATATAATATTTTAAGTAATAGTACTCGTAAAAAGCGTTATTTTATGAGAAATCCACATGAAAGGTAGGGGAAATATGAAGAAGGTTCAAATTCATTGCAATGATAATGAAGAAACTATTATGGTGAAAAAACAGGTATCTGATTTTTTAAATACAAATGATTTTGTGATAACGGAGGATGATCCGGACTTAATCGTTGTATTAGGTGGTGATGGTACAATGCTTAGCGGTATTCGAAAATATTATTCGAAAAATATTCCATTTTTAGGTGTAAATACGGGAACTTTAGGTTTTTTGCCGACGGTTTGCCGAAAAGATCCTGAGGATGTTGTAACATTATTAAAAAGTGGAGACTATACAATAAAATCATATCCTCTGTTAAAAGTTGATGTAGAAACGGTTCAAGGGGAGATAATTACCAATTATGCCTTTAATGAAATATTAATAAAACATTTAGAGCCACGGCTGATGAAAGCTAAAATGTATATTAATGGAAAGCCGTTTAATTACTTTGCAGGAGATGGATTTATTATTTCCACACCGATTGGAGCGACTGGCTATGCAATGTGGGCAGGCGGTGTAGCAATGCATTGTGAACTTCCTATTTATCAATTAACACCTCTTAATCCAAATGATAATAGCGTAAATAGCCCTTTAAAATCATCTTTAATTATGCCCAATGATACCAGTTTGTGTTTTGAAATTACAAAGGCAGAACGCAGAGAGGTTATGGTTGCATGTGATGGAATCAGAACAACAGGTGATTATGTTCGATCGATTAAGGTTTCTATTTCGGATAAAACGGTTAAAATTATACGACAATTAGACTATGATTATTTTCAGTTATATCGAAATAAAATAATAGATAAGCAGGTGAAACATGACTTCTTTTAATTCTGGATTAAAGGAATTGGAAAATATATTAAAGAAAAAAACGGATGATGTGGTATTTTTTGAAATAACGGAGAGTACAAAATCTCCATTTGAGGATTTAATGTGGACTGAAAATATGGCTATTCCTATTATGACCACCAGTATGATTGATAAGGTGGTGCATGGTACACAGGCAGATATTAATGTCTCTACCATACTTGAGGGAATGGTTCATATATTAGGAATTGATCCTGAATTTGTACACAGGGATTTTTATATAAAGTTTTTAAGACGTGCCGATACTTTATTTTATCGAAGAATATGCTCTAATGCATTATATCTTTTTGATGAAGATAAGCTGTTAGATTCTCTTATTCGCTTTAGAGCAGCTTTATTATTTGTCGAGGATATGCCACAGAGCAGAATAATTGACATACTATATAATTGTGGTAAATTATGTGAGCAGTTAGCTAGTAAGGATCATGTGGATGAAAATAAACAAATTTATGAAAATGCATCGGTGATATATTTTAATGAGGTGTTAAAATTAGATGAAAATCATGGATTTGCTTCATATCATTTAGGTTTTTATCATATTAATAAAAGAGAGTTTTATAAGGCGAAACAGCACTGGATTAAAGCATTAGAAACACAGAAAATTGCTGGGGAACAGAGACTTTATATCGTGAAACAACTTAGAAAAATTGAAGATGAAATCATGTATGAAAAAGGTTATAAGGCGATTATAGAAGGCTTTAATGATGAGGGATTATCCTATTTATTGCCACTGGTAGAAGAATATCCTGAATGGTGGAATTTACATTTTTTTGTCGGTTTAGCATATAGAAAAAAAGAGATGTTTGCAGAGGCGATACAGAGTTTTAAAAAGGTGTTAAATCTTAATACAGGGCATATTGATAGCATGAATGAAATTGCCATATGTTATATAAGTGCTGGAGATAATGATAATGCTCAAAAATATTTAGTAGAAGCTAATCGATTAAATCCCAATAATCATGAAATTTTATGCAATTTAGGCATATTAGAATTACAAATGGGAAATCATAAAAAAGCATTGGATAATATAGAACGAGCTCTTAGTATAAAGCCCGATGATGATATTGTTTTGGCATGGTATGATGCGTTAAAACATCAATATATTTAAGGATAGTGTTTAAATAAATGGTTAAATGATTGGAATGAATAATTATAAATAAATATTAATAATTACTTGAAAATTGATATAAGGATGATATAATGGAAGGTGTTAATATTCTAGATATAAACGACAAAATTAGAAGGAGATAAGTATGGATAATAAACAAAAAGTTGTATTAGCTTATTCTGGGGGATTGGATACATCTGTTATATTGAAGTGGTTACAAGTAGAAAGAAATTATGATGTTATCGCAGTATGCGTAAATGTTGGTCAAATAGAAGATTTTGATGCGATTAATCAAAAGGCACTTAATACGGGGGCCATCGAATCGATGGTTGTCGATGTACGAGAGCAGTTTGTTACCGATTATATTTTTAAAGGACTTAATGCAGGTGCTGTATATGAGGATGATTATTTATTGGGTACGGCATTTGCTAGACCGCTTATTTCAAAGGTGTTAGTGGATATAGCTCATGAAAAGGATGCGGTGGCAATTGCGCATGGAGCCACTGGAAAGGGTAATGATCAAGTTCGATTTGAAATTACCATTCAGGCAATTGATCCATTTATAAAAATTATAGCTCCTTGGCGTGAGTGGGATTTAAAATCTCGTGAGGATTGTATTGATTATGCTAAAAAATATAATATTCCATTAGATGTTACTAAAAAAGATATCTATAGTCGTGATGAAAACTTATGGCATTTAAGTCATGAAGGTGGAATTTTGGAAAATCCATGGACACATCATGATGAGAATATGTATAAGTTAACGAGCAAGATTGATGATGCACCTGATATTCCTGAGATTATTGATATTGGCTTTGAAAAGGGTGTACCTATTTCCTTAAATGGGCAAAAAATGCCACCTCTAGAATTAGTTGGTCAAATTAATAAAATTGGTGGTAAACATGGTGTTGGTATAGTAGACATCGTTGAAAATCGACTCGTTGGTATGAAGTCTAGAGGTGTATATGAAACTCCTGGTGGAGCTGTTCTTTATAAGGCGCATAAACATTTAGAAAAATTGGTACTAGATCATGATGTATTAAGCTTTAAATCGCTTATTTCTCAAAAATATGGTGAACTCGCATATAATGGTCTTTGGGAAGCTCCATTAAAACGTTGTCTGGATGCCTTTATTGAGAAAATGAGTGAAGTATTAAATGGTGAAGTATGTGTAAAATTATATAAGGGAAATATACAAATCATGGGTACAAAGTCTCCAGATAGTCTTTATAATGAAGAGTTTGTAACTTTTGGAAGTGATGATGTATATACTCAGCGAGATGCGGAAGGATTTATTAATTTATTTGCTTTATCTCTTAAAATTAATTCAATTAATAGATTAAAAAGAGAAAAAGAGCAAATGGAACTCACAGAGACAACTGATTGATACGAGCTTTAGATGGGAGTTATCATATGAAACTTTGGGGTGGAAGATTTAAGGAAGAAACAGATATTAGTATGGATGATTTTAATAGTTCTATTCATTTTGATTATATTTTATATAAGCAGGATTTGGAGGGGAGTAGAGCACATATTCAAATGCTCCAAAAAATTGGTGTTTTAACGAGTGACGAGCTAGATACTCTGGTGAATGCATTAGATGAATTAGAATGTGATATCGATCGTGGTAATGTGCAGTTTTCTATATCCAGCGAAGATATTCATATGAATATAGAACAATTGTTAACTCAGAGGATAGGTTCTTTGGCTGGTAAAATTCATACAGCACGTAGTAGAAATGATCAAGTGGTGCTAGACTTTAAAATGTATGTTAAAAGTAAAACAGTTCTTGTTATGGATCATATTATTCGATTAGTCGAATTATTATCTGATATAGCAGATAATAATCTTCATATTATTATGACGGGATATACCCATCTTCAGCCAGCACAACCGATTAGACTGTCCTTTCATCTTATGAGTTATGTTCAGATGTTTAAAAGAGATTATGAAAGATTTGAAGATTCGTTAAAAAGACTTGGTCAAATGCCACTTGGAGCGGGAGCGTTTGCGGGTACTGGTTATGATACGGATAGGCAGTTTATAGCGGATAAATTAGATTTTTTAAGTCTTAGTCTCAATGCGATGGATGCTGTTGCTGATAGGGATTTTGCCATTGAATTTTTAAGTGCTGGTTCGATACTAATGATGCATTTAAGTAGATTTTGTGAAGATATTATTTTATGGAATACAAAGGAATTTGGTTATATAACAATAGGTGATAAATATAGTACAGGTAGTAGTATTATGCCTCAAAAGAAAAACCCCGATGTAGCAGAATTAATAAGAGGTAAAACGGGAACTGTTTATGGTCAATTAATGGGGCTTTTAAGCATGATGAAATCTCTTCCTATGTCATATAATAAGGATATGCAAGAGGATAAATTGCCAGTTTTTCAAGCAAGTGATAATATGATAAAATCACTGGATATGTTTTATAAAATGATTAAAAGCATTGAGTTTCATGCAGATAGAATGATGCAATCTACTAAAAAAGGCTTTTTAAATGCAACGGATATGGCAGATTATCTTACGAAGAAGGGGATGCCATTTCGACAAGCACATGGCGTTGTTGGAAAAATCGTTCTTGAATGTGAACGAAAAAATATGGTTATTGATGAATTATCGCTGGATGAAATGAAGGCTTTCTCTGATATATTTGATGAGGATATATATCATGCCATTGATATCGAACAATGTGTGGAAAATAAAAAATCATTTGGTTCTACATCGTTATCGCAGGTAAAGATGATGATAGATGAAGCCAATCGGTGGTGTCGATTACAACATAGTGATTAATCATAAATCAAGGTGGACTATTCTACCTTGATTTTTTAGTAGTGCTTGTAATGCTATGTATGAATGATATAATAGGTATTGGTGATATAACAATGTATGTGAGGGAGTACTATGAATTTACAAATTTTAAATGATAGACAAAGAGAAGCGGTGCTGCATGGCGATGGACCGCTTCTTGTTTTAGCTGGTGCAGGTTCTGGAAAAACAAGGGTTTTAACACATAAAATAGCGTATTTGATTGAACAAAATAAGGCATATCCCAGTGAGATATTATCTATAACATTTACAAATAAAGCAGCTGGAGAAATGAAACAGCGTATAGGTAGTTTAATAGGAGAGGTGAATAATGGCATTTGGGTAGGAACTTTTCATTCCATGTGTGTTCGAATTTTGAGAAGAGATGCTGAGGGTATAGGCTATAACACTAATTTTGTGATTTATGATACTGCGGATCAAAAAATGCTGATAAAAAATTGTTTAAAACAGTTAAATGTTGATATAAAGAAGTTAACACCTAAAATGGTATTGAGTAGAATTTCTGATGCTAAAAATGATATGGTTAGTCCTGCGGACTTTAAAAATGAATATAGTGGTTTACATCATTTAGAAGTTGCTAGTGCATATGAGCTATATCAGAAAAATTTAAGACAAAATAATGCCATGGATTTTGATGATTTAATTTTAAATACGCTAAGGTTATTACGTACCAATGAAGATATTAGGAAAAAATATCAAGATAAGTTTAAGTATATATTTGTGGATGAGTATCAGGATACCAATAAAGCGCAGTATGAATTAGTACATATACTGGCACAGGGCTCCCGAAATATATGTGTGGTAGGTGATGCTGATCAGAGCATATATGGCTGGAGAGGTGCAGATATTAGAAATATTAGAGAGTTTGAAAATGATTTTAAGGGAGCTAAAATTATACAACTAGAGCAGAATTATCGCTCCACTCAAAATATTTTAAATGCTGCCAATAGAGTTATTGAAAATAATCCTAGACGTTATAAAAAGAAACTGTGGACGGATGGAGAAGATGGTAATAAGATTGTATATTATAGAGGGCAAGATGAATATGATGAAGCTCGATTTGTTGTTTCTTATATTAAAGAATTGATAGAGGAACGAAGATTTCGTATAGATGATTTTGCCATATTATATCGAACTAATGCACAGTCAAGGGTATTTGAATCCATTTTGCGGACATCGTCTATTCCATATAAGATTATTGGTGGTCATAAGTTTTATGAACGTAAGGAAATTAAAGATGCATTATCGTATTTACGTCTAATACAAAATAATAGTGATGATATTGCATTCTTACGCATTGTCAATGAGCCAAAACGTGGTATAGGAAGCAAAACGTTAGAAAAATGTACAAATATCTCTATTCAAAAAGGGATAAGTTTATTTGTTGCCATTAAGCTGTTATTAGATGAAGGTGGATTATCAAAAAAGGCAATGAATGAAATGAAGGAATTTATTTCACTAATTGAAAAATTTACTGCTATGAAAGAAAGTGAAAAAGTATCACAGCTACTCGAAGATGTTTTGTATCAAAGCGGATATAAACAGTCGTTGGAGATGGATATGAGTTTAGAAGCACAGTCACGTCTAGAAAATCTAGAACAATTATCTCAGAGTATTTTGGAATTTGAAAATAATGATGGTGGTAATTTAGAACAGTATCTATCGGAAATTAGTCTAGTGGCTGATGTGGATGATTTAGAAGAAAGTGATGAGGGCATAAAGCTTATGACACTTCATTCGTCAAAAGGACTTGAATTTCCAGTAGTATTTTTAGTAGGAATGGAGGAAGGAATTTTTCCAACTTCACGTGCATTTGATGATCAAAAAGCAATGGAAGAAGAGCGACGACTTGCCTATGTTGGTATGACACGTGCTGAAAAAATATTATGTGTTAGTCATGCTTATTTACGTAATCAATTTGGCAAAACTTCCGTTAATCCTATCTCTCGATTTATCGAGGAAATTCCTGAGCATATTATTGATTCAAATGGTTTAATTATTGCTACTAGGAAAGAAAATTTTCAGTCATCTAAAAAAGGTGTTGGTCTTGGGTTTGGTGTTAAGAAATCGCCTAAAAAATCTTCTGTTTCATCACATGATATTAAGGCAGGTGTAAAGGTTCGTCATAAAGCATTTGGAGAAGGTATGGTGGTAGAAGTTAGCGGAAGTGGAGATAAGGCTATTTTAACGATTGCGTTTCATGAAAAGGGAATAAAAAAATTGCAACTTGGGATAGCACCAATCGAGATTATGTAGATGATGAAAGGGATTTATAGGATAGGAAATATGAATATAGATTATACTAAATATCTTAAAATTGATGAGGATAATTTATCTAGTGCAAAGGATACGTTGGATAAATTAAAGGAAATATTAATATTTCACAGTAAACTTTATTATGAAAAAAACACTCCTATGATGTCCGATTATGAATATGATACATTATTTAATAATTTAATGATGTTAGAGGATAAATTTCCAGAATTAAAGACGATGGATTCTCCTACGCAACGGATTGGTAGTCAGCCTATATCATCATTTGAAAGCGTTACTCATAAAGTGCCACTGCTAAGTCTGGGTAATAGTTATAATGCTCAGGACTTACTCGCATTTGATGAACGAATTAAAAAAGATGTATCAACTGATAAGGTGTCTTATGTATTAGAACATAAAATAGATGGGCTTAGTGTTGCATTAAGTTATGAAAATGGTGTATTTGTTCGAGGTGCTACAAGAGGAAATGGATATGTGGGTGAAGATATCACTAATAATCTTCGAACAATTAGGGATATTCCGCTTAAATTAAAAAAGGATGTTAATATCATTGTCCGAGGAGAGGTGTATTTTCCCAAAAAGTTATTTAGACTATTAAACCATAAGCGGGTAGAAGATGGAGAAATGCCATTTGCTAATTCTAGAAATGCGGCAGCAGGTTCTTTAAGACAATTAGATTCTAGGATTACCGCAAAACGTCCTCTATCGATATTTGTTTTTGATATTTTAGATGGGGATATAGGTGTTGATAATCATTCAGATGCCCTTGATATATTAGCGGAACTTGGTTTTGTAACATCTCATTATCAAAAAACAAACAAGATAAATGATGTTATACAACACTGTGAAAAGATGATAACTATACGTGAGACTCTGCCATATGAAATTGATGGTATGGTTATAAAAGTAGATAATTTTAATCAAAGAAGTATATTAGGAACTCGTTCACGTAGTCCTCGATGGGCAATTGCCTATAAATTTCCAGCTGAAGAACAGGAGACGACGATATTAAATATTGAAGCCCAAGTTGGGCGAACGGGTGTGTTAACTCCTAGGGCGATATTAAAACCAGTGCTTATCGCAGGTTCAACCGTTGGATTTGCCACGCTTCATAATCAAGATTATATCGATGAAAAGGATATTAGAATAGGGGATAGCGTTATTATTCAAAAGGCGGGTGATGTAATACCTGCGGTTGTGAGAGTTATTAAAGAAAGACGTACTGGCGATGAAATGATATATAAAATACCCGAGATTTGCCCTACATGTCTAGAGCCAACTAAACGACTAGAAGGCGAAGTTGCCATTCGATGCATTAATCCAAATTGTGCGGCTAAAATCGAGCGAAAAATTATACATTTTGTATCTTCTGCAGGGATGGATATTGATGGATTAGGAGAAAGTCAAGTACGCCAATTAATTAGTGCAGGATTTATCGAGGATATGGCAGATTTATATACGTTAAAAAATCATCGTAAGTCGTTAATGTCCATGGAACGAATGGGCGAAAAATCCGTAGATAATCTATTAGAAGCGATTGAAAAATCAAAATCCAATGACTTATCTAAATTAATTGCAGCACTTGGAATACCTCTGGTGGGTGAAAAATCGGCTCGAGTGCTAGCTCAGAAGTTTGGCAATTTAGAAGCTTTAATGAATGCAAGTATTTCAGAGCTTATGCAAGTAGATGATATTGGTGAAAAGATGGCAGAGGCCATTGTTAACTTTTTTACAAGTTCTAATATGCATATTTTGAATAAATTAATTAATGCAGGGATAAATATACATTGTTTATCTGTGGAACAAGTACAAGATGATTTCTTTTTTGGCAAGAGTTTTGTTTTAACTGGAAGCCTTCAACGTATGTCTCGATCTGTTGCTAAAAAGCAGATAGAACAGCGTGGTGGAAAAGTGACTGGTTCTGTAAGTTCTAAAACCAATTATGTTATCTATGGAGAAAATGCGGGTTCGAAATTAGAAAAAGCGAAGTTATTACAGATACCATTAATGACGGAAGACGAATTTGAACAATTGTTATAGTAGATGACAATGATGCAATATAAAAATATAAAACTTGCAATTTGGCATAAAGAATTACATTTTATTACAAAAATTTTTCGTGAAAATTTTAAAAAAAACATTAAAGGCTTAAAGGCGTTGAAACGACTACTATAAGCAAACGTTTTCATATTTAATTAATAAAATGAGATGTTTTTTGTAAAACTCTCGTAACATTGTATTATCAATTGCTAGAGGTGGTATTACTTTTTTTTAATAAGTATAAAATGCTTAAAACAGTTGAAAAATGAACAAATAAACGGTATTATATATATATCTTTGTTTATTATATTCACAAAAAATATATAAATAAAATAAAGTTTAAAATTTATCTAAAAATATTAAAAATGAATTTTTTATTTTTAAAAATTGTTTTATGCAGTCAAAAAAAGTTTATAAAGAGAGGGGTTTGATGAAGTGGGACAGTATATACTGCGTAGGGTAATATCTATGTTTGTCACATTGTGGTTTGTTGTTACAATAACATTTGTGTTAATGCATTCTATACCAGGAGGACCATTTGACTTAAATGAAAAGGCGTTGCCACCAGAGGTTATTGAGGCATTGGAAGATAAGTATCATTTAAATGATCCGTTATGGAAGCAATATGTCGATTATTTAAAAGGTGTCGCTACATTTGAATTAGGGCCTTCTTTTTCACGACCAGGGATTACTGTTAATCAACTGATTAAACAAGGTTTCCCAGTTTCGGCAAAATTAGGTGGAATAGCTTCTATTCTGGTAATACTATTTGGTGTGCCAGTTGGTATTATATCGGCACTGAAGCAAAATCATTGGCAAGATTATGCTGTGACCGTATTTGCTACATTGGGAGTGGCGGTGCCTGGATTTGTTTTGGGTACGCTAATTATCTATATATTTAGTGCAAAACTAAATTGGTTGCCTGCATATGGACTGGATACTTGGAAGCATTATATTGGTCCAGTTATTACCTTAAGTGGTTTTTCTCTTGCGTTTGTGGCGAGATTAACGAGATCAAGTATGTTAGAAGTTTTACAACAAGATTATATTAGAACAGCACGTGCAAAGGGTTTGTCTGAAGGTGTAGTTATATTTAAGCATGCACTTAAAAATGCATTAATTCCAGTTGTAACATATATGGGACCAATGATTGCAGCGATTATGACAGGTTCATTTGTTACAGAAAAAATATTTGCCGTTCCTGGAATGGGACGTCACTTTGTGGAGTCGGTTGGAAATAGAGATTATACGGTTTTACTTGGAACGACTATATTTTATGCAGCATTTGCGATTGTAATGATATTCTTAGTGGATATTGCATATGTATTTATCGATCCACGAATTAAGCTTAATGAATAGGAGGTTATGATGTCGAACAAAGAGTTAAATATCACACAAGATATGTGGCAAAAAGTAGATCATAGCCTAATGGAAAATGATACTATTGCTAAAAAAAGTATGACGTACTGGCAAGATGCTTGGAGAAGATTAAAGCAGAATAAACTATCGATGCTGGGGCTTGTGGTCATTGCCTGTCTGACCTTACTATCGATATTCGGTCCTCTTATGTCAAAGTATAAATACTCCGATCAGGATCTTAGTATGGCTAATATACCACCTCGATTTGAATACTATCAGTTAGGCGACAAGCAGCTATATCTCCATAAAGAATATAGACTATATGAAGTGAAAAATGGAGAATTTATCAGCGAACTAAAAAAAGAAAAAGAGGATATGATGCATCGCCAGCGTATTTATATGATCGATGGAAAAGAAGTAATCGTTGATTATAGTTTTGCAGCAAAGGCTAAAAAATCGAAAGATCCCAATGCTCCAAAGTTTCAAATTAGAGTGGGTGATGAAGTGTTAACGCCGGCAGGTAAATCATTTAATAAAACATACTGGTTTGGAACGGATTCTCTTGGAAGAGATTTGTTTGTACGTGTATTAGTCGGGGCACAGATATCGCTTACAGTAGGTCTGGTAGCGAGTGCTGTACAGTTCTTTATCGGTGTGTTATATGGCGGTATTTCAGGATATATTGGCGGACGAGTGGATAATATTATGATGCGTATCGTTGATATTATTGCCACTATTCCACTGCTATTATATGTAATTCTTTTGATGGTAGTTTTTGGTGCTGGTTTTAAAACTATTATTGTCGCTATTGGTTCAGTGTACTGGGTTAGAATGGCACGACTGGTAAGAGGTCAAGTTCTTTCCATTAAGGAACAAGAGTATGTCATGGCAGCAAAAACACTGGGTGCCTCGACATGGCGAATTATGGTTAGACATCTTATTCCAAATGCAATGGGTGCAATTATTGTATCGCTTACTATGAGTATTCCAAATGCTATTTTTACTGAATCGTTCTTGTCGTTTATAGGGCTTGGTGTTTCCGCACCGATGGCATCGTGGGGAACGTTGGCATCTGATGCACTTGGCGGACTTAGAACATATGCATATCAGTTGTTTTATCCATCGTTATTCATTTCGTTAACAGTTCTCGCATTTAACTTCTTGGGCGATGGGCTACGAGATGCACTAGATCCACGGTTGAGAAAATAAGGGGTGAGAACATAAATGAGTGAAGTGAAAAATGAAGCAACAAATGAAATAAAATCTAAAGAGGTAGATACAGTTGACAATGAGAACATGCTCGAAATGAGAAATGTTAAGACATCCTTTTATACTCATATTGGTGAGGTTCAAGCGGTTCGTGGTGTAAGCTTTAATGTAAAAAAAGGTGAGGCGCTTGGCGTGGTAGGCGAATCGGGTTCTGGTAAATCGGTAACCTCAATGTCAATCATGCAACTTTTACAATATCCTGGAAAAGTCAAAGAAGGAGAAATTCTCTTTAGAGGAGAGGATATTTTAAAGAAGAATAAACATGAAATGATGGAGATTCGTGGTAATGATATAGCGATGATATTCCAAGATCCAATGACTTCCTTGAATCCAGTTTATAAAATTGGAGATCAAATTATGGAAGGCATTATAATGCATCAAGGTCTTAATAAAAAAGAAGCTAGGAAAAAAGCAATTGAAATGCTCGAAATGGTTGGGATACCTTCTCCTGAACAACGGGTAGATAACTATCCTCATGAATTTTCAGGGGGCATGAGACAACGGGCAATGATTGCTATTGCACTGGCTTGCGAGCCTGATTTATTGATTGCTGATGAGCCAACAACGGCACTGGATGTTACTATTCAAGCTCAAATTTTAGAACTATTAAAAGATTTAAAGGAAAAAATGGATATGTCCATTATTTTGATAACACATGATCTTGGTGTGGTGGCAGATGTCTGTACCAAAATATGTGTTATGTATGGTGGTCTAATTATGGAAGAAGGTACGGTAGAAGAAATATTCTATGAGCCAATGCATCCATATACAATGGGTCTGTTAAAATCGATACCGAGAATGGATGCTAGTGCGAATAATCAACGCCTTATTCCAATTGAGGGGTCGCCACCAAATATGGTAGATCCTCCAAAGGGATGTCCATTTGCAGCTAGATGCCCTTATACAATGCAAATTTGTTTAAATCATATGCCTGATTATATGACGACTGATACAGGGCATAGGGCAATGTGTTGGTTAAATCATAAAGATGCTCCAAAAGTTACTTTGGATACTGGCGTACGACGTGAGGGGGTGTAATAATGGAAAAAGTTAAAGAAACAGAACAAAACCTCCATAATTTATCAAAGGAAGAACCACCGATTATAGAAGTTCGAAATCTAAAAAAATATTTTACGAAGAAAACTGGCTTGTTTGGACAAAAGGTTAAACATATAAAGGCTGTTGATGATATAAGCTTTTCTATTAAAAAAGGTGAGACATTAGGTCTTGTTGGAGAATCAGGATGCGGAAAGTCTACTACGGGTAGAACGCTGATACGGTTATATGATGTAACAGGTGGAGAAATAATCTATAATGGTGTTGATTTAGCAAAAATGAGTCAATCAGAGTTAATGCCTTATCGAAAAAAGATACAGATGATATTCCAAGATCCATATGCATCGCTTAATACCCGTATGACGGTTGGCGATATTATTGGTGAACCGCTTGATATTCATAATATCGCTAGCGGTGAAGAAAGACAGCAGATAATATGGGATTTACTGGAAAAAGTGGGACTAAATAAAGAACATGCAAATAGATATCCACATGAATTTTCTGGTGGTCAGCGTCAGAGAATTGGTATTGCACGGGCGCTTGCTGTAAATCCAGAGTTTATTATTTGTGATGAACCAATATCTGCACTCGATGTATCTATCCAAGCTCAGGTTGTTAATATGTTAGAAGATTTACAAAAAGAATTTGGTTTAACGTATTTATTTATAGCACATGACCTTTCAATGGTTAAATATATTTCGGATAGAATTGGTGTAATGTATCTAGGTAAAATGGTAGAAATAGCGGATTCGGATGAATTATATAACGATCCACAGCATCCTTATTCTCAGGCATTATTGTCGTCTATTCCCATTCCGGATCCTGATGCAATGAAAAAATCTCAACGAATTATTTTACAAGGTGAGGTTCCATCTCCGATTAATCCGCCTAGTGGTTGTCGTTTTAGAACACGTTGTAGATATGCTTTTGACCGCTGTGAAGTGGAAGAACCTAAACTTCAAGACATCGGTAATGGTAGAATGGTTTCATGTCATCTTATGGATAAAAAATAGATTGATATTGTCATAATATTGTAGTATAATATATTAGAATGTTATGATGATGTAACGATAACGTTACAGTTTTGTAATGGAAAGAAGAGTGCTTTGCACTCGGAAAGATTTATGGAGGGGATTATTTTGTTAAAAAGAAGTTTAATGCTAATGTTGGTACTTTTATTAGCCATTGGCATGTTGGCTGGATGTTCGTCTGAGCCAGCACCTGCTACGACAGATGAAGGTACAAATACTGAAAGTACAACTGGAGAGGAAGCATCTTCAGAAGAACCAGCGGCTACAGCAGAGCAAGTTTTAGTTTGGAATATTGGTTCTGAACCTAAGACTATTGACCCAGGTCTAAATGCTGCAAATGACGGTGGTAATGTTGTAAACAATATGTTTGAAGGTCTTGTACGAGAAGTTAAAGGAAAGATTGAACCAGCTATGGCTGCAAGTTGGGAAGTTAGCGAAGATAAATTAGTTTATACTTTTAAACTTCGTGATGGACTAAAATGGTCAAATGGCGAGCCTTTAACAGCTAAAGATTTTGAATATTCTTGGAATAGGGTTCTTGCTCCAGAAACTGCAAGTGAATATTCTTGGATATTTGATGAAGCAAATGTTGACTCATTTACAGCACTTGATGACAGCACATTTGAAGTAACTTTAAAAGCTCCAACACCTTATTTCTTGGGACTAACTGCATTCTATACATTCTTCCCAGTATATCAACCAGCAGTTGAAGCTGGTCCAGATGGTGCTTGGGCAACAGATCCTGAATTATCAGTAGTAAATGGACCTTTTATGCTAGAAAGCTATACAAATGCTGATAAGGCAGTTTTAGTTAAAAATCCTAATTACTGGAGAGCGGATCAAGTGAAACTTGATAAAATCGAAGCACTTATGATTGTTGATGAAGCAACGGCACTTACTGGATATGAATCAGGACAAATTGACGTTCTAGATCAATTTCCAACTGCTGAAATTCCAAGACTGTTAGCAGAGGATCCATCATTTATGATCTTGCCACAAGACGGTGTTTACTATTATGCACTTAATACAGCTATCGAACCACTCGATGATGTAAAAGTACGTAAGGCACTTGCTCTTGCTATTGATAGAACAGCAATCTGTGAAACTGTTGCTAAGGGTGGACAAATTCCAGCAACTACTATGGTTTCACAAGCTCCACTAGATCATGAAGGAAATATCTTTGCTGTAAAAGCTGGTAACTTTGGTCTTGCTGTAGATGGTTCTGGTGTTGAAGAAGCGAAGGCATTACTTGCTGAAGCTGGATATCCAAATGGCGAAGGCTTCCCTAAGTTTACACTTCTATATAATACAAATGAAGGTCATAAGGCTATTGCAGAAGCTATCCAAGAAATGTGGAAGCAAAATCTTAATATCGATATTTCTCTTGAAAATCAAGAGTGGGCGGTATTCCAAGATTCTAGAAAGCATTTTAACTATGAAATCGCTCGTTGTGGATGGATTGGCGACTACTCAGATCCTATGACATATCTAGGTATGTTCTTAAAGGATTCTCCAATGAACTATGCACAGTGGCATTCAGATGAATATGATGCACTTATTGAAGCAGCTAAGACTCAAGAGCCTGCTGAAAGATTTGCAACTCTATATAAAGCACATGAGATGGTAATGAATTCTTATGCTTATCTACCAATTTACTACTATACAGATCCAACTATGGTATCTGATAAGGTTAGTGATTGGGAAAAAACAACAAGAAATACATTCTTCTTCGGATTTACATCAGTTGATAAGTAGATTGTATTACAGATTATTAAAGCTGACTGAGTTTACTCGGTCAGCTTTTCTTCATTTGCAAGTTTTTAATATAAGGGGGGTATATGAAAATAGGTAAATTACCTACACGAGATTTGCAAAATTTAGTCCTAGATGCATTTTATAAAACGAGTAATGATATTGTGTTATATCCTAGTGTGGGCGAAGATTGTGGTGCTATTTCGTTTGGAGAGCAAATATGCGTGGCATCTACTGATCCGATAACCGCTACGGAAAGCGAGATTGGACGATTAGCGGTTCATATTAATTGTAACGATATTGCATCTTCTGGTGCTATACCAGTTGGTATATTAACTACCATTTTATTGCCACCTAATTCGACAGAAGATACTCTCTCTCGTATTACAAAGCAGATAGCACAGACGGCTGAAAATCTCGGAGTAGCTGTTATTGGAGGACATACAGAAATTACAGATGCCGTTAATAAAATCGTTATATCAGCTACAGCTATTGGAAAAGTAGATTCTGCTAATCTGATTTCTACAAAAGGTGCAAAGCCAAATGATATACTTATTATGACAAAGAATATTGCCCTTGAAGGAACAGCTATTTTAGCATATGAGTATGAAGAAAAGTTAAAAGAAATATTAACTTTAGAAGAAATTGAATATGCTAAAAATATGATGAATAATATATCTGTTGTAAAAGAAGGAATTTTGGCTGGAAAATCTGGGATTCATGCAATGCACGATGTAACAGAAGGTGGAATTATTGGTGCAATATGGGAAATGTGTGAAGCATCTAATTTGGGATGCGTTTTATATAAAGAAAAGTTCCCAATAAATGATGTCACAAAGAAAATTACTGATTATTTTCATATAGATCCTTTAAAGCTGATATCTAGTGGTGTTATGCTCATGTCTATTGACAGTGATAATGCTGATAAGATTGTGGATATAATGAGAGAAAATAATATAGTTGCCAGTATAATTGGAAAGTTAACGAATAAAAAACAACGATATTTATTAGATGGTGAACATATCATCCAATTAGAAGCAGTTGCTTCGGATGAATTGTATAAAGTTTGTGAATGATTGGTTACATCTAATTGACAAAATCTATATAATCTTGACTACTAATCTTTTGATTGATAATCTATAGGAGGATTAGGAGGGTAAGTGTTTGAAAAGTTTAAAGATATTTATATTAGCTATAATTATTATATTTTCATCGATGATGCCTACTTTTGCATCAAATGACATTTTAAATAGTAGGGTTGAAATGGTAGATTCTGGTTCTTGGGAAGTTAAGGATTTAAAGGTGGCTTCTCTTATTTTTGGTGGACAGGATGTCAATATTGAGATGCCAAGTGTACTTTATCCATTTAAGGGAATTGAACATGCCATTATTCCAGTTACTGCATTTGAAAAAATGTTTAATGCAAAGGTTTCATGGGATGCTAAAACATCTCGAGTTAAGATATCTAGTGAAGATAATACAAAAGTTGTTTCTTTTGAATTGGGAAAATCGACATTAGAATTTAATGGGGAAACATATTCATTTCCATATAAGATGCCAGCAAGAGCGTTAACGTATAATGGTGAAACTAGAACGATGGTGCCAGCGGGTGTAGTAGAGTATTTTGGTTATGAATATCATTGGAATAATGAGAGTAGAGCCATTGAAATTGAATATCCGATCCAAAGTATTAAGGATGTTATTTGGGATGAAAGTGGAAGATTTTCTGAAATACATATACCAACAACTGGTAAAATTGCGACTACTTCATACTATCTAGATGGATCAAAATTTGGTGGAAATGATAAAATTATCGTTGATTTACCAAATACTAAATTTGATATTCCTTCTCATAAATTAACTCGTGGAGAACGTGTTATTGATTTTTTATATGGTGATATTAAGCAAATTGTAGCCTTTAAAGTTCCTAATGAAAATAAAACTCGTATTCAGATTGAAGTTGAGAATCGAAGGGGTTATGATGTGTTTTATGATGCACGAGCGAAACAGGTAGTTATTAGATTTATCAATAGTGTTAGAGATGTTCAATTGGAAGAAATTTATTCTACTCCGACCGTGGTTATTAATACTGGGGAATATCCTGCATATAATGTGATTCGACTAGAAGATCGAATTGTGCTGGATGTTATGAATTCATTGATGAAATATAATAATGGGATTTCTAAAGTAGATACAGTAAATATTGATGGAATAAAGAGTATATCCTATCTGCAATATGATACAACATATGATAGAAATTATAGTAAGGAAGATATAGTATCTAGAATTGTTATAGAATTAGAAGAGGGAATGTCTTCAGAGGATATTTATGTTGAAAATATTGATAATGAAATTTTTGTATATATTTATGGTAATCCGTTAGATGGTATAGATTATGTTAAGAATAGCCGTTCTGAATCTATGTTATCAATGAAATTTGATAGTGCGGTGGTGGTAAAACCAAGTTATACTTCTAAAACGAATACCCTATCATTTGAAGTGCCAGCGAATGTTATTAATTTTGAAGATATGAATGTGGATTTTGATGATGGTGTGGTTCAAAATGTAGTGGTTAAAGCCAATGTAAATAATAAACATAAGATATATATTAAATTAGCTAAGGGTACACAGGTAAGAGATGCTAATAAAGGGAAACAATCCGAAGAATTGCAGTTGTACTTTGTGAATAACGAACTTAAAAATTCTGTTTGGAAAAATACTTTTGTAGTAATTGATGCTGGTCATGGGGGTTCTGATCCGGGTGCAATAGGAAGTAAGATTACAGAAAGCACCTTAACGTTAAGAGCTGCTAAAGCACTTGAAAAACGATTAAGCGGCATAGGATTTAAGACCTATATGATTAGAGATGCTGATGTTACAATAGCTCGTTCATATAGAAAGAGAATAGCAAATGAGTTAGGTGCGGATTTGGTAATTAGTATACATTTTAATGCATCTAATAATCCAAAAGCTAGAGGAGTTGAAGTGTTGTATGCTGATGAACCTACTGGCTTAAAGAAAAAATTTGCTGGCATTTTACAAAAAAGATTAATTGAAACTCTTGGTATGGTGGATAGAGGGATTGTGCATCGCCCTAATTTATATATGTGTTATGCACCAAAGATGCCGTCTGTATTAGTTGAACTTGGCTTTGTAACCAATGAGCAAGAGCAAGAGTTTATTATGACTAAAAACTTTATGAATAAAGCAACAGAAGCATTGACAAATGGTATTATCGAATTTTTGAAGTTGGTAAAACATTAGATAATGAAATTAAAACTCTCATCATAGGATTGAATAGGAGTACTTTCATGTATTGACAGTTCTCATTCTAGATGGGAGTTTACTTCGTTAAGAGTGTAATAATGTATGGGGGTACTATGAAAAAAGTGATTTTGGCATCGGGAAATAAACATAAATTTGACGAAATAAATGCAGTGGTTAAAGAGTATGGATTAGAGTTAATTCCCATGAGTGAGCTAGGAGTAGGTGCGGATGATATTGAAGAAACGGGTGATACTTTTGAAGAAAATGCACTAATCAAAGCTAGAGCTATTATGGATAAGGCTAATAATATGGTTATTGCTGATGATAGCGGTATAGAGGTTGATGTCCTAGATGGCAGACCAGGGGTATATTCAGCACGATATGCGGGTGAAGATGCTACTTTTGATGATAATAATAAAAAATTATTGATGGAAATGAAAGATGTTCCTTATGATTTGCGTAAGGCTAAATTTGTAACGGTGCTAGCCTGTTTGTTTCCAAATGGTGATGAAATAGTGGTACGTGGTGAAGTGAATGGATTTATTACTTATGAACCTCAAGGTGAAAAAGGATTTGGATATGATCCATTGTTTTATGTACCTTCGTTAAAAAAAACATATGCACAACTTACGCAAGATGAAAAAAATAAAATTAGTCATCGAGGAATTGCCATATCAAAATTAAAAAAAGAATTGGATAAAAAAATTAGGTAGAGGGATTTATTGCATATGATTTATAATTAATTTTAAGAGAGTAGTATAATTTAGAAAAGAGGATTATATGAAAAAATGATTATTTATTTTTTGGAAAAATCAGAAGGTGATGCCAATAATGAAAATGGTTTAGATGGTGACGAAAAAAGTGAAAATGCCAATAATGTTATTATTTATGATGAAGTTAGCGATGGTACATCAGATGTTGTGAAGGAACAAGTTAAAATCCATATTAACTATTCTAATGGGTTAATGGGTGTTGCTACGGTAAATAGACAACAGCTGATTGATTATCTTGATAATACAGCTATGGATAGACTTGATTCTTATTTTGATAAAGAAACGGGTTCGGTGGATGTGATTAATATACCGACAACGTTTGGAGAATTTGAAGATGAAATAGCAAAGACATCGTTTAAATCTGAAAAATTAGTAGAAAATATGGATTTTACGAAATTATATAGGTGGGCAATGATGAGATATTATTGGCTATTAAAGAGGCTAATGTAGCAAAACAGATATGGAAAGATACGCCTTTTTTAGATAGAATAGAAATATTTAAAAATAATACTATCGATGTGACAAATGATATGAAAATAGCTCAAGAGGAGATATTTGGTTCGGTGCTAGCCGTTATTGACTATGATGATGTAGATGAGGTGATACGACAGTGTAATGACAGTGTAATTGGTATAGAATCGGGTATGTATGGACTGGATGAATATGTGGAAGTAAAAGCGATTATAACTTCTAAATAGTACTATAAACAATTTCTATTTCTATATGAGGAGGACTTATGAAAAAGATAGCTATATTGACATTGGTATTCATCTTAATGACTACGATGTTATCGGGTTGTGGCACATCAAATGCAGAAAACTCTACATTAGAAACGAATCAAACAAATAAAACGACCAAAACAAATCAAATGGCAACACAACAATCTAATTCGCCAGTGAGTGAAGACGCTAATCGTGATTTTAGTCAGGAAAAAATGTTAGCTCATAAACAACTGGCTAAAGATGATTTAGTAAGAAAGTTTTACAGCGATGAAAAAAATATTGTATTAGAGGAGTTTGGTGATTTTGATCATGATGGCAAAGTAAATGCTGTAATTGGTGTTAAAGGTTCTAATTCTGATAATATAAATCCTGTAGATGTTATTGTTTATCTGACTTTTGATGGTGTGAGTGAGCCTTCGGTGGTGACCGTTATTCTTTGCTATGATAAATCGAAGGTGTTAGAATTTGGACTTATTAATGTAAATGGCATATCAGATAAGTTATTATATATTTCCGAGCAATATGCTGCTCAGTCTCGTGGATTTGATCTTTATAAGTTAACCAGTGATGGATTTGAGGATTATATCCATGCAGCACCATATTATGATGTTGGATTTATTGATTTATTTGATGATGATAATGATGGCATATATGATGGATATGAAATTAGTAAATTTGGTTATGATTCCTATTATTATTATATAATAGAAAAAATATTATTTAAGGAAGATGATAGTACGGCTATTGATAGTGTTACATTATTGGATGAAGGTCAAAAAATGCCAACGAATCCAAAAGATGTTGCACTAGTATATGCTTATTTATCTAATATTAAATCCAATCTAAGAAATTCATCGGGGGATATTTTGCAGGTAAAAGGGTTAGATGAGAAATTACAGGAACTATCAAAAGATGGATTTGTCGATGATTATAAATATATATGGGATTCTAATCTATTACAAAATACGGCAATAGGTATTAAGCCGAGGATAGAATTTGATGTTCAACAGCAAGGAGATAAAGCCATTGCCCATGCGGTCATCATTGGTGATTTGGCTTCACGAGAGGATATTGTCCAAGAGAGTGTAATTGATTATATCATGAAACAAATTAATGGAAAATGGGTTATTGATGATATTGAGCCAGAACCATATTATTCAAATGAGGATTCATTCTTAAATGAAAATGTCAGTGGTGATAATACATCTATTTATTTAAGCCGTGTATTTAGTGATAAACAGTACACTGTGGAGTCTGATGATGTGGTGGATGATATGGGAATATTATATGAGAATATATTATATCAAGATGATACCAAGGTGGTTAGCAATATTTCGCCTTTTATGGAATATGATATCGATACGTCTAATTTGGAAAAATTACCAGAAGGAAGAGTTCCTAATTGGTTATTTGTTGAATTTATTGGGGATAATTATGCGAAAAAACCGATTGGAGATTTGTATTTTATCAATAAATTAGGTTTTGATGAATTTATGAGAACGGGGCTTATCGAAGATAAACATCTAAAAAATGGTAAGGCTGTCTTAATGGCATCAACAGCAGTTGATAAGAATGCGGAGTATATTAAGCATAAAATGGATAGTCCGTTATACGATGTGTCTACGGAGATGTATGGCGATGGCGATAAATATAGAACAAAAATAACATATTATCTAGATCAAGCGGATAATAGAAAAGAAGAATTTATGAAGTCTTATCTCGATTGGTGCGATAAAAATCCAGAGTATGCACAGCCAGAAGGTGGTGTATATCGAGAAGTTTTTACATGGGAAAAAGGTATAGGCTTAGTTGGTTATAATTCATGGTTTGAGAATGAAAAATATATGGATATTATAGCACCAGTGATTTTAGAGATTAATGAAGGTCGATAATAAATTATCAAAAAAACACCTCTGTTTATGTTATTATCTAGGTATAGAAAATGTTTGCCACTTACCTATGGTGTGGGATATAAATTATTCGGTTTGAAAATGTTTACCCTCAGATAAATATTTCTAGATTTATATCTTGATGGTGGATGGCAGTTTAGTTTTAGAATTCATAATGCATCAACTAAGGTTGAACCAAGTTTGAAATTTTATATACAAATAATAGGCATTCCAACAACTATAATTTCGATAGATTGTAGATGGAAATAAAATAAATTACAATAAATAACAAATTTTTTTACTAAATTGCAATAGCAAATGCATAATTTTATCGAATACCTTTGTTAAAAAAATGTTAATGTGATAATTCCTCTTAATCACTAGCATCTATGGGTGTCAAGGCTTTAAGCAAAGCGTACCTTTACACCCAAGTAGCTAATGATATCATATATTACACATTAACTATGCTACGCTGTTAATTACCTCTAATGGTGTTTTATAGTTTAATATCTTCTTTGGTCTATTGTTAAATGTATTT
>PDWI01000902.1_pt1 | contig 48330 bp, 42 predicted proteins | sample 1430891 | NCBI WGS metagenome assembly PDWI01 (sample SAMN01162508, study PRJNA174530) | Oral metagenome, whole genome shotgun sequencing project. | biome: Marine environment; feature: Marine mammal; material: Swab sample of the gingival sulcus; isolation source: swab sample of gingival sulcus...
ATAGGTATTTATATCATCTAATTTAATCTTGAATGTAAACGTCTGATTTTCCTTCCAGATTATGTCTTGATTTTTGTGAGTAGCTTCAAAAGATAGAAGTGGACAGGTTATATATTTTAGAGTGCTTACTCTTTTAAGTAGAGTAAATATCTGGTGTCTTGACGCCGGGAAATACGAACTTTGCACGACTGTTTTATTTGGTATTTTCATAATTTTTCCTTTCCTTATACCATTTTACATCAATTTCTATTACTTGGCAAAAGGCTTCCTATAGTATTTGACAAATAGTATCCTGATTAATAGAATGAAACAGAGGAAGAGATTATGAAGAAAAAGTATTACGCAGTAAAAAATGGTAAAAAGGTTGGAATATTTGAGTCTTGGGATGCGTGCAAAGAACTGGTTCATGGTTTTAAAGATGCTAAATATAAAAGCTTTAAGACAAGAAAAGAAGCAAAGGAATACCTTGAAGAGAAAGAAATCAAACCGCCTAAAAGTGAAGTGTGGGCATATGTAGATGGTAGCTTTAATGAGTCGACTCAGGAGTATGGTGCTGGAGTACTCATTCTTTATGATGAAGAGGAAGTTGAAATTTCGAGAAAAGGAAATGACAGTGAGTTAGCGAAGATGAGAAATGTAGCGGGGGAACTCCTAGCTTCACTGCTAGCAATGCAGTATTTTGATAAAAATACTTCCTTTTTTTCGGATCGTAAATTACTTATTTTTCATGATTATACAGGTATTGAGTTTTGGGCTACTAATGAGTGGAAGACGAATAAAGAAGGCACTAAAAAGTATAAAGATAAGGCTAACCAGTACATGAATAAGCACAAGGTTGAATTCGTTAAAGTTAAGGCTCATTCCGGAAATAAATACAATGAAAAAGCCGATTTATTGGCTAAATCGGCGGTTAATCTGGATTCATCAAAATGAAACTATTATTCCACCACGATTGGCGTATGTTGAACTTACCCCTTTCATTTTAAGGATAACAATCTTTCGAAAGCCTGAATATTTTTCTTCAATCATTTCTTTAACTAACATAGCTCTATCGTACGATTCACAGTGGGATATCGCTATGATGCTGTCTTTGTCTATAGGCTTAAAGTTTTTCATCATATCAACCATCTTTATAAGGGCTTTTTTCGTTCCTCTAGCTTTATCAGCTAGATCAATGATTCCTTCAGGTAAAGCTTTCATGATTAATTTTAAATTCAGTACTTTTAAGATTCTTGCTTTTAGAAGAGGAAGTCTTCCGTTTTTTTCAAGGGTATCTAGCTTATCTAACACAAATAATAGTTGCGTTGTATCTCTAAAATGTTCTACTTTCTCGACTATCTCTTCAAAAGAATGACCAGAATTAGCAAGTTCAATTATTTTCATTGCGATTAGGTACTCAGTGGTTGAGGCTCCTTTTGAATCAAAAACATGAACTTTTTTTTCTGGGTGCTTATCTTCGTACATTTTTGCGGCCACACTCGCGCTATTGTAGCTGCCGCTAAGTTTGCTTGATAGTGTTATTACAAAGATATAATCGTAATCTCCCTTGAATTTTTCGATAAAGGCTGAACTGGAAGGACAAGATGATTTTGGGACATTTCTACTATTATCAATAGTTTTTAGATATAGATCTAAGTCCAAAGATTCATCATCAATAAACTCCTTTCCGTCAATGGTAAATGTTAGTGGTGCAATTCCAATATTGTACTCTTCACATTCTTTTTGAGTGATATCTAGGCAACTATCTCCAACGATTCTATATTTCATTAAGACTCCTTTATTAGTTGTTATTACAAGAATACATGGTATTCATTACTATGTATTATATCACATGCTAAAATATATGCAATAATTAATGAGAAAAATAGCGCAATTTTATAGTATTTTTAAAAGTGTGCAAATTGCACTGTACTTTTTTAAGAAATTGTTTTATCATGTGTCTTAGGTGAGTTGAGTAGTTGATAAGAATATTCTTTGATACCACTGAAAATTTAATAAGGGAGATTTTAGATGAAGTCCAAGATTCTAGTTTTAGTGTTGCTAATTTTTTTTGAAGTTGGTATTTTTGCTAAGACATGGAATGATATTCCGTTTGAAGAAGAAAATATAATCGTTGAAAGTGATGTTGCAGATATATCCCTTGCCATTGCGGAACAAAATACAATAATTGAAAAGTTAAAGAATTCGGGAGAACCTCTTTTTCAACATGATGATGCATTTTATAGCGAAGAAAGTGTAAATGAAACGTACTACAAGAGATATGGAATAATTGTCAAAGGTTCTCTAAATGGAGAATATCCCGTTCTTCCACCAGGAACGACAATTAGGCAATCTGTTGATGATGATAAAGACTATAGAATAATGGGGGAAAATACCTTTGGAGAGCTTATTGAAAATCCATTTTATGACCCCGTCATGGCAGGTAAAATGGATGAAAAACTATGGATAAAGAACACGGATAAAGAACAAATAAACCTTACAGCAATAGGAAAAGGTCTAGCTAATAACTCGCCGTATTCAAAGGAAGAATTAGTCAAAGAATACTATAGTAACTTTATCACAGGATTTGTTGAAGGTTTTGGTGATTATTTGTCCGATGAGTTTATTCATGAATATAACGAAGCCAAGAACAAAATGACTCATGCCCTAAAAGACAAGGATTATTCAAGTCTAACGGACGCTGAAAGGAAGTCGTTGGACGAACTTTTTAAAGATGTAGGAAAGGGAGATGATTATCCATTAGCTGATTATATCAGGATTGCGGCTCTTCCTACAAAGCATAGTAATGGTGTAGCCTATATGTTTCATAGAACGCCGGGAGGGACTTATTATTACCTGAGTGTTCTTCTAAAGTCAGATGTTAGTAAATACGATAACTTTGGGGGGATAAGTGTGCTGTCATCAGTTGGAATTAGTTCTACGAGTGGTAGCTATAAATACGGACATTACGATTTTCAAATATATAGTGATAAGCCAATTAAAAGCTATGAAATATCGTATCCGCAAAATGGTGTTAGAGTTGATGGTGAACTTCAAAAAACATTTACTTCTAGTTATTATGATTATGGTAGGACATTTGATCTTAGCATAATTGCCTTAAGCGCTAGTAGAACAATAGATATCATTATAGAGGCAACAAATATCGATGGAGAGACTGCAAGACATACAGTTTCGGTGAGTGTAGTAGGCCTTTCAAATATTACGCCTGCTAAACATGAGGCAGTGATTGCTTCTAATAAAAGAAATGAAGAAATATTTGATGTCACTCAGGGAATACCTACACAGAAGAATATATACGCTTCTGTTACTTGCCCAAGGTACTTGGCTGATGTAGATTATGATCAGGTTAAAAGCAAGATTGATTTTATGGTAAATGTTAGTAGGACATACCATTTAACCTGGTATCCAAATGGTGATGATGGTCCGGCAAGCACGGATACAGTTACCGTAAGTAAATCAATAACCGTTTCGAGGCCGTACAGTTATTATAAAGTGAACTTTTTTGGAATATATACTCCTAAACAGTGCACTCTAAATGGGGACTTTTTTGAAAACGGTGGAATACAAATAGATCCAGCCGGTGAGATTGATATTGATGTGGATGTAATAAGACAAACTGTCAATATGAAAAATCCACTTGGGAAGACGAGTCTTAGTGTTTCCTTATCTGGCATGAGCTTAGTAGGTGGCAGAACCAGACCTGGTATTCCAAACGAAGATTTTAATCCGTATGCTCAAGCAGCAGTCCCGGAGTTATTAGTGAGGAATGATGCAGTACGTTTTGAAGGTATCACTATAAGTGGTGGAGATTTTGTCAATACCAGTACTCAGCCTCCTGTGCCAATACCTGTACCTGGTGAAGTAGATCCTAACTTTTTTTATAAAGAGGATATTTTGATACCTACATTTACCCAAAATGGTGTCTATGAGCCTACTGGAGAAGTAAGATATGAGAAAGTAATTAATATCAATACTTCTGAGGAGCTTAATAGGGAAATAGAAGACATCAATAATGTCGTAATTCATAGTCCGGTGGTTTGCTACGCTGATATAACAAGTAGGATAGATGATGTTCAGGCGCATACTGTTGATGAAAGCATCAGTCAACTAATAATAGGAGATACTTTCGACGTCAATTTCCCTTATAGTGGGCAGCATAAAGACATACCAGGCTATGGTGATAGAAGCTATGAAGATTCTACTCGCTTAAAACAGGTGAGATTTTCCTTTGACAGCTATAAGGGTGATGGATATAGTGAGAATTTCTACAAAGCGAATACTTGGATAGATGTTGATAAAGACGTAGAACAGTTCTTTATTCCAGAGTGGGCGAGTGAAACGGATAATGCAATAATATCTTTTAGAGCAGTTGCTAATAACCTAAAGGACGAAGAATTAGGAGTTCAACGATTTGAGCTTAATCACAATCTTAGCATAGAAAATTATAAAGCAGTTGAGGTAAAACGTGCTCAGCTTATAGGGAAGATATATGATTTTGAAATAAGTTTTGCGACTGATCCAGCATACGAAACCCACTTTGAAACAGGAAGTGGAGTGTTTAAAGTAGGCGATAAAGATGAGTTTGGAAATGAAGAAAGGACAGATAATAATTTTCCTCTTTGTGGGGAAAAAATAGACGATGAGAAATACTTGGGTAGACAGCTAAAACTAGGATATAAAATAAAGTTTTCATTTAAAACTTCCGGAGATATGTTAGGAAAAGATGATATAGCAATAATAACACCCACCTATAAACTAATAGATGATGAAGGCAATATTAGAAACATAAAGCTTTATCATATTTCCGGTGGCAAGCTTATTGATATAGGAAATGGTGTTAAAAGAGAAATGGTATTATACTCCGACGGTAGAAGAATTAAGAAAAATGAAATGAAAAAAACGGCATATGCACTTAGTTTGCAAGATAGAGAGTCACCGTTAACATATGAAAAATATCTAAAAAAACTAACCTCTAAAAAAGGTATTGACATTTCTTATAATAATAAAATTATTCTTACGGAGTATCAAAAAACTTACATTGGTGAAGTTACCAATCCGCAGGTTCAAATAGGCGATATTATTAGTTCGAAACAAAAGTGGTACGGAGAATTCTATCTTCCAAATAATACTTTTGCTGTTTATGAAGATACGGACCTTTCAACTTATGATAAGCTCTCACTTACGGATGATGTATTTATAAAAGAGGGAGTAATAGTAGTTAATGTTAAGGTAGATTTATACCATGATATTGCCGCTATAAGCGACATAGAATCAAGGGAACCATATATTTCCTACACAACGGATAAATATGGAAATCAGTGGGAAAAAGAAGGCTTTGAGTTGACTCAGCAGATAAATGGCAACGAAGTTGAACTAGAGTATGGAGACTTGTGCGTATACTACGCAGGACAAAGAGCATATAATAATTATAAGTAAGAGGGGGATATGAATAATAGGGGAAGTATTACCATTTTTGTAGCAGTAGTATTCGCTACTCTAATGATATTTTTAGTATCAATTTATGAAGTTACCAGACTACAGATACTTGATCTTCAGGCTAAAAGTATCGTCCTGTCAGCAGGGGATAGTCTACTGGCTGGATATGATAATGTCTTAAAAAATGAATACGGAATTTTTTCGAGGGATATGAATTACTGTGATGTTGATTTTATATATCCAAACAAGATAGAAAGTGTTTCACCGGCTGAGCTTATTAGTGGAGACGTTTTTTCAAGTCCAATTTCTCTTCCAAGAATATCCATAAATCAAATATCTTCTGATTTTGAGTACTATCTGAATGAAAATGTTAAGTCCAATGAGCTTATTCTTAAAGATAGTTTTGTTGCGATTTCAGATTCTATAAAGAGTGAAAGTGGGCTTAATTATGTAAAAAAGGAGATAACGGATTATACAATTTCAAGAATACCAGTGAGTACCATTAATAACGTGCTTTTATCTTTTGATATGGCGGTAAAACTCGGAAAAACTACTGCGCTAACTGAAAAGAAGAATAACATTATATCAAAAGCTAGTAAAATGGAACAAGATTTCTCCCTTCTATATTATTTCATAGATGGTATAGATGTAAAAAAAGAAATACTTACGCCAAAAGTCATTCCGAGAAACTTTGTCAATAGATTTTTTGTTGGAAAGGGGCCAGAACACATACCGGATGAAATGGTCACATATGAATGCGTTAATATAATTTCCCTTTTATCGGATACTAAGAGTGCTTTTGAACAAATTACGAAAATGTCAGACGGTCTAAGCGAACTATATAACGATTTTAGACCTATAAACGAAGAATATATCTCGCTAACGGATGATTTACAGGATATCATTTCTGAGATAGAGAGCATAAAATCTAGCATATCAAGAATGGAAGAAGACATAGATTATTTAGAGGTGTCAGGTGAAGATACTTCGTCCATAGAAAGTGAATTTTTTATACTAGAGGAGGATCTGGCCGAACTTTATTCGAAGAAATCTGATATTGAAAGCATGCTTAATGATATAAGAGATGATTATAATAGATTAGTAAATAAAATATCAGCTAGAATGACAGTAATTGACGAAAAGGTAAAGATTTTAAATAATAATCTCCCAATGATTAATGCTCTAACGGTAGACGGGTACTATGTCTATGTTGAAGATAATGAAAAAAGTGAGTTTGGAAATAGTTCTAGTAGTCTGCTTACCAACAATAAAAAAGCGTTAGCTCTTGTTCAAAACATTACGTCTAACGGTCATGAAGTGGGAACGGATATAAGAAGCTTTATATCAAATGAGGAACCCTTAAAAGATGAGTACGTAAAGGGCTCCTATGAAGAAGCAAAAAATAGTTTGGGGGAGATAGAAAGGGTATATGGTTTTGCTACGGAGGATAACTACAATAAAGAGAATAATCTTAAGCTGATGGAAGAAAACCTTAAGGTGAATGTAGATATTCTTGAACGTGTAAGCGGTAGTGTCGATTATATAGATAAAAACTTTTTTGATGACATGGGTAACGCTATGTATATAGAAGGTGTGAGTAATCAGATGATCTCCTATTTAAATGAATACACAGTCGATAGCGAAGACATTGAAGCAATTAACCGTAAACTTAATTATGGTTCGGACGGAAATCATTCTGATTTTGTGAGAAGTATAGATAATATAAAGATAAATATTAGTGACTATAGGACCTTAGATTATCTTAAATACGATAATAGATTTGAAGAAAAAAATGATTTTTTCTTAGGCGTTTTTGCTACTCTAAAAGATAACTTTTTGGGCTACAAAGAAACGCTAAGTAATATAGTAAGTGGCATTAACGGGTACGATTTGCCGGATGATTTAGGTATCGGAGGAATTACAGAGGATATTGAAATTAATACTGATTTTGACCAAACAGATATCAATTCATTAAAAGCTGATGAGGTAATGGGGTATATTGCAGGCTTTGAAAAAATAAGTTCATTAACTGAACTAAAAAATAATATATTAATCAATGAATACATTGCATCCATGTTTAAAGGATATCCTGATTTATGGGAACCAAGAGAAAATTTGTCAGGTTATCAATTATCAAAGCACCTATATGATACGGAATTAGAGTATATTATTACCGGCGATAAAAATCAAACTTCATCAGTTTCCAAAATAGCCACAAAACTATTTGCGATGAGGGTTCCTATTAATAGCTTACACCTAACAATTAATCCACAAAAAAGAGAGACTATAATGGGTATTGCAAATGCAGTCGCAGGATGGTGGTCGCTTGGGAGCATGACTATTATCATAGGCTTAATAATTGGTTTATTATGGGCTGCAGCTGAGTCTATGATTGACGTTGCATTACTTCTTGGTGGGGGCAAAGTACCTTTATTTAAAAATGCTAGTACGTGGCTAACAAGTGCTAAAGGTCTGACTTCTAAAGGTATTATAGAAGCAAAAAAAGCAGCTATATCAGCAGCTAAGGGAGGAGCTAACTATATAGTCAGTGAGATGCCCGATGAACTAATGATAAGGTCCAAGGCATTAGGAGAACAATTGAAAGACGATCATAATACCTTGGTTTCAGATAAGCTTGACGATATATATCAAAAATGTACTCAGACGATTAATGCTTCTGTTGAGGAGATTGATATTATAGTAAGTGATGAAATAGATAAGGCAATATCTAAGAAAAGAAATGGTGAAAATATATACAGTGAAGAAACAGTGGGAAAAAATTCATCGGAATATTCGGTAATAAATGAGGCGATAGAAATAATTGAAAAAGAAGAAATTACGGATCAAAATTATAACTCCTATGTTGAACTGAAATCAAAAGTTATGGAGGATATTTCTGAGAAGCTAAAGAACAAAAAAGAGAGTATAAAAAATGAACATATTAATAAAATCAATGCATTATTTGAAAAAGCGATTTCAACAATGGAGGAAGGAAAAGAATTAGCTAATGATAAAGCGAACGAGCATCTTGAAACATATTTTAATGAATTAACAAATGACTTGGATGCACAGACAAAAAGCTTACTAAGTGATAGCGGGATGAATACAGCTGATTATTATAATGTTAGCCTTTCCTATTATGACTATCTCAAGCTAATTATGCTTTTGGAATACAAAGACCAAGATAAAAGGCTTAGAAGGATGATGGATATCATTGATATTAATATAACTCATCAAAAAAACAAGAGTTATCCAGTTTCGGTTAATGAATTAATACTTGATAACTATGCTTATAAAATAGACGTAGAGGCTAGTTTTACTGGTAAATTCAAATTTATCAATATTTCTGAGCAGTTATTTGGAAATAATAATCCCTATTTTAATCGTCATAAGAAAGAAACTATAGGTTATGAGTAGTCAAAACGGATCAGTTACTATCGAAGCGGCCATTACGATACCCTTTGTGATATTCGTTTTTGCTTTTATGTTATTTATGATCAAGGTTGAATTCATAAAATACTATATTCATAATAATGTTATTATGGCTACGCATGAAACGGCTCTTGAAGTATACGCGATTGATAAGACAGGATTAGTTGATAAGTCTCAGAGGATTTTTCAAGCTGGAGACACCTCATTAAATAGTACGATAGCGACAATAAATACGGCGAAAGATTCCGCTTCGAGTATTTACTATGGAGGATTAGATATAATAAGCAAGAATAGTTCTCTTTACAGGAACTGTGAAAATCTTGTAAAAAGCGAGGACTTCCTATCATTTGCGAAAAATAGCTACGAACTAGCAGACGATTTTAAGAATAAAAAAGATGAATTGATAAGTAATACGAAAAATATTACTGACGCACTTAATTATTTTATAACGAATGCAAAGACTATCGTTACATCGCCACTCAAAGCGTATGCCGTTATTTATGCAAACAATGCTATCGCTGAAGGTTTTATAAATTCAAAGTTTCATAGTTTGGTCGGAAAAGACAAACTCCGTTCTATAGGCGTAGAGGATTTATCTTTTGATAACTGTCACATTATGCTACCTGATGATACCATAGATATTTCTTACAAATACAAGATAAGAGTACCATTTTTGACAAATATTTTTGGTAAATATATTCGTGTTTATGGTAGTTCTTTAGCCCGTGCGTATACTGGAAGTTATGATACTAATGATATAAAAGCTAAGAAGAAGAACGATAATGACAAATACTTCTACATAGCTCTTACCAGCGAGGGGAATCACAGTTATCATCTTCTATCCTGCCTACGAAAACCCGTCATTAGAGGGAGTAGTACGGATGTTTTTCTAAAAGGCAGATTAGTATGTAAATATTGTAAGGCTAATTATACTCAAAGTTCACAAGTATACTATACGAGTGATAGTAGTAAAGTTCACTTTAAACAGTATTGTCCCAAAATATATTCAGAAAAAATTGAAAGAATTACCGAGGAGGAAGCCATTGAAAGAGGTTATGACCCATGTGACAAAAAAGGCTGTGTTACAGATTCTGGCTATTAGTACGATTACGATAGTTTATGTTTTATCAATTATGAAAATTACTAGTGCTGGATGTAATATTTCAAGTCTAAATATAATATTTTTTATAACGACAATATTTTTGCTATCCATCGTTGACATTATAGAAAAGGAAGTTATATTAGAACTGATAATCACTTCGTTTATCGTAAAAGTTATAGTTCTTGCTATAAGCTACAATACTATTGAAATGAGCAATTTATTGGTTTCTTTAGTATCTACTGTCATATTTTTATCTGGCTATAAGCTTATTTCAAAGGCGATAGGTTTTGGTGATTTGCTTATATTATCATTATCCATCCTTTTCATAGGGCTTAAGTATTCTCTTCTAATTCTAACAATTTCCTTGGTATTAGCCTCTATTATTGGTGGGGCGTATTTAATTATTTTTAGAAAAGGTAGATTTGCTAGAATACCATTTATTCCATTCGTGAGTATTTCTTTGGCAATTATTATATTAGGTGAAAATATATGAAAAATGATGGGTATATAACGGTAGAGGCATCTATAATTCTTCCGTTTGTCATGATTATACTTAGTGTATTGATCTTATTTACGATATTATTTCACGACATGATAGTTAGTAGGGCGCTCGGTGTATCGAATATGACTTCGGTGTATTTTAATGTTGATTCTAAAGAGAAATCTAATAATCTACAGCTTCAATCAAATGATAACAGTGGAAGAGAGGAAGGATACCTCTACAATGCCATTTATTCAAGAGTAAATGGGTATGGTAAGCTGTTGTTTTTCTCCTATGAAGTCGGGTTTTCGCAAGACTTAGAACAAAGTGTTCACCATAAAAAGAATTACATAAGGGGAGTGGACATAATAGAAGATATTTTTAATGGCCTTAGTGGATTAAAATCCAATGATAAATTTAAAAAAGTAGAAAAGGAAATACTAGGGGAATAATATTAAAAAATGGATTAAATTTCTTAGCATATTTATTAATTTTATGCTAATATAAGATAACTTAGGAGGTAGATATGATTAACGATAAGAAAGTAATGTATAGTGGGATGCAACCCAGCGGGAAAATCACAATTGGGAATTATTTTGGTGCTTTAAAGAATTGGGTAACACTTAATGAGAAGTACAACTGTTTGTTTAGTGTGGTTGACTTACATGCGATTACCGTTAAGCAAGAACCGGCAAAGCTAAGACAAGCTAGCAAGGAACTATTAGCGTTATACATAGCTTCAGGACTTGATCCTGAGGAAAATATTCTATATCTTCAATCAAGTGTAAAAGAGCACGCTGAACTGGCTTGGATTCTCAGTTGCTACACTCATATGGGTGAACTAAATAGAATGACGCAGTTTAAGGAAAAATCATCAAGAGTAGGTCAAAATATCAATGCGGGCCTATATACATATCCTATCCTCATGGCGTCGGATATTTTGTTATATCAGACGGACTTAGTGCCAGTTGGCACCGATCAAAAACAGCACTTGGAACTTACAAGAGACTTAGCGATAAGGTTTAATAATGCCTATAGTCCAACTTTCACTGTTCCCGAACCATATATAGCAGAGATTGGTGGGAAAGTTACAAGCCTCCAAGAGCCGGAGAAGAAGATGTCAAAATCAGATGAAAATGAGAACTCATACATAACGCTTCTAGATCCTAAAGATGCGATAGTTCGAAAAATAAATAGAGCAGTTACAGATTCTCTAACAACAATAGAGTTTGATAGAGAAAAAAGGCCGGGTGTTAGCAATCTTCTTGAGATATACCATATGTCAACGGATATGCCGATGGATAAGATAATTCAACACTTTGAGGGCAAGGGATACGGTGTTCTCAAAAAAGAAGTTGCAGAGGCTTTGATAGCTGTATTAGAACCTATTCAAGTCAGATTTGATGAGATTATAAAAGATAAATCTTACCTTGAAGACATAATTAAAAGTAATGGGGATAGGGCAAGAAGCATTGCTAGTAGAACCATGAGTAAAGTGAAAAGGAAAATAGGTTTTATCAGTTAATTATTTCTATTTTTTAGTTTTCGTTAACATTATAAGTCGATATTTTCATATCTGTAACGGAGAAATCAGATGAATTATTTGGACATTGCAAATTCGAAATTACTATACCTATTGGCAGGTATTTTGATACTGTATGTAATTATTATTTGCGTTATATTCTTATATATTTCTATAAAAAAGGCGAATGCTTTGGGCATAAAGTCATCAACGATAAGAGAGACGGTGGTAACAAGTGCAGTTTTTTCCATTGTTCCGTCAATACCCATAGTATTATCACTTATAGCCATTGCACCTGTTCTAGGGCTTCCTTTTTCTTGGATGCGATTATCGGTTATTGGTTCGAGTAGTTATGAACTCATCGCTGCAGATATTGGGGCAAAATCAATGGGAATAGAATCACTAGGAGGTACCGGCTATACACCTCAAGTTTTCACCAATTCAATGTGGGTGATGAGCATAGGGATTATCTGGGGTTTGGTGCTATGTGTATTTGCACTAAAGTTTTATGAAAAGAAATTAAAAACGATCAAAAGCAAGGACAGCAGATGGGGTGAAATACTGATAAGTGCTTTATTCTTCGGGATGCTATCCGTCTTTCTAGGCAGACCAATAACCTCTGGAGGAGCAAGTCTATACGTATTATTAATGAGCGGCCTTATTATGGCGGTTTTAACATTTATAGGGAAAAAGACAAAAGTTTCAGCAATCCAGGAATTTTCACTTCCTGTGAGTATGATAGGGGGTATGGCATTTGCCATACTACTAGCGAATATGGGGGTCTACTAATGAAAGATAAAAGCATGCACACCCTTGGCAGGATTACGAATATAATAGCCATAATACTAATATTTGCACCGCCAATTTTTGTTAGTATTTATTATAATGTTTTCCCGCCTTTAAAGAATTTGTTTATGGGTATCGGAATGGTTAGTGCTGTATATCTTCCTATTGCGGTTGCCGAGTTTATAACTTTTACACCAATGGTTGGGACAGACGCAGCATATCTTGTATTTGTAACAGGTAACTTGAGTAATCTAAAGATACCATGTGCCCTTACATGTATTGAAAATTCTGGCTACAAGCAAGGTAGTGAGGAGGCTACTGTCATATCAACTATTGCAATAGCAGTATCATCTATAGTAACGACCATAATAATAGCTATAAGCCTACTATTACTTGTTCCATTGACACCGGTTTTAAGTAGTGAGGTTTTAAAACCGGCATTTGCTCAAATTATTCCAGCTTTGTTTGGAGCTCTTGCTGTTTATTGGCTTATAAAGTCCTTCAAACTAGCGCTTATACCCCTTATAACGGTAATATCCTTATTTGCTTTCATTAAAATACCAGTTGGAGTTGAAGGGGCATTAATACCAGTAATAGGCCTTATTTCAGTAGTAGGTGCAAAGATTTTATATAAGAAAGGTATAGTCTGATGATGTATTTTCTATATTTTTTGATAGCGCTGGTAACCGTGTTGTTAGCAATAATTATGTATAAAACAATTAGTGCAAAAGAGGTAAAATATGATAATACTTCAGTTCTTCTTCCTAAAGCTTCTAGACAAGAAATTGCACAGGCGCTTGCCGGTGCTGTACAAATAGAAACAATAAGCTACATGGATAGGAGCGAAATAGATTATTCAAAGCTTCTTGATTTTCACGCTTACCTAGAAAAAATATTTCCACTTATTCACAAGAAGCTTTCGAAAGAAGTGATTAACGGATATAGTTTATTATATAAGCTTGAAGGCAGTGAAAAAAGTGAACTTCCTGTACTGTATATGGCTCATATGGATGTTGTGCCTATAGCTGAAGGGACTTTGAAGGACTGGAAGTATATGCCCTTTTCAGGGGCTATTGCTGACGGATTTGTATGGGGGCGTGGCGCCCTTGATACAAAGGTGTCACTGATTACTACATTATTTGCCCTTGAAGAGCTCTTGAAAGAAGGGTTTGTTCCTAAGAATGACGTATATTTTGCGTTCGGTCATGATGAAGAAATATCAGGAATGCACGGCGCAGAAAAGGTGAGTGAACACCTGCTCGAAAAAGGGATAAGATTAAAGTATGTACTGGATGAAGGTGGCGTAATAAGCGTGGACTCGGTGCCAGGGGTACATCAAAAGGTTGCTCTTGTTGGTGTTGCGGAAAAAGGTTATCTTGATTTAAAGGTAACTCTAAAAGGGCATGGTGGACATGCTTCTATGCCACCAAAGTCGACGGCAGTTGGAAGAATAAGCAAACTCATAGTAAGTGCTGAGAAGCATCAAATAAAGCCTGTTGTTTCAAAACCCGTAGAAAATTTCCTCAAGATTATCTCCCCTTATATGAGTTTCGTAAACAAGATGATTATCAATAATCTTTGGCTTTTTAAGCCAGTTTTCATCAAAATATTTTTAGCGAAGAATACCGGTAATGCGATGCTTAGAACCACCACAGCGGCAAATATGGTAAAGGGGAGCAATGCGTCAAATGTACTTCCTGAAATAGCAAGTGTAGTATTTAACTTTAGGATAAATCCAGTTGATAGCATTTCTAGTGTAATAGAGCATATAAAGTCATTATCAAACGAAGAATTAGAAGTTGAAGTATTAAAAAAGAAAAATCCGTCGATAATATCATCTTCAACTAATGAAGAATTTGGCCTTATTGGTAGCGTAATTCAGTCCGTTTTTGAAGATGTGGCCGTTGCACCCTATGTAATGCTCGCTTCATCGGATTCGATTAAGTATGAAAAAGTTTGTGACAATATTTATCGATTTATACCTGCTGTTGTCGACAAGAAAGAAATTGCGACAATTCACGGAACGAACGAAAGGATTTCGCTGGATAATTTATATAAGTCAGTAGAATTTTATAAAACGATTATTTCAAAGAATTAATGGAGAGACTATGAAAATATCAGTGATTGGCTGTGGTAGGTGGGGAAGTTTTATCGCTCACTACTTACAAAATATAGGTCATGGGGTAACGCTATATGGAAGGGAAAATTCCAGCAACATGAAGAGTCTTAAGACGAAGGGCTCACTTAAATCACTTGTTATTAATAAAGATGTTAAGCTAACTTCTGATTTAGGGGAAACTGTTGTTGCGGAAATTATAGTTATTTCAATAAATGCCCAAAATATAAGGTCGTTATTTGAAAGACTAAAAAAAGAAAAACTAAAAAACAAGACTTTTGTGCTTTGCATGAAGGGTATTGAAGTAGGTAGTGGACTAAGACTTACTCAAATAGTAGAAGAGTATGTTCACAGTTCGTGTGACATAGCGGTATGGCTTGGGCCGGGTCATGTCGAGCAATTCCTTAGTGGAGTGCCTAACTGCATGGTAATAGATGGGGAAAACAGAGAAAAAGTTAAGGAACTTGTTCATATTTTTTCCAGTGATCTCATAAGGTTTTATTTTGGGGATGACTTAATAGGCAATGAAATTGGAGCCGCTGCAAAGAATGTAATAGGAATTGCTGCGGGTATGCTAGACGGATACAATTTGTCTTCCCTTAAAGGTGCTTTGATGGCTAGAGGAACTAGAGAAGTATCTAGATTGATAAAGGCATATGGAGGAAAAGAGCTAAGTGCTTATGGCCTTTGTCATCTTGGTGATTATGAAGCCACTGTTTTCTCGAAGTATTCACATAACAGAATGTTTGGCGAAAAATTTGTAAAAGAAGAGGAATATACGGAGCTTGCTGAGGGTTATTATACCGTTAAAGCGATGGTGAAAATGGCAGGGTATAAAGGTGTTTGTTTACCTATTTGTAAAAGTGTTTATCGAATAATATATGAAAATGGCAATCCTGCTGTAGAGCTGAAAGAATTATTACAAAGAGATATAAAGGCCGAATTCAGTTAAATGGAGGGTCGACTTTCCTCAGCGAAAAGATAAAAATAGTTTTATATTTTGTTGCAGTATTATATAAAAATATGTTAATACTAATTTAACAAAAATAAATTTTTTTTTGTTATAATGAAGTGCAAGGCTTTTAAATAAATGACACTAGAGTGTGTAGTAGGATTTTTGTATGACATTCCCCAAAGTTAAAAAAAAGGCAGTGCCTTATATTTTTTTGTTGCCCAATATGGCCATATTTTTAATCTATATTATAATTCCTGCAGCGATAGGAGTGTATTATTCATTTACTAATTTTGACGGTTTAAATGACCCGAAATGGATTGGTGTAGCTAATTACGTAAAGATATTTACAAGAGATAGAAAGTTTATTTCAGCACTTCTAAATACCATTAAATATACGGCCGTTACTGTACCAATTATTTTTGTGATTGCACTAGTTCTTGCGTTAATAATTACACAAAAAATCATAGGAAAAACTGTTTTTAGAGCTTCTTACTATTGGCCAGTTATGATTTCTTTTATCGTTATTGGGGTAATGTGGCAGTGGATACTTGGCGATACGTTTGGTATTTTCAACTTTTTAATGGAAAAGATGGGTATAGGAAAGATTGCAACACTAACTAGTAAAGAGTTTGCCTGGTGGGCAGCAGTTCTCATAATGGTCCATGCCAGGGCAGGGTACTATATGTTGATTTTTGTTGGAGGACTTTTAAGTATACCAGATGAGATATATGAAGCTTCAAGGATAGATGGAGCGAATAAAGTTCAGAAGTTCTTTTATGTAACATTTCCGATGCTCAGACCTACAAGTATACTTGTTTTAATAATGTCGACAGTACATATATTTAAGGTTTATCCGCTTATCGTTTCGTTTACAGGAGGTGGCCCTTACAATGCGACAAGGTTTATTGTACAGCATATATATGAGGCGGCTTTTCAGGGAAGTGAAATAGGTGCAGCAAGTGCCATGAGTGTAGTTGCCCTCATGATAGTTACATTATTTTCTGCTATTACTTTTGTGATTGGTAAGAGGACAAGTTATGAATAAGAAGTTTAAAGTAATAATAATCGTGTTAGCCATTCTTATATCATTGATTTTTCTTTTGCCGGTATTTTACGTAATACTAGCCTCTTTCAAGGAGAGTAGTGAACTAGTATCAGCGACACCAACTTTTTTACCTAAAGTATGGACTTGGGATAACTATACAGAGGCTTTTAGAAAAGGAGATTTTCATATTTATATCTTCAACTCTTTATATGTTGCCGTTATGTCCACTATAATAATGATAATTGTAAACACAATGTCTGGATATGCGCTAGCAAAATATAAATTTGTAGGCAGAGGATTCTTAGTGATTTTAATATTAGCCACTATGATGTTACCCCTCGAAGTTATCATGGAGCCAATATTTGAGATGCTTAGGATAACAAAAATCTATAATACCAGATGGGCACTTATAATACCGCCGGCAGCCTCACCACTTGGTATATTTATAATGAGGCAGTACCTGATAACCATACCAGACGAAATAATACAAAGCGCTAGAATAGACGGCGCAGGAGAATTTAGAATTTTTACTCAGATAATTGTACCCAATGCGAAACCGGTCATTGCAACTCTGGCAATATTTTCCTTTATGTGGAGATGGAATGACTATATTTGGCCATTGATAGCAATCGCTGATAAGAATAAATATACGATGCAGCTAGCAATTTCAAACTTCTTCGGAGAGTATTCCGTAGACTGGAGCAGTTTGTTAGCGATGTCGACTATATCAATGATACCAATGTTAATAATTTTTTTGATATTCCAAAAGCAGTTTGTTCAAGGGACAACTACTGTGGGTATCAAGGGATAATATAGGAGGATTTATGAAAAAAATATCTTTATTGATGGTGTTACTTTTAATTGTGCTAGCAGTTAGCTCATGCAATAAAAATACGTCTGATGATGTATATGGTGATAAAGCTGACACCACTGCTGCGACAGAAACTAAAACTGAAGCAGCAAAGGAAACGCAAAAAGCGACTGAAACTGAAAAGACGGAAGAAATGACTAAAATGCAAATGCTATGGTGGTCAGACGGAATCGAGGGTGACGTTATGCAAGGCGTCATCGATGATTATAAGGCCGAGACAGGCGTAGAAATCGAGTTGGTTACAGTAGGTTGGGATGATTATTCAGCCAAGCTTAAAACGATGATAAGGGGTGGAGAAGCTCCAGCACTTATTAGAGCGACAGAAGGAACTATAGGAGAATTCAAAGAGTATTTATTGCCGTTGAATGATGTTATGGATCCAGTTGAATTTACCAATGTATATTACAATTCAGAGGGAAAGGCTGTTGTATTACCGCTTGATGTGACATCAAATGGTCTTTTTGTAAACACGGATTTACTAGATAAATATGGTGTAAACTATCCAACACTCGGTGAAAGCTGGACATGGGATGATTTCAACACAGAAATGTCTAAACTTGAGGGGCAAGACGGAGTTGCATTCCCTGGAATGTTCGACCCTAAAGCACACAGATTTTTCCCTATGGTATATCAATTTGGTGGAAAAATTTGGAAGTCACCATACTCGGAAACATTCTTACTGGAAGAACCAGCAGTTACAGCGCTTACCACTCTGCAAGAAATGAATACAAACGGGATGTTAGATCCAGCGGTCTGGGCAGGAAGTGCCAAGCCTAATGAATTATTTAAAACAGGACAATATGGGTTCCATATGTCTGGAAACTGGTTCGTAGCAGCATATCAAGATTTACCATTTAACTGGGCAGTTGTACCAATGCCGGTAGGAACCCTTGAGGGAGCTACAAGATCAACCATACTCGGTGGGAAAGGTATGTGCGCCGTTAAAGATTCCGGAGAGGAAGAGGCTGCATTAGCATTTATAGAGTATCTTGCAAAACCTGAAAATCATGATAAATTTGCTTCCGGTGTTCCATTCTTATCACCAAGACTTGCTGCGGAAATAGATTTTGGTGAGTTTGACGCAGCTTATAAAGTGTTCCAGGATGAGATAGCAAACACTCCTGTTGAGAATGTAGAAGACTGGCAAATGCAGGTATTCATTCCTGGTATGTACCCAATAATTAACAGTGCCGTTGAAGAAGCTATGGGTGGGGAAGATGTTACCGATGTTCTAACCAGACTGGAAGCGGACTTGATTGAAAAGGCCAAAGAAATTCAGTAATTATAAAATGCCGAGACGAACTAAATAATTTGTTAGTCTCGGCATATGAAATAATTTCTTGTCCTAAAAGGTAGATTATGGTGAAAAGAAATATTATTATAGTACTCATAGTTGTTTTATCGATTTCTTCTTGTAGTTACGATAAAACGCCAGAAATAAATAGTATCTCCTCGTTAGAGGCGGTAACATCTAGTCCTTCTTCTAACGAGGAAACTAGTATTACAAAATCCACTACATCAACCGGAACGGAAACTACAACTCAAAGGAGTGGAAGTAGCGATAATTCAGATAACGAAGAAAAGAAATTAGAAACGGAAACGAGTATAATTACTACCACTGAAAAAAACGGTGTTACAGAAGATATGATTATATATAGAGAAAACGTAAAAGACATAGATAGTGAATTAAAAGCCGACATGATGGGGAAATCATACCATGTAAATGATACGATAAGTTTGAATCATTTAAAGGTAGTTTATGTTAAACATTATGGCTTTGACGGTGAAGTTCACGAAGGAAGAATAATAGTAAATAAGCTGATTGCAAATGATATAAGTGACATATTTAACGAACTTTTTTTAGTAAAATATCCGATTGAAAAAATCATTCCAATTTGCTATTATGAAGGAGATGATGATATGTCAATATCTGACAATAACACTTCTGGTTTTAACTATAGGGTTATTGAGGGTACAGATAGATTATCTAGACATGCATATGGCTTAGCTATTGACATTAATCCGCTTGTCAACCCGTGGGTAACTAACACCGCTGTATATCCTCCCGAAGGAGAAAAATATGCAGATAGAACGTTGGATCAAATGGGTATGATTAAGAGAGGAGACCCCTGTTATAACGCCTTCATAAGTAGAGGTTTTACATGGGGTGGAGATTGGACTTCAAGTAAAGATTATCAACATTTCGATATAGTATTAAATAAAGGAGATTAGTATGAATTGTAAGAATTGTGGAGTAGAAATTGAAAGTTCTACCGAATTTTGCCCATCTTGTGGGACAAAAGTAGATACAGTAGCAGAGGTTTTTGGTGAGGAAAAAGGTACTTTTGTTGAAACATCTACTTTTCCTGGTGATGAGAAAGTAGAAAAAGTAGCAGAAGAAAAAGTAGTTAATGTTGAAGAGGTCGTTCCAGAGCCAGTAACTGTTGCGCCACAACCAGAGCCTGCGCCAGTTTCGGCTTCGCCTGTAGAACCAGTTCAAGCACAACCACAACCAGTACAACAACCAGTTCAGCCTCAACCGGTTCAAGCGCAACCAATGCAACCACAACCAGAACAACCGCGACAAGGACAAATGCCTCAAGATCAAGGACCAGTTGTTGAGAAGACGGATAAGCCAATGACTGTTATGGGCTGGATACTAACATTTTTCCTTTTATCAATACCGGTTATCAATATAATAATGATTCTAGTTTGGGCATTCTCTAGGAAAACGAATACTTCTAAGAGAACATTTATACAAGCTAGTTTGATATGGACGCTACTACTAATTGGTTTAGGAATTGTGATATCAGTAGTTGTAGGTGTTTTCTTCCAAGAGGCATTACTACCTGTAATTGACTCAATACTAAACTCGTTTTAATTAAAAGAGGTGAATAGATGAAATGTTCAAAATGTGGCTTTGATAATATGAGTGCAAGTGTATTTTGTGAATCTTGCGGAGAGATGCTAGCAAACTACAACGAATCGAGTAATGTTCAAGGTAAGACACAAACCAGTACGCCAAATGAGACTAAAGTAGAAAAAAAGGTTGCTACTCAAAGTGAAACGCCAGTGAGCAGTGTTCCTGTTTCTGCGCCTGTTGAAAAAGTGCAACCGGAGGTAGCGCAGCCAGTTGCTCAACAACCTGCTCAAAGTGTTAGCCCGCAACCTGTACAATCCCAACCAACACAAACCGTTAACACGCAAGCTTCTCAAACCTATCAAACGCAGACACAACAACCTACTCAGCCAGCGCATCAGGCGCAACAAGGACAAGTAGTTAACAATCAAATGAATCAGATGAATGGAGGTCAAACTAATATGAGTAATTATAATGGATACAATCAAGGACAAGCTCCTGTATCACCACCACCTGTAACAAATCAGTTTAATACATACTATCAAGACGAAAGAGATAAGCCTATGACAGTGGGTGGATGGATTATTTCACTTGTAATTGCAGGGATTCCACTAATTGGTATTATAATGGTTTTAGTTTGGGCTTTTTCAGGAGGCACTAACAAATCTAAGAAGTCCTTTTTCCAAGCATATCTAATAATCATGGTTGTAGTATTTTTATTAACAATGATATCAATGTTCGCTTTAGGAGGACTTGGTGCATTATTAGGGTCAATGGACATGTAATAATAAAGGCGATAGATTTTCTATCGCCTTTTTATATACAAAATAAAAACAGTGATCTCACTTTCTATGAAACTAATCTAAAAGATTCAAATTATACACAAGCAATTACCAACAATAATTCCTAATATTATCGACTAATACGTTCTGCTTTTCTAGAATACAAAAGATGGGTATATATTATGAATTTAAAAAATAAGCTAATGAATACTGATTTTGGTAGGTATAAAAATGGCGATTATTTTGCTATACAAAATTATTTATAATTTTGTATAGTTTAATAAGTGTGAAAATTAATTTGTATGTTGAAATATATCAATAAAAAGGAGGATATGATGAAAGTTAATGATAGATATGTTTCCTTCTATTATGAAAATGATAATGACTATGGTGATATAATTATTGATCCAAAAAAAACAGCTTTATTAGTGATTGATATGCAGCATGTTTTTATATCAAGACCTACTATCGAATCGCCGACACAAGAAGAACAGAAAGAAGCCATAAGATGGGAACCTTTTTATAAAAGAATAGACGAGGTGATAATACCAAATAACCAAAAACTATTAAAGTTCTTTAGAGATAATAATTTAGAGGTTTGCTTTGCTAAAATCCAGTGTCAAAAGAAAGACGGTTCAGATAGATCATTAGACCAAAAGGCTACTGGCTATAACGAATTATTACTTCCGCCTGGTGATCCGTTAGCAGAGATTGTTCCTGAGCTAAAACCTCAGGAGGATGAAATAGTTGTTCAAAAAACAACCGATAGCGCTATAGCAGGTACCGCGTTGAGTTTATGGCTTAGAAATATGGGTATTGATACGGTTGTATGTACTGGTGTTTTAACCGATCAGTGTGTATCTGGTACGGTTAGAAGTTTGGCTGATGAAAGCTTTAAAGTGTGGCTAATTGAAGACGCTTGTATGGCTTCGACGATGGAACTACAAGAACATGAACTTACCGTATTAAACAATATTTATTGTCATGTAATAAATACGGAAGAATTAATTAACGCAATAAAATAATTGTTAAAGAAAGGAAAAATGTTATGAGTAATAAATTAAAGCGTAATTTAAGCATTGTTTCTGTCATAGCGCTTTCTTCTGGAGCTGTAATAGGTGGTTGGCTTGCTGAAGCACCATACTGGTTTTCTGTTACAGGCGCTAGTGCTGCTATTGTTTTTCCGATTCTAGCTACATTATTACTACCGGTAGGATTAGCATTTGCGGAACTTACATCTATGTTACCTTTTGCTTCGTCAGTAGGCGTGTGGACAACAAATGCATTCGATCATAAACTAGGGTTTGCTTCGCAGTGGTTGATGTTTTTAGTTCAAGTTGTCGAACCACCTATGATGGCATATATTTTTATAACGGCTATAAACTATTTTGTTCCTATATCTCCTGAGACGACTATATGGGTTGCAATTGCGATAGTATTGCTTTGGTACATCATATCAAACTTTAATGTCGGTATAACGGGTATGTTAGCGAATATATTCTTCTTTGCGATGCTTGCAATGTCATTAATAGTATGTGCAACATTGTTTTTTAGTGGGAAATGGGAAGCTTCTAATCTAGTTGTAGGAGGTGGATTTGCTCCAAATGGATTTAAAGGTATATTTATAGCCATGGCAGTTTTTTCTCTAAAGTTTATAGGATTTGAGATGACGCCAACTCTCGTAGAAGAAACAAACTTTCCGGTAAAAGAAATGTGGAAGGTTATTGTATCGGCATTATTCTTGCCGGCAATTTTATACTTTATTGTTGTAATGTCTATTGGAGGCATGAAACCATGGAATGAAATTGCAAATATGACGATGCCTGAACCTGAGATTATTTCAATGTACTCACTTCCTTTGGCCATAGGAATGCTAGCAATTATCGCAGGGTTATTACATGCTTTAACAACATTGATGGGCTTTTGGACCGCATCGGCAAGGGTTTTGTATGGTGCTGCGCAGCTAAATCAATTGCCACCGGCTCTTAAAAAAGTAAACAAAAATGGTCAACCATTTGTAGCAAATACAGTTGTGTTATTGTTTACAATATTTTTCTGTATATTTAGCGGAGATAATTGGGTACAATACATCTACGCAATATCCTGTATAGCAGCCGGCGGAGTTTACTTTATTTGTTGTTTGGACGCTCTTGTCCTAAGGAAAAAACATCCGGAATGGGAAAGACCATACAAAGCGCCATTAGGAAATATTATTTTTATATTAGGTATGATAATTTCTATTTGGGTAGTGATTGGCTCTTGTTTAGAGTTAGCTATTGGTGGATACGTGTCTCTTCTTATATTCCTTTTGGTAGGTGTTCTCGTATATGCAGTAATGATTCGAAAGCAAAATAACTCAACGGATTTTAAACCTATTGTTCTCACGCCTAAAGATAAAGAATAATACATAGTAGGAAACGAAATATAAAATAAAAAACGACAAAGTGCTTATACAGTATTTTGCCGTTTTATATGTTGTGAACTATTTAACGAGAAGCTAATTTGCTACCCTAATTTTTTTTTGTGCATGTCGTCAAAAAAAGATGTATAACCGTTGACATATTTCTATATTTTTCCTATAATTAGTTTAATGATACTAAACTAACAAATAGATTATTTAATATTATTGCTCCCGAGGTAACCATGAATATTGTTTTACTTGCTGGTGGATATTCCTCCAGAGTTGGCTTAAATAAACTCGCATTACCGATAGGAGATGTTAGTGTTATTGTTTATAATATAAAAAAATTAAGCCAAATTTCTAATAAGATAATACTTGTTACCGGTAGGTATCATGAGGAACTATCTGATATAGTAAAAAATTTAGATGTAAATATAGTTTATAATAAAAACTATTCACAAGGAATGCTCGAATCGATTAAAACGGGCGTAAATCAGACTGACGATGATTTTTTTATACTTCCTGCAGACTATCCTTTGGTTAGTGTAAATACTTTCTTAGAATTACTAAAGACTAAAAAGGATATTGCGGTTCCTACTTATAAAGGGAAAAAAGGCCACCCTATTTTTGTTAGGAAAAAATTCAAAGGTGGAATTCTTGAGATTGATGATAAGTCTAATTTGAGAGAATTTAGGGACAGTAAAGACGTTCATTATATTGATGTTGATGATGAAGGAGTCATCTTAGACATAGATACTATGAACGATTATTATAAAGTTATTAATAAATGGAAAGGTTTATATAATGAGAATTGATAGTTATTACACTCCTAACAGTTTAGAAGAAGCGTATGCGTTACTTGCTGATAAAGGGGTCATAATTGGTGGAGGAGCGTGGCTAAAAATCGGTGGTAGAACAATCAAAAAAGCCATTGATATTCGTGCGCTTGGGCTTGATTACATCAAAGAGGACGATAAAAATATTGAAATTGGGGCAATGACCACGCTAAGAGAGATTGAAACAAGCTCCGTTATCAAGGCATATGCTGGTGGTGTTGTGAGTGATACGCTTAACAAAATCATGGGCGTTGGGCTTAGAAATATTGCTACGATTGGGGGTAGTGTCGTGTCAAGGTTCGGATTCTCCGACATTCTAACAACTCTTATAGTTCTTCCGGTAAAACTAAATTTTTACAAAAATGGGCAAATAGATTTAGCAGACTATTTGAATAAACCTTTTAAAGGAAGTGATATTCTTGTGAGTATTATTCTAGAGAAAAAAGATATCAAGGCAGCATATCAAGTTCTTAAAAAGACATCATTAGACTTTCCTGTTGTAAACGTAGCTGTAAGTAAAGTTGAAGGCAAATATTATGTATCCGTTGGGGCGAGACCTTCGGTTGCGGCATTAGCAGGTAAGACCATGAGTTTCTTAGATTCAGGAGACACTGACTCGGCGGTAGAGAGTGTTTCAGGTGAGTTTAAATTTGGCAGCAATGGTAGGGGTTCTGATGTTTACAGAAAGAAAGTTGTAAAAGCACTTTTTGAAAGATGCGTGGAGGTTGTGCGATGAAAATAAATTTATTGATAAATGGTAAAAAAGAGCATGTTGAGGTCAGTCCTTCGGATTATTTATCAGAAACGCTAAGAGATATTGGCCTTACCAGTGTTAGAAGAGGATGTGAGACAACTAGTTGTGGTACGTGTACTATATTAGTGGATGGAAAACCTGTTCCATCTTGTTCTTATTTATCAGTTAGAGCAGAGGGGAAAGAGATTACAACAGTTGAAGGAATACAAGAAGAAGTTGAAAAAATGAGTGTGGAATTTGGAAAAACTGGGGCATTCCAATGTGGATTCTGTAACTCAGGAATGGCGCTTGCTACTTATTCATTAAAGAAAGAAATCGAGAATCCAACAGATGAACAAATAAGGGATTATCTAGCCGGTAATTTATGTAGATGTTCAGGATATGAATCTCAAAATGAAGCAATTAGGAATTATTTGGAGGTTAAGTGATGAAGGTAGTAGGTAAAGGTTATGCGAATATTGACGGAAGAGGGATACTAGCTGGGAAACCTGCATATACGAATGACTTAGCAGCTAAAAATGCATTAATAGTAAAAGTATTAAGAAGTCCTTATGCGTTTGCGAAAATAAAATCAATCGACGCCAGTAAAGCGTTAGCGTTAGATGGGGTTGAATGTGTATTAACACATGAAGATGTTGGAAGAATACCAGTAACTAGAGCTGGTCAAGGGTATCCAGAACCTTCTCCACATGACAAATTCATACTGGATAGCGTGGTAAGACATGTAGGAGATGAGGTCTGCGCTGTTGCAGCTAAGGATATTAAAACCTGTGAAGATGCTTTAAAGTTAATTAAAGTAGAGTATGAAGAATTGGAGCCAGTTCTTGATTTTGAAAAGGCGTATGAGAATAAATCAATAATTCACGATGAAGAAGAATGTCATGACATGTTCCCAATTGGGTTTGAACCTAAGAAGAATGTAGCAGCGGCGTATGACCTTAGAATTGGTGATGTGGATAAAGTAATGTCAGAATGTGACGTAGTAGTGAACGAATCCTTCTATACACAGGCACAGGCACACGCTATGATGGAACCACATACAGCATTTGTCGATCTTGACTATCGTGGAAGACTTAATATTATTAGCTCCACTCAAACGCCTACACATGTTAGGAGAATAGTCTCTACTGCACTTGATTATCCAATTAGCAAAATAAGAGTAGTAAAACCTAGAGTAGGTGGAGGATTTGGAGGAAAGCAGTGTGTTCACGCAGAGTTGATTCTATGTGCGATAGTTTTAAAAACTGGAAAGCCATGTAAGATGGTATACACTAGAAAAGAAGTATTTGAATCATCCTATTCAAGACACCCTATGCGTTTCGACGTTAAGATAGGCGCAACAAAAGAAGGAAAGATTAAGGCGCTTGATGTATATCTTCTAAGTGATACAGGAGCATATGGAGAACATGCGCTGACCGTATTCATGGTAGCCGGGTCTAAGACCTTACCGCTTTATAACAAGGCAGAGGCAGTTAGATTTACTGGTAGAGTGGTTTATACGAACCATACTCCAGGTGGAGCGTATAGAGGATATGGAGCTATTCAAGGGAACTACGCCATCGAAAGTGCGATGGACATGCTAGCGACTAAACTTGGAATGGATCCGATTGAATTAAGAGAAAAGAATATGATAGGTCTTGGAGAGACTTCCGAAATCTTTGCTAAGATGGGTGAAGGTACTGAGGGTACGGCAATGACTATCACTTCTTGTAAACTCGATGAATGTGTTTCAAGAGGGAAGGAATTAATTGGTTGGAAGAAAGAGACTAGCAAAGATAAAAATAAAGCGATTGGGTACGGAATGGCTATTGCCATGCAAGGTTCAGGTATCCCATATATAGATATGGCGAGTGCCGTTATAAAGCTTAATGATGGAGGTTTTTACAATCTCATCATTGGTGCTACAGATATTGGACAAGGAAGTGACACAATACTGGCTCAGATGGCTGCAGAAGTACTTGAAACTTCGCTTGATAAGATTATCGTTTATTCATCCGATACGGATTTAACGCCATTTGACACAGGGGCTTACGCTTCTAGTACAACTTATATTTCAGGAAATGCTGTTATAAAAGCAGCTAAGAATATGAAGGCGATGATCATTAAAGAAGGAGCGCATGCACTTGGTGTTAAAGAAGAAGAAGTACAGTTTGATGGCAAAACAGTAAAAGCTTCAAATGGCAAGGAAATATCACTGGTAGATTTATCGAATAGACTTATTTACGGAGAAGATCAAAAGCAACTTGTTGCGAACGACTCCTATGTAGGGCACAAGTCACCGCCACCATTTATGGCAGGATTCGCAAAAGTTGAAGTCGATAAGTTAACAGGTTTTGTAAAAGTACTGGACTATGTAGCAGTTGTTGACTGTGGAACGACGATTAATCCAAAACTTTGTAAGACACAAGTAGATGGCGGAATCCTTCAAGGTATCGGTATGGCGCTGTATGAAGAGGCTACTCATTCGACGAAAGGGAAGCCGCTTAATAGTACCTTTATGAGCTACCGTATACCAACCAGAAAAGAAGTTAACAAGATAACCGTAGAGTTTGTTGATACTTATGAAGAAACAGGACCATTTGGTGCAAAGAGTGTTGGAGAAATAGGTATTGATACGCCTCCAGCTGTAATCTCAAATGCGATTTATGATGCAGTTGGTGTAAGGATTAAATCACTTCCGGCAAGAGCAGAAGATGTACTGTTAGGAATGGACGAAAAGGAATAATATGAACATCATTAAAAAATCACTTGAACTAACGAATAATAATATGCCGTTTGTCATTATAACAGTGGTTAAAAAATCTGGCGAAGGACCTTTTGATGTCGGCAAAAAAATGATTGTTACAAAGAAAGGTGACTTTTTTGGAACGGTCGGCGGAGGCGCCATAGAACATGACGCGGTAGAAAGGTCAAGACAGTTAATCCTTGATAAAAAGAGTGATTTGATAAGTTATATACTGAACGAAAATGAAGTCATAAAAGATGAAGGACAAGTGCTGCCAATGGCTTGTGGAGGTAGAGCTACTTTGTACTTTGAATATGTAGGCACAAAAGAAAAAGTCTATCTATTTGGTGCAGGCCATGTAGGTCAAGCGCTTGCGAACGTCTTGAATACACTAGATTTTAAGATAGTAGTTGTTGATGACAGAAAACCTGTAATTGACGCTTTTGTCGGAGCCGATGAAAAGCACAATGTCAGTTTCATTGACTTTATAGACAATAATGGCATAGACGATGACAGTTATGTGATAGTTTGCACGCCATCTCATAAATATGATTACGATGTACTTAACAAAGTATTCTCTAAAGGGATTAAACCAAAATATATAGGAATGCTTTGTTCGGTACATAAGTTGAAAGACTATATTAGTAAATTGAAAGAAAAGGTAACCGAACCGGTTGATTTTACAAACTTCTATTCGCCGATTGGCCTTGATATAGGGGGAAATTCGCCTGAGGAGATTGCCATTAGTATTACTTCTGAGATGATTGCTATTAAGAATGGGAAAGATGGCCATAAACACATGCGTTTAGACTATGATTAAAGTTATTGCAGGACCCGTTAATTCAGGAAAGACAAAAAGACTAGACGAGATTACTTCATGTATGGAAAATGTAGATGGCGTAATCTCAGTAAAGGAAATGCTTGGAAGCAATGTTATGTGCTTTAGAGCAAAACGCATTAAAAATGGTGAGAGCAAACTGTTTTTATATCATGAACGAAGTGACTACAAAGAAGATTATATTTTTGAAATAGGTCCTTACAGAGTAGTTGGAGATACTTTCAACTGGATACTAGAATTTGTCACTGAGGCGATATCTAAGGAAAATGTAATTGCGCTAGATGAAGTAGGAGTACTTGAGCTAAGAGGTGCTGGATACCACAAATTAATAAATAAAATCATTGATAGTGGTAACGATTTCATTTTTACTTGCAGAAATGATTTGGCTGGAGAAATTAAGAAAGAATTTTGTATAGAGGAATGGGTTATGGAAAAAGTAGTTTATGATAAGGCGATTATAGGTGGAAGTGTCTACCTGAATGGAGAGCTTAAGCATAAAAATATTTATATAAACGGCGAAAAGATTGCATTTATTTCGGATGAAGTATTCGAGGCTAAAAGAGTGATAGATGCTAAGGGTAAAAAAGTTTTTCCTGGAATAATTGACCCGCATGTCCATTTTGAACTTCCACTGGCGATAACAAGTAGGGACGACTTTTATTCCGGATCACTCAGTGGCGCTTTTGGTGGCGTAACGACATATATTGACTTTTTAGACCCTATTGGTAAAGGTGATGAGCTTGAAGAAGCATTTAACACAAGAAATGCCTTGGCGAAGAAGTCGATTACGGACTACGGATTTCACACGACAGTAAAAAATCCTGTTGGTGAAATTAAGAATATAACCACTAAAATGAAAAAGTATGGACTAAGAAGCGTAAAGTTATTCACTACATATTCTGATTCGGGCAGAAGAACATTTGATAATGAGATAGTAGAGTTACTAAATCTCTCTGGGGAACACTTTATTGTACTTGCCCATGTAGAAAATGATGAGATGATAAAGGTTTCGGATGATTTGTATCCAAAAGATTTACCGACTTCAAGACCGGAAGAAAGTGAGACTAGCGAAGCGCTTCATCTTGCAAGCTTGGTGGCTGATAATGGTGGTAGGCTGTATATGGTTCATACGACAAGTGGTAATACTATCGATAAGTTAAAGGAAAAGTACTCGGATATACTTGGAAAGAATTTCTTTATTGAAAGTTGTCCGCAGTATTTTACGTTAGATGATAGTTTATTAGCTAGAGAAGATGGCTATTTATATAGCTGTGCACCACCTATAAGGAATAAAAAGGCACAGGAGAGATTAAAAGCGAATATTGACACGGTAAGTACAATTGGAACGGATCATTGCTCCTTTTTGAAGGAAGACAAAGTTGGCAAATCACTTGCTAAGATTTCACTTGGCCTTGGTTCGATTGAAAATTCATTTCCTATAATGTATACGCTATTTGGGCTTAAGATAGTCGATAAGATGACCTCAAATACCGCCAAAATATTTGGTATATATCCAAAGAAAGGGGTTATAAGTGTTGGCAGTGATGCAGACCTATTCCTATATGATGATAGCGTGACTAGGGTTATAAACAGTAATGACCACTCTAAAAGTGACTATACACCTTATGAGGGGTTGGAGGTAAAAGGAGAAGTGGTAACAACGATTAGACGTGGTGAAATTATCGTGTTAGATAAAAAATTACAAGAAGTAAGCAGCGGAAAGTATATTTTTAAATGATGAAAGCAATAGTAAATACGACAATTTATGACTATGTATCATTAAGAAAAAATTCATATGTAGTATTTGATGAGAAAATAATAAAGACTGGTTCAATGAGTGATTTTATGGATGAGGGTTATGAAATCATAGATGGCTCAGGTTGTATAACGATGCCTTCCTTAGTAAATGCACACAGCCACATTTATTCGACTTTTGCGAGAGGAATGAGTGTTCCGTTTAATCCTCAGAACTTCGTCGAAATTTTAGAACAACTTTGGTGGAAGCTCGACTCTCATCTCAATATGGATGATATTTATTATAGTGGGATTGTATACGGCGTAGACACGCTAAGGTGCGGCGTTACTACTTTAGTGGACCATCATGCCAGTAGCTTAGTAAGAGGTACTCTTGATACACTAAAAAGCGCAGTGGTTGATGATTGTGGTATGAGGGGCGCGTTTTGTTTTGAAACATCTGATCGATTTGACGTTGATGAGTGTATCGAAGAAAACGTTTCATTCTACATTGAGAACAAGAAGCATCAAGTGATGGGAATGTTTGGTCTACACGCTTCGTTTACGCTTAGTGATGAAACCTTAAGGAAGGTTTCAGATGCAAAGGGTAACGCACTTATTCATATTCATGTTGCTGAGAGCGAATATGATGAGGTTCATTCGAGAGAGTTTCACAATAAATCAATTGTCAAAAGGCTGGATGAGTTTCATCTTATCAGTGAAAACAGTTTAATAGCACATGCCCTCTTTGTGGATGAAGAAGAACTTGATATAATCAAAGAAAGAGGAGCAAAGGTAGTATTTAACGTCAGTTCCAATATGAATAACTCGGTTGGTATCCCTAATTATGAGATGTTTAGGGATAAGGGTATTGATTGTCTAATTGGAAATGACGGGATAAGTAGCTCAATAGTTTCAGAATTGCCGGTACTACTGTTTGCCAGTCATTATAAAAATGGAAATCCAAATACATTCGGTATGAATGATTTATTTAATATATTTACGAACAATTATAAATATGCTAGCGAGTTACTCGGGGTAAAACTCGGTAAAGTAAAAGAAGGTTATGAAGGGGATTTACTGATGATAAGGTACGAGAATCCAACGCCTCTAACCTTGGATAATGCATTTGGACATATAGTATTCGGTGTGAGTAATAGTTTTAGGCCATTACATGTGTTTTGTAGGGGAAAACACGTAGTAAAAGACTATGAAGTTTCCGAGACTTTAATGAATAAGTACAAAGAAGCCAGTGGCTTCGCTAAAAAGTTATGGAGTAGATTGGAGGAATAATGAATTTACAGACATCATTTGACGGATTGACTTTTGCCAACCCGCTATTGCCAGCATCCGGTCCCTTAACAGGGGATCTAAAGAAGATGAATTTTTTAAAGGAAATGGGAGTTGGTGGTATGGTTTCGAAAACTATATCCACTAAGCCTGCGAAAGTTCCTAGACCATGTATTTACGGGGATAAGTACTATGTGCAAAATTCAGAGCTTTGGTCGGAACACCCAAAAGAGTTTTGGATTGAAAAAGTTCTACCGTACTACGAAAAGAGCGAAACGCATCCACTCATTGTGTCTGTAGGTTATACGAAAGAAGATATGGAAGTTCTCATTCCACTACTTGATAAATTTGCAGATGCCTTTGAAGTATCCACTCACTATGTAGGAAAAGACTTAAGCAATATAACTAGAACCGTTGAAGCAATAAGGAAGAGAACAGACAAACCTATCTATATGAAGGTTAGTCCTCACATACCGGACAAAGTTGCTTTTGCCAAGGCAGTACAGAGTGGTGGAGCGACTGGAATAGCTGCCATTAACTCGCTTGGACCTACACTGAACATTGATAACGCAACGAGAAGTCTCATGTATCCTAGTGAGAGTGGTTATGTTTGGACTAGTGGACCAGCGATTAAAAACCTGGCGCTTGGTGCAGTGTATGAAGTTAAAAGTGCAATGCCTGACTTTACAGTAATAGGTGTTGGTGGCATAAGCACAGCAGATGATGTGGTAAGTTTCTTATTAGCTGGGGCGGATGCCGTTCAGATGTTAAGTGCTGCGTTACTACAAGGGAAGACGTTATATAATAGGATTGTAAAAAGACTTCCAGCTACTTTAGAAAAATACAACTTCAGCTCGGTAGAAGAGGTTAAGAGAACAAAACTGACAAAGAATGTTAGTTACGAGAAAAAAGTACCGGTATGTGACCATGAGAAATGTACAAAATGCAGATTATGTGAGAGAATATGCCCATACTTTGCGATTACATTTGACAAGAAGATATTGATTGACTCGGAAGAATGTTTTGGTTGTCAGCTATGTGTTAGTAAGTGTCCTGTAAAAGCTTTAAGTGTTGATAAGGAGAAAGTATGACAGACATTAGTATACCTGTAAAAAAGGTTGATGCAAATATCAAGTCGTCTGGTACGGCGATGTATATCGATGATTATAAGCTTAAAGATATGTTATATGCCTATACGGTTAGAAGCTCCATTAGTAAAGGGAAGATCGTTAAGAAGACATATCCTAAGCTTCCAGCTGGATATTACATAGTAGACTATGAGGATATACCTGGGAAGAACTATGTAAATATGATCTACAATAAGTGGCCAGTATTTGCAAAAGAAAGAGTGAATTATATTGGGGAGCCTATTGCATTAGTAGTAGGTGAGGACAAGGCTATTATTGAAGACATCATGAACGATATACAGATTGATTATGAAGAAGAAGAACCCGTATTTGAACTAACAAAGAGTGCCGTTAGTTTTGACTATGAAAAAAACGGTGGACACAAATACTTTGAAAACAAAAAAGACTTAATAGAGATGACCTATGAAACTGGCTATCAAGAACAACTTTATATTGAAACGCAAGGGGTGATAGCATCCATAGAAGAAGATAAGGTGGTTGTAAGAGGGTCATTACAGTGTCCATACTATGTCAAAAATGCACTTATGGTTGCCCTTGATAAAGGACCTGAAGAAGTAAGAGTAATTGCTGCGGTTACTGGTGGTGCTTTTGGCGGGAAAGAAGAGTTTCCATCCGTGTTAGCTTGTCAGGCTTCCGTAGCAGCACTAAAAGCTGGTAAGCCGGTTAAACTGGTTCTTGAAAGGGTGGAAGATGTTAGCTTTACGACAAAGAGAAATCCTACTAAAATAGTTCTTAGTGCAGACGTTAGTGAAAACGGAGAGATTCTTGCTGTTAAGGCAAATGTAAAACTTAAGAGTGGCGCATTTGTTGGCCTATCAGGAGTTGTGTTGCAAAGAGCGATGATAGCGGTAAGTGGGGCCTATACGTTTGACATACTATCTGTCAGAGGCGATGTATGTGAGACAAATACCGTTCCAAATGGTGCGTTTAGGGGATTTGGAGCTCCGCAGATGATATTCGCCGTGGAGATGTTTATAAACTATATCGCAAAGAAATACGGTAAGGATCCTATGGCGTACAGACTCAGCTACCTTGCTAAAAAAGGTGATAGAACTTCTACAAGTGGACTTTTCAGAGACGAGATATTAATGCCTAACATGGTTGACAAAGTAATGAAGATGTCAGACTATAAGAACAAGCTGTCAAGAGAAGATGAAAACTATTACTACGGCGTTGGCCTTAGTATGTTTTTGCACGGTTGTGGATTTACCGGCGATGGAGAAGCAAACCATATCAAAGGAGTTGTTAAGCTTAGAAAATCTGCTGAAGGAAGAGTGAAGATATTAGTGGCAAGTACAGATATGGGTCAAGGTGTTCTAACGACATTCAGAAAACTTGTTGCTAACATCGTGGGCATTCCTATCGAGATGGTGGATATGGATAACCCGGATACGGATAAAGTGCCGGATTCAGGGCCAACAGTTGCCAGCAGAACAATGATGGTAGTAGGAGGACTTGTTGCCAATGCTTCTAAAAAACTAAAAGAAATTTGGGAAGATGGCAAAGATCAAGAAGTAACGGAAAGGTATAAGCAACCGGAGTACATAGAGTGGGATCAGGAAAAACTAATTGGAGACGCTTACCCAGCGTACTCTTGGGGAACAAATGTCGTTGAAGTTGCCGTTGATAAGATAACTTACGCAGTGAAGGTGCTCGGCGTTTGGTCTGTGTACGACGTTGGTAAAGCTATTGATGAAAAAATAGTTTTAGGTCAAGCAGATGGCGGAGTGCTTCAGGGTATAGGATTTGGATATTTAGAAGCAATGGATGATATAGGAGGAAAGGTAAGACAGAGAAACGTTACGGACTACATAATACCTACTGCTGTAGATGCACCTGAAATGAAAACGGTAATACTAGAAAATCCGTTTGCGCTGGGACCACTTGGCGCTAAGGGAGTGGGAGAGCTTACGTTAATAGGAGGAGCCCCTGCTGTTGCTCTTGCAATATCGAATGCAATTGGTAAAGAAGTTCGGAAGATTCCGGTAACACCTGAGTATATAATGGAGTTGATGGATAATGAGTAAATTAGAGTTTATTTTAAATGGAGAGCGAGTAAGTAAAGATATTATTGCCACAAAAAGACTGATTGATGTGCTTAGAGATGACTTTTCTCTAACCGGTGTAAAAGAAGGTTGTGGCGAAGGAGAATGTGGCGCTTGTTCGGTACTGATTGACGGAATGATTGCCAATAGTTGTCTAGTTCCAGTAGGAAATGTAGTCGACAAAGAAATTGTTACCATAGAGTATTTTTCGCAAACCGAGCAAGGTAAAGCAATAAAGAAATCCTTCGTCGAAAATGGTGCGGTGCAATGTGGTATTTGTACACCTGGCATGGTTATGGCAGCACAATTCTTGTTAAGCACCAATAAATATGCAACTACTCAGCAGATAAGACACGCTTTAGAGGGTAATCTTTGCAGATGTACTGGTTATGAGATGATCATAAAAAGTATTGAACATTTGCAGCAAAGTGAGGAGTCATTATGGTAGAAAGTTATTTTCCTAAAACAGTAGAAGAAGTTGTTGATTTATTAAAAGAAGATATGACGATAATGGCGGGTGGCACTGACCTCATGGTTAAATACAAAAGCAAAAGCACATTACCTCCTAAGCTTAAGAGCAAGGTTCTATTTATTAGGGGTGTAAAATCACTTGACTACATAAAAGTTGAAGGAGAGAAACTAGTTATAGGTGCAAACGCTACATTAAGTGATGTATTATTTAATGAGAATACGCCAGATTTATTAAAAGAAGCGGTATCTCAAATGGCTTCACCAGGTATTAGAAATGAAGCTACCCTAGTGGGGAATATTGTAAATGCTTCACCTGCTGGCGATTCACTTCCTGTACTTTATTTACTTGACACTAAAATAGTAATCTTATCTAGTCAAGGGGAACGCACAGTTGATATTGAGGATTTTATTATTAAACCTGGGGGTGTCGACTTAAAACATGGTGAATTTGTAAAAGAAGTCATTGTTAATAAAGTAAGTTCAACGTATAGCCAATTTAAGAAGGTGGGGACTAGAAGAGCCGATGCCATTAGCAAGTTATGTTTTTGCGGAATGTGCGATGTGAAAGAAGGTAAGATTAAAGATTTTAGAGTCTCATTCGGTGCAGTTGCTGCAACGATAGTTAGAAAGAAAGATATTGAAAATTCACTAGTTGGAAAAGAAGCAAAAGATATCGATATTGGTAGTATTGTAAGTAAGTATGAGAACTACATAAATCCAATAGACGATCAGAGATCGAATAAGAAATATCGTAAGAAAGTGTCAATTGGATTACTCGAAGGCTTTATTAAAAGTATAAAAGAAGGGTGATATGCTAGGAGAGAAGATTAGAGAATATAGAATTAGTAAAGGTATGAGTATGAAAGACTTGGCCCAAGAAACAGGATTGACTTCCGGTTTTATAAGCCAAGTTGAAAGAAATTTAACCGAACCATCAATAACTTCGCTTAGAAAGTTATCCGATGCACTTGAGGTGGCAATGTTCAAGTTCTTTATCGAAGAAGATGAGAATAAGACAGTGGTGAGGAAGAATAATAGAAAAAAAATTAAGTTTGCGATGTCACACGCAACTTATGAATTATTATCTCCTACACTGAATAGACAGATGGAAATGCTCCTCGGTAAACTTAATCCAGGAGCCAAGACTAGTGCTCAGCCAATGAGTCATGATGGTGAAGAGGTTATTTATGTAATCAGTGGTAAGATGCATATTCAGGTAGGAGAAGAACATTATGACCTGGACGCAGGGGATGCAATTTATTACCAAGGTACAATACCACATTTAATAACAAATAAAGGAGACGAGGTATTGGAATTTGTTTCCACGATAACTCCTCCGAGATTTTAGAGGTATGTTTAGAGAAAAAATGAAAATAGCCAGAGGCGATGAAAAAGCCGAGCTGGTACTAAAAAATTGTAGAATAATTGATGTATTCAACGGAAAAATAATCGAAGCGGACATAGCCATTGATGGCGGCTATATAGTGGGTATTGGCGATTATTCAGGGGTAAAGGAAAAGGACTTAAAAGGTAAATATGTATCACCTGGATTTATAGACGCTCACGTTCATATTGAGTCCTCTATGCTTACACCTTCAGCATATGCGAAGCTTGTGATGCCTAAGGGAACGACGAGTGTTATTGCAGACCCTCATGAGATCGCTAACGTTGCTGGTTCTTCCGGTATCGAGTTTATGATTGAAAGTTCTAAAACGGTTCCGCTTGATGTATATTTTATGATACCGTCTTGTGTACCTGCTACATCTTTTGAAAATTCAGGTGCGGTACTTGGGGTGGAGGAGATTTCAAAACTGAAGTCGAATGACTCAATTATTGGCCTTGGAGAGATGATGAACTATCCTGGCGTTATATATGCGGATAATGATGTGCACGATAAACTAACCCTAATGGAAGAAACAATTATAGATGGTCATTCCCCTTCAGTGTCTGGAAAAGAACTAAATGCATATGTGTGTGCAGGAGTTAGTACAGACCATGAATGTACAACGAAAGAAGAGATGCAAGAGAAGTTGTCAAAGGGTATGTATGTCCACATTAGAGAGGGTTCAGCAACGAGAAATTTAAAGACTCTTGTAAAGGGTATTACTCCTATGAATAGTTTTAAAGTTCTTTTTTGTACCGATGATAAAGAACCACTAGACTTGTACAAAGAAGGACATATTGACCATAATATAAGGAAAGCGATAAAACTTGGCCTTGACCCGATGCTAGCCTATAAAATAGCGACCATAAATGCAGCTATGTGCTATAGATTAAAAAGAAAAGGTGGTATTGCACCAGGTTATGAGGCCGATTTAGTGATAATAGACGACCTAGAAAAAGTTAGTATTGATAGTGTTTATAAAAAAGGTAAATTAGTAGCCGTCGGTGATAACGCAAAATTTGAGGTGACGGATATAAAAGATGAGAGTGTTCTTAATACGGTAAATGTTTCTAATGTTGACAGCCTAAATTTTGACATAGTACTGAATTCAGGGGTAGCAAGAGTAATAGGGCTTATTGATAAAGAGATCGTGACGAATAGTTTTGTCCGTAAAGTTGAAACGGTGGATAACAAATATGTTTTTAATGATAAGCTGGATATATTAAAACTAGCAGTTGTAGAAAGACACAAAAAGACTGGAAATGTAGGACTTGGACTAGTAGAAGGATATGGGCTCAAATCAGGAGCGGTAGGACTAACGATAGCCCATGACTCTCACAATATAATAGTTATTGGTACCAATGATGAAGACATGAAAACGGTTATAAAGAAATTAGATGAGATTAACGGCGGAATATGTATAGCCAAAGATGGTGAAGTTTTAGCTTCTTTTACTCTTGAAGTAGGAGGTTTAATGACTTCTAGAAGCTATGAAGAAGCTTATGATGACATCATGTCGCTTTATGAAGTTATTTCAAAAACTGAAGTGAATAAGAATATAGAGCCATTTATGACCTTGGCATTCCTAGCGCTTCCAGTTATTCCTGAACTTAAACTAACGGATGAAGGACTTTTTGATGTCACGAAATTTGAATTTACAGATATAGAAGTATAGTGGAGAAAAAATGAGTTACGTAAACGGATTAAAATGTACATTATGTGGGAAAGAGTATGAAGAAAGTAAAGAGCTACTTACCTGCTCGGCATGCGGAGAAAAGGGTGTTTTAGATGTTCTTTACGATTATGAACAGATAAAAAAAGTATTTAAAAAAGAAAATTTGGCGCACGCAGAGCAATCTATTTGGCGATATAAGGAGTTACTACCTGTAGAAGAAAAATATTTAGGTGGAACGCTTAAAGTTGGTATGACTCCTCTTTATAAGTCGAATAGACTTGCGAAGAAACTTGGACTTAAGGATTTATATATTAAAGATGACGGTCTTAATCCGACCGCATCATTAAAAGACAGGGCGTCGGTAATTGCTGTTGTAAAGGCGCTAGAGCTTGGCGTGGATACCATTGCTTGCTCATCTACTGGAAACGCTGCGTCATCCCTCGCGGGAAATGCTGCTAAGGTAGGTCTTAAGACGGTGATTTTTGTGCCAGAAAGGGCGCCTATTGGTAAGCTTACACAGCTACTAGTATATGGCGCAAAAGTAGTATCAGTAATAGGTGATTATAAGGCAACATTTAATCTCTCAAAGGCTGCAATCGATCACTTTGGATGGTATAATAGGAACGCTGCGATTAATCCTTATCTCGTAGAGGGGAAAAAAACAGTTGCCTATGAGATTGCGGAACAGTTAGACTTTGAAATGCCAGACTGGGTCGTTATATCTGTGGGAGATGGCTGCACCATTGGTGGAGTCTATAAAGGCTTTTACGACCTTATCCAAATAGGATTCATCGATAAGATACCTAAGATACTGGGCGTTCAATCAAGTGGATGCTCGCCGATATGCGATGCGTTCCACGGTGATTTTGTCGTTAGACCAAAAGAAGAGAATACAATAGCGGATAGTATATCAGTAGGTGTCCCTAGAAATCCTGTAAAAGCTCTGAATGCTTGCAAGTATTCTAAAGGTACATATATAACAGTAAGTGACGAGCAAATACTTGAAGCGATAGCTATACTCGGAAAATACGAAGGAATATTCGGCGAACCGGCGGGAGTTACAGCGACTGCAGGAATCGTGGAAGCTCTAGAAAAGGGCATTATTAAGCCCGATGAAAAGGTGGTTAGCGTTGTGACCGGAAACGGACTGAAAGATACCGTAAACGGTCGTAAAGCAGCAGGAGAACCACTACATATTAAACCAGATTTCAATATTTTCAAACAAAAGTTTGAAATGTTAAAATAATAAACTACGGAGGAATATAATGAGTAAAGTACCATTTGGACCAACATATGAAGAAATGTTAAACAGAAGTCTTTTGCCAAAAGAAATTAAAGAAAAGGCGAAAGCAGCACGAAAAGATGAATTAAATGATTTGAATTTATTTAATATATCTTGGGAAGATGAAGAAGGAGAAATAAATAAAATAGTTCTCCCAAAAGAATTAACAGGTGTAGATGCCAATATTGTTGTCATGTTAGGAAGATATTTCCCTTCAGGATCGCACAAGGTAGGGCCTGCTTATTCAACACTTATAGAAGGTTATATTGATAAAGAAATTATGCCTTCTGAACACACGATACTAGGGCCTTCAACGGGTAACTTCGGTATCGGCGTATCTTATATCTGTAATTTAATGGGCTATGATGCGATAGTTATCATGCCTGACAATATGAGTAACGAAAGATATGAGAGAATTAGTAAGTACGGCGCAAAGCTTGATTTAACACCTGGAAGTGAATCAGATGTTATTTTGACCCTTGAACGTACCTATGAACTTATGAAAGACCCTAAAAACAAAGCATTAGCTCAGTTTGAATTACTACCAAACTATCGATTCCACAGACATGTTACCGGTAACAGTTGCGTAAGAGCTGTAGAAGGTATTGGAAACGGTAGGATTGCTGCGTTTGCTTCAGCGCCAGGTTCAGCAGGGACTCTAGCTGCTGGAGATATGATTAAGGCAGTTTTCCCTGAGGCAAAAGTCGTTGCATTAGAGCCATATGAGTGTTCTACACTTACGAATGGTGGAATCGGTCAACACAGAATAGAGGGCATCGGAGACAAGATGATAACGCTAATACACAATGTTCTTACTACTGACTTTATCACAATGATTAGGGATGAAGACTGTGTTAAAGGACTTAAAATAATACAAGATGGAACAGACATTCTTGTTGAAAACGGAGTAGATCGAAAAATAGCTGAATCACTAAAAGACATGTTTGGTGTTTCGGGAATGTGTAACATAATAGGGGCAATAAAAACAGCTAAGAGCCTTAACTTAGGGCCAAATGACAATGTAGTTACCGTTGCGACAGACGGATTCGATAGATATTACTCGGTACTTGACGACCTATCCGGCAGATATTTAGAAATCGAAGATTTTGTTCTAAGAAGATGGTTTGATGACGTATTCAAATCAATCGGAACGGACATGATTAAGGATGTTAGAGGCAGCGAAGAGAAGGAAGTTTTATTCAAGCGTAAAGAAGAAGACTGGCTAAAATTTGGCTATTCAAAAGAATACTTAGATTCTATGAAGTCCATGGAATTCTGGGATAATGAATACAACAAGCACAAGTACTACGATGAAAAGATATTAGAACTAAGGGAGGAAATCAAATGATACCATATAGTAAAATAGTTGAAAGAGCAAATTTTTACAAAGACGACATTACAAAATTTTTAAGAGATATGATAGCGATTCCGTCAGAGAGTAGTGATGAAGAAAAAGTAGTTTTAAGAATAAAAGAAGAGATGGAAAAAGTAGGCTTTAATAAAGTCGAAATCGATCCTATGGGTAATATTCTTGGGTACATGGGTACTGGCGAAACGCTAATTGCAATGGATGGTCATATCGACACAGTTGGAGTAGGTGAAATCAAAAACTGGAATGTAGATCCATATGAAGGAAAAGAGACTGAAAATGAAATATACGGTAGAGGGGGTTCAGACCAAGAAGGTGGAATGGCTTCCATGGTATATGCCGCTAAGATAATGAAAGAATTGGATTTGCTTGATGGATTTACGTTGCTTGTGACCGGTACCGTTCAAGAAGAAGACTGTGATGGTCTATGTTGGCAGTACATTGTCAATGAAGATAAAATAAGGCCGGAATTTGTTGTTATTACGGAGCCGACCTCATGTAGAATCTACAGAGGACATAGAGGTCGTATGGAAATCAAGATAGAAACTACGGGAATTAGTTGCCACGGTAGTGCCCCTGAAAGAGGCGATAACGCGATATATAAAATGGCGCCTATTATCATGGAACTTAGAGCGTTACATGAGAATTTACACTATGATGAGTTCTTAGGAAAAGGTAGTCTTACCGTTTCTGAAATTTTCTATAGTTCACCTTCAAGATGTGCGGTTGCGGACGGATGTACAATATCCGTGGATAGAAGACTTACCAATGGTGAAACCTATGAAAGCGCATTACAAGAGATAAGAAATCTTCCTTCAGTAAAAGAAGCGAATGCGAAAGTATCCATGTATACATATGATAGACCTTCCTATAAGGGATTATCATATCCTACGGATTGTTTTTTCCCAACTTGGGTACTTGAAGAGGATCATCCAGCCTGTGTTTCTATGGTTGAAGCGTACAAAGGATTATATAATGAAGATCCAGTTGTTGATAAATGGACGTTCTCGACAAACGCTGTTTCCATAATGGGTAGATATGGAATCCCATGTATCGGTTTTGGTGGTGGACACGAAGAAGAAGCACACGCACCGAACGAAAAGACATTCAAAGATGAACTGGTTAAAGCAGCTGCGGTATACGCTGCAACACCAATAGAATATATGAAAAGATTTAAGAAATAAGGAGTAGACTATGCAAACAAGATTTAAAGGAAAACATTTTATATCACTACAAGACTGGACAAAAGAAGAAATTGAAACACTATTAGATGTATCATTTGATTTAAAGCAAAAATTCGCAATGGGTATTGATACACCTTACCTAAAATGGAAAACGATGTTCTTGATGTTCTTTGAGCAATCAACTAGAACTAGAAACTCAATGGAGGCTGGATTCTATCAGTTAGGTGGACATGCGAACTTCCTAGATACTTCTACGATGCAAGTTAGTCATGGTGAAGTTGCGAAAGATACAGCGGTAATACTTTCAAGTTATGGTCACGCGATAGCTTGTCGTAACTGCTTCTGGGGAGTAGGAAATAAATACATCAACGACATGGCAAAACATTCTAGTGTTCCAATTATGAACTTACAATGTGACCTATATCACCCAATGCAAGGTATAGCTGACCTTATGACAATTAAAGAGAAGTTTGACACTACTAAGAACTTAAAAGTATCGATAATCTGGGCGTATGCGACAAGTCACAAAAAGCCTATTAGTGTTCCGCTTACTCAATCATTATTATTCCCAAGATTTGGCATGGATGTAACGCTAGCATATCCAGAAGGATACGATCTTCCTGACTGGGCTATTGAGCAGGCGAAGAAAAATGCGGAAGAAAATGGTGGTAGCTTTAGAATTACGCATAATATGGAAGAAGCATATAAAGACGCGGACGTTGTAATTCCTAAGAACTGGGGTAGCTGGGTAAATAATCAATCGGACAAGGTTGTTGATGATTTACTTGAGTCATACAAGTCATGGAAATGTACCGAAGAGATGATTGCTCTTGCAAGTCCAAATGTTAAATATATGCACGCGCTTCCTGCGGACAGAAATAACGAAGTAGAAGATAGCGTTATAGATGGTGAACACTCCATAGTATATGACGAAGCTGAAAATAGAATACATACTGCAAAAGCAGTGATGGTATTAACAATGGGTGGAAAATAATACTTAGGAGAATTAAATGTCAAAATTAGCAGTGTTAGCTATCGGGGGTAACTCCCTGATAGCTTCAAAAGAAAGACAAAGCGTCGAAGATCAATATGAGCAAATTACGAAGACTTGTGAGAATATAGCGGACTTAATCCAGATGGATGTGAACGTAGTTATAACTCATGGTAATGGACCACAGGTTGGCTTCATTATGAGAAGATCGGAGATAGCAAATGAAGTAGAGAAGTTACATCATGTTCCTCTATATAGTTGTGGGGCTGATACACAAGGAGCAATTGGCTATCAGATACAACAAGCGCTTCACAATGAATTTAGGAAAAGAGGAATGGATAAGAAAGCCGTTACCGTTGTAACGATGGTAGAGGTGGACAAAAACGACCCTGCATTTAAAAACCCAACAAAGCCTATCGGTACTTTTTACTCGAAAGATGAAATAGAAGACATCAAAAAGGAACATCCTGACTGGGATATCGTTTTTGACTCAAATAGGGGTTATCGTAGAGTTGTTGCTTCGCCAAAGCCGGTATCAATAGTAGAAGAAGACATGATTAAACTTCTTGTAAAAGAGAATTTCTGCGTAGTGGCAGCAGGTGGTGGTGGCATACCAGTGGTAAGAGATGAAAAAGGAAATTTAGTTGGTGCTAACGCAGTTATCGACAAGGACAATGCAACTAGTTTGCTAGCGACTAATTTAAATGCCGACTATTTCATCATTTCAACAGCAGTGGATAATGTATGCATAAACTTTGGTAAGCCGGATCAGAAATCGTTATCACATATGAATTTAGCGGATATCAAGAAGTATAAAGCGCAGGGGCAATTTGCACCTGGAAGCATGCTTCCAAAGATAGAAGCGGTAGAAAAATTCCTTGAAAGTGGTGGCAAAAAAGCCATTATTACAAGCCCTGATAGACTGAAAGAAGCGATTAAAGAAGAAGGAGGAACGATCATCACAAAATGATCATTACAAAATCATGAAAAATGTAAGTATTATTAGAATCTTTTTTATATTCATTTGCTGTATGACATTACTATCAAGTTGTTCAAAAAGAAAAGACGAAAATACGGATGAAAATACAGTTAGGGATTTCTTAATTAATATTTATACAGCCGATGAAAAAGATGTACAAATGTATGAAAAGTTTGTGACTTCAGATGTTGCGAGCGAAACCAATAATTCAAGTGGTATTATAGATATTTCAGAAAGTGAAGATTTTAAAGAATACACTTCTTACTTAAGGGACAAATTTAAGGTTACAGAGGAGCTATTTGATGAGTTGATGGCAAATAGGTATAGCACTCGAATTGCTCAGCTGGCTTATGATGAGGGTGAATTGTACAAACCTGAAAATATAACAATAACCTATGTTGACAGTATGAAACTATACGATTATGAGCTAGATTTAAATGGCAAGACCTTAAAGGGTAGCGTCAGATTAGAAGAAGGAATGGTTGTGTGGTGTGAACTCGGTTTTTGAGTATAGTGAAGAGTTTAAGAAGGGGCTGTTTTTCAACAGCCCCTTCATTTCTTTATGATCTTTATTTAATTCTTTTAGCGATAAAAATTAATATTTGTATAAGAATTATAATACTTATTGATAAGATTATTGTGGTTGCAATCAAAGGCAATTTATCATTTTGAACATCAATATTTTTAATGACTACGTATAAACCTAAGGGGAGGTTAATCAAGAGGCCACTTGCTAGTCCAGGTGCGTATTTTTTTGTGAGTATAGTAGCTAATAGGTGAGGGAATACGACGTTGAGCACCATCATAGCGACAAAACTTAGATAAAGAATTTTTGGAAAATTGTATCTTGGAAAGAGGAAGAAGTACTGTAAGAATAGCAAATATCCTATTATTGTAATGATAATGACGGCAAACCTAAACTGGGTGGCAGAGATATTTCTGTGGAATTTGTTTTTTTGATTATTCCACTGAGGAAATAAAATGGCTTCCTCTAAGTTGTGTATGGTAAATCTGAATAAAAATAAAATATGTTCCATCATTAGTTTTCCCTGTATTATCGATGATATGCTATTCTTAGCGCTACATGAATTTATTGTTAATAGTAATAGTAAAATATGATTATGTTAATGGAACGAGGAGTTGTAACAAACCAGGTAATTGAAAGAAGCTATTTTGTAACTGCTCATCCTAATTATCTATCTTTTAGATACTCTTCGTTGATTGTAATGACAACTTCCATCGCTTCCTTTGCAGGACCACCGATAACGTTTCTATCATTTACACAAGATGCTAGTGATATTGCTTCATATACATCTTTTTCAAATACTGGCGATATTTTTTTGTATTCTTCTATCGATAGTTCATCGAGTGACTTATCTTCCTTAATACAGTAAAGGACTAGTTTTCCTATTATCTCATGAGCGTCTCTAAAGGCCAGACCTTTTTTAACAAGGTAGTCGGCAGCATCTGTCGCATTTGTAAATCCGGTTGCAGCGCTTTTTTTCATGGCATCTTTATTAACTTTCATGGTATCCAGCATCTGGGTGAATACAGTAACACAAATGGACGTATTGTCAATCGCGTCAAAAGTCATAGGTTTATCCTCTTGCATGTCTTTATTGTAGGCTAGTGGAAGTCCTTTCATGGTCGTTAAAAGACCAAGAAGAGAAGCATAAACTCTTCCCGTTTTTCCCCTTACGAGTTCTGCTACATCTGGATTTTTCTTTTGAGGCATTATTGATGAACCAGTTGAGTAGGCATCATCAAGGGTAATAAACGAGTACTCCGTAGAACACCACAGTATGATCTCTTCGCTAAATCTTGATAAGTGCATCATAATAATGGAAAGATCTGCTAGTAGCTCTATTAAGTAATCTCTATCGCTAACGCCATCTAAGCTATTTAATGCTACGCTATCAAAGCCTAGTTCGCGGGCAGTGAAAAGCCTGTCGATGTCATAGGTCGTAGTAGCAAGCGCGCCAGAACCAAGTGGAGAAGTATTCATTCTTTTTTTGGTGTCTTTGAGTCTTGCGATATCTCTTTTTATCATCTCAAAGTAAGCCATTAGATGATGAGCAAATGTAATCGGTTGAGCTTTTTGTAGATGCGTAAAGCCCGGCATAATAGTATCAGTATTAGCCTTTATTTTCGCCATTAATACTTCTAGTAGCTCATATAGTAACTCGGTAATAGTATCTATTTCTTGTCTTGTGTAGAGTTTCATATCAAGTGCTACTTGATCATTTCTACTTCTAGCAGTATGGAGCCTTTTACCGTCTTCTCCTATTTTAGCGATTAGCAGCGCTTCAATATTCATATGAATGTCTTCATTTTCTACAGAAAAGTCCACCGTTCCTTCTTCGATTTCTTTTGCTATTTCCGTAAGAGCAACTATTATTTTATCAGAAATATCTTTACGGATTATACCTTGTTTTCCAAGCATTTTTGCGTGAGCAATACTCCCTAAAATATCTTGCTTGTAAAGTCTTTTGTCAAATGAAATAGATGAGTTAAAATCATCTACTATTTTGTTCGTTGACTTTTCAAATCGGCCGCCCCATAGTTTCATATTTTTTCTCCTATCTGACATTTAGTATTTACTATATCATATCATATATGAATAAATGTAGTTAGTTATTTATTGTTTATGAACATAAGTTATCACTATAATCGTCAAACGTAATATAATCTTAATATATAACACTCTTTATTGGGTGTATAATGAGGATATCGAACCGAAGAAAGGAGTTATTATGAAGAAATTTATATCTTTGTTAATTGTAGCAGCTCTTTCAGTTAATGTAGTGTTTGCATCTGGTACAATTGATGCAGGTAAAGATTTTACTGTAGTTATAAAAGAAAATAAAGCATATTCATTTGGTATGAACACCTTTGGACAGCTTGGAGGGAACAATTATGACATGTCGGGAGTACCTATAGAAGTACTGGGAGTGTCCGATGTGAAGAAAGTTGCAGCTGGTCTTAATCATACGCTTGTCTTAAAAAAGGATGGCACGGTTTATGCATTTGGAAAGAACACAAATGGCCAACTTGGGATAGGGAATTATAACAACACTATCATACCGAAACAAGTAAAAGGTCTTTCAAACATTGTAGATATAGATGCGGGAAAGGCATTTTCTGTTGCTCTTGACAGTAGTGGTAATGTTTATACATTTGGTAGGAATAATTTAAAACAGCTTGGCATCGGTCAAGGGGAAAGCAAAAATGTACCTGTAAAGATATATTCCGGTGATGTTAAGAAAGTCGATTTAGGCTATAATCATGGACTTATTCTATTAAAAAATGGAGAAGTTTTAGATACACTAGTTGGAGGAAGAGATAAAAGCAATTCGTGAAAATAAGATACAAGCAGTTAAACAGCAAAAATTTGAATTAGCAGCTAATTATCGAGACCAAGAGAAAAGCATTATGGCTCGTTTAGAGGAGGAAAAAGAAAAGTGGGAAAAGCATCTGAGCAATAATAAAGAAATAGTTGATGAGGATAATGTGGCAGAAGTGGTAGCGATGATTACAGGCGTCCCTGTGAAAAGGATAGCTCAAACCGAAGGTAATAAGCTGTTGAATATGGGAGCAGAGCTCAAAGCCGAGGTGATTGGGCAAGACGATGCTATAAATAAAATAGTAAAGGCAATACAGCGAAACCGAGCAGGATTAAAAGACCCAAATAAACCAATTGGTACTTTTATATTTTTAGGCTCTACGGGAGTTGGTAAAACTCAGTTAGCTAAGGTTTTAGCTGAGTATCTGTTTGAGAGTGCCGATAGCTTAATCCGAATAGACATGAGTGAATATATGGAGAAATTTGCAGTGTC